>OAUR01000084.1_pt1 | contig 38344 bp, 39 predicted proteins | sample 1476311 | NCBI WGS metagenome assembly OAUR01 (sample SAMEA2580058, study PRJEB22360) | human gut metagenome | biome: human gut; feature: human-associated habitat; material: faeces | place: Denmark | collected 2008/2010 | reverse complement strand
TATTTAGCTTTATAGACGATTTCTATTAATATTAGATAGTTCTTTTTGAATCTGATAAAATTTACCTATAAACTGTTGAAAAGGAGATTATCGCCGTTGTTTAATCATGATACTATATCTTTATATAAGGAAATATCTGAAGAAGTATTTCTAGCTAGGCTTAACCATGAAAAATCTATGGATACGCACAATATTACTATAAAAGTTCTTTATTATGATTTGATAGAAAAAGTTGACACAATTATTTTTTTATATGAAAGCCAAAAAACTAGCAATATTGGTATGATTTTTCGATCATTCTTAGAACTGAGCATGTATTTAAAATACATATTGGAAAATGATAAGAAAGTTGAAGTCAGAGGACGAGCGTGTTTTAATTGGCAAAGGTACAATTCAGTTAAAATATTCAATAGTACTCTGCGGCAATTTAGTGAAAAAGACCAATCAAGATTCAAATCCGATCTTGACAAGCGTATCCGTGAGATTGAACATGAACATTATAATGATCGGGAAACGTATGAATCATATATAGAATCTCAAATTAATTCTTGTTATGAGAACACCATAAAAATTAGTAAAAGAAAATATTGGTTTAATGAGGATGGAAGAACTAATACTATTCGATCCCTTTTCAAGTACTTGGGTACTATAGAAGATTATGACATTTACTATAGTAAATATTCGTCATCTTCGCATGGCTTAAGTATTATCACTAATTTATCAACATCACCATATGAAGTGGGAATATATGAATTTGATGACAAAGGATTGATACTTCCAAAATTGGAAAGTTATCTTAAAAGCATTACGACGGAAGTACTAAATCATTTTGGAATTACTAATGAGGAATTCAATAAATCAAGTCTGCGTATTTGGAGTGAAGCACAATAATTTTAGGGGATTTAAGGAGGTTGAATGTGATAAAAAAAGACGAAAATAATATAGGTTGGTTGGATGATAAAACATCTGGAATAGGGGAACTTATCTTAAAACATAAGGTTGGAACAATTTTTGTTGGAATTGTTTTGCCGATAGCAATTTTATTATTCATAAAGATTACATTTATTAATAATGTTAATATTTTTGATTGGTATTCGTTAATACTTGGAATATTGAGTTTTTTAGTCGGAATTTTAGTATTAGAATCAATTTCTAAAAAAGAAAAAGCGTTAGAAGCTATGAAAGAAATACAAAGAAATACAACAATCGAAGAACTTTTCAAAAATTCTAAATTAATAATTATTTCTTTTTTGGAGTATGATAAAAACTTTGAGTATTTTAAGAAACAGTCCGAACTAGATATGAAAACTCACAATAACCTTATTAATAATTTAACGAAGCTTACACGAAACTATAATTTTAAAATTGATAGTTTTGACGAACTGTTACGTTTCGATAATGAAGCCAAAGTTAATTGGTTCAAAACAAAGAAACCATTCGACTCATATATTACTCTGATAAAAGCAGTTCAAACGGATTTAATAATTTTGAATGAAGAACACGATAATAATCAGTACGATAAAAATATGGGGGACAAACTAAAATGAAGAAAACAGAGATTGCAGAGAGTTTAATTAATCAAATATATAGTCAGTTCGAAGAAATGAATTGGGAAAGTTCTATAGGTAATGTGGTAGAAGACCGACTATTTAATAATGATGATACCGAAGCAAGGTTTTCTAATGGATATTTATCTCGGGGAGTTCGGGATAAATTTATATCTATTGGTCAATACAAAGATCGTATTTATACTGATGCTAATGATTACTATGAACAGGTAGATTTTTTTATTTCTTTTGGTATTTTAAATGTTGAAAATCGCTCTCTTAACGCACATTTACCTGTCGAAGTTACTACTGTAAAAAGGAAAGATCTAGGCTCTTACCAGTCCAGAAATAGACTAAAGGATTTGTATGAAATGATAACAAATAGACAAACAGGAGCCGACAATCCAGAAGAGTTCTTCAAGTATTTTCTTTAACAATCGGAGATAACTAAGATTCTCTCTTAAATATTTATAAAAATTACAATATATAGAGGAAGTGAACATGATAATTCAAGTAGAATCGGTAGACAGTTTTGTTAAGGAAATAAATAAATTGAAAAATCAAGAATACTTCTATAGAGGGGAAAATAGATGGTTTCCGTTTCGCTCCCCTTCCATATATCAGGAAGAAAGTTTACTAGCTAATATTTCGGTATATTATAGTAGACTTCTTGCTGAATTACCCAATCACGACGATAAAACACCTTTTGAAATCTTGTCTAGATTACAACATTATGGTGCTAAAACCAGAATGCTAGATATTACTAGCAATCCATTGGTTGCATTATTTTTCGCGTCGGAAGAAGATAACGAAGATGGCTATGTATATGTCTATCGGTCTGACAGCTTAAAATTTGAAACGGGTCATACTGCAATCATGAAGGCGGCAATAAACTTTATACCGAATAAAATAATTCGAGATTTCTTAGAGAATGAAAATGATGAAGTTTCGGAAAATCTATTTTTGACAAAGCTTAATGAAGAAGTTACTATTGGTGAAAAAATCTATAATAATCCCAAAAAAATTCGTGATGACCTCAAAAAAGCTCACATTATTATTGCAAAAAAAAAGACAAGTAGAATCTCAAGACAAAACGGGAATTTTATTCTGCCAGCATTTGAATTGGGAGTTGATTGTGTAAATCAATCTATTGAGAACTTGTCAGCACTAGACGAAAATTCTCCTATAGTTTTTAAAATTCCAAAATTAGTTAAACAAACAATATTGAAAGACTTAGCAACCTTAGGGATTCATGAAGGAAGCGTATATCCAGATGTCGAGAATCATACAAAATACTTGATAAGATTTTTTTCGGGCTTTCCGCCTAAAATTGATAACACAAGAAATAATGACTTGAAACAGGAAATTACTGATCAATATAAGAACGAAAATATTATATTTTCCGGTATTAATTTATATGGCACTGAATATGATCCGTATACAGACAATATTTATGCTATCGAATTTCTAAAAAGATTCCACACGCAAGATGCGTCATTGATAACTGAAGATGATAATTACTTTGTTGGTATGAGAGCAGACCATTTTATAGTTGAAATTGGCTATTCGGAAAATCCTTTCGGGGAAGATAATATTGAACAAAAATATGCCATTATTACCGCAAATCACAAAGGAAACAGATTAGTTACAGGTATCAGATTAAACGGTGAATACTCTATTAATTAAATCATACTTATAGTGTGATTTTTTGGTGGGAAAATGAACTCCCTACAATTCTCCTATAATAATATTCAAATGTTAAATCTATCTAAATTTGAATTTTTAGATGATCTCTTTCTAATTTTCCTGATTGACGAAAGAGACACAAGCTGGTTGTGTCTCATTGGTGAAACGGGCGCTATCCATTGTGGCTCTAAGAGAAATGCACGTTTCTTTTTGAGCCTTTTTCTTTCACTCGTTTTAAATAAGACATATTACATGTTATAATGGGATTAAGTCTTATTAGAAGGAAGAGAGAAAATGAAGACAGTTGAACCTATTCGAGACAAAAAAAGATCGATGCCATGAAAGCAATTTTGGCTTCAGGAAAATATGGCCAACGAAATTTGGTTCTTTTTTCAATCGGGATCAATACGGCGTATCGAATTTCTGATTTGCGTCAATTAAAACTGGCCGATGTGTTAGAAATTACTCGTGGCCGAGTAGTGGTAAAAGATCGACTATCAATGAAGGAACAAAAAACGGCGAAACACAATTCGGTGTACATTTCCAATAAATTGCGAAAAACGATTTTAGAATATGTGCAGCAAGAATTTCCGGAGCAGCTCCTTCAGCAGGAATTTGATCACTACTTGTTTCCAAGTCGCAAAGGAACAAACGAACCGCTCAATCGCCAAAGTCTTTGGCGAATCATTCATGATGCTGGAACTGCAATCGGGTTAAAAGATATTGGGCCGCATTCGATGCGGAAAACGTTTGGCTACTTTCTCTACAAGCAAGGAACCAAAACAGAAATCATTCAATCGCTGCTTAACCATTCCTCCCAGCGTGAAACGTTACGTTATATAGGGATCACGCAAGAAGATAAAGATACCGCAGTGAAAAGTTTAGATCTATAATTCGAGTTAACAATGGAAAGTGGAGAAATGTAATGGAATTTTTGAAAAAAAATAAAAAATTTGTAGCGTGGGCTTTGTTGGTTACACTTGTCCTAATCCCTTTATTTATTCAAGTACTTATTAATTGGGACACCATGAATAATGGATCAGATGATGGATGGTTAGGTTTTTGGGGTGGATATCTTGGATCTATTATTGGAGTCGTAGGAGCCTTAATCGTGATCCAAATCAAGTTGTCCAATGATAAGGAGCGTTTTGACAAGGAGACAAAAGCTAAAAATAAAGAGTTAGCAGAAGATAAGAAGCGCTTTGAATTACAAATTTTAGCTAGAGATAAAGAGCTAGAAGAAGAGAGAAAGGCTAGAAAATCAGAGCAAGTAGATAATACCTTCTTTAACTTGTTATTGCTTTTTAATGATCAAAAGAACACACTCTTGAAAGATAATAACCATTTTGAAGAATTAAGAGAAAGTATTTTTGATAATAGTGTTTTGGAATTAAGAAGAATGGGAATCGATAAATTATATGAGTCTAGTGATGAATTAATTTCAATTTTGGAGAACATGATTAAAGAATTCGATATTGATTTTAATTCCAGAAAAACACAATATTCTCAGAATGTTCTAGATTGTTTAAGTGCTATCAGGAAAGATTACATAAACCAGACAGCATATCTTCATAAATTTCATGTAGGTGAGGAAGACTATGAAAGTATCAAACCAGAAATCGATATGCTACAAGTAGTTTTTATGATTGAGGATGATTTAATTCAAAATATTAAAAATAAAAGGTTTGCAGAAAGACCACAAACGCTTAATTACAATTTAAAGAAGCTAATTAATGAATTACAAGCTGTTTCCAGAGTCGATTTCCTTGATTCAAAATCAAAAAAGAATTTGGAAAAATTTATAGGAAAACTATGAAGGCAGTGCTGTTTTTAAAAATAGCTACAATCCCGCAAAAGGAAGTGCGGTTCTAGAAGCAAGTAAAGAATTGACTGGCAAAGCACTAAGTGCAGATGAATTTCAATTCCAGCTGTTGGACGAACAAGGGGAAGTGATTCAAACCAAGAGCAATGATGCCAACGGAAAAATTTACTTCGATGCAATCGACTATGACCAAGCAGGCACATACAAGTATACGATCCGAGAAGTCGCAGGGACAGATAGCACGATCACTTATGACCAAACAGAATACCATGTAACCGTAAATGTGGAAGACCAATCTGGACAATTAGTGGCAAGTCCAGCGTACCAAGAATCGATTATTTTCAAGAATACTTATGTATCACCAAAACTTGGGAAAGTAACTCTGAAAAAAGTAGACAGCGAAACAGGAAAACTACTGGCAAATGCAGAGTTTGAGCTGCAAGATTCGAAAGGAAATATTGTACAAAAAAACATAGTTACGAGCAAAGATGGAAAGGTTGAGATAAGTAATTTAGAAGTAGGAGAGTATCAGTTGATTGAAACCAAAGCACCGAGTGGTTATCAAATTGATAAAACACCGATCAAATTTTCAATAAATGATCGCTCCACTAATATATCGAAGCCAAAAGTGTTAGAAAAAGAAAATAAAAGGATAAAAAAATCAGACAGTGCTGCTCTGCCTAAGACAGGAGAAACTGCAGATCAACGATATGTTCTCGTTGGATTGTTTTGTATTATTGGTTTCATCTTGTTAATGATATTTAAAATTTTAAAGGTCAAGAAACAATCTTAATCTTGCATACTATGAATGAGAAAAAGAGCTATCAAATAAGATTAGTCATATCAACAAAAAGAGCTGGATTCCCCAGCTCCTTTTATAATTGCTTTATACAGCTCAAAAAGTGGTGATAGTCCCTATTTTGCAGGATTGCTTGTTGAATATCTTCACGATCCATCAACTCTAATAAAAGACTATAGATTTCTTCGGTATCTTCATATTCGTCTTTTTGAATCGCAAAGAGAAAGACGAATTTAACCAAATCACCATTTCCCCAATCAACGCCGTCAGGAATGATCGCCACTGAAACGGCTGAGCGTTTTGCCATCAAGGTCATGGGATGGGGGATAGCAAGCCACTCGTTAATATTGGTCTGATTGATTGCTTCTCGTTTTTTCACACTGTCATAAAAATCTTGAGGCACAAAATCTTTTTGGTACAGTTGCTGCGCCATTTTCTTTAGTAAGGTTTCTTTATCTGCATGATTTTCATGAAGAAAAAATGCTTTTTGAAACAATGAATAGATACCATCTTTTGATTCACTGAGCGTTTCAATGAACGGTTCGATTTTGCCAATTTCTTTATCTAGCTTGGCCATGTTGATGTAAATAGAAGGAACCGAGAACTGTTCTAATGGAACGGTTGTGATCACAAAATCAATGGCAGAAAGATCACATTGTTGTAGCTCGACGTAAGAAAAGCGATCAACGACTTCGATCGTTTCTTGATAGTGCTTGATAATTTTTGCTTCAATAATACGACTCATGGCTCGACCGGTTCCGCAAACAAGGATGACGCGATGTTTATGATGATTTCTGATGGAACTCCTTTCCATAGCACCTGCGATGTGCAAAGCGATATAGCCGATCTCATCAGGAGAAAAATAAAAACCGTGTTTCAGGCTTACCGTTTCTAAATGAGTCAAACATAAATCATAAGCCTGTGGAAAAGATTTTCTGATCGTTGCCAGCAATGGATTGCTACGGCGTGCATCCATTAGATTCATGTTGATAAAGCCCTCAATATGAGATGTCAAATCGTCTATTAGCATCTTGTCTGTCTCTAACGCATAGTTTGACGTCTGTTTGATCGCAGTTAATAATTCTTCCACAATGGCTTTCGCAGTTTTCGTGGAAGAATCGCTTGCATCGCCTGTTTCAACTAAACGTGGTGCATTCATCGCAAGATAGTAAATGAAGTATTGTTTTTCTCCAGCAGTCAATTGTATATCAAATGCATGATCGATTTCTTCTAAGAAGTGACCAACAACTTTCTGGGCGTCTTCTTTGAGCGCGGGCACGTGCAAGGGAAATTCGTTGATCTGATGGCCAGCTATAAAGCGACTGATTGCTAAAGCAAAATGAGAAAGAATGTTTTTATGATAGTAGTCAGAGTCTAACAAGTCTAAGGGCGCCAGATGATTTAATGACAATTCTTGCAAGCGGGTCAGATCAATCGTATCAAACAACTCAAGTTCCATTTCCGTAAAACCCACCAAATACTCTTGGAGATCTTTTTCAATCAAAAGATCACTGATTGCTTGTCGCTTGGCGAATTCGTTACCCAAGACTTCAAAGCCAATATTTGGACGATTTACTATTTTTAATTGATAGGTCGCTAAATTGTCTCGAGCCGTTTTTAAGTATGAGTAAAAGGTGTTTTTACTAATAAATAATCGATCAAGAAAATCATCTAAGGATAAAGGGTTTTCATTCTTAAATAAAAGGAAAAGTAGATAGGCTTGTCGTTCTTCACTCGTAGTTAGAAAGGACTCGGTAGTCGACATACTTTCAGTCCACCAGTCATGAAATCGTTCTTTTGAACCAATAGACAACAAATAGCCTTGCCCTCGAATCAACTTGATGGAGGCACCCACATTTGTTAACAAATCATTCAAATTTGCAATGTCGGTCCGAACCGTTCGCTCAGAAATCGAGAAGCTTTTTGTTAACTCCTTCATTGGTAGCGGCGCCGTTTGTCTAGTTAATACTTCCATTAGATCATCTAATCGTTGATAAGCAAGTTTTGACACTTGTTTCACCTCCGTGCTCTTTCTCATCATACAATAGAAAGAATAAGAATGAAATGCTTCACCAGTACCGAAAATTTCCAGAAGAGTTGGCAATCATTTTGGAAAACGCTTTACTAATGATTGCCACTTGAATTGGAAATTTGTTGTGTTTACATCGTGAATTAGAAACCGTAAATTAAACGTGTACAGAAAATAAACCACACGAATTACGCTAATGGTTTCATAATAAAGGAAAGGAGCAGATGAGATGGATTTTCAGAAAAAAAATATTCTCTTGAATGTGGCTGTTACACCAAAAGAAGACTGTTTCACGTAATTGCGCATCATGCCTATGAATCAGGGATCGTTACCAATGCAGCAGATACATGTGCGGCATTCATTGAACGGGAAGCACAATATTCAACCGGCTTACAAGAAGGCTTTGCTATTCCACATGCAAAAGCTGAACCCGTTTTGGAACCGACCGTTTTGTTTATTCGTTTAGAGCAAGCCATCGAATGGGAAACCTTCGATGATTCAGCAGTCAAAAATGTGTTTGCTTTGATGGTTCCTAAAAAAGATGAAGGAACGGTGCATCTGCAAATGTTGAGTCGCCTAGCAACCGCATTGCTTGAAGAGACATTCATCCAGCAGATTCAACAATCAGAAGACAAAGCTTATTTAGCAGAATTGATCAAAAAGGAAATGATGGGAGAGAAAATTGTATGAAAATAGTAGGAATTTCCGCCTGTCCAGCTGGATTGGCACATACACCGATGGCGGCAAAAGCTTTAGAAAAAGCTGGTGTGAAACTTGGCTATGAGGTCAAGATCGAACAGCAAGGCTCATTAGGGCAAGTCAATGAGATCACTGCAGCCGAAGCAAAAGAAGCGGATTTCTTGCTTTTAGCGACTGACCAAAAAGTTGTTGGGATGGAACGGTTTGAAGGAAAACCGCAAATTCGAGTAAATATCAATACGTGTATCAAGGCACCGGAAGCGGTGCTGAAGAAATGTGTAGCTGCTGTTGAACAAAGAAACGCAAACTAAAGGAAAGAGGCAAGGATGATGAAAAGAGTTCTAGCAGATTTAAAAGGCCACTTGATGAGTGGAATTAGTTTTGTACTGCCATTGATTATTGGTGCTTCACTGGTTGTTGCCATTCCGAAAATGATTGCTCTTGGTATGGGGATCACAAGCTTAGATCCTTATGCTGACACGGAAGGCTTTAAACATGCGCTTTATTTGATTGAACAAGTAGGGTGGGCAGGAATCGGCTTGATCAATACTGTCTTGGCTGGTTTTATCGCGTATTCTGTTGGAGATAAGGCTGCGCTAGGTGCCGGCTTTATCGGTGGTGCAGTCGCTTCTAGCACCAATGCTGGGTTTTTAGGGGCAGTTATTGCTGGGTTCTTAGCAGGATACTTAGTGAAGTGGGCGAAAGAACATATCAAATTACCGGAGTCGTTTGCTGGGGTGATGCCGTTGGTAATTTTACCTTTGATTGCTACATTGTCCGTAGCAATCGTCATGGGCGCCTTACTCTCTGAGCCCTTGGCGTGGATCAATACTAGTTTGGTTGAATGGATCCGAACCATGATTGAAAATGACGTTAACAAAATTTTACTGGCATTCATCATGGGGGCAATGATTGGCTCTGACTTAGGGGGACCTGTAAACAAAGCTGCTTGGATGGCAGGAAATGTGTTACTAGCGGAAGGAGTCTATTTACCAGCCATCATCGTGAACGTTGCGATTTGTGCGGTACCATTTGGATATGCCTTAGCAACTTTGTTCCACAAAAATCGATTCAACAAAGAGCTACTGGATGCTGGGCGTAATAACTTTATTATGGGGTTCATCGGAATCACAGAAGGAGCAATTCCTTTTACATTAGTCAATCCATTACGGCTTGTGCCGATCAACATGTTGGGAGGTGCAATTGCTTCTGGTTTGGGGATCGCATTAGGAATGTATGACAAAATGCCACCAGTTGGGGGAATCTACGGCTTCTTCACTGTTGGAAACGGTTGGGCGTATTTGATTGGACTATTTGCAGGAGCAGCCTTCATCGGTTTTGTCGCGCCTTTATTCGTGAATTTCAATAAGCAAGAAGAACAAACAGAAGATATTGCCCTCGATGATATTGAAGTGAGCTTTGAAAACTAAGTAACAAGGCTGATTAGCTAAATAGTAGCAAAAGAAAAGGCACGAGCAGGTGATTTTTCAAGAACGCTTTAAGGTATCTGACAAGGACAAGACTTGGGGAAGAAAACAAGAGTATTTGAAGAGAAACGATTTTCAAAATTCGAAGCATTTATGTAAGGATCAAATGATGCGTACCAGATGGTAAAAAAATTGAGAAAAATTAATAGGCACGAACGACACCCATCGTTACGTGCCTTTTTTAATCACGGGAGAGGAATGATTGAATGAAAAAAACAGTACATGTCGTACCCCACAGTCATTGGGATCGCGAATGGTATTTTACGACGAGTCGCTCGAAAATCTATTTGATGCACGATCTAAAAAACGTCATTGAACAACTAGAAAAGGATGATCCTTATGAAAGTTTCATTTTAGATGGACAGGCTTCTCTGTTAGATGATTACTTGAAATGGCGCCCACAGGACAAAGAAAGGATTCAACAACTTGTTCAACAAGGAAAATTGATCATTGGCCCATGGTACACACAAACCGATCAATTAGTGATCTCGGGAGAAAGCATTGTTCGTAATATGTTATATGGCATGAAAATTTGTGAAGCATTCGGAACCTACATGAATGTCGGCTATGTGCCAGATTCTTTCGGACAAGCAGCTAGTATGCCACAAATCTATCGTGAGTTTGGTATCACAGACACAATGTTTTGGCGCGGTGTCAGTGATGACGATGTTAAACACACAGAGTACAAATGGCGTGGAGAAGATGGTTCTGTGGTCAATGTTTACCAGATCCCAAGTGGGTACTACATTGGCGGTGCCATTCCTGAACGAGAAGCAGAATTAGCAGAGTTCTTACATCAAGAACCGTTTAAAACGACTTGGGGGCGCAGTGCAACGGATCAAGTGTATTTTCCAAATGGTTTCGACCAAGCACCAGTTAGAGAAAATCTTCCAGAATTGGTTGATCGAATGAATCAACTGTATCAGGATGAGTATGAGTTACAATTTTCAACGATCGAAAAATACATTGCTGCGGTCAAAGTACGCCATCCTGAGTTGGAAGAAATCGCTGGTGAACTGATCAACGGCAAATTGATGCGAATTCACAAAACGATTTTTTCTTCACGTCCTGATTTGAAGGCGATGAACACACAGATCCAACATTACTTAGTCAATGTCATGGAGCCTATCTTAACCATGGCTATGCAATTAGGATTTGAGTACCCCGTAGAAACAGTCATAGAGATTTGGAAGTTAATGTTTGAAAATGCGGCGCATGATTCGATCGGTTCTTGTGTTTCTGATACGACCAACGAAGATATCTATATGCGCTATAAGCAAGCGCGAGATATTTCTATGAATCTTGTCGAATTGATGTTACGACAGATTTCTACTGCAATCAACAACCCACAAGCAAAAGAAATTACTTTTACGCTTTTCAATACCTATGACACAAAACGTAATGGGGTGATCGAAGCAGAGGTTTATTTGCCGCAAAAAGATTTTGCGATCCTTGACCAGTCAGGTCAGGCGTTACCTTATACGATTTTAGAGCTTACCGACCAAACGGAGTATGTGTTGAATCAGGGGAACATATTAGATCCAGTCAAGGAGATCTATTTGCCGGAGAAAGTCTATAAAGCAAAGATTGCCATAGAAACGACTGATGGCCGAGTATGGGGTATACCCAGCTGACAATTGATTTAAAAGGTGATACAAGCGCACCATTGCAGGAGATTACAACCAATACGATCGAAAATGAATACTATCAGATCACTGTCAATAGCAATGGCTCGTTAGATATTCTAGATAAAACCAATCAGGTGCTTTATCAAAATCAAGGGATCATTGAAGAAAATGGCGACGATGGTGATTCATTCAATTATTCACCACCTGTGAAAGATTTTGTGATTTCATCAATTGATGCGCAACCAACGATCTCGATTCAGCAATCAGCAATCTACCAAAAGATTGATGTGGTATTCACGCTGAGGGTTCCGAAGGATTTAGCTGAACGTGCAGAAAAGAAGGTCTCGGCTTCACTACCGATCCAATTGACGATCGTGTTGAAAAAACAATCGCAACAAATTGATTTCAACTTAACGGTTGAAAACCAACAAGTGGATAGTCATCGGGTATGTGTGCTATTTGATACCGGAATTGCCTCGAAATTTTCGCTGGCTGACCAACAGTTTGGCACGTTGCAGCGCCCTGTTGTGTTTGAAAAAGAAATGGCTCTTTGGGAAGCTAATAAAGAGCAATGGAATGAGCAGCCGATCGCCATAGAAACTTGTCAATCGTTTGTCGGTTTATTCGATGCATCCCATGGCGTAGCAGTCATGCCCAAGGGTGTACGTGAATATGAGATCGTGGGGAAAGCGTTTGATACGATTCGCTTAACGATTTTCCGAACCTATGGCTTCATGGGGAAAGAGAATCTACTGTATCGACCAGGGCGTGCTTCAGGAGAATCAGTGATTGCGACACCAGCTGCGCAGTGCCACAAAACGATGCATTTTGATTTCTCTGTTGCTTACTTTGCTAAAGGATTTGATCAAGCAAATGTTGCACAGAGTGCCAAACAAGCAGTAACACCGATCACTCTTTATCAATCCGCAGAATTCCTGAATTCCCGCTTGATATTTACTTTAGGACCGGTTGAACCAACCTTACCGGCAAACTTTAGTCTTTTTGAGATCAATGGCAATTTGACCCTGAGTGTATTGAAAAAAGCCGAAGATCGTCTAGGTTATATTTTGCGTCTATACAATGGGCTTTTAGATGAAGGTGGACACGCAACGATCACATTCAACCATCCAGTGAAGTTAGTAGAAACAGTCGATTTAAAAGAAGCTACAAAAGAAGCACTGGTTGTGGAAAAGAATGTAGTCACTCTTGAAAAGATAGGCCACGCAAAATTTGTGACATTGTATGTAGAGTAATTGCTACTGAGAAAAAGTCACGCGAAGCGGCGAGTCCGCTTGTGCCATAGAAAAGTGAAAAAGGTTCGTAAGTCTTATCAAAGTATTTACGAGCCTTTTTTAATACTAATGCGAAACAGACGAGAATCTTTGTAGGTTGAATGCCAATAGCGAATGTATACCTAAGCCATCCTTTCCAAGGTATGCAAAAATCTCTCCTCTGTACGAGTTGCACGAAAGGAGGAAAGTCAGAAGGCAGCTTGTCGGTTTTCTTTTAATTCTTATTTCAATCTCAGTTTATGTAGTTTTTGGTATTTCACATCAGCGGCGCAGAACGGGCTTTCTTGACAAATAAGCATTCTAAAAATATAGTTGAGTCAAAAGCTGCAAGACAGGAGAATATCATGAAAATTAGAGCCGCAGCATTGTCTGATCATAAAGAACTAACTCATTTGTCGAAAGTACTAGGCTATCCAATCGAAGAAGAAGTATTGATCGAAGGCCTAAAGAGAATTTTAGCTGAGGAGGATCATCTCTTGCTTGTTGCCGAAATAAAGGGTAAAGCAGTTGGGATGATTGAAGCACAGCCGTATTCAACAGTTTATTCTGCTGGGCAATTTTTTAATGTCCTAGGTTTGGTAGTGGATGATCAAGTGCAAAAGCAAGGCGTTGGCGGGAAACTACTGTCGGCAATTGAAGAAGAAGCCCGACAGCGAGGAATGCAAGGCATTCGATTAAATTCGAATGTTAAACGCCATGCTGCTCACAGGTTTTATGAAAATCATGGCTACCACAGCAGTCATGAACAGAAACGGTTTATCAAGGAATTATAAAAATACAAAGACGCTGGAGGAGTGACAAACGACACTCCAGCGTCTTTTTTTGTATTCACTTTAATTGGTTCAAAAGACTAATATTTATGGAATCAATGCTAACAACAGCCGTTTAATCTCCTCATAAACCTCTCCGGTTTCCGGCGTCACACGTTGACGATTCTGAATGATAAAAAGATCACGATAGCGGTACTCTGGATCAAGTTCCTGCCAAGGCAACTCTTCTGGTAATGAAAGTTTCGAAATGATCGATTTGCCGATGTTTTGTTTTAGTAGGGACAAAATCACTTCGCTATTATTGGCTTTGATGATTTGCGGATTTAGGTGCTGTGCGTAAAGATAGGTTTCGTTAATGTAATACATCCCCGAGTCGTTTTCTCGCAAGACCCAAAAATCAGAAGCGAGGTTGCCTGCTAACACCAATTCATCGCGATAAACGAATTCTTTTTGGATCAATGGCGAAACGATTGATTTTTCGATCAGGCCGATATGGGCTTTGTTTGATTCGACGGCATCGATCACTTCTTGCGAATTCATGATTTTGATTTCAAAGGCAAATGTTGGAAATTCTGCAATCAGCTGTGCCATGATGCTAGGCAGTAAGTAAACGGCGGTGGTATTCGAACAAGCGAGCACACACGCTGTTTTAAAATTTTTGGTGTCTTTGGCTTGCGAAAAAATAGTGGACAATGAGCGGAGGGACTCGACCACACGAGGATACAAAAACTCCGCTTGGCTAGTGGGTAAAATCAATTGTTTTCCTTTACGTTCAAAAAGTTTGAAGCCAAGTTCCGCCTCTAATCGTTGGATTTGCAAGGAGATCGTTGGCTGAGTTTTATAGAGCTGTTTTGCGGCAAGACTAAAGTTTCTCGTTTCATAAACAACAATGAAGGTTTTGAGCAATTCAATCATTTTGCGGACTCCTTTATTATTAATAATATTTATAATTAGTATTTAAAAGTACAATTTTACAAATAGTTATCAGGTGATTATAGTATAAGTGTAGAGAAAAAAGAAAGCAAATTTAATTGAAATTTTCATACGTTAAGAAAGGATGAGTTGATGAAAACATCGATCCAGCATTTTTTACATTCATTGCCAATCCCGATTTGCGGCTTGATTTTAGGCACTGTGTCTTTGGGGAATTTATTGTATTCAGAAGGAATGGAGACGGTTGGAAATGCGTTTTGCACCCTTGGTATTTTCATCATGGGGCTCTTCCTTCTGAAAGTATGCTTTACATTTAAGCACACGATGTCAGAGTTGCAAAACCCAATCGTTGCTTCGGTGGCGCCGACCTTTACGATGGCGCTGATGGTGATCTCCACTGTTTTTGAACGGGTCATTCCCAATGCAGTGGTGAATGATCTGCTCTGGTGGGGGGCTATCGGCTTACATTTTGCTCTAATGATCTATTTTGTTGTCGTGCATATTTTGCCTGTCGACCTTTCGCTGGAATACATTTATCCAAGCTGGTTTATTACCTTCGTCGGGATTGGCGTAATTCCCAATACTTCTGCTGTCTTTTTTAAAGAGCTAGGGGAAGTGATCGTCTGGATCGCATTGGTATTGTATTTTGCGCTTTTGCCGATTATTTTAAAGCGAGTCGTCCATCAAAAGCTGACGGAACGTGCGGCAGTTCCTTTGATCACGATTTTAACAGCACCAGGTTCTCTTTGCTTAGCAGGTTACCTTTCCGTATTTGAACAAGGCTCTGCTTGGTTTGTCGCCTTTATGCTGTTATTGTCACAAACGATTTATTTCTGTGTTGTCGCTTATATGAAAAACATGCTGGCAGTCGGGTTTTACCCAAGCTATGCGGCATTTACGTTTCCTCTTGTGATCTCGGCGACTGCAATGTTCAAATCAGCACTGTTTTTTGCGAATCACCCACTGATATTTGGGTTTCTACAAGCCTTAACGATTATTGAAACCAGCTTTGCCGTGATTGTCGTCTGCTATGTGTTAGGAAAATATGCTGTTCATTTGTATCAGCAAACCAAAGCCCTGATTGCCGATCATAGTTACTAAGAAAGTACAAAAAATCATCCATTTTTTAAGAAAATGCGTACTCTACGCAAAACAATAGTACAAGTATTTGAAAAGAAAGGGAAGGGATCGCACATGAAAAGTACAAGCAGAAAAGTTGTCGTTGTCGGAACAGGTTTCGTTGGAACGAGCATTGCGTATTCCATGATCAATCAAGGACTGATCAATGAATTGGTCTTGATCGATGTCAATAGAGACAAAGCAGAAGGAGAAGCCCTCGATTTGTTAGACGGAATGTCATGGGGGCAAGAAAACATCAAAGTTTGGGCGGGAGAGTACTCGGAATGTAAAGATGCTGATATCGTCGTTATTACTGCAGGGGTCAACCAAAAGCCAGGACAAACACGGCTTGAATTGATCGATGTCAACGCCGAAATTATGGCAAGCGTCACAAAACAAGTGATGACTTCAGGCTTTGATGGCGTGCTTGTCATCGCTTCAAACCCAGTCGATGTCTTAACTTATCAAGCATGGCGTGTGTCCGGGTTGCCCGCCAATCGTGTCGTTGGTACGGGAACGACCCTCGATACCACAAGACTTCGAAAAGAAGTGGCGGCAAAATTAGCCATCGATCCACGAAATATTCATGGGTATATCATTGGGGAACACGGTGATTCGGAAGTCGCTGTCTGGTCCCATACAACGATCGGTGGGCAACCGATCGTAGAATTGATCAAGCAAAAGGATCGTTTGACCGTTGCCGATCTAGCGGTTCTTTCTGAACGAGTAAAAAATGCCGCCTATGAAATCATTGATCGAAAACAAGCAACTTTTTACGGAATAGGGATGAGTGTCGCAAGAATCGTTCGAGCGATCTTAAATGATGAGCAAGCGATTCTGCCGGTGTCTTCCTACCTTGATGGGGAATATGGCATCAACGATTTATTCACAGGTGTTCCTGCAGTCGTGGACCAAAACGGCGTCCGCGAAATTATTGAATTGACGCTTACCCCTGAGGAAAAACGGCAGTTTGATACTTCGTGTCATCAGTTACGAGCAGTAATTTCCACAATTGGACAAAGCAAGGTCAGCTGATCTTTAGAATACGATTAATGAATCCTCGTGTTCGTTTTTGCCAAAGCATGGTTCGACTATTTACGGTCGGCCATGCTTTTTTTCCATCTGGCCAAGAATGTTAAAAGGAAATGGCGTATTTTACTCGAAACGGCCACTATTCAACTCTCTTTTTTCTCACTCCTTTAAAAAAAACATCCTCAGTGAATGACAGAAAAAGAATGATCGATCAACCTTGCAAACATTTCGAGTTGTAAAAAGTGACAAAGTGTCACTTTGTGTGGTATTCTTCAAAAAGTGACACTTTGTCAACATTTGGAAAACAGGAGGAAAGAGCAATGTTTCTGGCTATAAAAGAAATGCGTTATTCAAAATTAAGATATGGGCTGATCGTAGGAATCATGTTTTTGATCGCCTATGTTGTTTTTATATTGTCTGGCTTAGCTACCGGACTTAACTGGGATTTTAAAAAGGCCATCGTCGATTGGGATTCATCCGCGATCGTTTTATCAGAAGATGCGAATGACACATTTGCGGCTTCGCAATTGACGAGAGGGGATCTAGACCGTGTAGAAGGAACCCAAAAAGCCCCGATTGGTTTATATAGCAGTGTCATCACGGTCAACGATGAACAAGTCAATGTGACTGTTTTTGGTACACAAGACGATGCGTTCTTGTTACCAGAAGTCTTAGAGGGCAAGCTGTTTTCAAAAGAAAATGAGATCACGATTTCAGAAAACTTAGCAGAAGAAGGTATCAAGGTCGGAGACCAAGTGAAAATCGGGCGTTCAGATGAAACCTTCAAAGTCGTTGGGATCACCCCAGAAACGTCTTATACGGTCTCACCAGTGATTTATACTTCCCTGGATACTTGGACGAAAATGAAGTTTGCTAATCAACCATTCGCATCTGATAAGGAGCAGCCAATCAATATCATTGTGACCAAATCAAGTGATCCGAAAGTCGATAACCAAGAAGGAACCCAGCTCAAAGTGTTGGCAACGGAAGACTTTATTGAAAAGCTTCCTGGATTTTCTGCCCAAAACTTGACCTTAAATGCCATGATCTACTTCTTATTTGTCGTTGCAACGGCAATCGTGGGGATTTTCATGTATGTGATCACCCTACAAAAAACGGCGATTTTTGGTGTGATGAAAGCCCAAGGCATTCGGACCAGCTTTATTGCCAAATCAATTATTGCGCAAGCATTTATGGTCGGTGTGATCGGGGTAGCCCTAGCCTTTGCGGCGGCATACGGCACCAGCTTGTTTTTACCAGATGCCATGCCATTTTTCTTTGAATTCAAGCAATGGCTGCTTTATAGCGGCATCTTGATTCTCGTGGCAGTTCTAGGCGGTTTATTCTCCATTCGGACGGTCACAAAAGTCGATCCAATCACGGCAATAGGAGGGTAACAAAGATGAAAGACATTTTAGTAATGAAGGATATTGTAAAAAAATTTGGCAAGCAGCATACCGAAGTAACGGCATTAAAAGGACTGAATTTTCACGTTCAAGAAGGGGAGTTTGTCAGTATCATCGGCCCTTCTGGTTCAGGAAAAAGTACCTTTTTGACCATCGCTGGCGGCTTACAAAGTCCAACATCGGGAGAGATCATCATCAACCAGGTGAACTTTTCCCAATTAAATGAAAAGCAACGAGGGAAGTTGCGTTTTAAAGAGATTGGGTTTATCTTGCAAAGCTCGAATTTGATTCCTTTTCTAACGGTAAAGGAACAATTTTATTTGGTCGACAAAGTTACAGGAAAAGCCAAGGAAAAGGAACGGATTGATGAATTGCTTGCTTCATTAGATATTCTCGACCTTCAAGACAAGTTTCCCCGCGATTTATCTGGTGGGGAACGTCAACGAGTGGCGATCGGCAGGGCGTTGTTTAATGACCCAAGCTTGATTTTGGCGGATGAACCAACTGCCAGCTTAGACACCGATCATGCGTATGAAGTGGTGAAGTTATTGGTGAAAGAAGCGCATGAGAAAAAGAAAGCGACAGTCATGGTCACTCACGACGAGCGAATGATCCAATGGAGTGATCGCATTTTCCGAATGGAAGATGGCAATCTGATCGAACAAAACGCCCCGTCAAGAGAAACTGCACAAGTCTGAGTGGAAAAGTAGAGGGATTTGTTTATAATAGAGGGAGTAGATTGCGAATGATGGAGGAGAATCCCTTGCCAAGTACAACATTTTTTCATTTAAAACAAGCGAAAAAAGAAAAAATCGATGCCGTGCTTTTAGAAGAATTCTTCAGCAAGCACATCAGTCAAGTCAAGGTCTCTGCCATCGTCGAAAAGTCGCACATTTCTAGAGGGGCGTTTTACAAGTACTTTCAAAACTTAGAAGATGCCTATGACTATGCGATCGCCGACTATTCAAACCAAATCCATTCCGCGATTTTTACGTTTATCAATCGCAACAAAAATGATTTTTTCAAAGGGATCGAAGAATACTTGGCTTGGTGCAGTCAATGGTCACCTGAAGATGATCATTGGAAAATGATCCATTTATGTACCCAAAGCAATGCCTGGACGAAGCGCGATGCGATCCCTGACGATTCGCCCATGATTCGTCAGTGGTTGGAGCTGTTGGAAGAAAATCGCTTCACGATCCATGATACGCAAGAAGCTGTCAGTTTCCTTTATTTTATTATGGCGGTTGTGATGGATAGTCTGACAGATTTTATTTCGAATGAATGGACCGCAAAAGAGCTGATCAAAGATTTTCGCTATAAGGTGCAATGGATCAAGTATGGAATCAAAGAGGATAACAAAGAGGACAATGAAGAAGAATGAACGCTTCGGCAAGAGGATGGACCAAATGCCTCGCACGGCGGAAAAGTCATATATAAGGAAAGAGGTGCCCGACAACCGAAATAGTTGTCGGACACCTCTTTTTTGAGGGAATGATTATTTTTTATTTACACGTTTCGCAATGATCGGCAAGATCAAGCCAATCAAAAGAAAGGCGATTGGCGTAATGATATTTAAGGCCAATTGGAAGAACCAAGCTTGCGGATCTGCCCCATAATCAAGTTTAGGAACCATCCCTAAAATGCAGGCAAAGGCCGTGAACAAGAAGCACCATAAGCCGATCCCAAAGCCAACCTTGTTGTTTTTCACGAATTTATAATCGGAAGTAAAGCGATTGGCGTGTTTGTTGACTAGCATAAAGGCTAAGAAGACCCATAAGTAACGCAATGGCATGACAACTGAATTCAAGTTCAGCAACCAACGATACAGTTCGGTCATATTGCCGATTCCTAGTGCTGGAATAATGATCAAAATGCTGACTAGGATACCAGTCATAATATACCCATTTACTGGTGTTCCTTTTTTGTTTAGTTTTGCTAAGCCATTTGGTACAAATTCTGAATCAGCATCAGACAATAATATTTTCAATGGGGCATCAATTGAAAATGCCAAAGCAGAGATTTGCGCTAACGCATTGGCGATGGAATAAAGAATGACAAAGAAATTGCCGATTCCGTAGAAGTTTCCTAGTCGTTGAAAGGCTTCATAAGCGCCGTTGACCATCAAATCTTCTGGAATATGGTTGGCATCAAAAAGCATCCCCATAGCAATCGAGCCGAGCAAGGCACATAACGCCACCATACCGGCTAAAAAGATCATGCCTTTTGGAAATTCTTTGGCAGGATTTTTTGTGTTATTTACGTAAGGCGAGATTTTTTCACAGCCACCTACCGCAAATACCAGCATCGAGATCGTGGTTAAATAGGTAAAGTCAAATTTAGGGATATAGGTTGAAACAGATGACATGTTTGGTGTAGCAATTTCAGCACCAGTCATTGCTGGAGCAGTGACTGCTAAAAGAATAAAAAGAATCGACATCACGAACATGGCTGTTCCGGCGATGTTCCCAATCATTTTTAAGGTCGTCAATCCTTTAGAGGCAATCCATAAAAAGAATAGAAAAATAGCTAAACAAATCAATGAGACTTCCATGGAGCCCATCGTTGATACAAATGTACCATTTCCTTTAAATAACCAACTCAATGACACTAAGATTCCTTGGGGTTTTTGTGCCAAATAAGGCACGTGAACGACCCAATAAGTCCAAGCAGCAAAAAAAGCCAACCGCTTTGTTGAGGTTTCTTTGATCCATGAGGAAACCCCACCACTTGACTCTTTGAAGGTCGATCCTAACTGACCAACACTTAATGCATAGGGTACAAAATAAAGAGCCATAATTAATAGCCACGAAACAACAACAGTCAATCCTTGTTGAGCGTAGTTGTTTACAACATTTCCCAGTCCCCAAACAGAGACGAACGCCATCAGCGCAATATTATACCAGCGTAATTGTTTCTCATTCATCGCTTTCTCCTTCTTAAAATGATTTTTCTGACTGGTTAAAATAGAGCGTTTTTTGAAATTTAGTGAGAAAAAAATTTCTTTCCATAAGCGCTTGATCACTATCAAGTTTCTTATGCATTTTTTCACAAATGTCAAAGGTCAAATTGAATAAAAAAATTTCATTTGCTTCTTTTTATCCAGTCGTTGATTTTCCATAGTTAGGATAAACCTCTGAATTCTTTTGGTCAAGAAAAATTAAATTGTTATTTAAAAAAAATAATAAATTTCTTATGATAGCAAAAGCAAACATCATCATTCATTAATAATCTGAAAGAAATCCAACTACATTCGGTCAAGGGCATGGATGAAAGAGGGATCATTTCATTTAAATGAATGGACGTATAAAGATGGAAGAAACCCTTTCGAAAGGCTTTCACTGGTGCTTTTTGGATAGATTTTTAAGCAAAGGAAACAGGAGAGTAGTCGTAGTTTTTTTGTTTTTTTTTAAAAATTTTATGCGAACATTCTTTCAAAGAAACACGAAAACAAAGTTAGCCGAATGCTTCGTTCCATCGAAATCACTCGTTTTTTTTCGCCAATTTATAGGAGGTGGGTGTTATTCGCTCAAATACTGGCCATAAAAGCAGATAAAAGACGAAGTTTCCGCTGGCATGGAAGAAATCGAACAGTAGTCCTTGAAGGTAATAGGCAAGAAACGAAGGAAACTGATAAAGCCAAACTTCTATCAACGAAACGATCAAGCCATAAAGAAGTCCGCAAAGAAAGGCAAAGAAAGCTTGCAAGAAGCGGTTTTTCTTGATGATCGGTATTTTTCCAATCTGATGAAAAAGAACGATGGTGACAGTAAGTGCAGCAAATTGACTGATCGTCCAGGGACCCATGCCTAGATAGATATTTGTTCCGAGCAAACTTAATAAGGCAATCATCAACGCATCAGATAAACGATAAGAAAAAGCCACTAAAAATAAAAGGGCACTCATAGGCTGAATGTTAGGGATAAAGACAAAAACTAACCGTCCAACGATACAAGCCGCAGTGATCAGTGCTAAATGAGAAATTCTTTGGATGGAAAATATCTTGGTTTGGGGAGGAAGCATGAGAATCGCCGTCTTTCTAATTGATAATCATTCTCATTATACATGGAAAATAATAAAATTCAAGATTGAAATACACATTATATAGTACAATAATAAAAAACGAGCACAATATGTTGTGTTTTAGAAGGCGAGGGAAAGAAATGGAATACAAAAAACAAACGATTGAGAAATTGAACGAGGATATCAAGTTGTTCCAAGAAGTTTCGGCGATCACACCAGAAATGACCCAAACATTTGAGGGAATCGCTCGTTTGATTATGCTGGATCGTTATTCATACAAAGATCAAACCCATCAAACATTGCGTAAGGATGATTTGGTGATTTTGACAACGAAAGCTGATCCTAAATATCCTGCGCGAGGAATCGGTGTTGTGAAAGCAATCGATGGGGAACTAGTCTCTATCGAAGTGGAAGAGGCCTATCGCTCAGCGTTAGAAGATATTGATGAACAAGCGAGTGGACTTGTTAAAAGAAGAAAAAGTGACATTGAAAAACCGTTAGAACTCTTTTTTGAGCAAGTGGCGCATCGTGTAGCCAAAGGGATTTCTGCCAACGAGTCCCATGACCAGGAGCGCTTCTTTGAGGCGTTTTACCAACAAATCGTGGCGCAAAACCTAATTCCCGCAGGCAGAGTACTTTATGGAGCAGGAACAAATTCTCAAGTTACCTACTTCAATTGCTTTGTGATGCCTTTCATCCATGATTCCCGAAAAGGGATTGCTGTTCATCGACAAGAAGTTATGGAGATCATGAGTCGAGGTGGCGGGGTTGGAACCAATGGGTCGACCTTGCGACCAAAATCAAGTGTGGTCCACGGTGTCAGTGGTCGGTCTTCTGGGGCAGTTTCTTGGTTGAATGATTTGGCAAACTTGACGAACCTTGTCGAACAAGGAGGTAGCCGCCGTGGAGCGCAGATGATTATGATGGCAGATTGGCATCCAGATATTTTTGCGTTTATTCTTTCTAAAATTCAAAATCCTGCTGTATTGCTTCACCTAAAAAAAACAATCACAAATGCGACGATCAAACAACTGATCAATGAAAAACTGCAATTTGACCCTCTGACAAAAATGGAAGAAAGAATGTTCACTTATCTAGCACAACTGCCTGAATCGTCAGATAAGGAACATAATGACATGATCCAAAAGGTAAAAGAAAAATTGCGCATAGGTGGCAGCTATACGGTGAAAGAAAGTGATTTCTTAACTGGCGCGAATATCTCAGTCTGCTTGACAGAAGAATTCATGGAAGCAGTGAAGACAGATGGGTGGTATGAGCTACGCTTTCCAGATATCGACAATTATTCAGAAGCAGAGATGGCACAATATGATGCAAAATGGGCTGAAGTCGGGGATGTGCGAGAATGGGCAGCTGATGGCCATAAAGTCAAAACCTATCAAAGGATCAAAGCTCGTGAGTTATGGGAGTTGATTACTTTTTGTGCAACATATTCTGCTGAGCCTGGTATTTTCTTTATCGATAATGCCAACAAGATGACGAATGCTACAGCATACGGACAAAAAGTCGTGGCAACCAATCCGTGCGGTGAACAGCCCCTAACCCCTTATGCGGTCTGTAACTTGGCAGCCATCAATCTCGCAAACATGGCGGATCGCCAAAAGGGCACCGTTGATTTTGCCAAACTAAAAGAAACCGTGAAAACAGCGGTTCGTTTCCAAGACAATGTTATTGACGTAACGCCTTACTTTTTTGACAAAAATGAGCAGCAGGCGAAAGGGGAAAGACGTGTTGGATTAGGGATCATGGGCTTGGCAGATTTATTGATCTACGGCGGGAAAAAATACGGATCGGCAGAAGGAAATCAATTCGTTGATCAAATTTTCGAGGCAATGGCAGTCACTGCCTATGAGGCATCCATTGAATTGGCGAAAGAAAAAGGCAGTTTTCCCTTCCTGATTGGAAAAAATGACCAAGAGACGCAAGCGTTGCGGAAGAAATTTATCGATACAGGATACATGAAAAAAATGCCAGCGCACATCCGCGAAGGCGTGCTGCGATTCGGTATTCGCAACTCTCATCTTTTGACTGTTGCGCCAACAGGATCGACAGGCACGATGACGGGAGTTTCAACTGGTTTAGAACCTTACTACTCCTTTTCTTATTTTAGAAGCGGTCGACTAGGTAAGTTTATTGAAATCAATGCGGAAATCGTTGACGAATACCTGATGGATCATCCTGAAAGAACCAAAGCGCAGTTGCCGGCATGGTTCATTTCCGCTATGGAGTTGACGCCCGAAGAACATGTCGGTGTGCAATGCACCATTCAACGTTGGGTGGATAGCTCCATTTCAAAAACGGTCAATGCACCAAAAGGATATACAGTAAGCCAAGTAGCCAAGGTTTATCGAGATCTTTATGAAGGAGGAGCCAAAGGAGGGACCGTCTATGTAGATGGCAGCCGAGATTCACAAGTACTTACCTTAGAAGCGGTAGAAAATGAGCTGACCGCACAAGTTGAACCGCTGCCTGTCGTTCAAGTAGATGAACCCGTCGTCTCTGGTGAAATCTGCCCCATCTGCCATGAAGGAACCATTGAGGAAATCGGCGGCTGTAGTACCTGCACAAACTGTAAAATCCAATTAAAATGCGGGCTCTAAGAAAAAACGGGATTGATAAAATAACTCTTATCCGCATATTGGATAGAAAAACGATTAGTATTTTGACTATTGGAGAGGAAGAAATAGATGAAAAAAGTATTTGTCGTATTTATGCTAGTGAGCACATTACTCGTCGCTACAGGATGTCAACAGGCAAGTGTAACGCGAGAAAGCACGCAGCAAAGTTCCTTGAAGCAAGAACAAGGAACAGCTACGATCGTCATCCAAAATCAAGAAGCTGTGACCTCAAAAGAAGTAACGTTCCGAGAAAATGAGTCGCTGCTGGAAGTAATGAAAGAAAACTTTGCGATCAAAGAAAAAGATGGCTTTATCACCTCTATCGACGGCATCAGTCAAGATCAAAAAGCCAATCTATTTTGGGTCTATACCGTCAATGACGAAATGACCGATAAAGGGGCACAAGCGTTGTTTTTAAAGAACAATGACACTATCACATTTGATTTGAAAGCATTCTGATTTGTTTGATTCTAAGGATCTTTATTGGTGCAAAAGAACTTGCCATAAAGATCTTTATCTATACAGATAGACTCTTGCGTTGATTTTGGAGGTAGTTTTGCATTCAAGTTCTATTCAAGAGTCTATTCTTGTTTTTCTATCATAGTTTGGAGTGGTGGCTTATTTTATTTTAAAATTGGACTAATAGAAATAAAGATACCATTACATACATAAGTTTTAGCCATGATGTTTCTTTCGTATTTTGGCTTTCGTTCCTATTTTTGTAGAAAATAATTTTTTTATAGTAGAGTGGAAATGGACAAAAATTTGATTTATCCGTTAGCTTAAGTGGCTAACGCTTCTATTCTCTAATATATGGTTTTACTTCCTATTTTTCTTGCGATTGTTTCCCAATCTGCTTGTTGTTCATAAAAACAATGTTATCATTGTATCATCAGATGTGGGTGGCGAACAGTGGTCTAAAACACGAGCGTTGATTACAAATAAGGTTTTTTCGTTCTCTTTGTTTATTGATCGGAAAAGGTAGGAGGAGAATAATGGTTGAGGTACTTTTGATGTGTGGCGTTAGTGGTGCAGGCAAAACCACTTACTCAAAACAAAAAGAGCAAGAAGGCTATGTAAGATTAGCAATAGATGAATTGATTTGGGAAGACTATGGCGTTTATGGTGTTGATTACCCTTCGGAGAAATATGCAAAAGTTTCTTCATTATCTTCAGTTAAATTGAAAGAGCTTACAGTGAAGGCTGTTCAAGAAGGAAAAAACGTAGTTGTCGATTCTAGTTTTTGGGCTAAAAGTCACCGAGACGCTTATAGAGAACTACTGGCAGCATATGATGTGACGATTAAAGTAATCTATCTAAAAGCTGATTATGATACTTTACGAAAACGATTAGCGATCAGAAATAAAGTCCAGACAGCAAATTCCGCTTTTCCTATTACAGAAGAAATCCTTCAACGGTTTTTTTCAGGATTCGAAGAACCGGTAAATGAAGATGTGGTAGTGATCGAGCAAAAGAATATATGAAGTAGCATCAAAACGTTTTTTACTCTTTTTCAATACAGTTAGTCTTATTCCTGTGCAGGACACGAAGGACAGTCATGCTAGAAGCAAAATAGTGATTGGCAATTTCTTTTCTTGTTGCATTCTTCGATTAATAAACGAATCAAAAAGCAAGCCGCTGAAGACAAAATGACTATGACAGCTGTTAAAGACCAAGAATCAATACAAGAAACCGCCCATTGGATAAATAGGACGGCAAACAGTAAGCACCTTGAGCAATCGAAACCACAAGTTAAGTCTCAAAAAACGATTACTACAAGATATGAAGAATTGTAAGAAAAATTAAGTATATTCACTCTCTTTGTTAACGTACGTTATAATATGCTTAAGATATTTAAAGAAAAGGAGGAGAAAACATGGAAGTAATTACACCAACAAATGCAAGAAAAAACCTTTATGGAATCATTAAGCATGTTGTGGCTGACAGTCAACCTGTAGAAATTGCGAATACAAAAGAGCAAGAAAGCGTCATTATGATTAGTAAGAGCGATTGGAACTCCTTACAAGAAACACTCAACTTACAAAATGTGGGTGTACTTGATCGGATCAAACACTTTGAGAATGAAGAGAGTGAAGATTTAGGTGAAATAGATTGGGATACAAAGTAAAGATCAAAAAGAATGCTCGCAAAGATTTGTCTAAATTGAAGAGTATCAATCTAACTAGTAAGTTTGATGAACTGATCAAAGTTAAGGAAAATCCTTTTCAAACACCGCCACCTTACGAAAAATTAACAGGATTACCTTACTGTTCAAGGTGTCTCAATATCAACCACAGGTTGGTATACAGCGTGGAGGAAGAGAGTAAAACGATCACGATTCTCTCTGTTTGGTCACATTATGAACGTGGACTATGATATGATAAACTATTTCGACTCTTTGTCAATAAGTCTAATGGTAATAAGTCAAGTTGAAGATTGAGAATATTTTTATTGTGTAACCTGTTTTGAAGCGCACTTAACTAGCCCCGGCCAAAATCAATTTTTTTCAGGGGATTTCAAAGGTTTGCGTCAATAACAGAATGTTATTTATCTATCACGCTCCTTGGTGGCGTGTATAGTTGATGGTTACGTAGTAGCGTATCCACCAGACGCAAAAATATTTGAGAAACTCTGGCAGTTAGCTTCAAGTGAACAAAGAGTAAGATCTGACAATCTGTTGTCCTCCTCCCATACTGGTGACTGGACCTATAAGGAAAAGAAATGCCTGCTTTGGCTGTGCTAATTAGATATGGATACTTTTGAAACGTTTGAAGTGATCCTTCACTCGGTTCGCTTGTTTTGCTATATATTGGTTGTCTCAGAGCCATTCTAAGATCATTTGAAAAAATACCACTGGATAAATCCCCTTAGGTACTGCTTCAGAATGCTTTGGTGTACATATTGCCAATGTTTGAGGTACGGAATCAACGGTGCGAGAAGTTCCCCTTTTCCTAAAGCGGAACAAACAGGTTAGTAATTTTCGTTATAACCTGTTATAATGAAATGGGTGCAACAGTAGAAAAGGAGCGTGAAATGTATGCGATCAATTAAAGTCCGTAAGATTGGAAACAGCGTAGGAATTATTTTGCCTAAGGAACTTGGTTTGAAAAATGGAGATACTCTTCAAGCAGAAAAGGAAGGGAACTTATTTATTTTGGATACAACTCAAACAGCTAAGAATCATGATAAAAAGCTGATCGAGGAAAGTTTTAAAGACTTTGAAGAAGGTTTGATCGTAACTGAAACCGAAATGAGAGAGAGTTTCGGAAAGTATGGTTGGAGTTAAATGAAAGAATACACACTAGTTTATTCCCAGAGTTTTCAGCAAAGTTTATCAAATTTAATAACTGAATGGGAAAATGAGTTGCTGCTTTCACAAACTAGCATCAAAAGATTTGTAGGTGCGATCCAGAAGGCGCTAGAACTCACTAAGACGTTCCCGAAAATGTATGAGGAAGTTTCAAAAATATACGGTATGAAGACTACAACTTATCGAATTGTTATCGGCAAAAGTTATGCTCTTTTTTATCGGATTGATGACGAGAAAAAAGAGATTCTTGTAGGCCGTATTTTCCAGTTTAAACAGATGAGACTAGACTTTTGAGCGTCTTAGTCGTTTTGAATATATTCGATTATTTCAATTACCTTCTGACTCGATTGTCCAAAGTAGATAGAATTGTTTCTTAATGTTTGGATCAATTTCTCCACCGGAGTTTTGGAGTACGGCAGTGATTTAAATCTTCAAAGAGTTTTTAGCTTGGGGTATTTGGGGAGTATGTCCAGATAAAAAGGTGTCAGAAACTTAATAGTTTTTGACCCTGTTTTTTTTCCCCGTTTTATGGCTCCTTCAGTAGCTCAGTTAGTTAGGATCAGTTAGATATAAAAATAGGGGATATCAGAGAGTAACATAATACCCCCTTTTTTTATGCTTGACTATAGTAAAATAAGGAGTAACTTTATATGACTAGAAATCCATATTTACCTTTAACTGAAACAACTTTTTATATTCTTTTAGTTTTAGCTACGCCCGCTCATGGATATGCTATTATTCAAGAAATTGATAAGCTAAGTGAAGGGTCAGTTAATGTAGCGGCAGGAACTATACCCAGAAATAACACCAAAAGCAGTTGAGAACTTTTTGCAGCTAGCCGAAAACCATTATTATGATAATTCAGATTTTCATCGTGTGATTGAAGATTTTGTTATACAGGGAGGGGATCCTACTTCAACTGGCATGGGTGGCGAAAGCATATGGAATGAAGAATTTGCACCAGAAATTAGTGATCGACTATATCATATTAATGGAGCCCTTTATATGGCAAGATTTGAAGGAGATGTAAGTGAGAAAACTCAAGGAAGTCAATTTTACATTGTGTCTAATGATATTGATCAAACTGATACCATAAAGGAACATGAACAATTGAAGAAAATGATTCCCTATCTGTTAACTGAAGAAGACCATCCTCCTGAAATTTTAGAAGACTATAAAAATGGAGGGGCACCATTTTTAGATACTCAATATACAGTATTCGGGCAAATGATTGATGGGATCGATATCGTAAAAGAAATTTCAAAGGTAGAAGCTGATCATGATGGATTGCCCAAAGAAAAAGTCACAATATATTCAATTAAAACCCAGTAAAAAACTGAGAGGGGAAAAGGTATGCTTAAGAAAAAATATCTAGTTTTGTATATACATTAATTATTTTGCTAACCGGTTGCAACAATAGTAGTACTGTCGAAAAGCTTCAATCTTCAATAAATCCTAAAAATGTGGTTACAGTAGAACATAAGGATAATATGATAAAAAATATCACTATTGACGTAGAGATACCTAATTCGATTTTATCTGATAATAAAGATGAGACTCCTGAACTATTTATGGAGCCAATTACCTCAGATTATAATGCTGCAGAAGGCGTAACAGTCATTACGAAATATAATGATGATAGTGTCAGTCAAAATATCACTATTGATGCTTCTCAAATAGATGGTACTAGCGATCCGAATAAGTTGCTAGAAAGCATTGATTTTGACGATTTTGAACAATTTAAAAAATCGCTTACCGCTGATGATAGATATCTAGAGATTGAGCAAAACAAGGTTTTAGAGTACATCGTATACGAAGTATATACAATAAAAAAGGCTATGTAGGACAGCCATAATTCGGCTCTTTGTCAATAAGAACTGATGAGTCGTACAAACTAAAATCTGGGTCAGAATGAATAGCATTCTGGCTCAGATTTTTTGTTATCTTACTTTGATTAATTGATTGATCAAAAAGATTTTAATTCTCGTATTCTCAAATGATTTAAATCCGTAGAATGCTCGTTTCGTGATCGGTAAATGAGTCATCGTTTGAGTAAGGAAGACCGTCGTATTGAGATGCCTTCTTCATCGCTCAAAAGTTTTTGAAGTTTTACACAGACCTCTTCGAATAATAAATCCTCTTATCAAAAAAAATTCCTTTATTCGCATAATGATAATTATAAACAAAAAAATGGAACAGCATAAATGTTTTCGAAATGCTTTCGCACCAACATTTACCTGTTCCGTGGGTTTGGCACCCAATGGGCCGTGAGGGGCTCGAACCCGCGACCCGCTGATTAAGAGTCAGCTGCTCTACCAACTGAGCTAACGGCCCGTACCAAAAGTACTTCATTATCTTAGCACTCCATTGTTGAAAAATCAATCATTCTTTTGAAAAAAATGTGTGCTTTTTCAGTTGGAAAACAGAGGTTATCTTAAAAAAATACCATTCATTCCCCAATTTCAAATGATAGGAAATTCTTAAAAGATTGATCAGATTGCTTTAAAAACTAAGAAAACCGTGATAAAATGTATCTAGTTATCGAAACTAGATGATTAGTTTGTGATAATCTAACCTTCTGTTCGTCAAAATGGAGGATGACATGGAAAAATTACAAGCAGACATGAAAAATTGGGGCAATTCATTGCTGAACTTCCACCTGCCGAGATGGGAAGAATTGCCAACGCTGGAACTGTATATGGATCAGGTGATCACATTGATCGATCAATATTTATCGCCGGTGATCCAAACGGAAAAGCATCCGCTATTGACCTCTTCCATGGTCAATAATTATGTCAAAAAAGGGATGATTCCATCACCAGAGAAGAAACGTTACAATCAAAAGCATCTCGCATTTTTGATTGCGATCACGATGCTCAAGCAAGTGCTGACGATTCCTGAAATAAAGACGGGGATCCTTTTTCAAGGGAAAGCTGTCGGAATCAGAAATGCCTATAATGTATTTTGTGAAGAACAAGAAAAAGTGATCCACCTTGTCGGCAAAGAAGCAATGGGAGAACCCGAACAAATGACGTCGGAACCGATCCCAATTGAATTAGTAGCCATGAAAGGTGCGACGCGTTCCTTTGCCAATAAACTATTGGCAGAAAAAACGATTGAATTAGAAGTCATTTATTTAGAAACACATAAAGGAGAAGCCCATGAATAAAGAGAAAATTGCCCTATTAGTTGATTCAGGTACCGATGTTCCCGCACAGATCATGGAGCAATACGGCATGTATATGCTGCCATTGCAAATTATCTACAAGGATCGGACCTATACCGATAAAGTTGATATTACTGCCGAAGAAATTTACGAGCGCTTGCCACAAGAGATCCCTAGTACCTCGTTACCTGACGGTGCTGCGATCGGAGAAATCTTTGATCGGATCAAAGCCGATGGGTATGAGAAAGTCTTTGCCGTAACCATCTCCAGCGGATTGAGCGGAACGTTTAACGTCGTTCGCCTGTTAGGTGAACAACGGACGGATCTTGAGGTTTTCGTGCTTGATACGAAAAATATCGGAATCGGTGCAGGGCTGCAAGCGATTCGTGCAGCAGAACTGTTAGAAAAAGGCGTGACTTGGGAAGAACTGCGGGCACAATTAACGAATGAAGTGCCGAAAAACAAAGTCTTTTTCAACGTAGCTACCTTAGAGTATTTACAAAAAGGCGGCCGCATCGGTCTGGTTGCATCCATCTTAGGCAATGCCTTGAAATTGAACCCAATTATCTCTTGTAATGAAGAAGGGATCTACTATACGGTCGCAAAATCTCGTGGACGGAAGAAAAGCTTGGACAAAACCGTTGACTTGATCAAGCAATTCATCGGTGATCATCGCCATGTGCGTTTAGCCGTGGCGCAAGGTGATGCCCTGCAAGAAGCCAAAGAGATGAAAGCACGATTAGAAGCCGAATTTCCTAAGGTCAAAGAAATCTTATTTGGACAAATTTCTCCCGCATTAGTCGTCCACACGGGTCCTGGGTTGTTAGGGATCGGTATCCAGCTTTTAGAAGAGTAAAAAAGAAAGGCCCCGTGCCTTTCTTTTTTTGTGCTTTCCTTAAGAATGAGGCTGCGGTTTTTGGGAAAGATGAAAAGCCAGTTTAAATAATGTATAATAAGTAAGAAACCAAAAAAAATTGAGGTGACATTTTTGAAAAAGATCCTAGTCGTGGACGATGAGAAACCAATTTCTGATATCGTCAAATTTAATTTAACCAAAGAAGGATATGAAGTATATACCGCCTATGATGGAGAAGAGGCATTAGAAAAAGTAGCCGAGGTCGATCCTGATCTGATTTTGCTTGATTTGATGCTGCCAAAAATGGATGGGTTGGAAGTTGCACGGGAAGTGCGTAAAACCCATGACATGCCGATCATCATGGTCACAGCCAAAGATTCTGAAATCGATAAAGTACTAGGCCTCGAGCTTGGTGCGGACGATTATGTAACCAAACCATTTTCAAACCGGGAATTGGTGGCCCGCGTCAAAGCCAACCTGCGTCGCGGCTCGGCAGCTGCGAAGGAAGCAGACGATAACGCCAACAGCGAATTAACGATTGGTGATTTAACCATTCATCCTGATGCGTACATGGTCACTAAAAATGGTGCAGCCATCGAATTAACGCACCGAGAGTTTGAATTGATGCACTACTTGGCAAAACATCTTGGTCAAGTGATGACCCGGGAGCATTTATTGCAAACGGTTTGGGGTTATGACTACTTTGGTGATGTTCGGACCGTTGACGTGACGGTGCGTCGTTTACGTGAAAAAATCGAAGACAGCCCGAGCCATCCAAATTATTTGGTTACTCGTCGCGGAGTGGGCTATTACTTGCGGAACCCAGAACAGGAATAAGCTATGAAAAATAAAGTTCGCTTTTTTCAATCGGTGAACTTCAAAATCGCCCTGACTTTTATCTTGATCTTATTGATTGCGATCCAGATTATCGGGGCGTATTTTATTCGCGAATTGGAAAGAACAACGGTTGATGCCTTCAAACGCGACATGGAGGCACGTGCCAGCACGTTAGTGGTAACATTAGGCTCTGAATTGAGTCGAATGGATAATGATGACGGTTTAGATTGGGATTCCATGAATGCTTCCTTGAATCGAATCTTAACGAGTACCAACTCATCGGAAATTTTGGAGATGCGGGTGGTGGATGAGCAAGGGATCATTCGTGCAACCACCAATATCAATGATCGTGGCTCGGTGGGAGAAAAAAATGATTACCGTGATTACGATACGAACCGCAGTGAAGTCCTCTATGATGAATCCAGCGGCCAGCGGGTGTTCAATATCGTGCAGTCGATCCAATCACCGACAGGGGATACCGTTTTAGGAACCCTTTATTTACGGAGCAATCTTGAGTCAAAATACAATGAAGTCAGTACGACTGCGGTCATTTTTGTGACAGCCTCACTGATTGCGGCAGTGATTTCGATCATTGTGGCACTATTGGTCTCTCGTTCCATCACCCAACCGATCGGAGAGATGCGCGAACAAGCGATTCGCATCGCCAAAGGAGATTATAGCCGCAAGGTCGCGATTCATGGAAAAGATGAATTGGGGCAACTGGCGGAGACCTTTAATCAACTAGGAGAACGAATCGAAGAGACTCAAGAGGCGATGGAATCTGAGCGAAACCGCTTGGACAGCGTCTTGTCTCACATGACAGACGGCGTTGTTGCCACCGACCGACGAGGCAAAGTCATTACCATCAATGAGATGGCGATGTCCTTGTTAAATGTCAGCAACGAAGAAGCGATCGGGCAGTCGATTTTGACGTTATTGGAAATCGATGAAGAATACACGTTACGAAAGCTTTTGGAAAATCCTGAAGACATGCTGTTGGAGCGTCCTAGCAATGATTTGACGGGAACAAATCTGATTTTGCGCATCGATTTCTCCATGATTCGTCGGGAGTCTGGCTTTATTTCTGGGTTAGTTGCGGTGATGCACGATGTTACAGAGCAAGAAAAAAATGAACAGGAACGGCGAGAGTTCGTTTCCAACGTTTCTCATGAGTTACGGACACCATTAACGAGTATGCGCAGCTACATCGAAGCGTTGAGTGAGGGTGCTTGGAAAGACCCAGAAATTGCGCCGAACTTTTTGAAAGTGACGTTGGATGAAACGGATCGAATGATTCGGATGATCAATGACTTGCTGAGTCTGTCGCGGATGGATAGTGGCAATTCGCAACTGCAGTTGGAATACATCAACTTCAATGAAATGGTCAATTTCGTGTTGGATCGTTTTGACATGATGGTGACGAATGAAAGCAAAAAATACTTGATTCGTCGGGAGTTCACTAAACGAGAATTGTGGGTGGAAGTCGACACCGATAAAATGATCCAAGTGATCGATAACATCATGAATAATGCCATCAAATATTCGCCAGATGGCGGGATCATTACGGTGAAATTGATGGAGACCCATAACAACATCGTACTTAGCATCAATGACCAAGGACTAGGGATTCCGAAAAAAGATCTCACGAAGATCTTTGATCGTTTTTACCGAGTCGACAAAGCTCGTGCCCGTCAGCAAGGAGGTACTGGCTTAGGATTGGCGATCTCACGAGAAGTCATCAAAGCTCATGGCGGTGCGATTTGGGCGGAAAGTCGAGAAAATCGCGGGTCAACATTTTACATCATGTTGCCGTATGAACCGTATGAGGAGGATTGGTGGGTATGAGAATCTCAGAAAAAATCATTCGTGTAGGCTTGATCGTAATGATCGCCTTGAGTTTTTATTTCTCCTATATGATTTGGCTGAATCCGACTGGGTTCAACAATGCCAGCACAGAAACAGATACCGGCGTCAATCCTTCGGTTCAAACCTACAAACAAAAAAGCGATTTGTTTTTGCCCCTGTATTTGACTTGGAATGACGAGGACGCGATCAAAGAAACTAACTCTGAAGCGGTGATTCGAGAGATCCAAGAGGCGATCAATGAGGCAACGATCAGTGATTTGACACTGCGAACCTATGGCGAGGAACAAGCTTTTTCAAAAGCCCAAGAAGTCAATCAAGGGGTGTCCTTAAACTACTATACAACGTTTTACTTGAAAGATTATGAGAAAACCTTTGAAAAAGAGCTGTCCTTAGAGGACGAAAGTGAAACAGAGGATTTTCCGTTTTCCCGCATCCAGTTTGACCTTGAAGAAAACACGATCCAATTTGTTGATTTTACCCATCAACGAGTGGTGCGAGGCAAAATCGACTGGGACAAAAGCCAAGTAAAACACTTACTAGCAGACAACCCTCGGGAATGGACGACAATGGCGGCAGATGAAGAACGATCCAGCAAGCAATATTATACGCAGGATTCGATCAAGCTGAAAAAATACAGCTACTATTCTTCGACCCAATCTCAGAGCTTGTTTCGAGAAGCCTTTTTCAGCAATCCTAAAAACGTCAAGATCAATGATGAAAGTGTCGATACCTACTATTATGAAGGTGGGCAAAACATGACGGTCTTGCAAGATCAGCAGCAAGTCAAGTTTGAAACTACCACAGATGGTTCCGATGAAACGGATCTGGCGATGTTGAGTGCGGATTATATTATTCGTTTAGGCAACAATTTTGGGACGATCCGCTATTTTGATCAACAAGACAAGCACTTGGATTATCGGGTCTTCGTTGAAGGCTATCCAGTCTTTAGTACTGGTGGTCAAGGGGTGATCAGTGTGGCTTTTTCAGAAAGTGGTCAGACCGGCAGTCGGGAAATGACGATTTCTGCCAGTTTGAACGCGATTCAAGTGCCGATTCCTTCTGAAACCGAGATTGAATTGCCCTCTAGTTTGTCGGTCAAAAATGAGCTGATTGCGGCAGGGGCTGATCCTGAATTATTGCAACAGATCATCGTTGGCTATCAATGGGGGGAGATCAAAGATGCACCACTCGTTGATTTGACGCCTGCTTGGTATGTCAATTATGACTCGTCTTGGATCAGTTATGATGCATTAATGACAAAATTAGCAGAAACGGAGGAGAATTAATTGGATTTTAAACGAATCGAATGGATTTTTTTCCTCGCTTTTCTTGGTCTGAACGTCTTTTTATTCAATGTTTACAGTGAGGCTCGCAGCGAGCATCAGATGGTTTCACAATCAAACCAAACGATTCCTATCGAACAACGCCTCGAGTCTGAGGACATTCGGTATTCTGGCGAATTATCAGATGAGGTCTTGAGTGGCTATTATTTGAGCGGTGAACAGACGGATTTTGATGTGGAGCTACGAAATCCGCAACTCAATACGCAGTTCAAAAGAGGGTCGACGGTCAAAGGGCAGCAGTTGATCCATGTCTCAACCAATGGCTTTTACATCAGTGATGATTCCCAAACGGAAGAAACCGTCAATGGTTTTTTGCAACGAAAAGATCAAGTCCTGTTTGGGGATGAATATGACTATTTGGAAAACCTCTCTGTCTTGAACGCCAATCATCCGACCGTGGTGGCGGTTCAATCCTATGAAGGCATTCCTTTCAATGACAGCTCAAGTCGAATCGATATCACCTTAGAACAAACGGATGATCTATTGCAGATTGCCCGTTACACGCAAACACATATCTCCAATATTACGCCTCTAAGGGAAAAGATGACGGTCTATTCAGAAAAAGAAGCAGTAAATACGCTTTATCTAAACAACAAGCTGCCGAGTCACTCGAAAATTCTCTGGACGGAATTAGCCTATACGATGATTTTGAAGGTTAGGGAAAAAAATGTGTACATTCCTGCATGGTTTATTGCGTTCCAATTAGATGGCGATGACACCATCCAAATCGAAACGGTCAATGCCTTTAGCAATCGGATCATCACGAATAATGCCGTTCAAAAGGTAGAAAATCCATAAAAAAGCGGGTATAATGGAACTCGTTGAAACAACCAGAGAGGAAGTCACGTAAACCATGATGAAGGAAAATGCCTTTCAAGTAAGTATTCTAGCCAGCGGAAGCTCAGGAAATTCGCTCTATATCGAAAGCAATAAAAAGCGGATCTTAGTGGATGCCGGTTTGAGCGGCAAGAAGATCACTTCATTATTGGATGAAGTAGGGCGTAAACCAGAAGATTTGGACGCCATTCTTGTGACCCACGAACATCGAGATCATATCCACGGTGTCGGAGTACTGGCGCGAAAATACAAACTTGATGTCTATGCGAATACAAAAACATGGCAAGCGATGGATCCAATGATCGGTAACGTCGCTGTCGAACAAAAACATATCTTTGAAATGGGAAAAGTGCTGACCTTGGGTGACTTGGACATTGAAAGCTTTGGCGTCTCTCACGATGCTGCAGCGCCGCAATTTTATCGTTTCCATAAAGACGGCAAATCATTCGTGATGTTGACGGATACCGGTTATTGCAGCGATCATGTACGAGGCATTATCAAAGGCGCCGATGCGTACCTTGTGGAAAGCAACCATGACCTAGAAATGCTGCGAATGGGCCCTTACCCATGGAGCCTCAAACAGCGAATTCTTGGAGATCGTGGTCACTTATCGAATGAAGATGGCGCTCTGGTCATGACGGATATCTTGACCGACAATACCAAACGGGTCTATCTTGGTCATTTAAGTAAAGAAAACAACTTGAAAGAGTTGGCGCACTTAACGATGGTCAACACCATGAAAGAACATGATCTAGGTGTTGGAGAAACATTTGAAGTCTATGATACCGATCCTGACAAAGCGACGGAGTTATTTGCAATCTAATCGATCAACAAAGGATAAAATTGTCGGGTGGAGGCAGCAGGTATGTTTGATGAAGAAAAAATCAAGCGTCTGAACGAGCTTGAAATGGCTGTTTATAAGTACATTGTCCAGCATTTTGAAGAGATCGATCAACTGACGATCCGCGAATTGTCAGCTGCATGCCATGTCTCGACCTCGACGATTTTACGATGTATCACGAAATTAGGCTATCGCGGGTATTCAGAGTTAAAGTATGCGATCTGTCAAAAAAAGGAACAAGATGCACGAGCGTTTGATCTTTTCTATGATGCAACGATCCAAGTCAATACATTCTTAAAAAAAGTCAATAATGAAGATTACCGTAAGTTTATCCAGCCAGCGGTAGAACTGATTCTTTCCGCACGCCATGTGGCGTTTTC
>OAUR01000072.1_pt1 | contig 43479 bp, 40 predicted proteins | sample 1476311 | NCBI WGS metagenome assembly OAUR01 (sample SAMEA2580058, study PRJEB22360) | human gut metagenome | biome: human gut; feature: human-associated habitat; material: faeces | place: Denmark | collected 2008/2010 | reverse complement strand
GGACTTGCTCGGCGATCGTTGGTCCAGCTAAAACCCCTACCTTAAACTGCTGTTCTTTTGCCCAAGCCATGGCTGCCGGCCAATCTTGGTCATTGACCATCAGAACGTTGGTATTCGGTGCATAGTGCTTGTATTTCATGCCCGGCGCTTTGGGTGCTTCACTTTCTGTTACTAAGTGCTGATCGACGAGGACTTTTGTTTGTAAAACTGCTTCAAGCTGTTCTTTAGAGATCGCACCAGGACGTAAGATGATCGGCGGCGCCGTTGGGTCACTCAAATCTAAGACCGTTGATTCGACACCGATCTGCGTCACCCCATCATCCAAGATGCCAGCGATTTTGCCTGCCAGATCATGCTGAACATGCGCAGCTGATGTTGGGCTTGGTTTACCAGATGTATTCGCGCTAGGACCAACCAATGGCTGTTGGGCTTGCTTGATCAACGCTAACGTCTTGGTATTGTTTGGCATCCGAAACGCCGCTGTGGATAAGCCGCCAGTAACAATGCTAGGTAAACTGTCTTTTTTGATCGAAAAGATCAAGGTTAAGGGCCCAGGCCAGAAAGTTTCCATCAATTTATCAGCAAAAGGATGCTTGTTATCCACAAACGGTTCCAACTGCTCTGGCTCGGCAATATGAACGATCAAAGGGTTGTCACTAGGTCGCCCTTTGACTTGATATACTTGCGCAACAGCCGTGGGCAAAAGCGCGCTAGCCCCTAGTCCATAGACGGTTTCCGTCGGGAACGCCACCAATCCCCCCTCAGCTAAAATAGCTGCGGCTTCGTTTAACTGTGTTTGATCAAAAATTTTTGTTTCCACAATTTATCCACATCCTTTTTTGAGAAGTTTCCACACTTATCAACATTTTCTCGTTTCTTTTCCACATTTTGTGGATAAGTCGTTTGTCAAGTGTGGATAACCCTGTTTATAACTCGGTTTATTTAGAAGTTGTTCATTTCATAAGGTTTTTGCAATTTTTCTGTAGCAAAAAAAATTATTTATCCACATCTTGTGGATGACTGACGAACACCATCCGGTCTTGACCCGCAAGATCTTTTACTACGGTGACTTCTTTGTTGGGAAAAGCGGCTGCAAAAAGCTGTTGAACAACTAATCCTTGCTGAAAGCCGATTTCTAGCGCCATTTGCCCGTTAGGCGCCAAACAATTCGGTGCTTGCTGTGCCAATTGCTTATAGATCGCCAATCCTTGTTCTTGAGCAAAAAGCGCCATCTTAGGCTCTTTTTCTCTTACGCTGATATCCATCAGCGGCCACTCTTCAGCGCTGATATACGGCGGGTTGGAAACGATCAGATCCCATTGCTGATCTGCCACGGGCTCTAAGGTATCTCCTTGGAAAAAGCGGATCTCCGCGCCTAAGGCTGCCGCATTTTCTTTAGCAACGGCTAATGCCTCTGCTGAAAGATCCACGGCACTTACGGCCCACTGGGGACGTGCTAATTTCAAGGCAATGGCGATCGCTCCAGTACCTGTGCCGATGTCTACGACTCGCAGCGGCTGATCTGCTGGTAATTTTGTCAGACAGTTTTCCACCAGCTCTTCGGTTTCTGGACGCGGGATCAAGGTTGCAGGGGTCACTTTTAAGCGATGCCCATAAAATTCTTCATACCCTAATAAATATTGCGGTGGTTCATGCTGCAGCAGCTGTTCAAGATCTGCTGCGATCTGTGCCTCATCTTCCCTTAAGATGGGTTGGTCCATCTGCAGCAGCCAATCGAGTTGCTGCCAGTTTTTTCGCTGTAAAAACAGGTATTGGATCGCATACCCGTCCAGCCCTTTCGTTTCTAAAAAAGAAGAAGCCCGTGAAAGGACTTCTCGATAGGTTTTAGCCATTTTGCATCTCATCTAATTTTGATGTTTGATCGTAAACGATCAGTGCATCAACAATTTCATCGAGTTTTCCAGCTAAAATTTGATCCAATTTTTGAATAGTCAACCCGATACGGTGATCTGTTACGCGGTTTTGCGGGAAGTTATAGGTGCGAATCCGTTCAGAACGATCGCCGGTACCCACTGCTGATTTACGGTTTGCATCGTATTCGCTTTGTGCTTCTTGCTGCATTTGGTCATAGACCCGTGCCCGCAAGACTTTCATCGCTTTCTCACGGTTTTTCAGCTGTGAACGTTCATCTTGCATCGCTACAGCGATCCCTGTTGGCAAGTGAGTCAGACGAACAGCAGAAGCTGTTTTGTTGACGTGCTGACCACCAGCACCAGAGGCATGGTAAATATCGGTCCGAATATCTTTGTCTGCGATATCGATTTCGACTTCTTCAGCTTCAGGCATAACCACGACCGTTGCCGTAGACGTATGGATTCGGCCTTGTGATTCGGTAGATGGTACCCGCTGCACTCGGTGGGCGCCGCTCTCATATTTCAATTTTGAAAAGACGTTGTCGCCAGTGATCATCATGATGACTTCTTTGTAGCCGCCGATCCCAGTGACGTTGGCATCCATGACTTCGACTTTCCAGCCTTGGTTTTCCGCATATTTTTGATACATATTGAAAAGATCGCCAGCAAATAAGGCTGCTTCATCGCCGCCTGCTGCACCACGGATCTCCATGATGATGTTTTTGTCATCATTCGGATCTTTGGGCAATAACAAGATTTTGATGCGTTCTTCTAAAACATCTTTTTCTTTTTTCAAGTCAGAGAGTTCTTCTTTGGCCATCTCTGCCATTTCCGCATCAAGGTTTTCCCCAAGCATTTCTTCGGTATCCTTGATTCCCTCAACGACTTCTTTGTAACGACGGTAGACTTCCACCGTTTCCCGTGTATTGGCTTCTTCTTTTGAAAGCTGCATGAAGCGTTTGGTGTCAGAGATCACGGCTGGATCACTTAGTAATTCGCCTAATTCTTCGTAACGGTCTTCGATTGCTTGTAACTGATCGTACATTGATTATTCTCCTTCTTTTTTCATTCCCGGGTGAAAGTAATGTTTGCGGCAAACAGGATAATACGCTTCGTTACCGCCGATTTGTACTTGGTCGCCCTCGTAAACGGGTTTTCCGTCGATATAGTGCAAGTTCATGGTTGCTTTTTTATGACAGAACCAGCAGATGGTTTTCATCTCTTCGATTTTATCTGCGTAAAGCAGCAAGTATTTTGAGCCTTCAAATAATTCATTGCGGAAATCATTTTTCAAACCAAAGGCCATCACAGGGATACCTAGCTCGTCTACGATTTTGGTGAAAGCCAACACGTGATGCTTCTTTAGGAACTGTGCTTCGTCGATCAAAATACAATAAGGTTTGTAACCGAGGTCTTTGATCAAATGGAACAGATCCGTTTCATCAAAAATCGGGATCGCGTCTCGTTCTAAGCCGATGCGGCTCGAAACATTTCCCACACCGCTTCTCGTGTCCAATCCACTTGTCATGATCACGACTGGTTTGTCTTGTTCTTCATAGTTGTGAGCAACTTTCAGTATCTCGATCGTTTTCCCACTATTCATTGCGCCATATTTAAAAAAAAGCTGTGCCATCTCGCCCATCCTTCCTCATACTCCTTTGGTATTATACTTGAAAAAGGAGAATTTTTACAGACTTAAATTCGACACCTGCCGCCTTTTACGCAAGAGTTTTACGAAAAATTAACGGATTTTTTGCCGCCGCCATCTCTTACTCGTTTCTGGCTTTTTGAGCAACTTCTGCCAATACTTGACAAGCCAGCGAATATTCTGGATTTTCATTCCCATTGATATCCGTTGCAATGATCACAAATCCGAGCTGCTGATAGAGCGTGATTGCTGCATGGCTCCAGGTTTGCGTATGAAGGTACATTGGTTCGTTGGCTGCCTCCAAGACAGAAACGACTTGCGTGACCAAGCCGCGAGCGATTCCTTGACGTTGAGCTTGCGGCATTACTGCTACCCAATGGACTAATGGAACCGGTGTGCCGTCTTGCTTGGCTTTTTTCCAAGCGGTAGCCGTACCGACCGGTGTACCTGATTGATCAAGGGCAAAAAACATTCGCTGTCCTAGCTGTGCTTGCTCGGGCATAAATTCCTTTTCAAAATACGCCAATGCCTCGGCCTCATTGTCAAACTCTCCGACGGATGTTTCGATCCGTGCCCAGTGCCTTTCGTCTCCTGCTTGGTAGCTGCGTAATGAATAGTTATCGGATTGAATGGGCTGGATCGGTGTGCTTTTGTGCGCTCGCTTCATCCAGATTTCTGCATATGGAATTGATTTGTCTAACATTGGTTGTGCCTCTCTTTCTCATTTTGTTTTCTCGTAAAGAACTCATTTTCTGTTTTTTTCCTTCTTACAAGCATATCTCTTGTTTTTCTCTACTAGAAGCATACCATAGAAGCAAAGGAGGAATACCTATGAAAGATACGGCAATTTTTGCTGGCGGTTGTTTTTGGTGCATGGTGAAACCTTTTGACTCGCAGCCAGGCATCCTCAAAGTGGTTTCTGGCTTTACTGGCGGCCATGTGCCTAACCCAACCTACCAACAAGTAACGACAGGAACCACCGGTCACACCGAAGCAGTTGAGATCACCTTTGATCCTGAGGTCATCTCTTATGAAGAATTGGTTGCCATCTATTGGCAGCAGACAGACCCCACGGATGCGTTTGGTCAGTTTGCCGACCGTGGTGATTCCTATCGTCCAGTGATTTTTTACAATAGTGAAGAACAAAAAGCGGTTGCGGAAAAATCAAAGGCGCAGTTGCAAGCTAGCGGCCGCTTTGACCGTCCGATCGTAACGAAGATCGAACCAGCAGAACCTTTTTATCCTGCAGAAGACTATCATCAAGATTTTTACAAAAAAAATGCAGCCCATTACAATGCTTATAGCGAAGGCTCAGGACGAGCTGGCTTTATTCGCCAAAACTGGGCCTAACATTTTTGGAGCATGCCTCCCGATTCATCATTAACAGCCGATTTGCTCTCAAGGCAGATCGGCTGTTTTCTGTTTCTTTTGCCAAAAGGAAATTGACAGTCAGGGCATTTTCGCGATACACTGATTAGAAAATTCTGACGATTATAAAGGAGTGTTTGTTTGATGTTAGCCAATGAAGTCCGTCCAGGTCCTAATCGGTATATTACTGGCGATGGGGTCTTAGCTGATTTGCCAGAGTACTTAAGTGAGTTCCAAGAAGTTGCTGTGATCACTGGGGAGCAGTCATTCGATGTGTTTTCAGCCTATTACCCCCATTCATTTGACTACCCGATCTACCGCTACGATGGATCATCGAGTTTTGAAAATGCGCAAGCCTTAGCTGAAACGATCCAGCAAGCGGATGCCGTAGTGGCAATCGGCGGCGGCAAAGTCGCTGATACAGCAAAAATCACCGCCCAAACCCTTGGCGCAGAATTGATCGTGATCCCTACATTGGTTTCTAACTGTGCACCCTTCACCCCGGTGATCGTCGCCTATTACCCTGATCATACGATTTGTAAAATCGACTATGCCAAAAAAGGTGCCTACATGACGATCGTCGACACCCGTTTTTTACTAGCTACACCCGTTGATTACTTTATCGCTGGGATCGCTGATACGTTAGCCAAATATTATGAAATGGAAGCCATCGTCCGCAACATGGCAGAAGACGACAAGACTGCCTTAGTACGGCTAGGTTTCCAAAGCGCTCTTTTGATCAAAAACTTGTTGATTGCCGATGCGATCCAAGCCGTCAAAGACCTAGAAGTCGGGCAGCTGACCCCCGCCTTCGCCCGTATCACCGATGCGATCATTGCTTTGGCAGGCGAAGTTGGTGGTTTTGCAGTCGAATTTGGCCGCACGTCTGGTGCGCATGCGCTGCATGACGGCTTGTCTTATTTGAGTGAGACCCATACCGTCTTGCACGGCAACAAAGTCGCCTACTGCATTTGGGTCCAGCTTGCCTATACCAATGATTTTGATGTGATTGAAGAATTACGGCCATTTTACGAAGCTTTGCACTTGCCAATGAAGCTGAAGAATCTCCACGTGACACGCCTTGATCGGGATTACTTCGCCTCGGTTCTGACCTATGCTGTCAAAGAAGAAGAAACCTTTATTTTGATTGATCCTGCGATCACACCCGAAAAAGTCTATCAGGCGATCGAAGCGGTGGAGGCGCTGTAAACCGTACTCATTGCTAAACAACTTTATATCAAAAAAACTGTTTCCCTAATACATTTCGGAAACAGTTTTTTTATTTGATCAAACAGACACGCAGTAGCGATCCTGGCTGCGCATATTCTTAGCGGGCGACAGCAACTGGCGCATTGCCCATCACTGCACGACTTCACCCAGCAGCCCGTTTTCTAAGCAGTAATGATAAATGCCTTCCTCGGCTACGTGACCGATCACTTCATCGGCGATTGCTTTTAACTCATCCGAAGCATTATTCATTGCGAGACCCCATCCGACTGCCTCCAGCATCTCAATGTCATTGTTGCCATCGCCAAAGGCAATGGCTTCAGATTTATCCAAGCCATAGTAAGCCAGCATTTTGGCAATGCCGCTTCCTTTCCCACTGCTGGCCGGAATAATATCGACTGCGCGATCCCACCAGGCGGTGATTTTCGCCTCCGTGGTATTTGCCATCACTTTGGCGTAGTCTTCTTTCCCTGAGCCAAGCATCACTTGGAAAATGTCTTGCTGCTGGATCACCTCATCAAAATCTTCTGCCACGATCACTTCTTGGTGGGCAAAGGAAAAATACTCAACTAAGTCAGCATCTTTGCCATTGGCAACCGTTCGATCCTTCGTTGCGATCGCTACTGGACGCTTTAGTGCCGTCGCATTTTCAATGATTTGCTGAACATCTTTTTTAGGAATGGGGTTTTGGTGGATCCCCTCGGCTTGATTAAAACAATACGATCCGTTAAAGGTCAAAAACGCATCGAAGGTCACGCCTTCAAATTGCGGCAACGCGATGGGACTTCTGCCAGTCGCAATGCACAACAGGATTCCTTGCTTCTTCAAGGCTTTTAATGTGGCTAACATTCTTTCAGAGATTTGCTTTTTGCTCATATCGATCAGTGTGCCATCAACATCGAAAAAAATAATTTTTACGTCTTTCATGATACTCCCCATTTCCGTCTCGATTTTCAAAAAATTTGATGCGCTTTTTTGTCCGCTTTCTCGCTATTGTTCCGTGCGGATCGTCGCTGCTATCTTTTACTTCTTTTATCTTCTCATAAATTGCCAGCGTTTTCTTCTGAAATCGTGAAATCCTTACTGATTTGCTTCGAGTTTTTAAGTTTCTTAAGCGATCAAGCTGCCGCAAGAACCACAGCCTGATCGTTTCCTCTAACCCAACGGCCCTTTCCAAAAGCTTTTCCTTACACAATTTCTGCTCCCATGAATTCTATCCTGCTTTCTTTCAAATCTACTTGGTTCTTTGGTATACTGGGGATAGTTTATTTAGTGAGGGGTTTTTTGTAATGAACTTTACCCGCTTTGCCCGCTTGACGCAGCGCAGGAGCAAGACGTTTATTTCCCAGAATGTGTCTTCAATCCAAGTGATTGTTTTTTATTATATCGTGATGACGGTGGTCTCTTTGGGGCTTTTTTCACTCCCCTTCTTTCGAGAACCCGGCTCTCATGTCGCGTTTATCGATCTGTTCTTTATGGCGGTCAGCACGGTCAGTGTCACTGGGCTGACTACTTTTCCGATCAATGACGTGTTTAACGACCACGGGGTCATCTTATTGGAAGTCCTCTTTCAAGTCGGCGGTTTAGGGATCATGATGATCTCGACCTTTTTTGCGATCGTCTCACGGCGCAAAATCAGTTTAAAGCAGCGCCAGTTGATCATGACGGATATGAATCAGCCAAAGCTTAGTGGGATCGTTCGGATGATTCGAACGACGTTTACCATTATCTTGCTTTGTCAGGTGGTAGCAGGCACGATCTTCGCTGTTTATTTTCATCTTTACGGCTATTATGACAATTGGCGAGATGCGATCTTTTATGGATTTTATCAAGCGATCTCTGCTGTGACCAACTCAGGGTTTGATGTGACGGGCAATTCCATCTTGCCGTTTTCCCATGATTATTTCTTCCTGACGTGTATCATGATTTTGATTTTTATCGGGGGGATCGGATTTCCAGTGATCATGGACTTTCGGGAATGGGTCCTTTTTAAAATGAAAAAACAACGCCGCCGCTTGCCGTTTCGCTTTTCTTTATTCACAAAAATTGCTGTTTTGGCTTTCGTGATCCTCTTTGTCGGCGGTACATTAGCGATCTTTTTCCTTGAGAAAGATTATTTGTTCAAAGATTACAGCTTTAGCGGTATGTGGATGAACAGCATGTTTTATTCCATGACAACGCGGAATGCTGGCCTGCAGATCCATGACTTAGGCAACTTTCAAACCACGACGTTGATCGTTTTCTCCTTGCTGATGTTTATTGGTTGTAGTCCCAGCTCTGTTGGTGGGGGGATTCGGACGACGACCATTGCCATCATTGGGCTGTACCTCTATGCCTTCTTGAAAAGTGAGGACAATATCAATATCTTCGGTCGCCGGATCGATCAAGATGACGTCCGCAAATCAGTGGTGGTCTTTATGCTTTCGATGGGCATGTGCTTCTTTTGTGTCTTATTCTTGACCGCCATCGAGGATATCCCTTTGATCGCCATCATTGTTGAAGTTTCCTCGGCATTTGGAACCACAGGGCTTTCTTTAGGAATCACGGGTGATTTATCAACTATCGGCAAACTCGTGATTGCTCTTTTGATGTTTATCGGCCGTGTCGGTATGCTGTACACCTTGATGTTATTCGTACCAAAAGAAACACGTGACTTAGGCTACGAGTACCCAACGGAAAAAATCATTATCGGTTAAAGCAGCAGCAAACCTTCTGCCAGGTTTGCTGTTTTGCTTTTCAAGCCTTTGATCATCGCAAGTAAAAGAGCCATTTATCAGAATGGTCTTTGCAGAAATTTAAAGAATCGCAAAAGCAATTTAACCTTTTTCTTGGTATATGGTATGATAAATTGAATTTGCACAATGAAAGCATTCGCTCTAATGGAGGGTTACATTATGGGAATACGAAGTCATCTGGCTGTTTCAGTCGGTAAGACCTCTCAATGGGTATTAAAGAACTTTTTCAAAGGCGGCTCAAGCCTGCCTGGTAAATTAGCATTAAAAGTTGATCCACATATATTAGATCATTTGGCGAAAGATTACCAAGTCGTCGTGATCACAGGCACCAACGGCAAAACATTGACGACTGCCTTGACTGTCAATATTTTGCGCCAAGAATTTGATGAAGTATTGACGAACCCCACCGGCGCCAATATGGTTCAAGGGATCGTTTCAACCTTTCTATCGGCACGCCCTAAAAAAGGCAAAAAATTTGCGGTTTTAGAAATCGATGAAGCCAGTCTCAGCAAAGTAACGAAGTACATCAAACCTGAATTGTTCGTTTTCACTAATATTTTCCGCGATCAAATGGACCGTTATGGCGAGATCTATACGACCTATAAAATGATCGTTGAAGGTGCCGCAAACTCACCGGAAGCTACGATCCTCTGCAATGGGGATTCGCCACTGTTCAATTCGGTAGCAACTGTCAATCCGCGGAAATACTATGGATTTGATCATTTGCCAGATGAAGAGCAGATGGCCCATTACAATACGGATGGCGTGTTGTGTCCTGAGTGTCATCACATTTTACATTATAAAATGATCACCTATGCCAATCTTGGAAAATACTACTGCCCAAATTGCGGCTTCCATCGACCAGAATTGGATTATAAACTGACGGAAATGACCGCAATGGACAACACCTCTGCTGACTTTGTGATCGATGGCAACGACTATCGCATCGAAGTTGGTGGGATGTACAATGTCTACAATGCGCTGGCGGCAACTGCGGTTGCGGAATATTATGGCGTAGCACCTGCAAAAATCAAATCTGGTTTGGCCTATGACGAAAAAGTCTTTGGTCGTCAAGAAGTGATCCGCATTGGGGACAAAGAATGTACGTTAGTCTTAGTTAAAAACCCTGTTGGTTTGAACCAAGTCATCGATATGATCGGCCTGTCGCCCTATCCTTTCTCGCTAGTCAGCTTGTTGAATGCCAACTACGCAGATGGGATCGACGTCAGCTGGATTTGGGATGGCGACCATGAAGCGTTTGCCGATATGGGGATTCCTCAAGTGATCGCTGGTGGTGATCGTCACAAAGATATGGCGTTGCGGCTAAAAGTTGCGGGGATCCCTGAAGAAAAAATCATTGAAACCCCTGAACTTGATGACGTCATCAAGCAAATCGCAGACTTACCAACAGAAAAAGTCTATATTTTAGCGACTTACACTGCAGTCTTGCAGCTACGCAAAAAGCTTGCGGAAAAAGGCTATATCAAAGGAGGAATGAGTCGTGACTAAGTATCAACTGAATGTTGCCCACTTGTATGGAAATCTTTTGAATACTTATGGCGACAACGGCAATCTCTTGATGCTGCGCTACGTGGCCGAAAAACTAGGCGTGACCTTCAACGCAGAAGTCGTCAGCATTCACGAGCCCTTCGATCCTGAAAAATATGATCTCGTCTTCTTCGGTGGCGGACAAGATTTTGAACAAGTGATCGTTTCACAAGATATCCAATCAAAAAAAGAAGCCCTGACCAGCTATATCGAAAATGATGGCGTCATGCTGGCGATCTGCGGCGGCTATCAATTGCTGGGTCATTACTACATCGGTGCCAACGGCGAGAAAATCAATGGGATAGGTGCCTTGGATCATTACACCTTAAGCCAAGAAAACAATCGGTTCATCGGTGACATCGTGATCCACAATGAAGAATTCGATGAGACCTATTATGGCTTTGAAAACCATAATGGCCGTACTTTCTTAGGTAAAGGGGAAAAACCATTGGGGAAAGTCATCCAAGGACAAGGAAACAATGGCGAAGACCAAACCGAAGGCGTGGTTTACCGCAATGTGTTCGGCTCTTACTTCCACGGACCGCTCCTTGCAAGAAATGAGCATTTGGCAGAGCGCTTGATCCGCACCGCCCTTGCCAATCGTTATGGCAACGTCGAAATTTAAATACACGTACGTAGCAAACAAACCTGTTTTTCGCAGGTTTGTTTTTTTATGGGAAATTTCCCCGCAGTTGCCACTTTTTCTCTTTGTTTGCTTCTACGTTCCTATGCTGCCTCACTTTATTGTAACCGCTATCTTTCTTTTCTATACTGAGATTGTAGTAAAAATTGAAAGGAGATGTTAAGAAATTATGATGGAAAAAGTTCAGCGGTTTGGCGGTGCGATGTTTACCCCGGTCCTCTTGTTTTCCTTTTCAGGGATCATGGTCGCGCTGTGTATTATTTTTAAAAATCCGATGCTTGTGGGGAGCATCGCCACTGAAGGCTCTACTTGGTACAACATTTGGACGATCATTGAAAACGGAGCGTGGACGGTCTTCAACCAAATGGAATTATTATTTGTCATTGGATTACCGATCGGTCTCGCAAAAAAAGCCAATGCGCGAGCGGCAATGGAAGCCTTTGTCGTCTATATTACTTGTAATTATTTTATTTCTGGCATGATCGAGTACTTTGGTAACTTCTTCGGTGTCAACTTTGCAGCTGATCCCGGCGGTGAGAGTGGTTTGAAAATGATCGCTGGCATCAAAACATTAGATACTGGTATTATCGGAGCAATTTTTATTTCGGCGATCGTCGTCTATCTTCACAACAAGTTTTTCGATACGAAGCTGCCTGATTTTCTCGGAATTTTCCAAGGCTCTTCCTTTGTCGTGATCCTCGGTTTCTTTTTAATGCTGCCAGTTGCTTTTTTGATCGCATTGATTTGGCCGAAAGTCCAAGCTGGCATTGGGTCCATGCAAGGGTTTCTAGCAAGTGCTGGGGTCTTTGGGGTCTGGCTCTATACTTTCTTAGAGCGAATATTGATTCCCACAGGTCTCCATCATTTCGTGTATACCCCCTTTGTTTTTGGTCCCGCTGTCGTCGAAGAAGGAATCTCCAAATACTGGATGGCACATTTACAAGAATTTGCCCAATCCACCAGACCATTGAAAGAGCTTTTCCCTGAAGGGGGCTTTGCTTTACATGGCAATTCTAAGATCTTTGCTGCACCAGGGATCGCTGCTGCTTTTTATTTCACAGCCAAGCCTGAGAACAAAAAGAAGGTCTTAGCGATTTTGATCCCTGCCACTTTAACTGCCGTTTTAGCTGGTATCACTGAGCCATTGGAATTCACCTTCCTCTTTATCTCACCACCCCTCTTTGCGGTGCACGCTGTTTTAGCAGCGACCATGGCGGCAACGATGTTTGCCTTCGGGGTCATTGGAGATATGGGGGGCGGCTTGATTGATCTGTTGGCGAAGGTCTGGATTCCGCTATTTCAAAATCATCGCAGTATGATCTTCACGCAGCTGGTGATCGGGTTAGTCTTTACTGCCCTTTATTTCCTTGTTTTCCGCTTCTTGATCCTCAAATTTAAGTTAGCCACACCAGGACGGGAAGAAAACAATAGCGAAGTCAAACTATACACCAAAAAAGATTACAAAGAAAAACAATCCAACACTGGAACGCCAGTGATTGCTGGTGCCAATCGCTACACCGAACAAGCCGCAGTCTACTTAGAAGGGTTTGGCGGTCGCGATAATATCGATAAAGTCACTAATTGTGCCACTCGCCTAAGAATCACCGTTAAAGATCAAGACCAAGTGCTGCCAGATGACATCTTTAAAGGCGCTGGTGCTCATGGTGTTGTTCGCAACGGCAACGCCTTCCAAGTGATCGTTGGTCTGGATGTGCCACAAGTGAGAGAACAATTCGAAAAATTATTAGCTGTATCAGACTAAGGAGGAAACAAGAATGAAAAAATTTTCAATCGTGATCGCCGGAGGCGGCAGTACCTTTACCCCAGGAATCGTCTTGATGCTTTTGGAACACTTGGATCGTTTCCCGATTCGCCAAATCAAGTTTTACGACAATTTGGAAGAACGACAAGAAAAAGTTGCACAAGCTTGCGAGATTTTATTGAAAGAACGCGCACCAGAAATCAGCTTTTTAGCAACCACTGATCCCGAAACCGCATTTCAGGATGTCGATTTTGTGATGGCGCATATCCGAGTTGGCTTGTATGCGATGCGCGAAAAGGATGAAAAAATCCCTTTGAAATATGGTGTGGTCGGCCAAGAAACTTGTGGTCCTGGCGGGATCGCTTATGGGATGCGTTCTATCGGCGGTGTATTGGAGTTAGTCGATTACATGGAAAAATATTCCCCTGATGCATGGATGTTGAATTATTCCAATCCTGCAGCGATCGTCGCAGAAGCGACTCGTAAATTGCGCCCTGATGCCAAGATCATTAATATTTGTGATATGCCAGTGGGAATCGAAGAACGGATGGCGCAAGCGATCGGTTTAGCTTCTCGCAAAGAGTTGGTGGTTCGCTATTATGGCTTGAATCACTTTGGCTGGTGGACTGATATACGAGACAAAGCTGGCAATGATTTGCTGCCGCAGATCCAGGCGCATGTGGCAAAATACGGCTATTCATTGCCAGAAGAAATCGAAGCGAGCCAACATGCTGATGCCAGCTGGATGCACACCTTTGCCAAAGCAAAAGAAGTGTACGAAGTTGATCCATCCACTTTGCCAAATACCTACTTGAAATATTACTTTTTCCCTCAAGATGAAGTGGCGCACACCAACCCATCTTTTACACGGGCAAATGAAGTCATGGCTGGCCGCGAAAAACACGTCTTTGGTGAATGCCAACGCATCGTAGAAAACCAGACAGCGACTGACACCACGCTTGAAGTGGATGAACACGCCAGCTACATCGTGGACCTTGCACGAGCGATCGCTTATAACACGCAAGAACGGATGCTGTTGATCGTGCCTAACGAAGGAGCGATCGTCAACTTTGATGAGCAGGCAATGGTGGAAGTGCCTTGTATCGTCGGCAGTAACGGGGCAGAACCAATCACACAAGGCAAGATCCCTCGCTTCCAAAAAGGATTGATGGAGCAACAAGTCGCCGTAGAAAAATTAGTCGTGGAGGCTTGGGCAGAGGGTTCTTACCAGAAATTATGGCAAGCACTGATTCTTTCAAAAGTGGTTCCAAATGCCCGTGTAGCCAAAGAATTACTCGATGAATTGATTGAAGCAAATCAAGCCTTTTGGCCAGAATTACACTAGCCAGCGTTCTTCGCCTCCCCTCCTGGCTTTTCAGCTATACTTAATCTATAAGGAGAGGTTTTTGTGAAATTACAGTATTTGATTCAACAGCACCAATCAGAGTTAAGTGAACTTGATCGTGGCATTCTGAACTATATTCTTTCCAACGGCGATACCGTTCTATCTATGGGGATCGTCGAGCTATCCGAGCAGGTTCACGTCTCAAAGTCTTCTATTTTACGGTTGACGAAAAAACTTGGTTTTTCTGGCTATTCCGAGTTCAAATATTTTCTACGGCATCAGCAAGAACAGGCAACAACGATTTCGCAACAAAAAACGATTTTTGAAAAGCAACAAGAGGATATTTTCGCCACCCTCAACTATTTAAAAACGGTAGACTTAGCTGCCCTCAACCGCTTGTTTGACCGCAGCAAAACCATCTACTGCTACCCGACTGGGTTTTCCCAAAAGAAAGCACTGGAGGAGTTTTCCAAAATGATGCTTTCTATGGAAAAACGAGTGATCGTATTGCCGAACAAAACGGAATTTGATATGGTCATGCCGATGATCACTGCCGAAGATTGTGTGATCATCGCCTCACTGAGCGGCGAAACAGAAAACGTCAAAGAGAATCTGACGACGTTTGCGATTCGTCAGATTCCCGTTTTGACATTGAGTGCGCCAGGAGATAATTATTTTGCTCGCCATTCAACGTTTCACCTGACCTATTATTGCGATTTTTTTCAAATCGGTCGCAAGAAAATCCCTAGCCAGTCTTTGATCGGACTGAGCTGCTTGATTGATTATTTGATCCGTTCCTACGGACTATTCACTTTACAGGAGGGCAACCATGACTAAACGAAAATGGGCGTTTCCATTGATTTTACTGAGTTATTGGCTTTTGATCGCTGGTGCTTACTATCTTTATCTTTCCTTGACTGCCTTCAACCATGGGATGACCTTTGCCCAGTACCTCAGCTCGCAACCGTTAGCCGCTTTAGGGGTCTTGTTAAGTAGTCTCCTTTTGCTGCAAGGGGCTTGCCTGTACTTTATTCAACGGTTTTCCATGAGTAAAAAAGGCCTTTTGGGTCAGTATTTATTCCTGATCTTCTTTCAACAGTTGCTGACAGCGAATGTCATCGGCGCAGGACTCGTCTTTTTTACAAGAAGAAGTCTTTCGAGTCAGGAGGAAAACGCAACTTGGGGCGAAAAGAGTTTTACCTATGGGGCATTAGCATTCATTCTTTTATTGAGTTTATTCTTTTTCCTCCTTGTTCGATCAGCGATTTAACTTCCCCAAAAAGAAAAGCAGTGCCGGTTGGCACTGCTTTTTGCTGTCGTTTCTGCTAGTTTGGCTCTGTTTTTGAAGCAAAAACCACTTTGATTCCAAAGTGATCGCTGACGATCGGAGTACGCGTTCCGTCAAAAACGACTTCATATTCCGTTGCTTGCAGGTCTTTGGATGTAAAAACATAATCGATTCGCAACGCTTCTCGATTGTCTTGCCAACCATCAATGGCTTTAACGACAGAGGCTTCCCCGATCGTTTCAGCAGCCGTTAAAAAGCTGTCTTGCAGCTGTAAGGAGCTGTCAAGGACCAGTTGATGCCCAGAACTGGCGGCATCGTTGTTGAAATCACCTAGGATCAATAAGGTATCAGCCCGTTCTGCTAAAAATGCTTCTGTCTGTTGCCACTCGTAGGCAAATTTACCGTCTTGCCACCAAGAAAAATGACAGCTAATGACTTGTACGATCTGTCCATCGGCTTCAGTCACGCCGCTCAGGTTTTTGCGTGTGGTATGATCCCAGACATCCGTGGCTTGTGAAGCAAGGTATTCTTTGGCAATGATGGGCTGTTTGGACAATAAGGCATTGCCTTCGTGGTAAATGTCATAGCCTACATGACTGTAAGTCCATGACCAATAGTAATCACAGTCTAACAGTTGCAGTTCTTCCACTAGGCGTAAAGCAAAATTGTCCTCCTTGATTTCCACCAGCGTATCTGTGGGACAATAAAGCCCATCAGGAACGATGGTTTGAGCAGCGATCGTTTGGTTGACTTCTTGCAAGGCGATGATGTCATAGTCGCCAGTTGCAATCTCTTGTGCGATCATCTTGCATTTTTCTAGCTGATTTTCTTCTAACCAGCTATGGGTGTTCAATGTTAATACCTTCATGAATAAGGCTCCTTCTCTCGGTTTGCTTGTACGATTCCTTTTTAAAAATAAAAGAGAGCGGGTCAACAAAAGAGTCGACCCGCTTGTCATTTTATTATAGTTTTACGATTCCAACAACTGCGGCCGCTTGTTGCTTGCCGATTTGGGTCAATTCAAAGGAATCGATTTGATCGCTGTTGGTCAACACTACAACGATGGTGGTGTCTTTGCCAGCAGCACTTACTGCAGCGAGATCCATCTCCGCTAACTTGTCACCCACCGCCACTTGTTGTCCTTCAGTGACAGCTACCGTAAAGGGTGCACCGTTTAAGTCAACGGTATCTAAGCCCATGTGAACCAATACTTCGATGCCTTCATCAGAAAGCAAGCCGATCGCATGTTTCGTTGGGAAGATGTTGGTGACTTTCCCACTGATTGGTGCGACAACTGTCGTCTGCTCTGGACGCACACCATAACCGTCACCCATCATTTTTTCCGCAAACACTTGGTCTTTGACAGAGGTGATCGGCATCACTTCTCCAGTGGCAACAGCAGCTAGTTCAGCTGTCACGCCTTGGCTTTGATGGGTAGTCGTTTCTACTGGTGCTTGACTAGCCGTCGGTTCGGGAATCGTGACACCAGAATCTAAGATATCTTGAATGTCTGATTTTAAGACATCTGCTTTCGGTCCATAGACTGCTTGCACGCCATTGTCTTTTACGATCAAGCCTAACGCCCCTGCGGCTTTCCACGCTTTTTCATCGCCGACCGCTTCTCGATTTTTCACAGAGACCCGTAAACGAGTCATACATGCATCAACGTCGGCGATATTTTCACGTCCACCTAATAAATGAATGATTTTCACGACTTGCGAATCTGGGTTCAAATTGCCATCCGCCGAAGCAGTTGCTGGCGCATCGCTGGCTCCTTCTGTTTCATAGTTGCCGTTTCTACCTGGTGTTGCAAAGTTGAATTTTTTGATCAAGAAGTTGGCCAAGAAATACATCCCGACACCAAAGACGATGGTCACTAACACAAAGTTGATCAAATCTTGTCCTAAACCGGCATTGATCGCCATTGGGGTACGGGTCAACAACTCGATATTCCCAAAAGAGTGGACCCGTAAGTTGACGATATCCGCCATCGCAAACGCAGCCCCTTGTACGACTGCATAAACGATGTAAAGCGGTACGGCAGCAAACATAAACATGAACTCCAACGGTTCCGTTACCCCTGTCAAGAAGACAGCGATAGCAGCTGATAAATACATAGAGGTATATTTGTGCCGTTTGTCCGCATCGACATTGCGATACATGGCATAAGACAAGCCCATCAAGATCCCAGATGAACCAATCATTTGTCCAACCTTAAAGCGGGCAGGAACAAAGTTTTCCAATAAAAATTGATATTGTGACGTATCGCCAGCATTGCGCATGTTCACTAGATCCGTTGCCCAAGCAAGCCATAATGGGTCTTGTCCAAAGACTTGGGTGCCGGCTTGTGCGCCAGAAAGAATCGTGTAAGTTCCACCTAATTCGGTGTAATTGATCGGGATCGTCAACATGTGATGCAGCCCGAATGGTAAGAGCAGCCGCTCCAAGGTTCCAAACAAGAACGGTGCTAAAACGGGCGCACTTTCTTGTGATTGCGCGATCCATAAACCGAAGTTGTTGATGCCTGCCTGAATGTAGGGCCAAACGATCGATAACACTAATGCGACGACTACTGAACGGGCGATCACTACGAAAGGTACGAAGCGTTTGCCGTTAAAGAAGGAAAGCGCATCCGGTAATTTGCGGAAATTATAGTATTTGTTGTAAGCTGTTGCTCCCACAAAACCGGCGATGATCCCAACAAAGACACCCATGTTCAAAGCAGGTGCTTCTAATACACTAGTAAAGAAGCCGTCGATCATGATCTTCGTCCCAAACAACGTATGGGTAAAGGCGCCTTCTTCGGTTAACATCGCGCTCGTCACGCCAAAGATCGAACCAGTGATTCGGTTGATCAAAATAAAGGCGATCCCAGCAGCAAATGCCCCACCAGCTCGCTCTTTAGCCCAACTACCACCAATAGCTAATGCAAATAATAAATGCAGGTTACCAATAATTGCCCAACCAATGTTTTCAATGACGCCTCCTGTAGTGATCAAAAATGCCCAGTCGGCATTGATCATTGGGATCGTTTTCCCAATACTGATCATCAAACCAGCGGCTGGCATAACAGCGACAACCACCATTAGCGCTTTTCCGAATTTTTGCCAAAATTCGAAACTCAATAATTTTTTCATCTTCCTTCTTCCTTCCCTGAATCGATTTACGCAATCGGTTTCTTAATGAGTTCATTCTAACGGAGAAAAAAGATTTTGTAAACCCAGAAATATCAAAAGGGATTCTATTCGCTTTTTCACCTTTATATAACTGGATCTCTCTTTCTCGATGTTTCCTTACAGGAAATTCTTTAAACGCAACAACTTTCACTTGACGATGCAATCGTTTGCGCTTATGATAGAGATATCAAAAAGATTCTGGAGGGACTTTCATGAAAAAAATCCAACGATTGTTCGAGATCGATCCATGGAAAATCGCGACATCTACCTTAGATAAAGAAAATCGTCGACTGCAAGAGTCGCTAACAAGTATCGGGAATGGCTACATGGGAATGCGCGGCAACTTTGAAGAACAATACAGCGGCGATCATCACTTAGGTACTTATATCGCTGGTGTCTGGTACCCAGACAAAACCCGTGTCGGCTGGTGGAAAAACGGCTATCCTGATTATTTTGGCAAAGTGATCAACGCGGTCAACTTTATTGCAATGGACCTATTTGTCAATGACCAATTAGTCGACTTAGCAAAAATCAGCCCAAGTGATTTCCGTTTAGAACTAGACATGGAAACCGGGATTTTACGCCGCAACTTTACTGTCACTTTGGCAGGTGCCACCGTAAAATTCTCTTTTGAACGCTTCTTGAGCATCGTAAAACGTGAACTTGCCCTCATTAAGATGGACGCTGAGATCATTGAAGGCGACGCTGAGATCAAAGTCGTTTCTAAACTAGATAACAATGTCCATAACGAAGACAGCAACTACGACGAACGTTTCTGGGAAGAATTGGCTCATGGTCAAACCGAAACCTTCCATTACTTGACCACTCGGACCGTAGAAAATAATTTTGACATTGAACGCTTTACTGTCACTTCTGCTATGCGTCATAGCCAAACACCGATCGATTCCGTGAAAAACGAGCTTTGCGTTGCTGATACCTTTGCCTTTTCTGGAACAGCCGGTGACACCTTCTCATTGATCAAAGAAGTCTTGATCGTTACGAGTCGTGATGTTCCCGCTCATGATCATCCAGCAAAAGTCACCGAATTAGGCACTTTATACAAAGCAGATTATGATGCGTTGCGTGCAGAACAAGTCGCTGCTTGGAAAGCCCGCTGGGATTTAGCCGATGTGATCATTGAAGGCGATGCTGCGGCGCAACAAGGGATTCGTTTCAACCTGTTCCAATTGTTCTCAACCTATTATGGTGAAGACGAGCGCTTGAACATTGGACCGAAAGGCTTTACTGGTGAAAAATATGGCGGTGCGACTTACTGGGATACCGAAGCCTATGCAGTTCCATTGTATTTGGCATTAGCAAAACCAGAAGTGACCCGCAACTTGTTGAAATACCGTCACAACCAATTGCCGCAAGCCCATATCAATGCGCAAAAACAAGGCTTAGCAGGTGCCCTTTACCCAATGGTGACCTTCACTGGGATCGAATGCCACAATGAGTGGGAGATCACTTTCGAAGAAATCCACCGAAATGGTGCCATCGCTTATGCCATCTACAACTATACGAATTATACTGGCGATACAAGTTACCTGAAAAAAGAAGGATTAGAAGTGTTAAGCGCGATCTCACGTTTCTGGGCAGATCGTGTCCACTATTCAAAACGCCAGCAAAAATACATGATCCATGGCGTTACAGGACCAAACGAATACGAAAACAATATCAATAACAACTGGTACACCAATAAAATGGCTACTTGGGTCTTAGCTTATACCTTAGCCAGCTATGAAGCCTTCAAAGACGAAGCGACTGTCACGATCTCTGACGAAGAACAAGCCAAATGGCAAGACATCATCGACAATATGTACTTCCCAGAAGACCAAGAGCTTGGTGTGTTCGTCCAGCATGATACCTTCTTAGACAAAGACTTGATGCCCGTTTCCGATCTTGATCCAAAACATTTGCCGTTAAACCAAAATTGGTCGTGGGATCATATCTTGCGCTCTTGCTTTATCAAACAAGCCGATGTTTTGCAAGGTATCTACTTCTTCGGCGATCAATTCAGCAAAGAAGAAAAACAACGGAACTTTGATTTCTATGAGCCGATGACAGTGCATGAATCTTCCCTTTCTCCAAGTATCCATGCGATTTTAGCAGCGGAATTAGGCATGGAAGAAAAAGCGTTGGAAATGTATGAGCGGACTGCTCGTCTTGATTTGGACAATTACAACAATGATACCGATGATGGCTTGCACATCACTTCTATGACCGGTAGCTGGTTAGCGATCGTTCAAGGTTTTGCTCAAATGAAAACTGATCACGATCACTTAGGGTTTGCGCCATTCTTACCTAAAACTTGGAGCCGCTACGCCTTCCACATCAACTATCGTGGACGTCTGCTCTTTGTTTCCGTCAATGAGTCAACGGTGACTTTGAAGAAAATCAGCGGTGAGGCATTGCCAATCAAGTTGTATGGCAAAGACTATGTTTTAGAAGACGAAATCAGTACAGCGATCAACTAAACAAGCCTTCTGAAAGAAGAAATGTCTGCATTTCTTCTTTCTTTTGATTGGCTCTACCCTTGTGCCGACACTTTGTGATACTATAAGCTAAAAAAGGAGGGAAATCAGTGAGCATTACGGTCAAAGATGTCGCCAAAAAGGCTGGCGTCGCTACATCCACGGTTTCTCGTGTCGTAAACGATCATCCCAGCATTTCTGAAGATACCAAGAAGAAAGTGCGCAAAGTAATGGCAGAAATGGGCTATGTCCCCAATCTTGCGGCTCGAAATCTCGGCAAACAGATATCCAGTGCCATCGGCGTGATCTTGCCGCCTCTTGATTCGAAAGAACGACTAGGAAACCCCTTTTATTTAGAAACGATCGAAGCCATCAATGAAGAGGCCCGCCATCATCAAATGACGGTTGCCGTTGCCTCCGCCCGTGACTTTGCTACATTACTAAAAAACGTGGAACGGATGCACCTGCAAAAACAAGTAGATGGCTTTATCTTGGTCTATTCCGATGAAAAAGACCCCATCATCGACTATCTGGTCGAAAAAGAAGTCCCTTTTACCTTGATTGGTCAACCATACAGCAATGAAGACAAAATCGTTTTTGTCGATAATGACAACCAGTTGTTAGGCAAGCAAGCAACTGAGCATCTGATCGCCCAAGGGCATACGAAGATATTATTTGCTACCAATACGACCCATGAAAACCTGTATTTCGAGCGTTTCTTCGGCTACCAAAAAGCCATGATGCTAGCAAATCTCCCCTTTTATCCAGCATTGACCTTTGAAAAAGCGGAAGATTACGTCACGTTTGAAGAAACGATCAAAGAATCCCAAGCAACGGCCATCGTCGTGATCGATGATCTGTTCGCTGTGCGGATCATTCAATTAGCGACGATGTATGGCTACAAAGTCCCCGACGACTTATCCATCATCAGTTTCAACAATTCGATCTTTGCTACTTTGACCCATCCGTATTTGACTAGTATCGATATCAACGTGTTGTCCTTAGGAAAAATCGCTACCGAACGGCTGATGGCGCAATTGAATCATGAAGATTCAAACGGCGTACAGCTGGTCGTACCACATAAACTGATCAAACGAGAAACGGTCTTAAACCGCAACCAGTTGAACTGATCCGCTGGGTCTTGTCCACTTCCCCTTACATGCAAAAGCACCCGCTGTCCCTAAGGATAGCGGGTGCTTTTCATATTTTTATTTATACTCTTTGCTTTCCAGGCGGAACAATGGACTCATTGGTGTATTTTCGTGAATGCGGCGAACGGCTTCCCCCATCAATTCGGCACAAGAAATGTAGTGCAGTTTTTCTGGATGGCGTTCTTCGCTGGTCCAGCAAGAATCGGTGACACAAATACTTTCAATCGCTGATTGATCCAAAATTTCTTTAGCAGGCGGTGAAAGCAAGGCGTGAGAGACACAAGCATACACTTCGCTGGCACCAGCTTCCTTCAACAAGTCTGCCGCTTTTGCCAATGTATGGCCGGTATTTAAAATGTCATCAACCAAAATACATTTTTTCCCAACGACATCACCAATCACATAGCCGCCATCGGCTTCATCTTGATCGACGATCGCGATCGCTGTATCTAAGTATTCTGCCAAACTACGGGTCCGTTGGACACCGCTGTTTTTTGGTGAAACCACGACATAGTCGTCACCGGTCATTTTTTGTTCGCGATAGTAATGGGCAAACAATGGGATCGTAAAGAGATTATCCACTGGGATGTCGAAAAATCCTTGAACTTGGACGGCATGCAGATCAAGCGTCAAGATTCGAGAAGCCCCTGCTTCCACCAGCATATTGGCAATCAATTTTGCAGTGATCGGCTCATGCGGGTTGGCGGTTCGGTCTTGCCGCGCATATGCGTAATAAGGCAAAACGACATTGATCGTCTTCGCACTAGCCCGTTTCATCGCATCGATCATGATCAGTAGCTCTAAATAGTGATCATTGACGGGTTCATTCGTCGATTGAATGATATAAATATGGTCGCCCCGCACACTTTCTTCGATATTGATGGCAATCTCTCCATCACTAAACTGTGTCACTTTTGACTTCCCTAGTTCTGTACCGAAAACTTTCGCAATGTTTTCTGCTAATGGTAAATTTCCATTTAAACTAAAAATTTTCAACGAACTATCTTTATAACTTTCGCCCATGATTGCCTCCAATGAATGTGGTTGTTTTCTTCTATTCTAGCACAAAGTGACTGTTTTTTTAACCGTCTCGTTCAAGGAAGTGTGACGGTACCGTTTACCCAACTGGCGGGAATCACTTTTTTGTAGTTGCCCCAGTTGTCATGAACTTTAAAATAGCGTTCTCCGCTGGCGGTTTCAGCGTAGGCGTAAGCCACGACCCAATGATTGCCATACGTGCTGCCTAAAGGCTTCAAAATACCGATGATCACCGGTTTGCCTTCATCGATTCGTTTGCACGCTCGATGCCAGCCGCCAACAACAGTCGCACGTCCGCGGTAAGGCAATTGGAATTGATCGAAAAACCGAGTCAATCCATGACTGACCTGCCAAGCGATCGTCGGCAACCCATGAGGCTGAATCAGCACCCGCAGCATTTCCGTCACTACTGTCAGATCCCGCTGTTTTTTTCTACGAAATGCTTTCGGGATGATCGTTTCATCGATGTAATCTTGATAGTAGGCCAAAAAGACGGCTGCTGCATAGGTGCCGCATAAATACCCTGAAGGAGTGACCCACTGCTTATACGGACGAAACCGCTCTTCGGCGATCCCTTTCCACTCTACTTGTTCCATCTCGTTCACCTGCCTTTTTTCTTATTATACCTTAGATTCTCCTCCTACTTGGATCAAAACCCTTTTTCGCCTAGAAAACTTTTCTTTGCGTCCTTACAGATTTTGTTTCATAATAGTAGAAAGCGAGAGGAGCGAAAGACATGACAACCTTGTTAAAAGATGATTTTTATGACTATGTAAATGGCGAGTGGCTGGAGACCGCTGTTATTAAACCCGCTACGGGTGGATTCCAAGATCTCGTTGACGGAATCGATTCCTTAATGATCGCAGAATTTGAAAATATGGCACACGATCCCCATGCTACGCCAAAAGGCCGCATGAAGGATGCTGTGGCTTTTTACCGCTTAGCCAGCGATTTTGCCCAACGAGAGGCAGCTGGTGCTACTGAAGCAAGTGCACTATTAGCAAAAATCGAAGCGTTGCCTTCTTACGAGGAATTGAATCAGCAACTGGCAAGTTTCGTTTTAGAGGGCATTGCCTTGCCTTTCCAACTAGATGTCGATGCAGACATGAAAAATGCGCAAATGAATACTTTGTCGGTCTATCCGCCTGCTACTATTTTGCCGGATAAAACCTATTACACAGAAAACCCCCAAGCAAGCGAAATGCTGCAAGTCTACTTTGAGATGGCCGTCAACGTTTTAGTTGCTTATGGAAAAGACCAAGCAGAAGCGGAATCATTGGTAGAGCAAGCGATCGCATTTGATAAATTGATCGCCCCTCACGTCCGCAGTGCGGAAGAAAGTGCGGATTATAGCAAAAACTACAATCCTCGCTCCTTGGAGGAATTTGCAAAGCAAGCTAGCAAGATCGATTTTAGACAACTCTTGACGGCCCTTTTACCAGGTACACCGGAAGAGCTGATCGTAACGGAACCCGCTTACTTTGAAGCCTTTGACATTATTGTTTCTGATAGCCATTTTGAACTCTTGAAAGGCTGGATGATCGTCAACCAAAGCTTGCGCTATACTAGCTATCTGAGTGAAGAATTGCGTCAGTTAGGCGGAACCTACAGTCGCTACTTATCAGGGATCGATGAAGCGGCTCCCCAACAAAAAGCGGCTTATTACTTAACGATGGGTCATTTCAGTCAAGTGATCGGTGATTATTATGGACGCAAGTACTTTGGGGAAACAGCGAAAAAAGACGTCAAACATATGGTGGAAACAATGATTGCTGTCTACCAAGATCGTTTGCGCAACAACACGTGGTTAAGTGAAGAAACCCGCCAAAAAGCGATTATCAAATTGAATCGTTTAGGCATCCATGTCGGGTACCCTGATCAAGTTCCTGTCATTTATGACCAGTTGCATACCGATGAAGAGAAAAGTCTGCTGGCGAATGCCCTGCATTTCAATCGTTTGTTCCGAGAAGATGCCTTCAAAAAATGGCAGCAGCCTGTGGATCGTGAGGAATGGGAAATGTCCGCCGCTACCGTAAATGCCTACTATCACCCATTTAAAAACGTGATCGTTTTCCCAGCGGCAATCTTACAAGCGCCCTTTTATAGTTTGGAACAATCCACCAGCGCAAATTATGGGGGGATCGGCGCGGTCATTGCTCATGAGATTTCCCACGCCTTTGACAACAACGGGGCAAAATTTGATGAATATGGTAATTTAAACAATTGGTGGACAGAGGAAGATTTGACACACTTTGAACGCTTAGCTCAAGCGATGATCGACGAGTTTGATGGCCTGCCCTTTGCCGGCGGTACCGTCAACGGCACATTGACTGTTTCTGAAAACATCGCCGACGCAGGCGGACTAAGCTGTGCGCTAGAAGCAGCGCAAAAAGAAAGCGACGTTTCTTTGGCAGACTTCTTCACCAATTGGGCGAAAATTTGGCGTACAAAAGCCAAAGAACAATACCAACAGCTCTTACTGTCGATCGATGTCCACGGACCAGCTAAACTACGGGCCAATATCCAAGTTCAAAACATCGATGAATTCTATACAACCTTTAATATCAAACCTGGTGACCCTATGTATCGTGCACCAGAAGATCGTGTGCAGATCTGGTAAACAAAAGCGCAAGCAGAAAAATCTGCTTGCGCTTTTTCTTCGCCAATTGTTTATTTCTGTAAAGCTTTTTTCATCATACTGATCACAGAATCAAATTGGGAATGCTCATTGACGACTTGATCGGCTTTTTGCCGATTGGGGCGGTCTTTTAGAAAGTCGAAGATTTGGTTTTCATTCTGGATGCCTAATTTAGCCATAAACTCATCCAAGTTCTGAAAATCCGTATACTTTTGTAAGAAGTCATTGTTCAACAACGCCTTTACATCAAGATCCCCTTTTTGATACGCTTGATAAAGGCTAGTCAGTTCACTGAAACTGAAATTTGCTTTTAATTGATCCATCCATCCCATTTATGCTTCCTCCTTCGCAGAAATGATTTTCGCGCCCAGGGTATTTTCAAAATGGCGTAGTGCCCATTCATGTCCGACCGCGTCAAAGCTGGCAACAGTATCTGCATCGATCACCAGTTGGTAGCCTAAATTATAGGCATCCACTGCTGTATGCAAGACACAGATGTCGGTACAAACGCCGGTCAGGTACAATTCCGTAATCCCTCTTTCCCGCAGTCGGATGTCCAAGTCGGTACCGCTAAAGGCGGAGTAATGACGCTTGTCGATCCAATAGACATTTGGCGCTTCCTGATAGTTTTCATAAAGCGGTGCTAGACGGCCGTAGAGATGTCGCCCCGTACTGCCCGCAAGATTGTGGGGTGGGAACAAGCGGTTTTCAGGATGATAGTTGTCCGTTTCCTCATGACGATCAATGGCAAAAACGACATACTCACCGGCTTCGATAAAGGCTTGCGTCCGAGCTACTAAGGCAGCTTCAATCGCTTGCCCAGCAGCACCCGTGGTCAATCGTCCCTCATCTGCAACAAAATCAAACGTATAATCAATGGATAGTAATGCTCTCATGCTTCCTTCCTCCTCTTACTGATCGGCTCTCCTGTTTTTTTAGTTACTTTAATGTTTCAACGAATGCCAAGACCATTTCAGCGGAACGCTTGCCAGCTTCTAAGATAAACTCATCAAAAGAGACGGTTGCTGCGTGGTCGGCGGTGTCGCTGATCGCGCGCACGATCAAGAAAGGAATATTGAATTGCTGCGCGGTCTGTGCGATCGCGGCGCCTTCCATCTCACAAGCCAAGGCATCTGGAAAATGTCCTAAAATCTCCTGTACTTTTTGCGGGTCATGAATGAAGCTGTCACCGGTAACGATCAGTCCCTTTTTCACGGTATGATGAGTCGCTTCTGCGGCTTTCGTCATCTCACTGATCAAATAGCGGCTGGCTTCATAATACAAAGGCATCCCGCCAGGCAGCTGGCCATATTCATAACCAAAGCCCGTCACATCGACATCAAAATAGGCCACTTTATCTGAAATCACTAAATCCCCTACTTGTAAGCCGGCACCGATCCCACCAGCTGATCCAGTATTGATCACCATATTGACCCCGTATTGTTGGATCAATAAACTAGTAGTGATCGATGCCAGAACTTTGCCGATACCTGAACGAACGACGATCACTTCATGATTGCCGATACTTCCTGAAATAAATAGTGCGCCGCCGCGTTCCCAAGAAAGCGGTGAAATCAACTGTTCCCGCAACGCCTTGATTTCTTCCTCCATTGCACCAATAATACCAATTTTCATGTGTTTGCCTCCTGCTTCTCGTTTATTTTTCACCCTTTAAAATGAAAAACAACAGAAATTCCCACGTATCTACTGACGTGTTTTTCTCCTTTCATGATAAACTAGTTTTGACGAAACGAACAGTTTTTTGTCATTATAAAAGGAGGCACTTATGTCTGAAATTTTCAACGCCATGGCAGCAAAATACGATACCCCTGAACGGATCGCGTTAGCACAATTAGTCACCCAAACCCTTGAACCTTATTTTAAAGACAACCAGCATCAAACTCTGATCGATATCGGCGGCGGTACCGGCCTAGTAAGTCTGCCCTTAGCAGCTTATATCCAGCACTTAGCCATCTGGGATACTGCCCCTAACATGATCGAGGTTTCTGAAAAAAAAATCAACCAACTGCAGCTGGCCAATGCTTCTGCAACTGTCCACGATCTGCTGCAAGAATCCTTACAAGCAAAAGCAGACGCGGTGCTGCTATCCCTCGTCTTGCTGCATATTCCTGACACAGCCGCTATGATGGAAAAACTATACGCCTTGCTAAAGCCAGGAGGAACTCTTTATCTAGTGGATTTCCTCAAAAACCCCGCCGTGTCTCACCCGCTCGTTCATAATGGGTTCGATCCTGCCGCATTGACTCAACTGGCAGAGACGACTGGGTTTATTACCACTTCCTTTAACGTTTTTCATGAAGCGGATCATTTGTTCATGAATCAGCCAGCTGCCATGTTTTTAGCTATTTTGAAAAAGCCGACCGAATAACAAAAAAGCCGCACTTGCAGAAGATGCAGGGGCGGCTTTTTCTTAGTACTAGAAGAATCACAACAAAAAGATCGCTAAACCAACGACGACTAACAATAAAGTGACGATCACAATGGCTTTCATTAAAAAACGGTTCAGATCCCGAGATTTCTGGTTCTCACCGGCACGGGTCTTCGTGATTTCTTTGTTTTTCTTGCGCACTTTTCGGTAGTGGTTATCAATTTGTTTTTCTTTTTGTTTCCATTCTTTCTTGCTTTGCTTTTCTACGATTTGCTGATTGCGTTCAGCTGCCGCTTGTTCTTCTTCGCGTCTGCGTCGAAGCTCACTGCGGGTGATCAATGGTTCTTTAGGCAAGTCCGTTCCTCCGTTTCAATTCCAGCAACTCCCAAAATTGGATCGCAAACACGGTCTTCGCATCACAGATCGTTCCATCAGCGATAGCGGCTTGTGCTTGCTCTAAGGTCAATTCATAGACTTCCAGCACTTCATCTTCGTCTTGCGGTAAGGGATTTGTCACTTTTTCCAGCTCTTTGGCATAATAGACGTGCAAGAGCTCATTAGCAAAGCCTGGTGAAAGGTACATAGAAGAAACGTGCTCCAGCGTTTTTGCACGATAGCCGGTCTCTTCTTCTAATTCCCGGGCGCCAGTCAAATCTGGACGAGCGCCTTCTCCTGGATCAATTTTTCCTGCTGGTATCTCTAAAATCACTCGCTCTAACGGTTTTCTGAATTGGCGAACAAACAGCATTTTGTTCTCACTTGTCAAGGCGATCACGGCAACACCACCAGGATGAAAGACTAGTTCGCGTTTACTGGTCCCGCCATTTGGCAAGGAGACATCATCAACGACCACATCAATGATCTTGCCATGGAAAATTTCATTCCGTTGGATCGTTTTTTCTTCAAAATCTTTAAATTCTAACATCTATCGACACCTAACTTTCCTCATACGTCTTATCTATCAAACACTTTAGCATAATTTAGAAAAAATATCTTCTTAAGAAATAGCAAGAAAGCTTATGAATTTACTAAAAATCGGAAAATCCACCCCAAGTCTGATATTTTTCTTTTAGTGAACATGCTAAAATAAAGATGTCGAATAACCCAATCTACTTGTCCAAGAGATTTTTAGGAGGAGGAAAAATGAAAAAAAACATCTGGCTGATCGTTGGTGCGATCGTCCTCATCAGTATTATTTTTAACGTAGTAGGCGATTCATTTGCGAGCCTATTATTAATCGTCGGTGCAATTTTAGTCTACGTCGGTATTAGAGGGCGTAATGTTCCAGCAGCCGACCCACAAGTTTTGCCTTCTTTAACGAGAGAACGAGAAGCCCATTACTTGAAAAGCGGAATGACTGCTCGTGAGATCGAATTGTTCCGTGAAACGATGAATCAGACGAAACACCAAATCGATAAATACCAAAAAAATATCACTAGTAATAACAAGTTAAAAGCCATTGACTTGCGTCACGATGCCTTGCGTGCCTCAAAAGCTCTTTTCAAAGAACTCGTGAAAGAACCGACCAAACTGCCTTTGGCAAGTCATTTCCTTTATACACACTTGCCCAACATGGTCGATTTGACCGATAAGTTCATTGAAATCAATAGCCATGAGATCAAAAGTCGGGAGACCTATGATAAAATCGAGGAAAGCACCCAAATCATCGAGCAAATGGCTTCCTTGATCGCCAAAGACTACTCCCAATTTGTAGCAGACGATCTTGATGACATGGATGTTGAGTTATCCATTGCCAAACAAAGCATAAAACGAGATAATGAATAGGGATAGATTCTGATTGGCAACAAGAAAAGAATCTAAAAAAAATCTAGCCCAGGCTAGATTTTTTTCGAAAGCAGACAATTATTAGGAGGAGTTATTATGAGTGAAACACCAAATCAAGTAAAACCCGTAACGGATACGCTTGACGATTTATTGAACAACCCATTTTCAACCCCTGTCGACACTTTGACCACCACTCAACAAGCGGAAATCAGTCAGCTGAAAGAACAGCAAACGGCACCGCGTTTGATTGATAAATTACCGCCAGAGCGTCAAGCACAGGCCCAAGAATTAGCCAGCAAAATCGATGCGACCGACCAGCAAGCGGTCATCACCTATGGTGCAGCTGCCCAAACCAAACTTGGGGAGTTTTCCCAATCCATGTTGAACCATGTCCAAGCAGCTGATATCGGCCCTGTGGGCGACTCATTGACGGAGTTGATGTATCGCTTGCAAGAAGCCAATCCAGACGAACTGCGTGCAGGGGAAGGCAACTTATTCAAGCGGATGTTTGGTAAAGTAAAACAATCCATTTTTGAAATCACCGCTAAATACCAAAAAATCGGTGCCCAAATCGACAAGATCGCCGTCAAATTGGATAAAGAAAAAGACGGTTTGCTAAAAGACAACATGATGTTGGAACAGTTGTATCAAAAGAACAAAGATTACTTTGATGCATTGAACATCTACATTGCCGCTGGCGAGTTGAAGATGCAAGAATTGCAAACCAAAATCATTCCTGAAGCCATGAAAAAAGCAGAAGAAACGAATGATCAAATGGACGTACAGATCGCCAACGATTACACGCAATTTCTTGATCGTTTAGACAAACGGACTCATGACTTGCGCTTGGCACGTCAAATCACGATCCAACAGGCACCGCAAATTCGCCTGATCCAAAACACGAACCAAGCGTTAGCAGAAAAAATCCAAGCTTCTGTCAATACAGCGATCCCACTATGGAAAAACCAAGTGGTCATTGCCTTGACTTTATTGCGTCAAAAAGATGCAGTTACGGCACAACGCCAAGTTTCTGAGACCACCAATGATCTATTGAAGAAAAACTCAGAAATGTTGAAAGTTTCTGCTATTGAAACAGCGAAAGAAAACGAGCGCGGCATCGTCGATATCGAAACCTTGCAAAAAACACAAAACGACCTTGTGGAAACGATCCAAGAAACATTACGGATCCAAAAAGAAGGAAAAGAAAAACGTCGTGCTGCCGAAGTGGAATTGGGTCATCTAGAAGAAGACTTGAAAGACCGCTTATTGGATTTAACCAGCAACAAGTAAATTTCACCTATCAAAAGAGGACTTCCATTCATGGAGTCCTCTTTTTTTGAAAAATTTTATTTAAGTGAAAGCCGCGATCCAATCTCAATGAAATAAAACTTCAAAGTGATTGACGCCGTCTTGATCCACCGTCAAACTGATTTGCGCCTGCAGCATTTCTGTGATGGCTTTGGCTATGGCTAAACCTAACCCATAGCCACCGTCTTGATGGTTGCGAGAAGGATCCCCGCGGTAAAAGCGATCAAAGACATAGGGAATTTTTTCTTCAGGGATCGGGCAACCACTGTTAGAGACTTGCAGCACCGTTTTTCGTTGGCGTTCAACGAGTGCCACTGTGACGGTTTCTCCAGTAGGTGTATATTTCAAGGCATTGTCTACCAATATCATGGTCAATTGCCGCAAGGCTTGCTCATTGCTTTCAAGACTCACCTGTTTAGCGATCTGTTCCTGATAGTGGATCCCTTTTTCCAGTGCAATGGCCTCCATGCTTTGATAAACACTTTGCACGACTTGACTGGCATCGATCACCGAACGCACGACTTCTTGCTCGGCACTTTCGAATTTGGTCAGCATCAATAAGCTATTTACTAGCTCATCCATCCGTTCGGAACCTAACTGGATGTTTTCCAGCCATTTCATTTGGCTTTCCAAGGTTTCTTCTGGACTGCCAGCTAATACCTCAGCATTGACTTGAATGATCGCCAGTGGTGTTTTCAACTCATGGGAAGCGTTAGAAACAAACTCTTTTTGTTTGCGCCAAGCCAGCTCAACTGGTCGTAAGGCTCGATTGGCGACATAAAAGCTAGCGATATAAATACTGGCTAAGGCTAAGACCCCGATGAGCAAAAGCGTGGTTCTTAAGTTGCTTAGACTGGTTTTGTAGTCGGTGACATCAAAGAACAGCACTTGATAAAATGGCTCGTAATTATTGATACTGGTGGAATATTCCCCCGTCGAATCATGATTGATCGAATAATGACTAAAGGAAGTCACCAAAAAGAGCGCATACCGCCAATTTCGGCCATTTACCTTCACTTCGTTAGGGATCTCCCCTTGTTTCGCCGCTGCATCGACCAATGCTTCATAAAGCTCGTTTTGATCGACGCTCTCATCAATACTTTGAATCACAACATCCATTTGATCCACGTCGACTAGAGCGATTTCTCTGAACTCACTGGTACTATTCGTGATGGTCAACATCATTGGATACTCAGGTTCTGTCAGTGATTGCCGTACTTCCTCCTCATCCAACGGTACCGCAGCTAAGGTGTTGGCTTCTTGCGAGATCAATGATTGGATCTCGTTTTCAATTTGGGTGGCATTCAAAATATAGATAAAGGTAAAAGCACCTAAGACAATGATTGAGATCAACACCATATTGAACCACAGCATTTTATTCCGTAATTTTTTTAACATAGCGGCTCCTTGCTCTGCAAAATATACCCCGCATTGCGGATCGTACGAATGCCGATATCCGCTTCTAGCAGCGTCAGTTTTTTTCGCAGCAAAGATACATAGATCTCAACGCGGTTTTCTTCCACATCGGGATCAAAGCCCCAAATCTTATTGATGATGGTTTCTTTTGATAAAATCACTTTAGGTCTGGATAAAAATAGCTCCATCAGTTTCATTTCTTTGGGTGACAGCACCACTTGATTGGTCGTCGTAGCCAACTGCAGCTCATTACGCGCCAAGACCACGTTGCCAAATGCTAACTGGTCTTCTTGATAATCCAAGTCTTTTCTTCTACTTAATGAACGAATCCGTGCCAGCAGCTCTTTCATTTGAAAGGGTTTCGTCAAGTAATCATCTGCCCCTGCATCCAAGCCGAGCACTTTGTCATCGACTTCGCTTTTGGCCGTCAACATAATGATCGGCGTGCGAATATTTTGCTTGCGTAACGTCTTTAGCAATGTGATCCCATCGATTTTTGGCAGCATGATATCCAAAACGAGAAGGTCATACACCCCACTTGCTGCGTAGTCCAACCCAGTCTCGCCATCATACGCCAAATCAACGGAATAATGCTGTTTTTTCAATAAGCTGGCAACCGCTTCTGCGATCGATGGCTCATCTTCTACGAATAAGATCCGCATCGGTCAGTCCCCCTTTTACACTCATCATTTCTTTTTTTCAATCACTTTTCGGTAAGCACAATCATTCCTGTAGGATCATTCCAATTGTTCTCCAATAAACCGTTCTGTTGAAACGATCCGCACGTGTTCGCTGGATTGATGAATCCACATGTGTAGCAACAATGCTACCATACCGCTTAACAAAAAGACAAACAGCTTTTTCCTAAGGTCTTGAAAATTCTCTTGATGACGCATGGGTTTCCTCCTTTTTGCAGGTCATCGATAAATCCGCTCGGCTATTCTGGATCAGTAGCCGCTGGGGCTGTCTGATTGCCTAAGCTGATATCGAAGGTGATCGTATCTTCTAACGGTAAAAACTGATTGAACTTGCTCATCCCCACGATTGTCCCGTAGGGTTCTGCTGAATTGACATAACGGACTTGATAGCTGATGTTCGCCCCTTTTGAACGGAATTCATCAAAGAAGAGTTTTTGCAGATCCCCTTCAAGGAGCTCGCTTCGACGGTAATCTTTGATATACGGTTGACCTGCTGAATAGACGACTTCAATGCCTTGGTCATCTTTGCTGGTTAAAACGGTCCCGGCGGTCTCACTTTGCGAGATCAATTGTCCGTAAGGCAGACTCTGAGTAAACTGCATCCGCATCCGCACAGTGACACCCTCAACAGCGGCCTGGGCATCATCTGGTAAAATCGTTGAAAAGTCTGGTACGGTGACCCCTTTCCCTAGAGAAATCGTTACTTGAAACGCATCCCGTTTCGCGATTTTTTCTTTTGGTGCCACGCTTTGTTCAATGACTTTGCCTTCTTCCACAGTATCCGAAGCCTGTTCTTTGATTTCAAGCTCCAGCTCATGGGCTTTCCCCCATGTTTCTACCTCTGCACGGGTTTTATCACGAAAGTCTGGTACTTCAATATCTTTTTCAAAGGTTTCTTCGCCTTTGGAATAAAAGACTCGTCCGACATCTCGACGATGATAGTTTTCTTGCGAGACTTCTTTATTAGTAAATTCTACTCGAATCGGTGCTTTTTCCTCGATCTCATCGTGGTATTCATCGACGATCGTCAAATTGCTGGCTTGATTTTTTTCGATCCACTCTGCTGCCTCGTCCCTCGTCATTTCCATAAAGTCTGGCAATGCCAATTTCTCTTCTGGATCTGGGCCTTGGCTCACCGTTAGATGCAGGGTGCTTCTTTTTCTGACTCGACTTCTGGCGGCTTCTTCTTGGGCGATCACTTGATTGGCTGGGGCTTCATCATAGGCAGGCGTCACATCGATCGCAAGATCATGTTCCGCCGCCCATTCCCTGACTTCTGAGATCTCTTTGTCCACAAAGTTATCCAGTCGGACGTACGCCAATTGGAAAAATAAAAAGCCGCTGAGTAGAAGTAGTCCGAGTAATGCACCAAGCCCCAGCAGTCGTTTTTTCCGCCGTTTCTTTTTGAAGGAGGGATCGTGTTCGATCCCCTCTTCTAAAGAAGCTGAACCTTTTTCTTTGCGGGAAGCACGGGAAGAAGGTGCTTTAGCTGTAGCTGATTCCTTGTCTGGCTCTTTCGGTTCTTCTTCAAACTTCGATAAAAAATCACTCATAGGCCGTCAACTCGCCGTTTTTCAAATAAAAGGTCTGATCCGACTGCTTGGCAATTTCAGTCGAATGCGTCACTACGATGATGCACTTGTTGTGTAAAGTAGCTAAATCTTTAAAAATATCCACGATTTCTTGCTCCATGCCTTCATCCAAATTTCCCGTCGGCTCATCGGCTAAAATGATATCAACATTGGTCGCTAAGGCACGAGCGATGGCGACCCGCTGTTGTTCCCCACCGGAGAGCTGATTGACGAAACGATCAGCTTTCGTGGAAGTGATTCCGATATAATCCAACAAGCGATACGCAATTTGATCGTGTTGATCGGGGAGTTTGTTGTCTGAGATCGCCATCGAAACAAGGACATTTTCTAATGCCGTCAAATATGGGATCAAGTTGTAACTTTGAAAAATCAAACTGATCTTGTTGCGGCGATACTCTTCATAGCCGATCGTTTTGATATTTTTTCCTTCAAAAAATACTTCCCCATCGGTTGGTTGATCCAATGCGCTGATCAAGGAAAGAAAGGTGGTCTTTCCAGAGCCTGATTTCCCTAAAATCGTGTAAAATTTACCTTTTTCAAAGGAGATATTGGTTTTATCTAAAATCTTCCGACGATTCTCACCATCTTGGTAGTAATACGTCATCTCTTTGGTTTCTAAAATTGCCATGTTCTTCGCTCCTTACAGCATGATTTTTTTCGGATTCAAACGCAGAATATATAATAGCGGCACCACTGCCGAAAGCAAGATCGTCACGATCCCGGTCGCTAAAAAGGCAATGATATAAGGCAAGGTGTATTGAACGCGAAACGCTTCGTTGATCGTTGCTTGATCGATTTTGGGACGCCCGCAACGCCCACAAAGAATTGCTCCACCCCTGCTTGATTTGCCTCTAGCATACTGCTGGATAACAAAGATTCAGAAACCATCTTGCCCAGCATATTCCCTGTGACCAAGGAGATCAGCATTGCACTGACACCAATCAACAGGAGTTCGAGCACGATTTGTGCAAACACGTATTTCCGTCGTTCCCCTAACGAAAGGTAGATGCCTAACTCATATTTACGATCTCGGGTAAACAAGACAATGACCAAGGAGATAATAATCAAGGAAGCAATCACCGCAATCACTACGACATATGAGGAAATCTGTGATAAGCGATTCATGCTGGTTCCCACGCGGTCATACTCATCCGTAGATGCATTGACCTTATAGCCATTTGGCAAGAGCGGTGTCACCTCTTGTTTGAATTGCTCTGCATCTTCTGGTTGATTCAAAATAAATTGCGGGGTGAAGTAATCTTCACCCGAACCGAAATCTGTCGCTGGAAACGCCGCTTGCTGTCCCGCACGTTCCTCTTCAACAATCGTTTTCACGGCATCATTCGGCATATAGATACGATTGAAGGGCCGGTCATCAAATGCAAATGAGCTGACCATGCCATCTTGTCCTTGATCGTTCGCTTGTTCTAAGCTGGTATTTTTAAAGATCCCGACGATTTCGATTGGGTAATCATTGCCTTTTTGCTTCTCAGGGTCCATCCCTGACGAATAATCGACAAACTGTCCATCTAAGACCATAGTGTCTCCCACGGTCAAGCCGTTTTCCTGAGCAAGCTCTTCAGAAATCAAACCGACACGTTTTCCCGTACGCTGCTCCTCTTCGTTAAAGAAGCGACCTTGCGTTAAATTCACCGTATCCTCTTCAAAATCTAACGGCTGTAGGAGATTGGTTCCTGTTAAATAGACCGCAGAAGGCATGCCCCCAACGATCATGACATTCTCATCTTCCTCTTGTGGGCTGAAACTATAGGGTTTGAAGTTTTCAACAGCAATCACTGTTTCTCGTAAATAATCGTACTGCTTGACTTCGGAGCGTTCACCGATCTGCTTGATCAGCTCCTCTGACAGCGGCTGAATCTCCTCCATTCTTGCGCCGCTATCACTATTTGCCATCAACGCTTCATAATCGATCTCAATCGTTGCCAGTGAGCCTAATTGGTTTTTGATCTGCTTTTCGACATTTTGAGTCGATTGATTGACCGCAATTGCGCCAGCGATCACATTTCCTAATATCAGAATAACAGCAAACAATATCGCAGATTTCCCTCGCTTTCTCGTCACACTCAGCCATGCTCGTTTCATATAATTCACTTGCCAACATCCTCTCTTTTTTTCTCTAACAAAAGCATACTGGATGAACCTTTAGTGAATCTGTCATTTGCAAATTTTTTCAAAAAAAGCAGAATCGTAGGGAACTTTTGATAAAAAAGACTGTTGTTTCAATAATCGACTCAAGCAATCATCGGAATGTGAATGACAAAAGAACATACCTCCCAAAAGATTTCTTTGGGAGGCTTTGCTATAGTTAACAAAAAAAGACAAAGACCACATCTGGGTCTTTGTCTTTTCGCTATCTTATTCGTCGATTTTCTCATTTAATTCACTGTTACGATAGCCATATACAAAATAGATCGCGATTCCGATCACTAAGGAGATCCCAAAAACGATCCAGGTCGCCGTTTGCAGACGGGTCATCAAGAAGAGACAGCTGGCAACGGACAACAAAGGCAATAACGGTACCAGGGGTACTTTAAATTCACCTTTAGCAGGTGGCCCCATCATCTTCCGCAGCTTGATGATCCCTAAGGACATTAAGATCATATAAGACAATGCCGCAATGTTGGTCAATTCTGCCAAGATATTCAACGGGAAAGCTGCCGCAAAGAAGAAAGCAAAAACACCAGCGATGTAGGTCGCTTTCTTTGGTGTTTTATGCTTAGAATCGATGGCTTGCATGGCTTTTGGCAATAACCCATCTTTACTGATGGCATATAACAGACGCGCCAAAGAGTACATCATAGCGATCGTCACTGTTAATAAGGTCAAGATCGCCCCTACGGAAATGATTGATCCGACCACTCCATGACCGACATAACGCATCGCAAAAGCCACCGGATCATTGACTCCTAATTCAGCAAACGGCACGATTCCCGTCATGATCAGTGTGACAATGATATAAAGGACTGTTGCGATCGCAATGGACCCAATGATCCCCCGAGGGACATTTTTCTTTGCATCTTCAACTTCTTCCGCCGCCATTGCGACGGCATCAAAGCCAAGAAAAGCAAAGAAGACTAACGCTGCACCATTAAAAACGCCTGAAAAACCAAAGGGCATAAAGGGCTGCCAGTTGCCTGGTTCCACGAAAAAGGCACCAAAGACGATAAACAAGAGGATCACGCCGAATTTCACCCATACCATGGCATTATTCAAACGCAACGCTTTTTTCGCTTCTTGGCTGACCCACAAGGTTACGAAAATAATGACTAAACCAGCAATCAGATCAATGTAGGTCCCCTTACTTGGATCATAACCGCCCGTCAAAGCGGTTGGTAAATGGATATCCGCACTGGCCAAGAAGCCTTGCACATAGCCTGACCAGCCAGATGCCACCGAAGAAACGGCCAATAAGAACTCGCAAATCAAAAACCAGCCTGCCAGCCACGCGGTAAATTCACCAAAAACGACATACAGATACGAATAGGCGCCCCCTAAAACAGGGATCCGAGAAGCAAATTCCGCAAAAGAAAGCCCTGATAACACAACAACGATACCAGCTACAACAAAGGAAAGAATCAATGCCGGTCCGGCATACTCAGCAGAAGCAGTCCCTGTAACAACAAAGATACCTGTGCCGATAATGGCGCCGATCCCCAACATAATCAAATCTTTTAACTTCAACTCTTTTTTTAAATTCGTCACACTTTCCCGTTGTATGACTTTTTTTCGAAATAAATCCATAACTCCTCCTCAAAAATATAAGTTTATGTTGCTTTCATATACCCCAGCAAAACACCACCGATAATCACCAGCAGACAACCAATCACCACATAACGCAGTTCTTTCTTGGTTTTCTTTTCGCCGAGAATAAAAATCCCGCCTAGCGTTGAAATGATGATCCCCATCTGCGACAATGAGAAGCCCACCGCGAGTCCGACTTGCTGAACCGTGATCAGCATGCAGACATTTCCGATGCCCCATAACAACCCTGACAAAGCATTTTTCCCTACAAAACGGTCGACCTTCGTCTTCCTTAAAGCAAATAGGCTGGCACCGATCAGCATCCCGACACTTTGTGGCAAAATGATCGCCAAGGGGTCCAATCCTGCCCAAGTAATCAAAATCGTATAGGCGCCGTAACCGATCGTTGATGAGATCAATGCCCGAAATCCTTTAGGAAAATCAAGCATCTTGCTGCCAGCTTCTACCGGACTTTCGCCATCTTGACGAGCGGTCAGATACGCCCCGATCACCAACAAGATCAATGCGCTAACACCTAGTGCATAATCGCGGGTCTGTGTCCATTCTGCAAAAAACAATGCACCTGCGACTGTATTTAAAATCAGCTGCATGCCGGTTGAAAGCGGCAGTCCAACAGACACACCTAAATATTTCATGCCATGGAATTGACCGTTTTGACCGACGGACCAAAAAAGACCAGACAAAAGACCGATCAAAATCACCTTTCCATCAATCACTGGCATCGTCACAAAAAATACGACCAGCGAAAAGAAAAAGGCACCAATCGTCATTCCTAGCGTTTGCTGGTTCGCATCCCCGCCAAGTTTGGCACTTACTAAACCAATGCTGCCCCACGCAAACATTGGTACTAATGCAACGAGTATCTCCATTTCATTCATCCTTACCATTCAATTTTAAACACAGGCTTTAGTGTATCAGTGAAAACGTTCTAGGGACAAGTGATTTTTGTCAAAAAACACAAAAAGATACTCGAAAAAAAGCAGATTAGCGTTTTTCCTCATAATAACTCAACAACGGAAAGAACAGCGTCATGGTGGTTCCTTTTCCAACTGTCGACGAAGCCATTAGCTCGATGCCTAATTCCTTCGCTAAACTTTTCGCTAAAAAGAGCCCCAATCCCGTCGAGTGGGTGTCCGTTTGGCGCCCATTTTCGCCCGTAAAGCCTTTATCAAAGATGCGCCGCATGTCTTCTTTAGGAATGCCGATCCCACTATCTTGCAAGTGGAGATAGGTCCCTTGGGCATCTTTTTCGATCCGAATCGTCAGCTGCCCATTTTGTGGTGTGTACTTCACGGCATTGCTGACCAGTTGTCGAAAGATAAAGCCGAGCCATTTTTCATCGGTCAACACTTGCTGGTCCTCACCTTCAACGGCATAGTGCAGGTTCTTTTGGATAAAATAATTGGCCTGACTGCGTAAAACCGGCTGGATGACGGCTTTCAATGAAATTTCTTGGACCAGATAATCTTTTGAAAAGCTGTCCAAGCGGGCGACGTACAAGACTTGCTCGACGTATTCGTTCATGCGGTTCAATTCATTTTCTAATAAGATGAATTTTTCATCTGGAATATCAAATTCGATCGAATGCAAAAGCAATCGTGATGCGGCTAAAGGGACTTTGATCTCATGGACCCACGAATCGATGTATTCCTTTTGTTCTTCTTGATTGCTGACGACTTGCTGCATCAATTCTTGGTGCTCTCGGATCAACTGATTGATGTAGGATTCGATCCGTTCTTCTTCCGCCGAGCGTGCTCCTTGCAAGTAGTTTTGCAGCAAGCTGTCTCCGGGCTTGGGGGTGATTTTTTGCCAAAAACGCCGCTTAGATAAGTAGCTGATTGCTAAAAAGAACACCATCAAGACACTTTGCATCAAAAAGAGATAGCCGACTGTGCCCCAATCCATCGGGGAATGAGGAGTCAGCCAAAAAACTAAGACCGTCAACACGAAAAAGACTAGCCAACCGATAAACAGCAGCCAACGATCTTTCAAAAAACTGCGCAAAACTCGCCACTTTGTCATGGTACGATATACCCTTGACCAACCTTGGTCTCAATGTAGCCGTTCATCCCCGCTTGTTCGATTTTTCGTCGCAAACGATTGATATTGACCGTCAAGGTATTGTCGTCTACAAATCGCTCATCATCCCACAAGGCCCGCAAGAGTTTTTCCCGACTTAAAATCTTGCCGTGATTTTTCATCAAAATATACAGCAGGCGGTATTCGTTTTTGCTAAGATCGATGCTTTCGCCATTGATATACATGCTGCTGTTGTCGATATTGAGGGTCAAACCATTATGCACTAACGTTTCACTGCTACTTTCTACATAGTTGTAGGAACGGCGCAGCAGCGCATTGATTTTTGCAATCAGAACGTCGATCTCAAAAGGTTTTGTCACAAAATCGTCCGCTCCCATATTCATGGCCATGATCATATCCATATTGGTATTGCGGCTAGAAATAAAAATGATTGGTACTTTGGAAGCTTCGCGGATTTTTTGACACCAATAGTAGCCATCAAAAACCGGCAAGTTGATATCCAGTAAAATCAGTTGGGGCTCTTGTTCTTCAAAGTCAGTCAACACTTGATGGAAATCCGTCGTGCCAAAGGTCTCAAACTGCCATTTTTCTAGTTCTTCGATAATCAGTTGGCGAATCACCGCTTCATCTTCTACTACCATTATTTTTGCCATATCCGTGAATTCCCTCACTTTGTGTAATTTTCTCCTCTTTACTTTATCAAATATCAAAAACGAATGCGAACATTAATCGCCGTTTTTAGCAAACCCTAAAAAACCTCGCCACTGACGGTAGAAGCCAGTGGCGAGGCAAAGCAAAAATGTCTATTGGGTTATTCGATGATCTCTACCGTCTCGATCAGTAATTTACCGATAAACAATAAGATCCCATCGAAAAAAAGCACACTCATGTTGACACCTAATAACATCGATAACCGTTCAACGACATCGATTTTTGGTCGTTTGTTCAAGTAACGAAACAAGAAAAAATTCACACCATACGTCACTGCCATGATCAGCAGCATCAAGATCACCATTTTAGTTCCCTGCTTTTCTTCAAATTTTTGGTTGCTGTGCTAAAAACTGTGTCAGTTTGCTTTGATCGATGGCTTCATACTGCGATAGGAAGCGACCGATCGCTTGAACGACTGCCGGTAGATGACCCGCTTCATCATTTTCGATCTGCAGCACCAGCAGTGGTTCGTGCAGGCTCATTCGCAGCAAGAACCAGCCTTGGCCATAGGGCGCTGTCAAGTTGATGCGAATGCCTTCCTCATTTTCTGGATCGATCTGCCAGCCTGGCAGCAAATGATCGGCTAAATCCGCGATCACTTGGCGACCATAGTCTTGATAGTCGGCTTGTTGGATCGCAAAGCGCAATTCTTGGGTCTCGGCGGGTTGTTGCAACGCCGCGATCAGCTCATCCAGTGTCGTGCCTTGCTGTTGCAATTGAGGCAGCATCATCAAGAGCTTGGCGATCACGTACGCCCCGTCATCCAAAAAGAAATTTTCTTTAAACGCGGCATGCCCGCTGGTTTCGATGGCTAACTGTGTGTCCAGTCCTGCTTCATTCAATTCGATCGCTTTGTTGATCACATTGCGGTAGCCAGAAATATAGCGTACTTGCTGCCCTCCCAGTGCTTCGATAAAGGTTTTTAAATGATTAGAGGTTGGCGAATTGGTGACGATACGCGTGCCAGGGTGTTCCGCTAAGATGATCTTGCTTAATACAGCGATCATATTGTTGCGGTTCAAGGGCTCACCGCTTTTGGTCACGACGGCCGAGCGGTCGACATCGGTATCGAAAATAATGCCTAAATCAGCTTGTTCCCGCAAGACGGCTTCGCGAATACTTGCCATTGCCTCTTTATTGTCTGGATTCGGGATATGATTGGGAAAATGCCCATCCGGTTCTAAAAATTGCGAGCCATTCGTATCTGCCCCTAGCGGCAGCAACACTTTTTCAGCAAAAAAGCCGCCGGCGCCATTGCCTGCATCAACAATGATCTTTAATCCAGCCAAAGGTTTTTCCTCATTGGTTCCCATCCCTTGGCGAATTTTTTGCAGTAGATCTTGGGCATAAGGCGTCAGCAAGTCTTTTTGCTGATAGCTTCCTTTTTCCGCTGCCTCATGAACGGTAGTGTGGGTCAAAATATAGTGGATATCCGTTTTTTCGGCACCGCCTTGGCTGCTGAAAATTTTTATTCCATTAAAGTAATAAGGCAAATGACTCGCTGTCAGCATCACACCAGCATCACAGTCGAAATCCGCAAACTGTGTACTCATAAACATGGCAGGTGTCGTTGCCAAGCCGCAATCGATCACTGCCACGCCTTCTTGCTGCAGCTGTGCCATCAACACTTCTTGCAGTGCTTCGCCACTCAAGCGACTGTCACGACCGACTGCCACGCGAAAAGGACCGCTGCCCTTTGTTGCCAACCAGTTGCGCAAGCCCGAAGCAACTTGCCGAACCGCTTGCTCTGTCAGTGTCACCTGCTCTTTTTCTGTTGCGATCGCAATTCCTCGAATATCAGAACCATTTTGCAAATCAACGATGTTCATTTCCTCCACCCCT
>OAUR01000069.1_pt1 | contig 44119 bp, 30 predicted proteins | sample 1476311 | NCBI WGS metagenome assembly OAUR01 (sample SAMEA2580058, study PRJEB22360) | human gut metagenome | biome: human gut; feature: human-associated habitat; material: faeces | place: Denmark | collected 2008/2010 | reverse complement strand
GAATGCTTCTGGCGCGCCGCCGATGCGACCGTCTCGGCCGAATCGGCTGACGACCGGCCGACGCGCGTAATCATTCTGACGACGTTCGATTTGGACGAGTATGTGATGGCGGCCATCAATGCCGGCGCCTCGGGCTTCCTGCTCAAGGACACCGAACCGGAAACGTTGCTCAATTCGATTCGTACTGTATTCCAAGGCAATGCGATTATCGCGCCTTCCGCCACGAAGCGACTCATCGAAAAGATGATGCAGGACGGTTACGCGCAGCATGGTTCGTTGGGTGGAGAAACCACACACTCCGGTGCCGTGTACGGTTCCGCCGGCGGCGTCTCTGGCGGTGCGGCCGGCAACGGTGCTGGCTCGATGACCGGCTTCCCCTCCCCTGCCGGAGCCGCTTCCGACGGTTCCAATACGTCACGCCCGGCATACACCGATCCCGAACTGGATCTGCTTACCGACCGCGAACGCGAGGTGCTGGTGGAGATCGCCCATGGTCTGAGCAATCAGGAGATCGCGGACAAGCTCTTCATTTCTCTGCCCACCGTCAAAACCCATGTGGCACATATTCTGGCCAAAATCAACGCCCGCGACCGCGTACAAGCCGTAGTCTTCGCGTACGATAACGGGCTGGTGTAACAAAGCTCCCTCTGATGAGGGAGCTTATTGCCCTACGCCTCGGCCAAAGCCTCGACGGGTGGCGTCTTGACGGCTCGGCGGGCGGGAGCCACGCTGGCCAGCAGAGCGGCGAGCGCGGCGACGCCGAGCACCACACCGTTGGTAGCCCATTCGAACGGGAACACGGTGTCGCCGTACAAACTAAACACCATGTAGGATCCGAGCCAGCCGAACAGGGTACCCAGTACCACTCCCACCACGCCGGAGACGAGCGAAAGCAGCAACGCTTCCACCGCCAGCGAGCGCCGCAGTTGGCCGCGCGTCATGCCGATGGCACGCAAGGTGGCGGATTCGCGTGTGCGTTCGATCACCGACAGACTCAGCGTGTTCGCCACACCGACCAAGGCGATGAGCACAGCCACCGCAATCAAACCGACCAACAATGCCATCATGCCGTTGATCATGGTCTCCCATTGAGTACGTTCGGCCACCGGACCGGTCACGGTAACACCCGCACTGGCGGAGAACACATTCTGCACGTTGGTGAATACGTCGTTCAACGCAACACCCGCGCCTTCGGCGTCAATGCGCATAAGCATGATATGCCCGTCGGCCTTGATCCCACCGTTGGTGAAGTGGCTGGCGTCCACGAAGGCGACCGCGGCGTAGTTGGAGGCGATGCGGCGATAGTCCACCTTCCGCGGTTTGAGCGTCAGCGTCTGTGTGCCGCCGGATTGTCCATTGCCGTTTTCGGCGCTGCCGTTCGCATCATTGCCGGACGGACCATTGGCGGCATCGGCTTGTGCTTCGGCCGCTCCAGCCGTGAACGTAACGCTCTTGTCCAGCGGAATATCCTTGCCTGTAGCGGCGGAATACTTGGGCATCAGTACGGAATCGCCATCAATGGTCACACCGGACAAATCGGAGCGCACCACCTTGCGCAGCGCGTCGACGCCATCCACGCCCACGACCAGCACACTCAGGCTCTTGCCGTCGGCATCCTTCATGGTCATCATGCGGGTCGGCGCGTAGATACCGCGCTGAACGCCCTTGACTTTGGCTGCCTCGCTGGCCTGTTTACCAGTCATATCGGTGCCAGCGGCAATCATGTCGACGCTGTAGCGCGTGGTCAGCGCCTCGTTCATGGTTTGCTTGGCGCTGGCGGCACCGGTGGCGATGGTGGAGACCAGCGTCACGCCGATAAGCAGTGCAGCACCGGTGGCGGCCACGCGGCGCGGGTTCTTCTGAATGTTCGCATGTGCCACTTTGGCGGACGGACCGGCCAGTGCAACCATCGCGCCCACGCCGCGCATGAGCACCGGTAGCCAGAACGTGGCGGAAAGCACCAGTCCAAGGAAGATCAATGCACATCCGATGATGGCGGCGAGCAGCACCAGCGGATACTGCTTGTCGGCCATTGAATCACGTCCGGCGATGTTCTCGGACATCTGCCATACAGAGAATGCGCACAGTGCCACGCCGGCCACAATCAGCAGCACGGAAATCACGGCGCGGACCACACCGGCCCGTCGCGTGTCGGTCAGTTCGATGGGTCGCAACGCTTCCAGCGGGGTGACGGCGGTAGCGGAACGCGCAGAGCCTAGCGAGGCAATCACCGTCATAATGATGCCGAATGCCATAGGCACCGTGAACACCGGACCGGATAGCACCAGTCGCATGGTCATGCCGGTGGCTTTCATCAGGCCCGACTGGCATAGTGCGGCCATGAGTCCGATGCCCAGGCCCACTCCCAGTGCGGAGGCGATCAGTCCCAGCACACCGGCTTCAAACAGCACGGAGACATACAGCTGGCTTTTGTTCGCGCCGATGGTGCGCAGCAGGGCGAGTGTGCGGCGGCGCTGTGCCACGAGCACTTGGAAGGTGTTGGCGATGACGAGTGCCGCGACCAGCATGGCAAGTATGCCGAAGCTCAGCAGGAAGATGGTGGTGATGCTGGTTTCGCCCGAGCTCATGCTTTTGACGGATTCCTCGACGAGCGCGGCACGGGATTGCACGCTGAAATGCTTAGGGAGCAGTGTGCTGACCTGTTTCACGGTGGATGCCGCAGCCGTGTCACTGGCATCGTCGATATCGAGATAGACGAGGTAGACAGGCAGGTTGCCGAAATCGTTGCTGCCGGCCATCGCGGTAATAACGTTGTCGGAAAGCACGGAAGCGCCACCGTAGTAGGCGTAGGCACCGTTCGGGTCGTCGGTAAGGCCTACCACGCGCACGGTCATGCCGGAGTCGGCAGTGTTGGCGCCATCGGATGAGACGGACGCACCGGACGCGGCATCGGAATCACCGTCGTGCGAGCTCGTGCCATCGGCGTTCTGGGCCGACTCATCACCAGCGTCACCGGTATTACCGGCCGAATCGCCGGTCTTGCCCGCATACTGCGCCGCCTGCGAGTTGACGGTCACACGGTCCCCTACCTTGACGCCAAGCTGGTCGGCTACGGACTTGGTCAGGGCAATCTCGTTGCTGTCCGCCGGCTGGTCTCCTTGCGTGATGGTGACCGGCAGCAGCGTACGTTTTGCGGCGGTGGTGATGACGTAGCTGCTGGCATGCTTGTTGCCACGGGTTACGGTCACGGAACCCGCGTAGCTGGCGCGCGCGTCCTTGACGCCTTCGGTGGCGCGGATGCGGTCAAGCTGGAAGTCGTTAACCGTGCGCGTGTAGATGTAGTCCTGGTCCTTATCGGTCAGGTCCTTGCCGCTATCCGGGCTGATCACGTAGTTCGCGCCGCCGAGCTGGGCGGTGTTCTGAGCGGCAAGCGCATCGTTCATCGCGTTGCCGAACAGGAAGGTAGCGGCGATGAACGCAGTGCCGATCAGGATGGCGATGCCTGCCGGAATCAGCATCCTGGCGCTTTTCTTCATGAGTTTCAGAGTGATGGAAAACATGGGGGTGTCCTGTCTCTCGCTTTCCGGCTCAGCGAGCGTGCTGGGCGGCGGCGCGGGCATGGCGCATGGTGCCGGTTCTCCCAGCTGGGGGCAATGGAGCGTCGGTGATGGGCAGGTTGGGCACATCCTTTACACCGGCAAGACGGGCGAGCGTGTCGGCGCGTGTGCTGGTGACGGCAGTGCGCGTGGCGCGTTCGCGTTCGGCCATAAGCAGCTCGTTCATCGTTTCGGCAGTGGGATTCGCCTCGTCGGCCACGATCTGTCCGTCGGCGAATACGATGGCACGGTCGGCGTAGGAGGCGGCCACCGCATCGTGCGTGACCATGACGATGGTTTGGCCAAGCTCGTTGACCGAACGCTTCAGGAAGCCAAGCACTTCGGCGCTGGAGACGGAGTCGAGGTTGCCGGTCGGCTCGTCGGCGAACACCAGCTTCGGCTTGGTAATCAGCGCGCGGGCGATGGCCACGCGCTGCTGCTGGCCACCGGACAGCTCGTTCGGACGATGGTTGAGCCGTTGCTTGAGTCCCAAGGTTTCTACGAGCAGATCGAACCAGGCACGGTCGGGCTTATCACCGGCCAAAGTCAGCGGCATGAGGATGTTCTGCTCTGCGGTGAACATGGGCAACAGGTTGAAGCTTTGGAAGATGAAGCCGATCTTGTGGCGACGTAGCAAGGTGAGCTGCTTGTCGTCCATGCGGGTCAGGTCTGCCCCGCCGAAAAGAATATGCCCGGATGTGGCGGAGTCGAGGCCGGCGAGCGTGTGCATAAGCGTGGATTTGCCGGAGCCGGACGGGCCCATGATGGCGGTGAATTTGCCGCGTTCGAAACTCACGTTCACGCCGCGCAGGGCATGGACCATATTGCTGCCAGCGCCGTAGTTCTTGACCAAGTCGACGGCCTGAATAGCGATGCCGCGCGATGCGGCCGGGTTCTGCACGTTCATAATGTCTCTCCATATTTGGCCGGGCCTTATGCCCGGATGATGATTCCAACTTATGAAGAAATAACGGCGCGCCCCATCGTGCGCCAGACTGAATTGGGCGGTCGGCCACGCGCCGGCCCTCATCCTTGAGGATTATGTCGTCTCAGGTCTCACACTATTCATGCCTCTGCGCAAACAGTGTGAGGCATACAGACGCAAGAAAGCCCGCACTGCATGACATCAGTGCGAGCTTTCTATTCCTTGGGTCAAGCGATCAGGCGGAAGGCACCCCATGCGGCTCGATGATTCGTGATGCACCCCATTAGCATCGCGCCCCTTCTCATCGGGCCGTCAACCTTCCTGTCGACCTCACTTGGCCAAGCCGGAAGCGCGAAGGGCTTCGAAGCCGCCCTTCAGGTCATCGAGGATGTCTTCGATGTTCTCGGTGCCGATGGACAGGCGGATGGTGCCCTGGTGGATGCCCTGGTCCTCGAGCTCCTCCAGCGTCTCCTGGGAGTGCGTGGTGGAGGCCGGGTGGATCACGAGGCTCTTGGCGTCGGCCACGTTGGCCAACAGGCTGAACAGGTGCAGGTTGTCGATGAACACACGTGCCGCGGCCTTGCCGCCCCTGATGTCGAAGGTGAAGATGGAGCCGCCGCCGTTCGGGAAGTACTTCTTGTACAGCTCATTGTCCTTGCGGCCTTCGATGGACGGGTGGGAGATGGATTCGACTTCCGGAACGGTCTTCAGGTAGTCGATGACCTTCAGCGCGTTCTCAACGTGGCGTTCGACACGCAGCGACAGGGTTTCGGTTCCCTGCAGCAGCAGGAAGGCCGCGAACGGAGACAGGGTGGCGCCGGTGTCGCGCAGCAGGATGGCGCGGATGCGGGTCACGAACGCGGAACCGCCCAGGGCCTCGTAGAAGTTCAATCCGTGATAGGACGGATCCGGCTCGGTCAGGGTCGGGAACTTGCCGGGCACTTCGGCCCAGTTGAAGTTGCCGCCTTCCACGATCACACCGCCGAGTGTGGTGCCGTGGCCGCCGATGAACTTGGTTGCGGATTCGACTACGACGTCAGCGCCGTGCTCCAGCGGGCGGAACAGGTACGGGGTGGCGAAGGTGTTGTCGACGATCACCGGCAGATGATGCTTGTGGGCGATGGCGGTGATGGCTTCGAAGTCCGGCAGGTCGGCGTTCGGATTGCCGAAGGTCTCGAAGTAGACGAGCTTGGTGTTGTCCTGGATGGCGTCCTCAAACTCCTGCGGATTCTCGGCGGAGACGAAGGTGGTGGTGATGCCGTCACGCGGCAGGGTGTGACGCAGCAGGTTGAAGGTGCCACCGTAGATGTTCTTGGCGGCGACGATGTGATCGCCGGACTGGGTGATGTTGCGCACCGCGTATTCGACCGCGGCTGCGCCGGATGCGACGGCCAGGCCTGCGGTGCCGCCTTCGAGGGCTGCGATGCGGTCTTCGAACACACCTTGGGTGGAGTTGGTCAGGCGGCCGTAGATGTTACCTGGATCAGCCAGTCCGAAACGGGCCTCGGCATGGTCGAAATTATGGAACACGTAGCTGGTGGTCTGGTAGATCGGCACCGCACGGGAATCGGTTGCCGGGTCGGCCTGCTCCTGGCCGACGTGAAGCTGCAGGGTTTCGAAGCGGTAGTTTTTGTTGTTCTCGGCCATGGTATTCTCCTTGGTTGTGCTAGGTCGCGAGGATTTTTCCTTGCCACCCGCCTGCCGTGTTCGGGCGGTTGGCGAGGTGTTGGTTATGAAGTTACGACGCTTGGGCCGCGCGGCGCAAGCTGAACGTTATCGGACTTGCCTATAAGGGCTTATAAAGCCTTGGAATCATTGACGTGAGCGACTGTCAGAAGTCACGAAAAAGTCGTTGAAATTATCGCGACACGCCGGGCCGCGCGCATGCGCTTTCAAGGTCGACTGCGGTCACGGTGATATCGCTGCCATGCCTTTCGCGCATGGCTCAAGTGTCCGTGATGATTGCTTGTTCCACCCGTCACCAAGACGGTTTGCCCGCTCGGTGATGACGTCTGTTTCATTTTTCTGCCGCCCGGTTACATGGTTTACATGACGAACGACTACAGTCAAACATCGCCAATGAATTATTCCGCCAACATGGTGAAGGGATTCGAACAGACATGACCGATGTAACTCTGTATGACCGTGATCCGAACTATATTCCGCGCGTGGCCGCCGTGCACGACATGTGCGGCTACGGCAAGTGCTCGCTGACCGCCGCGATTCCGATTCTCTCGGCCGCCGGCTGCGATGTGTGCCCGGTGCCGACCGCCCTGTTCTCGGCGCACACACGCTATGCAGTGTTCACGTTCCATGACACCACGGATATTCTCTCCGGTTACTTGGATGCCTGGCAGAAGGAAGACGTGGAGCTGGATGGCGTGTATTCAGGCTTCCTCGGCTTCCCCGATCAGGTGGCGATCATTCAGCGTCTCTACCGCGAATATCCGAACGCGCTGCGTCTGGTTGACCCGGTGATGGGAGACGCCGGCGAAATGTACCCCACGTACACACCGGAGCTGTGCGAGGCAATGGGCGCGCTGGCCGATGGTGCCGACGTGTTGATGCCGAACCTCACCGAAGCGAGCATTCTCACCAAGCGTGACTATCCTGGCCAGGATATTGATGAGGCCACGGTTAACGAGCTGCTTGGTGCTCTGCTGGAGTTGGGTGCCAAGAACGTGGTGCTGAAGGGCATTGACCATGGCGATGGCAAAATCGTCAACTATGTGGCCAGCGCTTCCACCGGTGTTGCCGGCAAGATCGAGCTGGCTCATGAGAAGTTGCCATACATGATTCATGGCACGGGTGACGCCTTCGCCTCTGCCCTGTGCGGCGCGGTGATGGCCGGCCGCGGCCTGGCCGAGTCGGCCGAAATCGCCGGTGAGTTCGTGCGTCACGCCATGGTCAGCACCCGTAACCAGCCGCATTTCGAGGATCGTGGCGTCAGTTTCGAACTGAACCTTGGCGAACTCACCGATTTGGTGAAGTGACCGCACCTTGGCTCCCCTCTCCGCTCACTGGGTCTGACGTATTCAGCGAACAATCCGATGGGTTGTTTTTTCGTCACAGGGAAGTCGACTGGTGAGCCTTGGTAAACCTTCTGAACTAATGGTGGATAACCGAGTTTTCATCCACACGTTATCCACAACACGCCAAACCGCGTCATAGTATCCACATTTGCCGGTTGCGCTTGTGCTCTTACATAAGTAACCCGCACAGTGGAATCATGAACGCTTTACCACCTACTCAGCCGACGACGAAGTCCGGCATCGACGCCGGTCTTGCCTTTCACCAGCCCATGCTGGCTTCACCTGATCCGCAGGCAATGCTGCCTTCGGAACGGATTGCGGCCACGATGGGCGACCGCAATCTGACGCCCAAACAGTTCGGCGCGCTCGGCGAGCAGTATGCCGCCGCGTGGCTGGAGGAACACGGTTGGACGACCTTGAGCCGCAATTGGCATACCCGTTACGGCGAATTGGACATCGTGATGCTCAATCCCGAGTACACGGTGGTGTTCGTCGAAGTGAAATCACGCCGGTCCATGCATTACGGATATCCGCAAGAGGCCATTACGCCGGCGAAACAGCACAATCTCAGGAAAGCCGCCTGCGATTGGCTACTTGACCGGCGTAATCGGGTGCCGCATTCGGCGGTCCGTTTCGATGTCGTCACCATCGTGCTTCGGGTGGGCAGGCCGCTCGTGCATCACATTGAAAATGCCTTCTGAAGCCCCCCCCCCAAAAAAAACAGCCACGTTGCGAAACACATTGTGAAAGGAGTAGACATGGCTATCGGCAGCACCCTCTCAGTCGGACTGATCGGCCTTAAGGCCTTCATCGTCCAAGTGCAGGCTTTCATCAGCCCTGGCTTGCCATACTTCAGCATCATCGGATTGCCGGATGCATCGTTGTCCGAAGCCCGCGAGCGCGTGAAATCAGCGTGTCAAGCCACTGGATTCGGTTGGCCGCAAACCCGTGTGACCGTGAACATGAGCCCTGCGGCCATGCCCAAACGCGGTTCGTCGCATGATCTGGCCATCGCGGCCAGCGTCCTATGTGCGGCGGGTGCCATAGGGCATGATTGCCTAGAAGATACCATTGTGCTCGGCGAAGTGAATCTTGACGGCTCGGTGCTGCCGATTCATGGGCTGCTCCCGATCATGCTGCATGCCGAGGAACGTGGCGTGCGCAAAATGATTGTTCCCCATCGCAATCTTGACGAGGCTTCGATGGTGGATGGACTGGATGTAGTGGGCGTGAGGCATGTGGGTGAGCTCATCGAACTGATGGGCGGCGATGCCACCTATACGATTCCCGATACACCGGTTACTGACGAGACCACCACGGATCAATCGCCCACAAGTCATCCCAACGATTGTGGCGATATGAACGAGGTTCTGGGTCAGGAGCATGCCAAATGGGCACTGCAAGTGGCGGCGGCAGGCGGGCATAATCTCATCATGACCGGCCCGCCAGGCAGCGGCAAAACCATGTTGGCCTCACGTATGCCCGGCATCATGTGCCCGTTGAACGAGGCGGAACAGCTGGAGGTGGCATCGATTCGATCGCTGTGCGGCATACTGCCTCAGTACGGCATCACCGACATGCCGCCGTTCGAGGCACCGCACCACACCGCCAGCACGGCGGCCTTGGTGGGTGGTGGCAGCGGCATCGCCGTTCCCGGCGCAATCACACGCGCGCATCGAGGCATTCTGTTTCTGGACGAGGCACCGGAATTCAGCGCACGCGCCCTGCAGACGTTGCGCGAACCATTGGAATCCGGGTATGTGGCGCTTTCCCGTTCAAAAGGCAGCACCTACTACCCGGCCTCATTCCAACTCATCATGGCGGCCAACCCCTGTCCGTGCGGATACTATTACGGCACCGGCGAACGTTGCGCTTGCCGGGAAAAAGACCGTATACGTTATTTCTCGCGATTGTCCGGACCGATACTGGATCGTGTGGATATTCAGATGGCGGTGCCACCAGTCTCGCGCATTGCCGCGCAAAGCGAGCCAATCGGCGAGTCCAGTGCCGGGATACAAGCTCGTGTGATTCGTGCCCGTCAAGTGGCCAAAGACCGGTTCAGACAGTATGGATGGGTGTGCAACGCGCAAGCTTCGGGCAAATGGCTGCACGCCAATACATCGCTGAAAGCGATGGAATTGGTCAATCGGGCCCTGTCCAATCATCAACTCACATTGCGCGGGGCTGATCGCGCCATGCGTCTGTCTTGGACGCTCGCCGATCTGGCCGGCCGCGTATCCCCCACTGAACAGGACGTCCATCAGGGCATCGAAATGAGAACGAGGATGACATGAGTAACGCTACTGATATCCGGCAATCTGGCGGCACCGCAGGAAGTGTGGATCACACCGATACGAGTCTCGCCGTTTCGCGCACTATTCCCGTACCTCCCACGGATACGTTGTATCGTGCCGCGCTCACGTTCTGTCTTGATGGCGCGGATGTGATGATGTACGCCACGCTCAAAGGCGCGGAAAACGCCGAATCCCTCTGGCATGCGTTGGCGCAATCCCATCCAAGCCAGCCATCTGAAATCTGCGGCCCGGCGCTGTCACGTATTGACCGCATGTTCGTGGACGGCCTCACTCGATGGGGCCGCAAGGCGTCGGCGAACGCGATGCGCTCCTTCCGCAATGCACTGGCCTGCTGGCATAACCGCATGATGGACCTGCCCTCGCAAGACATCATCCAACTGGCCGACTGGTTCACTATGGATGGCACGCAATGGATTATCGGCCCTGGCCATCCATGTTGGCCCTCGCAGTTGGCCGACCTGTCCATTCGCTCCGATTGGGCGCCACCGCTGTGTTTGTGGATCAAAGGCGATCCACGCGCATTGACCAGTTGCGCCAAACCGGTCGGCATCGTCGGTTCACGGGACGTGACCGAATATGGCCGGTATGTGGCACACACCGTAGCCGAACAGGCAGCCGTTGCCGGGCATCTGGTCGTGTCCGGAGGCGCGATGGGCACGGATGCGGCGGCACATTGGGGAGCGTTGAATGCGCTGCACGGCAGAATGCCCGCCAATGTGGGCAAAACCGTTGCCGTATTCGCCGGCGGGCTCAACCATATCGGACCGATGCGTAACCGCACGCTGTTCGAACGCATCGAGGCGCAGGGTGGTGCACTGATCAGTGAACTGTGCCCCGGGACGATTCCCGAAGCCCGTCGTTTTCTGCTTCGCAACCGCATTATCGCGGCCATGTCTTCCACATTGATTGTGACGCAAGCCCGGTTGCGTTCCGGAGCGCTCAACACCGCGGGATGGGCATGCGAATTGCTGCGCGAAGTGTATGCGGTTCCCGGTGACATCAATCAGCCTTGCAACGCCGGGTGCAATAAGATGATCGGCGACCACCGAGCGATGATTCTGTGTGCCGCCACATCCACCGAGGATATATGCCATGAACGGCATAAGCCCGTTATGGCAGCATGCCCAGGCATATCGAAATCCACAGGTCAGGACTCGTCCGAAAACGAGGAGGCCATGGAAGTGCCGGCAACGACTCCGTTATCGCCAGCATCCTCGGAATCATCGGCGTCACAGGAGTCGTCACAAGATTCAGGTCATTCGAAACGTTCGAAGACCAAGCATACTCAGCCTACGCGCACTCAATCCAAGGATGGGCCGGCGAGCGCAACTGCCGATTCCGGTAACGACAAAAGCAAGGGTGAAGAGCTTCCCTCGTCGCATCAGATGCCGGATCTTCGTGTCAAGCCGAAGCCCGATCCCGAGAAGGAAGCCCAACAACGTATCATTATCGCCAAGCTGCCGGAAATGGAACGCACATTAGTGGCATTGATTCGTGAATGCCGTAAACGACATCTCATCGTCACCCCGGACGCACTATTGCGTGTGGCGCGAGAGACGGTACCCGACGAGATTCCCAATATCGGCACCATACTTGAGCTACTCGGCGCATTGGAGCTGAAGGGAGTGATCGAGCGGGATGCCGGCATACTCAAGCTGAGCAGCCGTGTCGGCTAATCGGCTTCCATGACACGGCTCGAAGGCTGTTCGGCGGGTGTGCGAGAATCGAACCCATGAGTCCGAAACGTTTGGAAGATATGTATGATGCGGTGATCGTCGGCGCCGGAGCGGCCGGCCTGTCGGCGGCGTTGGGACTGCTGCGCTCCCCCGAGATCACCGAGCTCAAGGAACAAGGCGTGGACCCGAAGATCCTCGTGGTCTCCAAACTGCAGCCGCTGCGTTCGCACACCGGTTCAGCCGAGGGCGGCATCGCCGCGAGCCTGGGCAATGTGGAGTCCGATGACTGGCACTGGCATTACTACGACACCATCAAGGGCGGCGACTGGCTGGTGGACCAGGATGCGGCCAAACTGCTCGCCGAATACGCGCCGCAGACCGTGATCAACCTGGAGCGTCAGGGCGTGGCCTTCTCCCGTACCGAGGACGGGCATATCGCCCAGCGCCGGTTCGGCGGCCACACGCGCGAGTTCGGCGGCGCCCCGGTCAAGCGCGCCGCCTATGCGGCCGACCGCATCGGCCACCAGATTCTGCACGCCTTGTGGCAGCAGTGCGTGGCCGCCGGCGTCGAGTTCGCCGAGGAATGGTATGTGACCGACCTGGTGCTCGCCGACGACGGCAAGCAGGCGGCCGGCATCGTGGCCTTTGACACGCATTCGGGCAAGATTCAGGCCATCCACGCGCGCAACGTGCTGCTTGCCACCGGTGGCGCGGGCCGACTGTTCCACACCACGTCAAATTCCTGGGATCTGACCGGCGACGGCATGGCCTTGACCTTGGCCGCCGGTCTGCAGCTGGAGGACATCGAATTTGTGCAGTTCCACCCCACCGGGCTCGCGCACACCGGCATCCTGCTGTCCGAGGCGGCCCGCGCCGAGGGCGGCATTCTGAGGAACGCCGACGGTGAGCCGTTTATGGAACGCTACGCTCCGGAGCATAAGGATCTGGCCGCACGAGACGTGGTCTCCCGCTCCATCATGGCGGAGATCGACGCCGGTCGCGGCGTCGCCGACCCGAAGGACCCGGATGGTCCGAAGGACTGCGTCTGGCTGGATATGACCGGCATCGACCCCGAACGTATGAAGGAAGTGCTGCCGCAGGTGGTCGAAACCATCGAGCAGTACGCGAACCTCGATCCGGCCAAGGACCTAGTACCCATCAAGCCCACTGCACACTACACGATGGGCGGCATCCCCATCACCACCGACGGCGAGGTGTACCGTTGGGCCGACGGTGCCGTGCAGGTAGTCGATGGACTGTTCGCCGCTGGCGAATGCTCTTGTGTCTCCGTACATGGTGCGAATCGTCTGGGCGGCAATTCTCTGCTCGACGCCTGCCTGTTCGGCACACGCGCTGGTCAGACGATGGCCGCACGCATCGCCGAGAACCCGGTTGACTCCCCCATGGCCGATGATTCGGCCGATGACATGCTGACCGATGCCGCCGATCAGGCTGCCGATTCTCGCAAAGCGGAGCTTGACGAACTGCTCGCCGGGCCAATAGATGATTCAGACGATGGAGTGCCCACCGCCAATCCTTATCAGCTCATGGCCCAACTCGGATCAGTGATGGAGCAGGCTCTGGCCGTACGTTGCACCGCTCAGACCATCGATACGGCGTTGACCCAGATCAACGGTGACATCACACCGGTTGCCGATACCTTGCGGGCCCATGACAAGACCGCCGCTTTCAATCAGGAGGTCACCGCCATCTGGGAAGTCCGTCATCTGATCGAACTGGCCGAGGTCATGCTGCACGCTTCCGAATCCCGTCAGGAATCTCGCGGATCCATGCAACGCCTTGATTTCCCCGAACGCGACGATGAGCATTTCCTTGCTCACTCGATGGTCGCCGATGATGGTTCGGTAAGTTTCAAGCCGGTGCACATCACCGACTATCCGCCCAAGAAGCGCGAGTACTGATCCGCTGGTGGTAATACCCAAGCCGCCTAGGGCTTGTGGCACAATAGGTTGGCTAATATTGGACTTGACATCCCACTGTTTCATGGAGGCAGAACATGGCTGAGGCGAGCAACACGACGGTTACCCTGCAAGTGCATCGTTTCACGCCGCGACCCGAGCGTGCCGAACGTGCACGCGGTGGCAGCCCGTTTGCCAAGAAAGGCTCCCCGTTCGGCGGCGGCTCGGATTCGGCGGCGCGCCGTCGTCCGCGCGGCAAGCAGTGGGTGCAGGAGTACACGATTCCCGCGCTCCCTTCGGATACTGTGTTGGATTGTCTGCTGACCATCAAACGCACCGTCGACCCGACGCTGGCCTTCCGTTATTCGTGCGGTCATGGCATGTGCGGTTCGGACGCCGTGGCCATCAACGGCACCCCCACCCTGCTGTGCACAGCCACCATCCGCGATTGGGCCAAGCAACCCGGCGCCATGCCCGAAGTCGATGACGAAGGGTTCCGACACACCGGCACCGAGGCTGAGGAATCCGACGATTCCGCGGAAAACGTCGCAAACGCGGCGGCCGCCCAGAACTCAGCCGCAAACGGTTCGCTGGGAGTCATCGAACTGGCGTCCCTGCCCGGCTTCCCGCCGCAGCGCGACCTCATCGCCGACATCGACCCTATGCTCAACCAGATCAGGAAGCTCACCCCGTATCTTCAGGCGGACGGCGTGCTCGCCACCACCGCCGAAGGCAAGGTGGACGTGTTCGAATACCTGCAGAACCCCGAACAACTCGCCAAATACGAGCTGCTGAGCAACTGCATCGCCTGCGGCGTGTGCGAAGGCGCCTGCCCGGTGTACGCCGGCGGCGACGCCTTCATCGGCCCGGCCGCGCTGATTTGGGCCTCCCGTTTCGTCAACGATTCGCGCGACACCAAGGCCATGGAGCGTATGGATGCCATCGACACCGCCGACGGCGTGGCCGCCTGCCAGTCCGTGCGCGCCTGCTCCCGCCACTGCCCGCGCGGCATCGATGTGGGCGAGGAGATGTGGCAGATCGTGGCTAAGGTCCGCGAGCGCTAAGCCGCGCCGCGGCTGGCTGCGGCGATCGCCTAAGCACATGCGTCGATGCATCCGCTGGGTGCCCGCACGAGAGAAGACATGAAAGAACGAATTATGGACAGAACGCAGTACACCAACCTCGCCAAGGCATGGGAATTCACCGAGGAACACGCGCGCGAACGTGAATCCGATGCGTTGACCGACACCCGTACGGCCGCCGACGAGTCCGGCCAGTTGCAGGGTTCGGCGGCGCAGGCCCGTCTGCTGGGCATGCTGGTGCGCATCACCGGCGCCGCTTCGGTGATTGCCGTGGGCACCGGCTCGCTGGTGGAGACCTTGCAGCTCGCCCATGCACTGGATAACAAGGGCCTGCTGACTGCGGTCGATTCCACCGCCCAGGGCATCGCGCTGATTCGCAAGGCGTTCGCCGAGCTGCAGGACGAGACCGACACCACGTTGCGTGCGGTGAACGCCCCGGCCAGCGTGTTTCTGCCGCGCCTCAACGCCAATGATTACGATCTGATCGTGGTGGCGGGCGACGCCGAGAACTATGCCGCCACGTTCGCCCAGGCCTCCCGTCTGCTGCGCGTGCACGGCGTGATCGTGTTCACCGATGTGCTGGCGTTGGAGGACGGTCAGGGCGGCGTGATCAATCCGGCCGACCGCAGCGACAAGGCCATCGCCATGCGTGAGCTGCTCACCACCGTCGAAGATGACGAAGGTTTCGAGTCCACGCTCACCCCTGACGGCACCGGCCTGCTCATCGCCTACAAAAAGTAACTCTGTCCTTGGCTCCCCTCGGAGAGGGGAGCCACTCTATCTCGCTTACCTCACAATTGCGCTGACGGCCACGTCCACGGCTTCGTCGGCGTCATCGGTTACGGTGACCAGTTTCGGGTCGATCGTCGAGATCATGCCATGCTCGGCCACCGGACCGTTGAGCCAGTCAAAGAGCCCCTGCCAGTATTCCTTGCCGTAGAGCACCACCGGAATATTCGCCACCTTGTGGGTCTGGACCAAGGTCAATAATTCGAACATCTCATCCAGTGTGCCGAAGCCTCCCGGGCATACGATCACGCCGGAGGAATACTTGATGAACATGGTTTTTCGCACAAAGAAGTACCGGAAGCTCATGCCGAGGTTCACCCACTGGTTCAACCCCTGCTCGTGCGGCAATTCGATGCCAAGTCCCACCGATTTGCCGCCGGCCAGTGCCGCTCCCCTATTCGCGGCTTCCATGATGCCGGGACCACCGCCGGTGATGACGGCGATGTTGCGCTTGGCTATCTGGCTACCCATGCGCCGTGCTGCCTTGTAGATCGATTCGGTGCGCTGGGTGCGTGCGGAGCCGAAAATAGAGACCGCAGGTCCGAGCTCGGCGAGCGCCCCGAAACCGTCCACGAATTCCGATTGGATGCGCAGCACACGCCATGGGTCCATGTGCAGCCAGTCGGTGTCCTGATCGGGTTTCAGCAGGTTGGCGGTGGTGTTGTCCGAGGGAATCATCTGGCCGCGTAGAATCACCGGGCCGCGATGATAGGTATCGCCCAGCGGCGAGGTGTCCTCCAGATCGACCGGGTTCACCGGTGTGGCCGCAGCCTCAGTTGCCGTCTCAGCCTCCAACGCCGCCGCATCATTCGCGGCTGTGGCTTCCAATGGTTCCATATCGTCCACGACTGCGGACTTGGATGCGGCCTCGGCTAGATTCTTTGCTTCAGCGGCCTTTTTGCCGTCGTTCTTCTTGGATTTCTTCTGCTTCTTTGCCATCCAATGTCCTCCTGTACGGCGCTATCGACTCTTCGCATTCTAGCGCCTGAAGCTCTGCGTACGTTTTCCGCGAAATCATCCTTGACTTCGTGAAGAACGTACGGTGAGTGACACTGAGCGTACGTTTTCCGCGAAATAAGGCCTCATCTCGTGAAGAACGTACACTGAGCGCGTCTCAGCGTACGGTTTTCACGAAACAAGGCCAACAATGGAGTAGGGACCATCTAAGCCATCAGTGGCGGAAGTCGATTTCCACACTGGCGGTGCCGTCGGCGAGGGTGCCGGGGTGTTCCGTGGGCGTGGTGGGCTCTGTGGTGTGGCTTGACTGCCCGATGCCATCACCATCAATCGATTCGTCATCCTCCGCATCAGCCGCTGCTGCGGCTGCGGTCTTCTCGAATCGCTTGGACTGACGGCTCAGCAGCACACCGGAAATCGCGGCGGCGATCAGGGAGGCCACCAGCACGCCGAAGCGCGCCTCAGCGGAAAGTTCCGCGTTCTTGTACGCCAGCGAAGCGATGAGGAAGGACACAGTGAAGCCAATGCCGCAGGCGACGGCAGCGGGAATCATGTCGCGCACACGCAGCCCCTTGGCCATCTTGAGCCCGCCCACATGCGTGGACAGCCATGCGGTGGTGATGATACCCAGAGGTTTGCCGACCACCAAAGCCACAATCAGTGCGATGACCAGCGGCGAGGCCAACAATAGCGGGCTCATCGACTCGAAGTGTACGCCGGTGGCGAACAAGGCGAAGATGGGCAGGGCCAGCAGTGCGGAGAATGGCTGGAGCTTGTTGGCATAGCGTTCGGCACGCGGCGAGAGTTCGCCGTGCATTTCACGAGAGGGGGTCAGCAGGCCAACCAGCACGCCGGCCAGTGTGGGGTGCACGCCTGCCTCGAACATCATGATCCAAGCGAGGATACCGACGATGCCAACCGCGATCCACGGCACTTTTTTCAGTCGTACGAGGTATGCCCAGATGGCGGCGCATACGGCGATGCCGATGAACCAATACCAGGCGTTAATCGAGGAGAAGAATACGGCGATCAGAATAATGGCCAGCAGGTCGTCGACGGTGGCAAGCGTCATCAGGAACGCGCGGATCGAACCGGGCAGGGCCTTGGCGAACAGGGCGAGCACGGCCAGCGAGAACGCGATATCCGTGGCGGTGGGCACTGCCCAGCCGTGCGACATCTCCGAGAACGGGATGCTGCTGCCGGTGGTGGTCAGAATCAGCGTGCCGGGTTCACCAGGCCCGATCTGAGAGAACAATGCCGTGACGGCCAGGAACAGGATGGGCGGGGCGATCATGCCGCCCACCGCGCACAGCATCGGCACGGCGGCCGCTTTCGGATTGGCAAGCGAGCCGGTGGTGAGTTCCTGCTTCAGTTCGAGGCCCACGGTCAGGAAGAAGATGGTAAGCAGACCATCCTGGGCCCAGTGGCCAATAGGCAGGTCGAGATTGGTGTAGGGGATGAACAGATGCGTTTCCGCTACGGTCTCGAACGCATGCGCGGTGGCGGGCAGATTCGCGAGCACCAGGCCGGTGAGCGCGAAGCCAAGCATGATGAGTCCGGAAATACGGTCTGAGGCGGCGATTCGCCTGATGGTGGACCAAAGTCCCTTCTTCGCGCCGGCGGTCGTGGCCATCGCGTCTCCTTGCTGCACTCTCTTGGATGAACCGTATGTAATAGTACGGAATATCTCAGGACGTTCCGCTCCGGGCTGAGTCGCGAAGGGCAACCTTAGCCCAACCCTGTGTGGCCGACTCAACCGACTCAAACGGGCCAATACAATTGGAAAAGCCTCGGAAGCATTTCGCTTTCGAGGCTTACTGTGCGCCAGACAGGATTCGAACCTGCGACCTGCTGATCCGTAGTCAGCTGCTCTAATCCGCTGGGCTACTGGCGCATACCACTGTTGTCCCCGTGGTTCGGGAGTGCGCCAGACAGGATTCGAACCTGCGACCTGCTGATCCGTAGTCAGCTGCTCTAATCCGCTGGGCTACTGGCGCATGTTGTCTTTCAGACAACTCGATATATAATACACGCCGTTCAGCTGAATGCAACTCGGCGTGTTGCGGCGAGTCGCACCATCCCGACCACTACCGCAACGGCGTATTTACTGGCCTCACGCCTCGTGTGTACGGACTCGGTCAAGCAAAACCGACTGCGCAACTTTGAGACGTCCCTGCGGCACATCCACGGCTTCGCGCAGGAGTTTGGGCGTGCTGGAACCCTCTACGGACGCCTTGTCCACAATCACCTGCCTCACATCATCCAAACTCGGCAACTGGAACATCGTGTCCTGCAACGTACGTTCGATAATCGAACGCAAACCGCGTGCGCCGGTCCCCTGCTTGATAGCGATATCAGCAATCGCCCGAATGGCCTGTTCTGTGAATTGCAGATCGACGCCGTCGACGGCGAACAGTTTACGGTACTGCTTGATCAGCGCGTTGGCTGGCTGGGTGAGAATCGCCGTCAGATCGTCTACGGTAAGTTCCTTCAGCACACTGGTGACCGGCAAACGTCCGATGAACTCAGGCAACAGTCCGAACTCGGCCAGATCATCGGCATTGACCTGTTCGAGCAATTCCTCGTCTTTCATGTCGGCGTCGTGCCAATTCGCGCCGAAGCCGGTCTCTCGACGGCCTAATCGCTTGCGAACAATGTCCGTCAGCCCCACGAACGCACCGCCGCAGATGAATAGGATGCCGCGTGTGTCCATCTGCGCAACGTCCTGCTCCTTATGCTTGCGCGTGCCTTCCAACGGCACGGAGGCGATGGTTCCTTCCAAGATCTTCAGCAACGCCTGCTGAACGCCCTCACCGGACACGTCACGGGTGATGGAGGTGTTCTCACCGGATTTGCGGGCGATCTTATCGATTTCGTCAATGTAGATGATGCCGTGCTGGGCTCGGCTTACGTCGCCATCCGCAGCTTGGAGGAGACGTTGGAGCACGGTTTCCACATCGTCGCCTACATAGCCGGCTTCGGTCAGGGTGGTGGCGTCGGTGATGACGAACGGCACGTTCATTACGCGGGCCAACGCCTGCGCAAGATAGGTTTTGCCCACGCCGGTGGGGCCGAGCAACAGAATGTTTGACTTGGCGACCTCGACGTCAGCCAAAGGGTCATTGCTGCGGCGGGCAGCACGCGTCTGGGTGGGAACGGATTGCTTGGCTTGTTTGCCGGTCTGGCCACTGTGCCCGTTATTCCCGTCAAGCTGCTCAGCGGACTCCTGAAGCTCCATGTTGACGCGCTTGTAATGGTTGTATACGGCTACGGATAATGCGCGCTTGGCGTTCTCCTGACCGATGACGTAGCGGTTGAGATAATCGAAGATCTGAGCGGGCTTGGGCAGGCTCAGCGAATTGACCTCGGCATCTTTGACACGCTCCTCGGAGATGATGTCCACGCACAGGGCGATGCATTCATCGCAGATGGAGGCATTGGGACCGGCCACCAGTTTTCGTACCTGATGTTCGGTTTTGCCGCAGAACGTGCAACGGGGTACGTCCTCGTTGTAGCTCACCACACGTCCCATGATTCTCCTTTGCCGACTGCGCCGCACCGTCGAACCGCCACGCTGCGCATTATCATTGTCATCCTTGAAATACAATACCCCCGGTCGTTGCCGACCGAGGGTATTGCAATGTCCGGAAGTTTTACTGGCGGTGTTCCAACACCTCGTCCACGATGCCGTATTCCTTGGCTTCAGGAGCGGTCAGGAAAGTGTCCACTTCGATGTCGCGGCGAATCTTCTCGACGTCCTGGCCGGTGTGCTTGGCGAGGGTCTCCTCCAGCCATTCACGCATACGCAGCATTTCCTTGGCCTGAATCTCGATCTCCGTGGCCTTGCCGAAGCCTTGGTCGATGGCCGGCTGGTGGATGAGCACACGGGCGTTCGGCAGCATCAGGCGCTTGCCCTTGGTGCCGGAGGCCAGCAGAATGGCGGCGGCGGAGGCGGCCTGGCCGAGGCACACGGTCTGCACGTCGGGCTTGATGTACTGCATGGTGTCGTAGATGGCGGTCATGGCCGTCATCGAACCGCCGGGTGAGTTGATGTACATCATCACGTCACGGTTCGGATCTTGGGATTCGAGGACCAGCAGCTGGGCCATCACGTCGTCGGCGGAGGCGTCGTCCACCTGCACGCCGAGGAAGATGATGCGATCCTCGAACAGGCGGGAGTAGGCGTCCTGGGTCTTCATGCCATACGGGGTCTTCTCCACGAACTGCGGCATGATGTAACGGTTGGTCGGCGCGGGCTGGGCTGCGCGGGCGGAGGCCGGCATGAAACCGGCTACGCCCTGACGGCCGGCCAAGCGGTCGGCACGGGCGGCGAACTTTGCTTCTTCACTTGCCATGAGTCTCACTCCCCCTGCTGGTTGTTGCCGATGGTGTCCGGCGTGGTCACGAGCTTGTCCACGAAGCCATAGTCGAGGGCTTCCTGGGCGGTGAACCAGTGGTCGTATTCGTTGTCGCGGTAGATTTCCTCGAGGGTGTGGCCGGTCTGCTCAGCGGTCAGCTCGCTCATGGTCTTCTTCATGTCCATGATGAGCTCGGCGTTGATGCGCACGTCAGTGGCGGTGCCGCCGATGCCGCCGGAAGGCTGGTGCATGAGCACACGGGCGTGCGAGGTCAGGTAACGCTTGCCCTTGGTACCGGAGCTCAGCAGGAACTGGCCCATGGAAGCACACATGCCCAGGCCCACGGTCGCCACGTCAGGCTCGATGAGCTGCATGGTGTCGTAGATGGCCATGCCGGCGGTGATGGAGCCGCCCGGCGAGTTGATGTACAGCCAGATGTCCTTCTTCGGGTCTTCGGCGGCCAGCATCAGCAGCTGAGCGCAGATGCGGTTGGCCATATCGTCCTTGACCTCTTCACCCATCCAGATGATGCGGTCTTTGAGCAGACGGTTGAAAATCGGGTCGACGGGGCCGGCCGGGACGTCATCGCCCGCCATGACCGGCAAGGTCGCAAAGGTATTGCTCACCTTGATTCTCCTTCTAATTACTCGAACATTGTTCAGACTACCGCCTTGAAGCGACTGAAGGCGGCTTTTCGCGTGCTTTTTGGCGGGCAGCGTAGGGATTTCGGTTTATTCGAGGGTGTCGAGGACGTCGTCAATGAGGAGGCGGGTCTGGGAGGCGGCATCGTCGCCCAGACGCGGGAAGCGACGGGCGGCATTGGCGGGGCTGGCACCGGCGGCTCGCGCTACGTTGGACTTGCTGGCACCATGGGCCACGGCTTTTTCCGCGAGCCGATCGACCAGTGAATCGGCGACTTGGCGCATCTGTTCGGCCACCCATAATTGGGCCATATCCGCAGGTAAGTCGTAGTCTTCGGCCACATCGCTGGCTGCCTCCTGAATGGCGGCCCATAACACCATGAATGGCTTTCGATAGTAGTCAATCTGCTCAGTGAGCGGCTCAGCGGCAAGCAATTCAAGTGCCGAGCGAATTTCTGTATTTTCTGACATAGCTTTCTTTACCTCGGCTCCCCTCTCTGAGGGGAGCTGTCGCCATAGGCGGCTGAGGGGAGTTTCGACCGGGGCAGCTCCCCTCAGAGAGGGGAGCCAGAATATATGTATTTACTTACGACTCAGCAACCACTTTGATATCAGTGACGACGTGGCCACGACCATGCCGACCGGCACAAAGAAGGTAATCGGCGCTTCAGAGAGCTCCATCACCAAGCACATGGCCATAAGCGGTGCCTGTTGTGAGGCCGAAAGCAACGAAGCCGCACCGATCAAGGCACACGCGGTTACCGAATCGGTCGGAAACATCAGTATCCATACGAGGCCGAGCATCGCACCCAGCGTGGAACCTAATGCGATGCCGGGCTGCAGCACACCGCCCGACGCACCGGAGCGAATGGTCATCAGCGTCACCAGCGCTTTGGCAACAAAGGTGAGTGCCAACACACCCAGCAACATCCAGATATTGGACTGGGACAGCGGGAAACCGGCGTTCATCACGGATCCAGAAGGGCCGCTCCCACCCTGAAGCATGGCCCAGAACGATGCCATTCCAGAGCCCGCTCCCCCGCCAGAGGCCGAATCGGATACATTACCGCCGCCCGTCAGCAAGTTCCATGGAGAGGCGGCCGCTGAAGATGCCGACTGCATGGCACCAGCAGTGCCGGCGGTTTCAGGAATGAATGTGCTGAATCCAAGTTGCGCTGCGGCACGGCCGTTGCCCATCACCTGCGGCACAACAGTCGCCACCAAACCGGTGATGAGACCAGCCAGCGGCATCTGCCACAGAATAGCCTTACCGGTTGGCTTGTGCGCTTCCGCCCATTGCGAACCTTTTCGGAACAATGCGCCGCCCACTCCACATGCCGCACCGCAGATCAGAGCGAACACCATTAACGTTGGCGTGGATTCCGGTTGCATGGCGGTAATGTCGTAGAACAGGTGATGCCCTTTGATCGCAACCGCCACGAATGCGGCAATGGCAGACATGCCCAGTCCAAACGCAACTTTTTCGATTGTCACATCTACCAACAGGATTTCGACGGCGAAGAACATGCCGGCCAGTGGCGCGTCATAGACGCCTCCTAGACCAGCACCGGCAGCCACTGCCACCACCATGCGCCGGTCGATGCCGTCAACGCCCTCGATATGGAACAGGTCGCAGAAACGTTGCGCGAGCATGGCGCCGAGTTCGCGTGGGGCGACTTCTCGGCCGATCGAGGCACCGGAGCCGACGATGAAAATCTGCAATACCACATGCGCAATGGTTTGCCAGAAAGGCATTCGCTTTCCCGCCACGGCCTTCTTGACTGAGGGCACCGCAGTCGTTTTGTGTCGCATCAGATACCAGATAATGCCTGCGATGCTGAGTCCCACGGTCACCGATATCGCACGGCGTGCAGCGGGCACGCCGAATGGACCAGGCAATTCTGGGCCTTCGATGTAGCCGAGCAGCACATGTTCAACGCCGTAGAGCAACAGGGTCAGCAGACCTGCTCCCACACCGATGAGCACGCCGAGCACAATGGTCGCCGCAGCGAGCCAACCAAGGCGTTTGATAGTAACCGTTGGCTGCATGTCAACCTCCGCACCCTATGCAACGAGTATGCCTTGGGAACTCCCCTCAGTCTCGCTACGCTCGACAGCTCCCCCTCAAAGAGGGGAGCCAAAGAAACAGTCCTTTTGCCAGAATAGGAAGAGCCCGGAACCATGAAACACGATTCCGGGCTCAAACAATCATGCTAACGCGATGAGGCTATGCTCACTCAGCATCCTTGGCGTCATCCTTGGCGGACAGTTCGTCGGCCACGGCGGCAGCAGCGGAAGCGGCCTCGACGGACTCGGACTCTTCGTCCTCAGCGGCCTCGCCCAGGAAGGCGGAGAGGTCCACAACCTCGCCATCAGCGGTGAACTTGACGGCGCGCATGCCGGCGAGCAGGCCCTTGGAACGGCCGACTTCCTGCACAGCGGAGCCAAGCTGGCCATTCTTGATGATGGCCTGGATGAAGTTGTTCGGATCCATGCCGTACTGCTGGGCGATGGAAGCGAGGAAGTTGAACACGTCGGACTGGGACACCTGAACGTCCAGCTTCTCGGCCAGAGCGTCGAGCACCATCTGATCGCGCAGATCCTTCTCCACGGTCTCCTCGGCCTGAGCCTTCTGCTCCTTGGTGGCCTTCTCCGGGTCCGGGGTCATGCCCTTGAGCTGCTCTTCGACCATGTTGGCCTTGACGCCCTTCGGCACCGGGATCTCGAGGCCTTCCTGCAGCTTGGCGATGAAGGCATCGCGAGCCTCGGTGGCCTGACGACCTTCGGCGTCCTGAGCGGCAGCCTTGCGGATGTCAGCCTTGAGCTCGTCCAGAGTGTCGAACTCGGAAGCTTCGGAAGCGAACTCATCGTTCAGCTCCGGCAGTTCCTCAGCCTTGACGGAGTTGACCTTGACCTTCACGGTGGCCTTCTGGCCCTCGTGCTCGCCGGCTTCCAGCGTGCCTTCGAAGGTGGTCTCCTCGCCGGCGGACAGGCCGTCAAGGGCCTCGTCCAGACCGTCGAGCATGGTGTTGGAGCCGAGCTCGTAGCTCACGCCTTCCTGGGAGTCGACGGTCTCGCCGTCAATCTCAGCAGTCAGGTCGATGTTGGCGAAGTCGCCCTTGGCGGCCGGGCGGTCCACGCCGACCAAGGTGCCGAAGCGCTGACGCAGGGTCTCGAGGCGCTTGTCGACGTCCTCATCCTTGACTTCCGGCTTGGAGATGGCGATCTCAAGACCGTCGATTTCCGGCAGTTCGATGTCAGGACGACGCTCGACGGTGGCGGTGAACTTCAGCTTGGTCTCGTCGTTGGCGGACTGCGGAACATCCTGCACGTCGAACTCCGGCTGAGCCATCGGACGAATCTTCTTCTCATCCAGGGCCTTGGAGTACAGCTCCGGGACCGCGTCGTTCACGGCCTCACCGGCGACGGCGGCGAAACCGATGCGCTGGTCGATGATCTTGCCGGGAACGTGGCCCTTACGGAAGCCGGGAACGTTCACCTGCTTGGCGATTTCCTTACGGGCCGCATCCAGATACGGGTTGAGCTCTTCCGGTTCAACAGTGACGGTGAGCTTCACCTTGGTGGGCTCGAGGTTACGAACGCTGATCTTCACGCTAATGACTCCTCAAAAGTCGTTATTTCTTACAGTTCTGCCGTAAGGCAACCTCTACATGATAACGCCACTTACGGACGGTGCAATGAGTTTCACTTGCCAGTTCCTTGCGCCCTGCTCGATCAGGAACGTCTCGACGTCCACTTCCACCGGGTCTTCCACCCAGCACAGGTTGCGTAGGATCTGTGGCTTGATGATCATCTCGGCCGGCGTGCGGGTGTCTTCGGCGACGCGGTTGATCACACGCCGCACCCGTTGCAGACGGTCATAACGCTCCGGATGGCGCTGTTGCCACAGCCGCATGGATCGGGGCGCGTTCACCACACCGTTTTCGTCCTGTTCGGGGGCGGGCATGGTAGGCCATTGGGTGGGCTTCAGGGCTATGGCTCGATCGATGGCCTGCTTCCAGACCTTCGGTTTGACCGCACGCTGAATCGGCGCGTACCGCTCGAACATTTTGTCCTGCTCGGTGCCGGTATGGATGCGCACACGCTCGTTCAGGGATCGGAGCGCGCGGAATTGGGCAGCATTGTGCGGCTTGTTGGTCGCCGCCTCGATGATTGATGAATCGGCCAATAACAGGCTGGGCGCAATATCGTATTGCCGGGCGAGTCGGTCGCGCTCCTCCCATAGGGATTTGGCGATGGCCAAGCCCCTTGGATCACGACTCAGCTGGGTGATGCGCGAGATACGCAGCCAAGGAATCGGATGCGGTTTGCGCGGGGCAAGGCCCGCAACCAAAGCGTGAGAAAACTCTTCAGCGGCCCACTCGTCCTTGCCTGCGGCTTTCAGGTCACGACGCATCATGGTTTCAAGTTCGATAAGCACCTCCACGTCGAGCGCCGCATAGTTGCGCCAGTCGCGCGGCAGCGGACGGTAGGACCAATCGGCGGCGGAATGCTCTTTGGCTAGCGTGATGCCGAGGTAGTGTTCGGTGACGGCGGCCAGACCAAAGCGGTGCAGGCCGAGCAATCGCGCCGCTATTTCCGTGTCGAACAGGGCTTTGGGTTTGAGCCCGATTTCGGCGAATCCGGGCAAGTCCATCAGAGAATCATGCAGAATCCACGTGGCGTCGCCCACGGCGTCATTGAATTCATTCCAATCAGCTCCGGCCCGGGTCAGGGCGACGGGATCAAGCAAGGCGATGCCTGCACCCTCACGTTTGAACTGAATCAGCCAATCCTCGTGTCCATAGCGGAAGCCGGACGCCCGTTCGGCGTCGGCGGCCAGCGAGCCCGTCGCCTCGGCCATCGCATCGCAGACACGATGATAGCCGTCCAGCGTCGAAGTGACATCGGGTACTCCCCCGCGAGGCTCTTTCAGCAGTCGGGGTTCGGTGTCACGGACGTCACTCAACTGGCGTCATCCTCCTCAAAACGGATGGTGGATCTGATGAATGCGGCCCACGAGCGGACTTGTGCGCCGGCGTCCATAGTACCGTCCGGCCCGGTCCCGTCAAGCGGGGTCCATGAGACGCGAATCTCACACCCGGCGCTGGTGGAGCCGGCCATCGAGCCAAAAGCCGTGTTTTGGGTCACGGTGACTGTGCCGGATACCGAATCCGGCTCGATGCCGTCGAAATAGTCGCACATGTCATCCCAGTACATGCCGGGGGTCAGAGAATCGTTTTCGGCGGTTTCCAGCGGCAGTCGCGCGAACGCCACGCAACGCCAGTTGGAATCCCAGTCAATGCGCAGCTCATGAGCATAAAGCATCATGATCCAGCCTGTGGCGATTCGTGATTCGGCATCGCTGCCAAGACCGGCGGAAAAGGCATCGCCGAGGGCACGCTCTCCCGCTTCGAATTCCACGCCGATACCATAATCGGCCAAGGTGGAAGGCACGGGAATCTCCCGATAGCGCACGTCATGGATGCGCTTCATGGTGCTGACGGATTCGACGGCTGCCCATACTTCATCCGGCACACCCTGAGGGCGCACGGGGCGTCCGTCGTTGGACTCTCCCGTAGGAAATGCGTAGATGTCGGCCATATCTCTAGGGTATGGGCGAACGGGCCGAATCGTGGTATTTACGCGCGGTTCGGCCCTGCAATTTAATACACGGTGAAGCCGTGGTCCTTGAACTGGTTGGTCACCCGTTCGCGGGTGGCGGCGTTGGGTCCCTTCTGGTTCTCCAGCGGGTATGGGATGCGCAGTTCGTGCCACTTCGGGCGGCCAAGCTGGTGGAATCCCAGCACGTCGATGTGTTCGACGGCATCACCGAAGGACTCGCAGATCTTCGCCACGTTTTCGACGTTCTCTTCGGAGTCGGTCAGGCCCGGCACGAGCACAAATCGCACCCAGATCTTCTTGCCGGCCTTGGCCAGTCGCTGGCCAAAATCGATGGTGGGCTGCAAGGTGCCGCCGGTGACCTTGTGATAGGTCTCCTCGTCGCCGGATTTGACGTCGAGCAGACACAGGTCGATGTCCTCGAGCATCTCGTCGGTGTAGCTCGTGTTGAGGAAGCCGGACGTGTCGAGGCAGGTGTGCACGCCCATCTCCTTGGCGGCATGGAACACACGCGAGACGAAGGCGGGCTGCATCATGGATTCGCCGCCGGAGAAGGTGATACCGCCATGCGTGGCCTTGAACAGGTCCTTGTAACGATCGACCTTCTTGATCATGGCGTCAAGGTAGACGGGCTTGCCGTCGCGCATCTTCCAAGTGTCCGGGTTCTGGCAGTACTGGCAGCGCAGCGGGCAGCCGGACATGAACACGGTCATACGGGTGCCCGGTCCGTCCACGGAGGTGTTGATGTCCCAAGAGTGGACGAAGCCGATATCACCGGATTTCAGGGCGGAAAGGCGGTCACGTCGGTCGAGTCCGATTGGGGATTCAAAGCCGGAAAGGCCACCCATCAAAGTCTGCGAGGCATAGGTCTTCGATTCCTTGAGCATATGCCTGGTCGTGGTGCGGAACGTGGGTGTTGCGGGCATCGTTGTCCTCCTGTTCCAAATGATGCGAAAGTCTGTGGGAAATAAGGAAGGGGTGGAGCCGTGCCCCACCCCTTCAGTTAGTCATTGCCGCGGTTCGCGGGGTTGGTCATCAGTCGACGACGGCACCCTGGTGGAAGGTACGGGAGATGACGTCGAGCTGCTGCTCCTTGGTGAGCTTGACGAAGTTCACCGCGTAGCCGGAGACACGCACGGTCAGGTGCGGGTACTTTTCGGGGTGCTCGACGGCGTCCTCCATGGTCTCCTTGCGCAGAACGTTGATGTTCGCGTGGTAGAGGCCGTGGCCGTTGCCGGCGTCCAAGATGCCGACCAGGTTGCCGATGCGCTCGTCCTCGTCGCGGCCCAGGCCATCAGGGGTGATGGTGTTGGTCAGCGAGATGCCGTCAAGAGCGTCGTTGTAGTCGATCTTGCCGACGGAGAACATGGACGGCAGCATGCCGTGGGAGTCCATGCCGTTCTCCGGGTTGGCGCCCGGAGCGTACGGGGTGCCCTTGGCGTGGCCGGACGGGAAGGAACCGGTGTTCTTGCCGTACTCGACGTTGGAGGTGATCGTCAGGATGGACTGGGTCGGGACGGCGCCGCGGTAGACCGGGAGCCTCTTGACCTGGCCCATGACCGTGGAGACGACCCACTTGGCGATGTCGTCGGCGCGGTCGTCGTCGTTGCCGTAGACCGGGAACTCGCCCTCGGTGCGGTAGCCGACGATCAGGTCGTCGTCGGCGCCCTCAACGTACTCGTACTCGTGGCCTTCCAGGGTCTTCGCGTCCTTGTTGTAGATCGGGTAGACCTTGGCGTACTTGACGGCGGCGAGGGAGTCGGCGGCGATGGACAGACCGGACATGCCGCAGCCGAGGGTGCGGTACACTTCCTTGTCGTGCAGGGCCATCTCGATGGACTCGTACGCGTACTTATCGTGCATGTAGTGGATGATGTTCAGGGCCATGACGTAGGTCTCGGACAGCCATTCGAGGGCCTTCTCGTAGTTGTTCTTGACCTTCTCGTAATCGAGGGTGCCGTCGGCCTCCGGGGTAATCGGCTCGATCACGCCCTTGTCGATGACCTGCATGCCGGTCATCTCGTCGCGGCCGCCGTTGATGGCGTACAGCAGGGCCTTGGCGGAGTTCACGCGGGCGGCGAAGAACTGCATCTGCTTGCCCACGCGCATCGGGGAGACGCAGCATGCGATGGCAGCGTCGTCGCCCCAGTGGCTACGAATTTCCTTGTCGGACTCGTACTGGATGGCCGAGGTGTCGATGGAGATCTTGGCGCAGAAGCGCTTGTAGGCCTCAGGCAGCTTCGGATCCCAGAAGATGGTGATGTTCGGCTCGGGGCCAGGTCCGAGGTGCTCGAGGGTCAGGGTGTTGAGCAGACGGAACGAGGTCTTGGTGACCATCGAACGGCCGTCATCGCCGAAGCCGGCGTCGGACCAGGTCGCCCAGTACGGGTCGCCGGAGAAGATCGAATCGTAGTCCTTGGTACGCAGGAAGCGCACGATGCGCAGCTTCATGACGATGTTGTCGATGAGCTCCTGGGCGTCGGTCTCGGTGATCTTGCCGGCCTGGAGGTCGCGCTCGATGTAGCAGTCGAGGAAGGCGGAGTTGCGGCCGAAGGACATGGCGGCGCCGTCCTGGGACTTGATGGAGGCCAGGTAGCCCATGTAGGTCCACTGCACGGCTTCCTGCGCGGTCTGGGCCGGGCGGGACAGGTCGAGGCCGTACTCGTTGCCGAGGTTGATGAGCTTCTTCAGAGCCTTGATCTGCTCGTCGTGCTCCTCACGGAAGCGGATCCAGTGCTCGATCTCCGGCTCGGTGAAGTCGTTGCGGTACGGCACGGAGTCCTTGTCGCGCTTCTTGAAGGCGATGAGCTTGTTCACGCCGTACAGGGCGACGCGGCGGTAGTCGCCGATGATACGGCCACGGCCGTAGGCGTCCGGCAGACCGGTGAGGATCTTGTTGTGGCGGGCGACCTTGATCTGCTTGGTGTACACGCCGAAGACGCCGTCGTTGTGGGTCTTGCGGTACTTGGTGAAGATCTTCTTGATCTCCGGATCCGGTTCCTTGCCGGCTTCCTTGATGGCCTGCTCGACCATGCGCCAGCCACCGTTCGGCATCATCGCGCGCTTGCAGGGAACGTCGGTCTGGAGGCCAACGACCACGTTATCGACTTCCGGGGAGTCGATGTAGCCGGCCGGGAAGGCGTCGACGTCGGCCGGGGTATGGGTGTCCACGTCGTAGACGCGCTGCTTGCGCTCCACGGCCAGGTAGTTGTCGTCGAGGTACTTCCACAGGTGCTTGGTCTTCTCGGTGGCAGGAGCCAGGAATGTCTCGTCGCCCTCGTACGGGGTGTAGTTCTTCTGGATGAAGTCGCGGACGTCAATATCCTTCTGCCAGTTGCCCTCGGTGAAGCCGGCCCACGCCTTGGCGTCGAGCTCCTCCTGGGAGACAGCTGCATTTTCCACTGCGGTCATGTCACTCCTTAAATGGGGTTGTAGGTTTCGCATCTTCACGGAACCCTTGGTTCAACAGTGTAGTTGGCACTTGCTTGAGAAAAGCTGAAATTGGGAGTGAGCTATCTCACATTGTTTCTGTGAACGCTACCATTCCAATGGCTTCTAGATATTGATGGGACTATTGCACGTCTCCAGATATGGGAAACCGCTCATACTGTGATGTTCGTATGAGCGGTTCGGTCTTGAGATTGACAGCAGAACCGTATCCGTCAGTTTTCGACCGTCAATCCTCGGGGCGAGCCTGTGCGGGTTTCACGCCGTAGTTCTTCCAGCGCCGGTTCTCCTCCTCCCATCTGGCATTGCGGTCCACCACGATGTCCCACGCATGTTCGGCGTCTTCCTTGGTCTTGTACGGACCCATGCGCTGTTCGATCGGTGAGACCATGCCCAACTCGGCCTGCTTCTTGACGGTGTTGAAATACCACTGCTTCTTGTTATCGTCTGTCATTGGTACCTCCTCAACGGTATTACTTGCTCCCGCTGGCGGGAGCAATATATGTTTATTCCCTGAATGCGTTGGTGACGGGCAGTCGGCGGTCGCGGCCGAACGCGAGGGCCGTGACCTTCGGTCCCAGCGGGTATTGGCGGCGCTTCCATTCGGCGCGGTCCACCAATCGCATCACGGTGTCTACGGTGACCTGGTCGAAGCCGTCGGCTAACAGGTCGGCGCGGCCGTGCGCGTGCTCGATGTATGCGGCGAGCACCTTGTCGAGCAGCGCGTATTCGGGCAGGGAGTCGGAGTCCTTCTGCCCGGGGCGCAACTCGGCCGAGGGTGCCTTCTCGATGGAGGAGACCGGAATCATCACGCCGTCCTTCAACGGGATGCCGGTGTTGCCGTCCTCGTTGCCCACGATCTTGAGACCGCCGATGCCGACGCCTGCGGCCGCGGCCTTGTTACGCCAACGGCTGATCTCCCAGACACGGGTCTTGAGCAGGTCCTTGATGGGTGCGTAGCCGCCTACCGCATCGCCGTAGATGGTCGAGTAGCCGCAGGCGAGCTCTGACTTGTTGCCGGTGGCCACGGCGAGCAGACCGCGCGAATTGGAGCTGGCCATCACGATCACACCGCGGATGCGGGCCTGCAGGTTCTCGGCGGAGACGCCATCAAGGTCAAGTTGCTGTTGGTAGGCGTTGAACAATGGCTCAATGGGCTGGACCTCGTAATGGGCGCCAATGTTGGAGGCCAAATCGGCGGCGTCGTCTTTGGAACCGTCGGAGGAGTACATGGAGGGCATGGAGATGCCCCAGACGTTCTCGCCGCCGCATGCGTCGGCCGCCATGGCGGCTACCAGTGCGGAGTCGATGCCTCCTGAGAGGCCCAGCGTCACGCCGGTGAAGTGGTTCTTGGCCATGTAGTCCTTGAGGCCGAGCACGCAGGCGGTGTATACCTCTTCGTCCGGGTCGAGTTCCGGAACGATCTCGGCCTTGGCCTGATGTTCGGCGGCGGAATCGAAGTCCCAGAACGTCAGGTTTTCCATGAACATCGGGCTGCGTTCGATAAGCGTGCCGTCGGCGTCGACCACGAAGCTGCCGCCGTCGAAGACGAGGTCGTCTTGACCGCCGACCTGATTCAGGTAGATGACCGGGGCGTTAACCTCGGCGGCACGACGCTGGGCGAGCTCGAAACGGGTGTTGGTCTTGCCTTCCTCATACGGCGAGCCGTTGATGGTGAGCAGCAGGTCGATGTTCTTGGTGGCCAGGTCGGCCACCGGGCCGCCGTCCTGCCAGATGTCCTCGCAGATGGCCACGCCAATGGTGGCGCCGTCCACGTCGAGGGTCACGGAGCGGTCGCCGGCGGAGAAGATGCGGAATTCGTCGAACACGCCGTAGTTGGGCAGGAAGTGCTTGTCGTAGCCAGCCCAGACCACGCCTTGGTGCAAGACCACCAGTCGGTTGCGCGGCTTGGAGGTCTTGCGGTCGGTGCCCACGGTGCCGACCACCACGAACAGATCGCCGAGGCCGTCATCGTTGAGCTGGGTGGCGAGTTCGTTGGCCTTGTCCCATGCGGCTTGGCGGAAGGTGCGGCGCAGGGCCAGATCCTCGATGGGGTATCCGGTGAGGGTCATTTCCGGGAAAACAACCACTTGGGCGTTTCCTGCGGCGGCTTTACGGGAGTAGTCGAGCACCTTGGCGGCGTTGGCGTCAAGCGCGCCGACGCAGGTGTCGATCTGGGCGAGTGCGAAGCGAAGCTGTGTCATAGATTCTTAGTGTAGCCGCGTATGACGTCGGATTGCCTGTTCTTCCGGCTTGGCGTCATTCATTAGGTCGTTTTTGCGTTCATTAGGTCACTGCAATGCGATATCAGTCGTTGCAATGGCGCGATTCCAACAACCAGTATCGCCGTTCACCGACCTAATGGACGATGAATCGACCTAATGAACGAATGCCACTCCCCTCAGTCAGCTTCGCTGATAGCTCGTCCTGCACTTATGGACGGGCGAGGCCCGCGCATATCTGGTTCGGCTGTCGCCTCACCTTCGGCTACAGACAGCCCACTGGGCTGTCTGCCTAACGCCTCAGCCTCCGGAGGCGAGCCAGAAAAGGATTTACTTCAGCTCGTTGAGCACGCGCAGAGCGGTGTTGACGTAGAAGTTGACGAAGGTGGGAATGGATTCGTCGAGACCCACGAAATGCGGGCTATGCCAGTCGGCGCAACCTTCCTGGCCGTTTGACCCGACGAACGCGAACACCGGCAACGTCACCTTGGCGAATTCGCAGAAGTCCTCCCCCGCCATCGACTGACGTATCGGTTCGAGCTGCGCGTAGTCGTTGACATCCGCCGCCACGGCCTTGGCGAGACCTGGATCGGAGACCAGCGGGTCTTGAAAGTCATCCCAGACCACGTCGGCGCTGATGCCGTATGCCTCGGCGGTGTGTTCCACCACTTCCTTGAATCGGCGGCCGACCAGATTGCCATCCGACTTGTGGAAATAGCGCACAGTCCCTTGGAATCCGGCTTCGGCGGGCACCACGTTCCACACATGGCCGCCGTGCACTTCGGTAACGGACAGCACCAGCGGGTGGAAGGGCGTGACGTTGCGGCTCACGATGGTCTGCAGGCTCAGAATAATACTGGCGAGCGCTTCGATGGGCCCGGTGCCCTTGTACGGGTAACCGGCGTGGGTGCCTTGGGCGTGGAGGGTCACGCGGAATTTCACGCAGCCGGCCATCATCGGCTCAACGCCGATGGCCAGCTGGCCGGGCGCATAGTTGGGGTTGTTGTGCGTGCCGATAATGGCTTCGACGTCATCCACGAGTCCGGCGTCGATCATGGCGCGAGCGCCTTGGCCGGTCTCCTCACTCGGCTGGAACAGAATCTTGATCGAGCCGGCGAACTTGTCACGGTGCTCGGCGAGCCAGAAGGCGGCACCGAGCAGACCGGTCATGTGCAGGTCGTGGCCGCAGCCGTGCATCACGCCTTCATTGACGGAGCTGAACTCCAGTCCGGAGTCTTCCACGATGGGCAGGCCGTCGATGTCAGCGCGCAGCCCGATACGCGGCCCGGGACCGGCCTCGCCCTGAATGAGCCCCACAACACCAGTCTCCAGCGGGTTGTGCAGGATCTCGATGCCGTGCGCCTTGAGCTGGTCGGTCAGATAGATGCTGGTGCCGAATTCACGGAAACTACGCTCCGGATGGGCGTGCAGGTAGTGGCGGATAGTGATGAGTTCGTGGTCGATGTCGATATGTTCACTCATGGTTCCCGATTCTAGTAGCGCGAAGAATATATTGCGGCCCTCGCTCCATATTGGCGAGGGCCGCGATCTATGGGGTCAGTATGCCTTGTTATTGCTGGCGTTTGAGCAGTCGTTTGGCGATGGCGTTGGCGATGCCCTGCACCACCTGGACCAGTACGATCATGATGATCACGGCCGTCCAGGTGACGGTCTGGTCGAACTTCTGGTAGCCGTAGGCGATGGCGAAGTTGCCGAGACCGCCACCGCCGATGTAGCCGGCCATGGCAGACATGTCGAGCACGCCAATGAACAGGAAGGCGTAGGCCAGGATCAGCGGTGCCAGGGCTTCGGGGATGAGCACGGTGCGGATGATGGTGAGCTTGCCGGCACCCATCGAACGCGCGGCCTCGATTACTCCCGGGTCGACCGGCACGAGATTCTGTTCGACCAGACGCGAGGTGGCGAAGGTGCACATCACCACCATCGGGAAGATGGCGGCCACGGTGCCGATGGACGTGCCGACCACGACGATGGTGAGCGGCTGCATGGCTGCCAGGAAGATGATGAACGGAATCGGGCGCACGATGTTGACGATGATGTCAAGGATGCGGTAGACGACCGCGTTCTCGAACAGGTTGCCGGGGCGGGTGCCATAGAGCACCACGCCGAGGATCAGGCCGAGGAATCCGCCGATGACGAGGGTGACGAGCACCATGGTCAGGGTCTGGCCAATGGATTCGAACAGTAGTGGACGCAGCACGTTCCAGTCGCTACGCGGGTTGGCGAGGATGATCATGCGTTGGCTCCTTCATGTGCGGCGGCGGACGCGGCGGGCGCGGTGGCAGTATCGGCCGCCAGTGGGTCATGGGCGCGGTCTTCGGCGTAGGAGGCATGTCCGGCGACTGCGTCGGCGTAGGCCACAGGCTTTGCGGCGGTGCCGAAGTCGATGACGTCGCTATTGGCGGCGAGCTCGCGCAGGAATTCGTCCACATGCCAGCCGGGCCCGTTGAATTCGTAGGTGATGGCACCGATGGCGGTCCCCTTGACCGTGTCGATGCCGCCGTAGAGCAGGCTGGATTCGACGCCGTATTTGGCGATGAGTTCGGAGATATTCTGTCCGGATGCCTTGAGTTCATGGCCTTGGGTGCCGGAAACGTCCTTTTGGCGGATAAGCACGGTGACAATGCGGCCCGACCATTCGTGATGCAATCGCTCGACCCGGTCTTCCTCGGGCAGGCCAGACAATGCGGTGGCAATGAATCGCTTGGTCACCGGCTGCTGGGGTGCAGCGAACACATCGTATACGTCGCCGGATTCGACCACGCGTCCGGCGCTCATTACGGCCACGCGGCCGGCAATCTGCTGGACCACGTTCATCTGATGGGTGATAAGCACAATGGTGATGCCGAATTCCTCGTTCACACGCTTGAGCAAGGCCAGCACTTCGGTGGTGGTTTCCGGGTCGAGCGCGCTGGTGGCTTCGTCGGCGAGCAGAATCTCCGGATTAGTGGCCAGTGCGCGGGCGATGCCGACGCGCTGCTTCTGGCCGCCGGACAGCTGCGAAGGGTATTTGTTTGCGTGCTCACTGAGGCCCACGAATTCAAGGAGTTCGTTGACACGACGATCCTGATAGTCCTTGCGCCAGTGATCGAGTTGCATTGGGTAGGCGATGTTCTGGGCCACGGTTTTGGTGGAGAACAGGTTGAACTGCTGGAAAATCATGCCGATTTTCTGGCGGATGGGCCGCAGCTTGGTCTCACTCAGAGAGGTGATATCAGTACCAAGCACGGTCACAGTGCCGGAGGTGGGTCGTTCGAGCGCGTTGATAAGCCGGACCAGTGTGGATTTGCCTGCACCGGAATAGCCGATGATGCCGAAGATGTCACCGCGATCGATGGTCAGGCTGACGTCATCCACGGCTCGTGCGATGTTCGCGCCGCGTCCGCGTGTTTTGAATTCCTTCACGACATGGTCGAAGGTGATGATGGGGTCGCTCATAGTGCTCCCTGATGCTGGTTGTTGGTGTCCGGTCACGGAAGCGGAGCGAATCCCGATTGTTGGCTTGGGTACTCGCTCCGCTTGGTGGTAATGGCTATGGACAGGCTAGTCGTGCGCTCGTATCAGCCGCAGCTCACTGCTGGGCCTTGGCATCCTTCTCAATGTCGGACAGGAAGCCTTGCAGCTCGCTGGCGCTGAACTTGTCGGCGAACACCGCGGTACCGCCGGAGTTCTCCTGCAGGGCGTCGAGCACATCCTTCTGCTGGTAGATGGAAACGAGCTTCTTGTAGGTCTCGTTGTTCACGTCCGCCTTGCGGGCCACCCACACGTTGATGTAGGGGCGAGCCTCTTCGGATTCGGCGTCATCCTGGTAGATGGCGTCCTTCGGGTCGAGACCGGCATCGGCCACGTAGTCGTTGTTGATCACACCAGCGGCGATGGTCGGGTCCTTCAGGGTGGTGGCCACCTGTTCGGCCTTGAGCGGGGTGACCTTGACCTTGCTCTTGGCTTCGTCGATGTAGGCCGGGGTGGAGAAGGCGGTCCAGTCGCCCTTGAGCGTCACGAGACCGGCGGCCTTGAGCACGCCGATAGCGCGGGCCTGGTTGGTTTCGTCGTTCGGAATGGTGACGGTGTCGCCCTGCTTCAGGTCCTTGATGTCCTTGACCTTGGTGGAGTACACGCCGAGCGGGTAGATGGCGGTGCCGCCGATGGGCTGCAGGTCCTTCTTGTTGCTCACGTTGTAGTTGGCCAAGTAGAGCAGGTGCTGGAATTCGTTGAGGTCCAGCTCGCCGGAGTCAAGGGCCGGGTTTTCGGAGGTGTAGTCCTGGAAGTCGACGATGTCGACGTAGATGCCGGCCTTCTCGGCGTCCTGCTTGAACTTGACCCATTCGGGGTTGGTAGCGCCGACCACGCCGATCTTGACCGGGTTGCCCTTGCTGCCCTTGGCGGACGACTCGTTGGCACCGGCAAACGCGCGGTAGCCGAAGAACGCGGCCACGGCGATAATCGCCACGACCACGATGGTGATGATGACGTTGCGGGCGGTGTGGTTCACACGCACCGGCTCGTTATTGTTAGGAGCGGCCGGGGTTGCCGGCTGGGTTGCTGCTGTCATTGGATTTCCTCTCTCCAAAATTGATGTCGGGTAACACCATAACGCGCTTGAACCGCGAAAGTGACGGAAAATGGCCGATTGCCATATAGGTGTCTTTTATGGCGCGCATGCAATGTCCGGGATTCGTGCGTTTGATAACCCGCTATAGGCGTGCCGAACACGCCGGAAAGCACGTCGAGAGGGGCTTTGACAATGGAAGCTATGACTACCGATACTGCCAATGCCGATATCCGAGCCGTATTCTTCGATATCGATGGCACGCTCACCAGTTTCACGACCCATACGGTGCCGGATTCCACAATCGAGGCGATTCACCGGCTGCAGGCCGCAGGCGTCAAGGTGCTGATTTGCACGGGCCGCGCGCCTTCACAGATGCACGTGGTGCTGGATACCATGCCGGTGACGTTCGATGGCGTGGTGGCGTTCAATGGGCAGTATTGTTTTGATGACACCGGCTTCTTTGCCTCGCAGGCCTTGGATACTGCTGATATTGAGGTGATTCTCGACTGGCTGGACCGTCACCCCGATGTGGTGTGCAATTTCGGCGAGAAGGATTACGTGTACTTCAACCAGTCCAATGATCTGCTTCGCGCCACGTGGAGCAAACTGGGCAAAACCGCACCGACCCGGTATTTCGAGGACCCGCGCACCCGCGCGCTGGATCATGAGACTTTCCAGATCAGTCCCTTTGTCGGGCCCGAGCTGGAGGCCGAACTGGTGGGACTGTGCAGCAATGTGCGCGGGGTGCGTTGGCATCCGGATTTCACGGATCTGATTCCGGCCGATGGCGGCAAGCCGCGCGGCATCCAGCGGTTCATGGCGCATTACGGCATCACGCGCGAGCAGACCATGGCCTTCGGCGATGGCGGCAATGACACGGATATGCTCGCCTACGCCGGCATCGGGGTCGCGATGGGCAATGCGACCGCCGAGCCCAAGGCCGCCGCCGACTACATCACTGACGATGTGGACCACGACGGTGTGCGCAATGCCCTGCTGCATTTCAGGGTGCTACGCGATTAAAACATCACAACAGTTCGCTTTGTTCTGCCCCGCCGTGACAGGGCTTATGAATAAGCAAAGGGCTCGGGACGAATCCCGAGCCCTTTGGTGTTAGCGAACTAACAACACCGTGGAGGTGTTATCACTCGTTGTCGCCAGCGGTAGCGGCGGTAGCGGTGACGGCACCCTTCTTGTCGGTGTTCACGCCGGAGTACACCCAGTCGGTGTAGTCCGGGTGGTCGTAGCCGTTGTCGACGGCGAACTGGAAGGCCTCATCACGGAACTTCTCGAGCTCGTCGATCTTGTCGGCGTACTTGTCGGCGTCGATCATGCGCAGAGCCTCAGCGGTCAGCTCGTAGCGGTCGATGCGGTTGACACGAACCATGTCGTACGGGGTGGTGGTGGAGCCCTCCTCCTCGTAGCCGTGGACGTTGAAGTTGTCGTGGTTCGGGCGATCGTAGATCAGGCCACGCACGTCGTGGGCGTAGGAGTGGTACGCGAACAGCACCGGCTTGTCGGCGGTGAAGATGTCGGCGAACTCCTCGTCGGTCAGAGCCTCGTCGTTCTCCTTGGCGGACTGCAGGGAGAGCAGGTCGGCAACGTTCACAACCTTGAACTTGACGCCCAGTTCCTTCAGCTTGTCGGAAGCAGCCATGATCTCCTGAGTCGGGACATCGCCGGCGGCGGCAAGCACGACCTCGGCCTCATCGTTGTTCTTGGCGGTGGAAGCCCAATCCCAAGCGGCGGCACCCTTCTCGAGCTCGGCACGAGCCTCGTCCAGGGTCAGCCAGGTGGCAGCAGGCTGCTTACCAGCGATGATGGCGTTGATCTTGTTGGTGGACTTGTAGCACTTCTCGGCGATGGCCAGCAGCATGTTCGCATCGGTGGCGAAGTAGATGCCGATGACGTGGTCGTTGTGGAAGCACTTGTTCAGCAGGACGGAGGTGACACCCGGATCCTGGTGGGAGAAGCCGTTGTGGTCCTGACGCCAAACATGGGAGGAGACCAGCAGGTTCATGGAGGCGATCGGCTTGCGCCACGGAATCTCGCGGACGGTAGCCTCAAGCCACTTGGCGTGCTGGTTCAGCATGGAGTCGATCACGTGGACGAAGGACTCGTAGGAGCTCCAGATGCCGTGACGACCGGTCAGCAGGTAGGCCTCGAGGAAGCCTTCCATCTGGTGCTCGGACAGCTGCTCAACGACCTGGCCGGAGACGTGCATGTGCTCGTCGACCTCGTCGGAGATGTAGCCGGCATCCCACTGCTTGTTGGTGACTTCGTAGGAAGCCTGCAGACGGTTGGAAGCGGTCTCATCCGGTCCGAAGATGCGGAAGTCGCGCGGGTTGTTCTTGATGATGTCGCGAGTGTAGGCACCCAGGGTACGGGTGGCCTCGAGCTGGCCCCAGCCGTGGCCGTACTCAGCCACTTCCTTGACCTCGTAGTCCTCGAGGTTCGGCAGCTTCAGGTCGTTGCGGATCACACCACCGTTGGCGTTCGGGTTGGCACCGATACGCAGCTCGCCCTTCGGCATGAAGGCAAGGACGTCGTCCTTGACAGCACCGTTGGCGTCGAACAGCTCTTCCGGCTTGTAGGACTCGAGCCAGTTCTTGAGAACCTCGAAGTGGGCCTCGGTGTCGCGGGCGGAAGCCAGCGGCACCTGGTGGGAACGCCAGGAGCCCTCGGTCTTCTTGCCGTCGATGTACTTCGGGCAGGTCCAGCCCTTCGGGGTGCGGAAGATCAGCATCGGGTAGAACGGACGGTGCACGTTGTCGGTCTGAGCGGTGGCCTTGATGTCGCAGATCTCGTCCCAGATGGTCTCCCACAGCTCGGCGAAGCGACGGTGGATGGACATGTGGTCCTCATCATCGAAGCCAGCGACGAACTCGTAGGGCTCGTAACCCATGCCGTGGAAGAACTCGTGGAGCTCTTCGTCGGAGATGCGGGACAGGATGGTCGGGTTGGCGATCTTGTAGCCGTTGAGGTGCAGGATCGGCAGCACGATACCGTCGGTGCGCGGGTTCACGAGCTTGTTGGACTGCCAGCCGGTAGCCAGCGGGCCGGTCTCAGCCTCGCCGTCGCCGACGATGGCCGGGACAAACAGGCTCGGGTTGTCCATGATGGCGCCGTAAGCGTGGGACAGAGCGTAACCCAGCTCACCACCCTCGTGGATGGAGCCCGGGGTCTCCGGAGCGAAGTGGGACGGAATGCCGCCCGGGTAAGAGAACTGACGGAAGAACTTCTGCAGACCAGCTTCGTCCTTGGTGATCTTCGGGAAGGTCTCGGTGTAGGTGCCGTCCAGGTAGGACTGGGAGGTACCGGCCGGGCCACCGTGGCCCGGGCCCATGATGATCACGGTGTTCTGGCCGTGGTCAGCAATGAAACGGTTGATGTGGCCGATGAGGAAGTTCAGGCCAGGGGTAGTGCCCCAGTGGCCCACCAGACGGTGCTTCACATCTTCGCGGGTGAAGGGCTCCTTCATCAGCGGGTTGGAACGCAGATAAATCTGGCCGATGGAAAGGTAGTTGGCAACGCGCCAGTACTTGTCAACGCCTTCGAGGGCTTCCTCGGAAACCGGAGCGTTGAGCTTCTTCCAAGGGGTGCCAATAACAGGACTCGTCATGTGTACTCCTGTACTCCTGCACGTGATCGTGCGATTGATTATTTCTGTTCGGTCACGGTCCCTGACCCTTGCGGTGCCAAGGTTTTCCGTTCCCAATCAATCGTCATGGTACGAGGACAACGCGACTTTTGAACGATTTCTTGCGGGTGTGTTCGAAATTGTTGCGGATATTTCAGTATTTGTGCGGTTCGACTGACCGTTTGTCAACATTAGTTTTTTCAACATACTTTTTCAAAACGGCGGAAGCATGCGGAAATCCAGCATTTGGCTAGAACAGCGCACGTTCGATTTCCCATGTTCGAAATCGGCGTGTTGTCCGTCTACAGGCATGTAGTTTGTTCGATTTGCGCACATAGTCTCTGCGTGTCGGCCTTGTCGCCTTGACCAGTGATAATCAGGGGTGTTCAGCCCACGTAAAATTCCAATGAACGTTAGGGGAATATCAATGGCAAACGGTCCTGTGCTTGTCGTCGACTTCGGCGCCCAGTACGCCCAGCTCATCGCCCGCCGCGTGCGCGAAGCAGGCGTGTACTCCGAGCTGGTCCCTCATTCCATGCCGGTCGACGAGATCCTGGCCAAGGATCCGAAGGCGATTATTCTGTCTGGCGGCCCGGCCTCCGTGTTCGAGCCCGGCGCGCCGACCATAGACACCAAGGTATTCGAATCCGGTGTTCCGGTGCTTGGTATCTGCTACGGCTTCCAGGTCATGGCCTATGAGCTCGGCGGCAAGGTGGATAAGGCCGCGCTCGGCGAATACGGCAAGACCTCAGCCACCATCGACGACGCCGCCGGCATCCTCGCCGACTCCCCCGCCGAGCAGACCACGTGGATGAGCCACGGTGTGGCGGTCGAACAGGCCCCGGCCGGCTTCGAAGTGCTGGCCCACACCGAAGGCGCGCCCGTGGCCGCCATGGCGGACGAATCCCGCAAGCTCTATGGTGTGCAGTGGCACCCGGAAGTCAAGCACTCCCCGCTTGGCCAGAAGCTTATCGAAAACTTCCTGCACCGTTGCGCCGCGCTGCCCAACGACTGGGATGCCTCCTCGATTATCGAGGATCAAGTCAAGAAGATCCGCGAGCAGGTCGGCGACGCCGAGGTGATCTGCGGCCTGTCCGGCGGCGTTGATTCCGCCGTGGCCGCCGCTCTGGTGCACAAGGCCATCGGCGACCAGCTCACCTGCGTGTTCGTGGACCACGGCCTGCTGCGCAAGGGCGAAGTCGAGCAGGTCAAGCACGACTTCGTCGCCGCGACCGGCATCAAGCTCATCACCGTGGACGCGGCCGACGACTTCCTTGAGGCCCTGAAGGGCGTCTCCGAGCCGGAGCGCAAGCGCAAGATCATCGGCGAGAAGTTCATCCGCACCTTCGAGAAGGCCCAGCGCCAGGTCCTCGAAGAGGCCGGCGCCCGCGGCAAGGAGGTCAAGTTCCTCGTGCAGGGCACGCTCTACCCCGACGTCGTCGAATCCGGCGGCGGCGACGGCGCGGCCAACATCAAGAGCCACCACAACGTCGGCGGCCTGCCCAAGGACATCAAGTTCCAGCTCATCGAACCGCTGCGCACCCTGTTCAAGGATGAGGTGCGCGCCATCGGCACCGAACTCGGACTGCCGGATGAGATCGTCTGGCGCCAGCCCTTCCCCGGCCCGGGTCTGGGCATCCGTATCATCGGCGAGATCACCAAGGAGCGTCTCGACCTGCTGCGCGAGGCCGACGCCATCGCCCGCGAGGAGCTCTCCAAGGCCGGCCTCGACCGTGACATCTGGCAGTGCCCGGTCGTGCTGCTCGCCGACGTTCACTCGGTGGGCGTCCAAGGCGACGAGCGCACCTACGGCTCCCCCATCGTGCTGCGTCCGGTGAGCTCGGAGGACGCCATGACCGCCGACTGGTCTCGCGTGCCCTACGACGTGCTCGCCACGATCTCCACGCGCATCACCAACGAATGCCGCCAGATCAACCGCGTCGTCCTCGATTGCACCTCCAAGCCGCCGGCGACCATCGAATGGGAGTAAGCCGATAGGGCTTTGACCTGCTCTTTTGAGTGCCGTGGTGTACCGCTGAGTTTCGTTTCGTACGAGAGTCATGGCAAAACCGCCAGCGACGGCAGTGAGTAAAAACGATTTCCTAGCCTCCGTTCCCTCGTTGGAACGGAGGCTTTTTCTTTGCCGTTTTACTCCCTTTCACCTGCGATTTCGCCATTTACTCCCCGTGTTTCAAGACAACAAGGCACGGGGAGGTATTCGAGGGAATGGGAGTAAGGATTTATCCCAAGTGAGTTGACGCGCGGTTTTTGTCCCCGAGGGCGAAACGGGGCCGTTTCGGGGCCCGTGAAACTCAAATCGAACTCAACGGGCATTTTTTGCTGGGCGTTCCAATGTTCCCGTTCCGTGGGATACCCTGATTCTCTCTGTGGTACTGTTTGTGGTGTTTCCTCTGGCTGGCGGTATGCTGACCCGTTCGGCTGTCATCAAGCGGAAGGGGCAGTGTACTTTGAGGAGACTTTCATCCATATGTTTGACAGTGTAACTACCATTGGCTTATTGCTGACGCTGGTGATGATTTTCTCGTTCCAAGGCAATACCATTCTGGAAAAACCTCTGCACATTGTTTTGATTGCGGTACCGCTGATTTTACAGACCTTCCTGATTTTTGCGATTGCGTATATCGCTTGCCGGGTTTTGAAGCTGCCCTACAAGATTGCTGCTCCCGCCGGAATGATTTGTGCTTCCAACTTCTTTGAACTGGCTGTTGCTGTTGCAATCGCCTTGTTTGGAACGACTTCCCCTGCGGCACTGGCAACGACTGTGGGTGTGCTGACAGAAGTTCCCGTGATGCTGTTCCTTGTAAAAAAACGCAAATAAAACGAAAGACTGGTTCAAATATGAGTAAGAAAAAGGTGGCATTTATCTGCGTCCATAATTCCTGCCGCAGTCAGATTGCCGAGGCCTTGGGAAAGCACTTGGCTTCCGATGTGTTTGAAAGCTATTCCGCAGGAACGGAAACAAAACCGCAAATCAATCAGGATGCTGTCCGCATTATGAAAGAACTGTACGGGATTGACATGGAGAAAACCCAGTATTCCAAACTGATCTCGGATATTCCTGCCCCTGATATTGCAATCTCCATGGGGTGCAATGTGGGCTGTCCTTTCATTGGTAGAGCATTTGACGATAACTGGGGATTAGAAGATCCGACCGGAAGCGAAGATCAAGTCTTTGTCGAGATCATTCGAGAGATTGGAAAACGGATTCTACAGTTGAAGCAGTCCCTTATTTGATTGAAATAGCACTCTGCTTGTGGTATAATACAGATGATTCAAACCATTGCTTCCCGTTGTCTAAATGAAAGTGCAACACCCGTTAGATTGGAAATTGCCTAGAAAACCA
>OAUR01000056.1_pt1 | contig 48318 bp, 48 predicted proteins | sample 1476311 | NCBI WGS metagenome assembly OAUR01 (sample SAMEA2580058, study PRJEB22360) | human gut metagenome | biome: human gut; feature: human-associated habitat; material: faeces | place: Denmark | collected 2008/2010 | reverse complement strand
TGGCCTTTACCAATGACTGTGCCAACATTGCCGAGCCGATGCCTTGCTTTCGATGGTCTGGGTGCACTGAATACCCGATGTGTCCGCCAATTTGGCGCAAATACGCATTAAGTGTCAGACGCAGATTCAAGAGACCGACCACTTTTTGATCTTGGATAGCCAGATAGGTACGGGCGGGAACGAATCCTTCTGGTACCGTTTCTGCTGTTTTAAAATCCGCCAATCCCTCTAGCCAGTCTTTGGCTGTGGGACTTTCTACAAGTCCTGCCCCACCGTGGATGACTTCTTGATTCTTCTCGAAGGCTTGCCGATACGCTTCGATTTGATCGCAGTCTGCGATCGTCGGTTCCCGAAACTCCATTTTCTTCACTCCTTTTTATGATTCAAAAAGACGTGCCATCATCAAGACGTCAACTTTTTGCCCCTTGCGGGTTTGCACCGCTTCTTTCATACAGCCTTCTGTTAAAAAACCAAATTTTTGATACAGATGGATCGCCCGTAAATTTCTCGCTTGAACGGTCAACTCGATGCGGGTCAATTCGCCAACTTCTACTACCCAGTCCAGTAATTCTTCAATCAAGAGCGAACCTAAGCCCAAGCCCCAATAGTCTTTTAAAATCGAGATACCGATCTCCCCGACATGGGCTAATTGCCACTCTTCATGGCCTTTGACTGATGCCATGGCGATCAATTGTTCTTGATCAAATGCCAACAACAGCAAATAGTCGTCCCGTTCATAGATAGCGTCCAGCTGTTCTGCCAATAAGGCTTCTGGCAACGCCAAGCCGCTTTCGTCCATCAAAAGAAAATCCGTTTCTTCTCCTAGCTGTTGACTGACTGCTAACACAGCTTTGGCATCAGCACCCGTGGCTTCTTTGATCTGTAATTGGATCTCACTCATGGGCTGCCTGCCATTTTGTTGTGATCCGTTGCAAAAAGGCGGTTGCTTTGATGCCATATGCATGACATTTCACAAGACGTTTTTGTTCATCTGTATCATCTTTTTCCAAAATCAGTTCTAAATAATCCTCTGGCAGGGAGGCTTCTAAGAGATTGCCCCACTCGATCACACACAAGCCATCCCCTTCGAAATAATCATCCAGTCCTAAATCATCTGCACCGTATTCCACCCGATAGACATCCATATGGTACAGCGGTAGCCGTCCATTGGTATATTCACGAATGATCGTATAGGTCGGACTTTTGATCAGTTGCTCGATCCCTAGCCCCAAGGCGATGCCTTTCGTCAAGGTTGTTTTGCCAGCACCTAAATCGCCCGTCAATACCAGATTATCCCCTGGCTCGGCTGCCTCTCCAATGATTTTTGCAAATGCTGCGGTTGCTTCTAAGTCGTTAATGGTAAACATAGTCCCCATCCTTTGATCAATCTAATTTACTAGTTGCTAGTATAGCTTGTTTTTCAAGGAATTGTAAAGAAGGAGCTTAGGGAAAATTTCCCGACGATCACTGGATCGTTGCTTTTGCGCACACTTCCTCCTTTGCTGCCCTCAACTTTCCAAGAGCAAAACAAAAAACTGACCCTCAAGGGATCAGTTTTTCATCAGTGCAGCGATTAGCTGCTTATTTTTCCATTAGTGTTTGTGCCGCAGTAATGATTGATAATTTGTAGACATCTTCTTCATTTGAACCACGAGACAAATCAGAGATTGGTTTGTTCAATCCTTGTAAGATTGGTCCAATCGCTTCAAAGTTACCGAAACGTTGGGCGATCTTGTAACCAATGTTTCCTGATTGTAAATCTGGGAAAACAAAGACGGTTGCTTTACCTGCTACTTCAGATTCAGGAGCTTTCAATTGCGCAACTGCTGAGATATACGCAGCATCGAATTGCAATTCTCCATCGATTTGGTATTCTGGTGCCAATTCTTTGGCGATTTTTGTTGCTTCAACGACTTTATCTACTTCTGGTGCTTTCGCAGACCCTTTCGTTGAGAAGCTTAACATAGCAACTTTTGGATCGATTTCAAATAATTCAGCGGTTTTCGCTGAGTCAACAGCGATTTCTGCCAATTCTTGTGCAGTTGGGTTTACATTGATGGCACAGTCTGAGAACAAGTATTTTTCTTGGTCACGACCACGAACCATTAAGAAAGCACCACTTGTACGGCTCACACCTGGTTTTGTTTTGATGATTTGTAAAGCGGGTCTTACTGTATCACCCGTAGAATGGATCGCTCCTGAAACCATTCCTTCAGTAATGCCCATGTAAGTCAACATTGTACCGAAATAGTTGACATCTTTTAAGATTTCTTCTGCTTGTTCTTTGGTTGCTTTGCCGTTGCGGCGTTCCACAAAAGCTTCAACCATTTCATCCCAACGATCATAATTTTCAGGATCTAAAATTTCAAAGTTTGATACGTTGATTCCGCGAGCTTCCGCTGCTTTTTCGATTTCAACCGGGTTACCGATCAAAACAGGTTCAATCAATTCTTCTGAACGTAAACGGCTAGCAGCACCTAGGATACGAGGATCTGTTGCTTCAGGAAAAACGATTTTGATATGACGACGCACGATTTTAAATTTTAAACTTTCGAATAATTCCACGGGTAAAGACCTCCAGTTTTTTTATACCCTTCCATTGTACAATAATTGCGAAAAAAAGAACAGATAAAAATCCTGTATTAGTCGATTATTTTAAATATCGTTACCTTTTTCACAAGTTCACTCATTCTAAATAACACAGTTTTACAACTGTGTTATTTTTTCCGGCAACGCCCAGGAAATCGGTTCTTCCCCTAACGCCAGCAATGCTTGATTGATCTTAGAAAAAGGCTTCGAACCAAAGAATCCTCGATGCGCTGATAACGGACTTGGATGAGGCGCTGTTATAATAATATGTTTGCTAGTATCTAGCAAAGCGGCTTTCTTTTGGGCGGGTTTGCCCCAAAGCACAAAAATGACCGGTTCTTCTCGTTGATTCAATTTTTCGATGATCGTATCAGTCAGCTGCTCCCAGCCATGCCCGTGATGTGAATAGGCTTGCCCTTCACGTACTGTCAACACGGTATTCAACAATAAGACCCCTTGTTGCGCCCAAGGTACGAGATAACCGTGGGACACAGGTGGAATCCCTAAGTCATCAGCTAATTCTTTGTAAATATTCCGCAACGAAGGCGGTATTTTGACCCCCGGCTGTACGGAAAACGACAGTCCGTGGGCTTGGTGAGGGCCATGATAAGGATCTTGACCTAAGATGACAACTTTTACGTCATGGTATGGTGTCAGTTTTAAGGCTTCATAAATATGATCCATCGCTGGATGGATCGTTTGCTGGGCATATTCTTGTTTCAAGAAAGTCCGCAGTTGTTGGTAGTACGGCTGCTCAAATGATTCCTGCAATTGTTCTTGCCAATCATTGTCCAATATTCGTTTCATGGCGAATCTCCTTTGTTTTCTTCTAGGATAACAAATCCCTCCCCTTAGAAACAAGAATTACTCTTCGAAAGAAAAAAAATGCGCGATTTATGGTACACTATTTGTAGAAACGATTAAGAAAGGACGCTGACAATGATCAAATTAATTGCTTCTGATATGGATGGTACGCTTTTAAATGCTAGTATGCAGATTTCAGAAGAAAATATCCAAGCAATCAAACATGCCCAATCCAAAGGAATCGAATTTATGGTCGCAACTGGCCGTAACCGCAAAGAGGCTTTGCCGCCGCTGCAAGAAGCCGGGATCGACTGTGCAATGATCACCTTGAATGGTGCCCAAGTCTACGACGAAGCGGGTAATTCATTATTTACTGTACCGATCAGCCATGAACAAACTCGTTCGTTGATCGACCTACTCAAAGAAAACGACATCTATTTTGAGATCTCCACGAGCAACGGGATCTATTCGGAAAGCCAAACACGTCGGATCGAAAATTTTGCGATCCACACGGCAGAAGCAATGCCCCATTTAACCCATAAGATGGCGATTGCTATGACAGCAGCCCGTTTGGAATTTTTACCGATCAATTATGTCGATGATTTCAGTGAGTTGTTTTCGATCGAAGAATTAGAATTTTTGAAAGTGATTTGCTTCCATCAAGATGGTGCGCGGGTATTGGGTCCTATCACGAAAATCATCGATGGGTACGGCGATCTAGTGGTGACTTCTTCTGGACAAAACAATATTGAGATCAACCACCGAAACGCGCAAAAAGGAATCGCAGTGGCGCATGTCGCTAAGGATCGGATGATCTCACTGGAGGAAGTGATGACGATCGGTGACAACTTAAATGATGTAAGTATGCTGCAACTGGCAGGCGTTAGTTTTGCAATGGGAAATGGCGAGTTAGAGGTAAAAGAAGCCGCGAAGTATTTGACGGACACCAATATTGAGTCTGGTGTCGGCAAAGCGATCGTTCGGGCAATTGATGAAAATCTTTAAATCACGCAGCTTTTTGGGGATACATGAGGAGGCGTAAGTATGTCAGAATTTTTCATCCAAGACAGACAACTTAGCAGAGTCACACGCACCATTGTCAAAGATGAAACAGGCAAATCACTGTTTTTAATGGTGGGCCGTTGGGGAACTAAGGGCGATGCTCTTTCCCTTTACCGCTTGAATGGGCAAATGGTTGCTAGTATCAAACAAATCAGTTTTACTTTTGGTACGCGCTTTGAGATCTACAAAGACTTTGAGAAAGTCGGTACACTGCAAAAAATCTTTAACTGGCCGGGTGATTTCTACTATATCCAGCAGCTTCACTGGGCGGTCCACGGCGATATCTACAATCATCGCTATGGGATCCATCATTTCAATAAAAAGATCATGGAAATGGATAAGGCGACCTTATTGACGGGGGATTATTATGTACTGGATGTCGTTGATGATCGGGATGCACCGGTCTGCATCTGTATCGCTGCCGTCATGGATTACTGGCTGTACAATCGGCACCGCAAGAAAGACCATCCTCTTGAGCTTCGACTAACAAATGGAACCAGCTGAAAAATCAGCTGGTTCTTTTTTGCATATGGTCGTATAGGTGGCCACTGATCTCTCTTTGGGCCACGACTTCAAAGCCATGCTTTTCATAGAGCCGCTTCGCATGGGGATTTGCTCGGTCAACACTCAAGCCGATCACCTCATAGCCATCTCTAGAAGCAATTTTCGGCAACGCTTCTAATAAGGCTGAGCCGACACCTTTACCGCGAAATTTCTCAGCCACACAGATGGTATCTAAGTACCATTCATTTGGTAAGGTTTCTTCATCGATAAACAGCTTCATGTCTTTACTCAAACCGTACTGTTCCAGCACTTTATCTAGAGGCTGATCGATCGTCGCCTCTTCTTTGTCTGGATATCCAAAGGCGACCCCAGCAACCTCCCCGTCGATCTCATTGACCAACGCACGGCGAAAGCCGTAACGATAGTCGGGTTCTAGCATGGCATCTGCCAAGATCTCTAAGGTCTTTGCTTCACCGATCTCTTTGACAAAGGGCAATTCCATATCCTTTAAAATGACTAAAACGAGTTCAGCCATGACAAAGCGATCTTCTTTTTTTGCAAATCTTATCACGTTTTCTCCTCCTTACTTCTATACATAGAATAACAATTCTCTCAAGAAAAACCAAGTTGAATCGACAAAGGATCCACACAAAGTTTTCCTTATTTATTCATGCAATTCCAACGGCAAGCCGTCTGGATCTTGGAAAAAGGTCATTTTCTTATTCGTAAAGGTATCGAAACGAATCGGTTCACACGCAATTCCTTTGGCGGCTAACTTTGCCACGACTGCTTCAATATTTTCCACCGCAAATGCCAAATGCCGCAAGCCAGCTGCTTCGGGGAAACTTGGTCTTGCTGGTGGGTTTTCCACCACAAACAGTTCTATTTCTGATTCCCCAAAGCGCAGGTCGATTTTTACATCTTTCTTTTCTGGGCGCGCATGTTCACGAATCACTTCAAAGCCTAATTTCTCTACATAAAATTCTTTGGTCTGCTGGTAATCACTGGCGATGATCGCCACATGATGCATTTTTGAAAACATTATTGCCACTCCTTTGTATTGGACTCCTCTCTCAGTTTAAAGCCTTTGGCTGCATTTTACTAGAAAAGACTGCCGAAGTTCTCATCTTTTCATAAATGGTTTCTGTTATACTAGAAAGCGGAAGGTGATGAAAAAAATGAAACTACTTTATATTTCAATCTCTGGAAATACCCGTGCATTCGTCAACCGCTTGTTGGCCTATGCGGATCAGCAAGACACTCCGAGTACTTGGGAAGCCAAAGAAATTCATGACAATAGTGTCTTTGAACAAGAAGACGAACCTTATGTGGTTTTTGTCCCTACCTATTTAGAAGGTGGAAATGGCGTCGATAACGGCGATCAGGAGATTCTCACAGAAACCATGCGGGAATACATTGACTATGAAAACAACGCAGCTCTTTGCTTAGGCGTGATCGGCAGTGGCAACAAAAACTTCAATTATCAATATTGCTTGACCGCAAAGCAATATGCGGAGCAATTTTCGATCCCGTTCTTAGCGGATTTCGAGCTGCGAGGCACGACCCAAGATATTGAACGGATCTATGCTTGTTTGAAAGAAATCGATCCTGCCCACAGCAACACTTAACTTTAGCCAGCATTCATTAGCCATTAGGAGGACTTTTGCATATGGAACCACAAACGATGGTCATTTTGATCATACTCGCCAGCATTCTCATCTTGACCGCATTAGATATCTGGAATCGATACAAAGTACGCCGTTACGTTCGGCTTGCTTGGGGAAAGCTTCCCCGTCAGCCCCGCTTTGATAAAGAAGCGAGTTTGAAAAAGGCTTGGCTGACTGAGAAGAAGTTTCACGATTTTGATAGCGAGGTCGATGACATCACTTGGTATGACTTGGATGGCTTTTCGTTGTTTGAGTCCATTAATCTGACGTTTTCCAGTGTTGGTTCAGAAGCATTGTACCAGCAATTACGCAATTTTCGCTTCAAGACGGACAAACAGCTGACCAAATTGATCGACTTTTTTGCTGCTGACAGTGCCGCACGCGAACAATCCCAATATACGTTTGCTCGTTTAGGAAAACAAGATGATAATTTCTCAAAAGCCTACTTGGCCAATGAAGCTGCGCAATCGATCGGCTCTCTGCCGTTCTTTGTCTTTTTAGGTGTGCTGCCGTTAGTCGGCATCTTGCTGCTCCTGCTGGGGTTTGTCCAAGGCATCCTGTTGACGTTGGTTAGTGTCGTTTTCAATACGATCTATTACTCCATCAAAAAAGCCAAGCTGGAAACAGAACTGAACAGCATGCGCTATTTGGTTCAAACGATTGCCTGTGGCAGTCAGATCGCTAAAATCAACACGCCCCTCCAAGATGAGATCAAACAATCCTTGGCACCATTAAAAAAGATCACTCGTTTCGCCTTTTCGTTTCGTGCCAAAAACGGCAGCGAAGGAGACATGTTGTTTGAATACATCAATATCATTTTTATGCTGCCGTTTATTTCCTATCAAACGGTCACCACTACCCTGGCAAAGCACCAACAAGCAGCCATCGATCTGTGGAATTTGCTGGGAAAATTGGAAGTCGCAGCCGCCATTTTAAATTTTCGCACGTATATGCCCATCACTTGCCTACCGACCTTCCAAACAAGCGGAGGTGTACAAGCAACGGGTACGTATCACCCGCTTCTAAGTGAAGCAGTCATGAATGATGTTGCTTGGACCCACAATACCCTCGTGACTGGCTCCAATGCCTCGGGCAAATCGACGTATGTCAAAAGTATCGCCATCAATTGCATCTTGGCACAAACGATCCAGACAGCAGTTGCCGAAACCTTTACGATGGTTCCCGGTCACGTCATTACCTCGATGGCTGTCGAAGATGATTTATTTGAAGGCGACAGCTATTTTGTAGCAGAGATCAAATCCATCAAACGCCTGCTAGACACCGTTGCTACGAACCAGCGCTGCTATTGTTTTGTTGATGAGATTTTAAAAGGAACCAATACGGTGGAACGGATCGCTGCTTCTGCCAGCATCATCCATTGGCTGCGTGCCTACCCATCATTGGCATTTGTCGCCACTCATGATATTGAGCTGACTGAAATATTGAAAAATGACTGCTGCAACATTCATTTTTCTGAACAAGTCACGGAAGATGACGGCATCTCCTTTGATTACAAGGTCAAATCCGGTCCTGCCTTGAGCCGCAATGCAATCGCCCTCTTAAAAGTCATGGGCTACCCTGAAACGATCGTTCAAGACGCCTATACCGCCGCCAATGATTTTGATCAAAACCGTAAATGGCAGGATTTATAACTTCATACAAACAAAAGCGCCTTATCCTGTGACTAACACTGGGATAAGGCGCTATTTTACATTTCATTTAGTCAAACAAACCAGTCGTTAAACTGTATTGCTCTCCTTGTAACACATCGTATTGGATCAAATTGTAGGCATCATAGATTTCTTGGGCTTCTTGATCCAATGCAAGGGTCGTCTGCCATTGCCCGCCTTGATAGTATTGACCCATTTCAAAAGCTGGCAGCTCATCTTGCAAGGCCAATAACAACTGGTAAAACCCGCTCGTTGGTTGGTCACTGGCTTCTAATAGGTTCGGCGCAAAGTAAAAGGGACTTGTTACAGGTACATCTTCTGGGGCAAAATTTCCTTGCGAATCGACCATCAAAAACTCCGTTTCATGCAGGGCAGCCGTTTCATTTTGCTCCTTGATCTCATCGGCATAAATGCCTGGTAAATGATCCCCCCAAAAGACGACCAGCGTTCGCCGATCCAGCTGCTCTAATTCAGCTACAAAGTTTTTCAACGCTGTACTGCTGTAGGAGATATCCTGCAGGTAGTTTTCCAAAGAAGCCATATTGCCCGGACCACTTGCTTGGTAATTCAAGGTATCGTATTTACCAGCATACGGCATATGGGTCTGCATCGTCACTAAATGGACAAATTGCGGTTGCTGATCGTTTTCCAACAATGCCAGCACTTCTTTGTAGGCCGCCTCATCAGAAATATAAGGATTATTTTCGATTTTGTCGGTATAGGTCATCGTCTCTTGATCGATAAACTGTTCAAACCCCATCACCCCATAGACATCCTTGCGTTTATACATCGATGTATCGTATGGATGGATCGCCGTTGCCGTATACCCTGATTGTTCCAAGAAAGAAACCAAGGATGGCAGTTGCGTCAATTTCGGCACCAGCATCGTGTAAGGCGTCGTCATTTGCGGATTCAATAGGCCCATGGCAAAACCAGTCAGCGCTTCAAACTCGATGTTTGCCGTACCGCCTCCATAATTTTGCGAAAGCATTTTTCCACTGATGGTTTGATCGGCGACGTGGTAATAGTCTTTCAACGGATCGCCGGTGATCGACAAGCCATTTAAATGGCTCGGGTCGGAAAAGCTCTCGCTCATCACATAGACGATATTTGGTGCTTCACTTTCACGGTCTTGATTTTTCTCCGCAGCCTGTGCATTGTAGGTGTCCGCAATCGCTTGGATCGCTTCTTTTGAATACCCCTCAGGCTTCGTCATGGCATCTACCCGCAGGTTGTACAAAAACCCACCGATGAATCCCGTATTGTAGTAGTTCATTTTTTGTGAATACGGAATCCAGAGCGCCGTCTGATTGTAGGCTTTGCGTAAAAGGTTGTTGCTGTCATTGAAGTGAGAAACATAGACTAAGCCCAGCGAGCATACGACCAGCACTGCTCCTCGCATCACTTGCAAACGCAGGTTTAATTTGCGGCTGCGATAGATACTCCAGCCGATCGCCCCGATCGCCGCCAGAGCGAAGAGGATGGCTAAGAAAAAGGCGCTATTGCCGATCATGGTTCGTAGAAGGTCGAATTGAGTGACCATCTTTAAATCATCGGGATAGATTGGTTCTTGGCGATAGACCATCTTTGTGTGGTTGGCATATCCTAAGATTCCGATGACGACACTATAAAAGACGCCTCCGATCAGTACCGAACCTGCCAAGCTGGCAAACACCCCATACACCAGCAGTAGCACCCCACAAGCCAAGAAAAACTTTGCTGTATGCCACGAAAAGGCAAATTTCAGAGCTAATTCAACGGAAAGATTGTTTTGACACCATTGCAAATATAAATTACTGAAAATGATCAACAGGACGATGGCGATGCCTTTTAATGCGATCTTCAGATAAGGATGGCTATTTATTTTCACGAAGGAACATTCCTCCTTTTCTACACATTCTAGGTACCCTCGTATTTTATGCTTTCGAGGCAAGAAAGTAAAGCCGAGGTAAGAAGCTTTTGTTATTTTTAAAGAAAGCAAGCCTCATAAAAAAAGAGTCTAAGGTTTCTTGCCCCCTAGACTCTTCTTTCTATCCGAATGGAACTCAATCATTGGTTTCGTTTATTTCCAAAAATCATCAAAAATCGTGACTGGCAAGTGGCGTTTGTGTTGCGTTTTGTTCCACCAGTTTTCAATGGTTTGTTGGGCTTCAGCCGAAATTTCCTTGCCTTCTAAATAGTCATCGATGTCGTTGTAGGTCACTCCTAAAGCTGCTTCATCTGCCACTAAAGGTTTACCATCTTCCAAGTCCGCAGTTGGGACTTTTGTATACAACGCTTCTGGCGCGCCTAAATATTGCAAGAGTTGACGGCCTTGGCGCTTATTCAAACGAAACAGTGGTAAAATATCGGCTCCGCCATCCCCGTACTTCGTAAAGAAGCCGGTGATGTTTTCCGCAGCATGATCTGTTCCCAGAACAGCTCCTGCTTTTTCACCCGCAATGGCATATTGCGTGATCATCCGTTGACGGGCTTTGATATTGCCTTTATTAAAGTCGGAAACCGCTAACCCTGCTTCTTCCACCGCTTGTACTTGCGCATCGACGGCGGCTTTGATGTTTACCCGCAGCTCAATGTCTGGTTGGATAAACGCTAGCGCTTTTTTGGCATCTTCTTCGTCTGCTTGTTCCCCATAAGGTAAGCGTACCCCTATGAACTGATAGTTGGGATTCCCAGTTTCGCTGCGCATTTCCTCCATCGTCAATTGCGCAAGCCGTCCAGCTAACGTCGAATCTTGTCCACCACTGATCCCCAAGACAAACGTATGCAAGAACGGATTCTTTTGCAGATACGCCTTTAAAAAATCAATACTCTTACGAACTTCTTCTTTCGGGTCGATGGTCGGTAAGACTCCTAATTCTTTGATAATTTCTTGTTGCATGGTCATAGAAACGCCTCCTCTTATTTTTTGAAGCAGCTGACTGATCCTAGGACCAGCGCAGTTGCGGATTACAAAATCGCGCCATTGGTTTGTTTGCGTACTTTTTCAATCGTGCGCATTTTATGATCCCAGCATTCTTGCGAAAGATCGACTGGGTATTTCTGTGGATTCAAGTCACGTTTGTACTCGTCCCAAAGGGAATCCAAGCAATTCGTCGCATAGGCTTTGATGTGTTCTAAGTCAGGCACTTGATACACTTGCTGGCCATCTACAAAGATGTCTTGCAATAATGGTCGCGCATCAAAGTTCGTCACTGTTTTGTTGATAAAGGTATGAACAGGATGGAACATGAACAGTTCGTCTTCTGCTTGTGGATTTTCTTCCCATAGCGTGACATAATCGCCTTCTGACTTGCCGTCAGATTTACGGGTGATCCGCCAAACTTGTTTTTTCCCAGGGGTCGAAACCTTTTCAGCATTGCTGGATAATTTGATGGTGTCGATCATTTCTCCCTGCTCATTTTCGATGGCCACCAGTTTATAAACCGCGCCTAATGCCGGTTGATCGTAAGCGGTGATCAGCTTGGTGCCGACACCCCACACATCGATTTTCGCCTTTTGCATTTTCAAGCTTAGAATCGTATTTTCGTCTAGATCATTGGAAGCATAGACTTTGGCTTCCGTGAATCCCGCTTCATCCAGCTGTTCACGGACTTTTTTCGAGATATACGCCATATCGCCGCTGTCGATCCGCACACCTAAGAAATTGATCTTATCCCCCATCTCTTTAGCCACACGAATCGCATTTGGCACACCTAAGCGCAATGTATCATAGGTATCGACTAAGAATACGCAATCTTTATGGGTTTGGGCATACGCCATAAATGCATCATAGTCATTGCCGTAGGATTGCACGAGGGAATGGGCGTGGGTTCCGCTGGCTGGGATGCCAAAAATCTTCCCTGCCCGCACATTACTCGTCGCATCTGCTCCGCCAATATAAGCCGCTCGGGTCCCCCAAATGGCTGCATCCAATTCTTGTGCCCGCCGTGAACCAAATTCCAACAAGGGATCCGTGCCGATCACGGATTTGATGCGGGCCGCTTTCGTGGCGATCAGTGTTTGGAAATTGACCATATTCAGTAACGCCGTTTCGATCAACTGTGCTTGTGCCAACGGCCCTTCTACTTGAATGATCGGTTCATTGTTGAAGACTAAATCGCCTTCTAACGCAGAACGAACGGTACAAGCAAACTTGAACTCCTTTAGATACTCTAAAAAGGCTTCTGGATAGCCGCCGATTTCTCGCAAGTAGGCAATATCCGTTTCTGAAAAGGATAAATCGTTCAAATAGTCGATCAGTCGTTCCAGACCGGCAAAGATCGCATAGCCGTTTTCAAAAGGCATGTCACGGAAATAGCATTCAAACACCGCATTACGATCGGCTCTGCCTAACTCCCAATAGGTTTGCATCATGTTGATTTGGTAGAGATCGGTGTGCAGCGTCAAGCTGTCATCTTTAAATAATTTCTGCATGTTCTTACTCCCTCTAGCTTACTTCTTCTCATTATAGCAAAAAAAACACAAAAGACAGAAAATCTTGTTTTTTTCAAAAAAAAGTTGGGTTTTTGCTAGTACAAGGCAATCCATCTGAGAACAAATTGCTCAAAAGCATGGGTCAGCCTCCTACTTATTGGCGCATCATTCCTGCGCGCGTGTAAGGTCGCCCCTTTGTTCAACGTTTGATTGCTCTTGCAACGTGCATGTCCCAACTTCTTTCAACTACTATTCTTTCACAGGCAATTGAACAAGAATGACATCTTTCCTCGGTTTAGAAAAGGTGATGCCTCTTGCTTCCATTTCTTTACGAATATTAACATTGACGGTCACGTCTTTGCGATCGACCTTCAGCAAACGATGAATCGCTGTGTCGACTTCTTCCCGACTGATTTTCTTTTTATTGTTGATCAATACTAAAGAAATCGTATCAAAACTATCCACATAGAGAATCTGCGTCCGATCAAGCGAGTACAATTTATAGTATTTGATCGCTATTTTGTCGAATAGATACTTGGAGATGTTCGGGTAAAAAGTTTCCATATTTAGATTTTGGTTTACTGGGGTTTCAATCAACTTCATGCACAACATCCTCTCTCGAAACTAATTCTGTTAAAATAAAGCGGCCAACACCGCCATCTTCCGCGCGCTCAATGGTTCGATCACAAACTGCTTTGATCGCTGGGCTGGCATTTGCTACAGCCAAAGAAACATCCACCGCTTCAAACATCGCAAGGTCATTTTCACCATCACCGATCCCGTAGCTTTTGGCAGCGGGAAAAGCTTCTAAAAAGGAACGGATCGCGGCACCTTTGGTCGCCAATGGATCAACGATCTCCAGTGTTTGGACAAAGGATTGAAAAATCGCAGCCGTTTCTGATTGGATCATCTCCCGTAGCCGTTCTCTTTTTTCGTCTGACGCTTCCATCAGTTCGATTTTGATGACCTTTATCTCTGGATGTTCCTTCATAAACTGCAGCACGTCGTCTTTATGAAGACATTCGTTGTAAAAGAACTCATATTTGTAGTCAGCGATGATTTGTCCTCGCTCCCCTAACTCCGCGAGTAACTGCTTGCGGCTTTCTTGAAACTGCGCTTCATACAAATGCGCTTGTGGGGAAATGATGCCATGGTCAGTATGTAAGAAATAAAAAACCTCTTCTGTTTCTAAGATACCAATCACTTGCGCCAATGTCTTATAGGGCAAAGTATGCGTCAAAACAGGCGCTTCTCCTTTTACCATTAGACCAGCGCCGTTTCCAAAAATCACATCGCAGGAAAGGCCTTCTTCCGCCATCATATCTTGAACAAGCTCAAATCCTCGCCCTGTGACAAACACAAAGTGATCCCCTTGGTCTTGCAAACAACGGATGGCTTCTTTATTGATCTCATGAATCGGGTGCCCCATTTCTTGGAACGTCCCATCAATATCAGAAAAAACTATTTGCATCTTATCTTCCTTTCTTTGTTATAATTATAGCACATTTTAAAAAACGCAAAAAAATTTTCTTGACTTTGTCGTTACGTCAACCTTTAGGATACAGGTGTAAGGAGGGAAAAGCCGATGGAATATACGATCAGTGCCTTAGCTAAACTGTCAGGAGTCAGCAGCCGTACCCTGCGGTATTATGATCAGATCAAGTTGTTACAACCGCAACGCACCAACTCAGCTGGTTACCGTATCTACGGGAGACAGGAAGTCGATCGCCTACAGCAGATTTTATATTTTAAGTCTTTTGGGCTGTCATTAGAAACAATCCGCGGAATCTTGGATAAGCCACAAGAATCGATCCAAACGGTCTTGTTGCAGCATTACCAACAGCTTTTACAAGAGCGAGCAGCCCTGGACAGTCTTTTGACCACCTTGGCGCAAACAATTGATTATTATGAAGGAGAAAAGACGATGACCGATCAAGAGAAATTCAGTTATTTTAAGGAACAAAAAATTCGTGAAAACGAAGCGAACTACGGTGCCGAATTACGAGAAGCCTACGGTGAGGAAATCATCGAACAAAGCAACCAAAAGTGGCAGCAGATGACCCAAGTCGATTATCAAGCACTGACCGACAACGAAAACCGCTTATTGCAGCTGATAAAAGAGCTATTGAATGAAAAGGAAGGGAAACGAATCCCTTCTGACAAAGCCGAAAAGGCTTTTGCTGCGCATCAAGCATGGCTTAAACAAGCAGCGCCCTTTTACTCAGCAGAATATCACCGATCTTTAGGGGAAATGTACGTTCAAGACGAGCGTTTTACCGCCTATTACGATCAAAAAGCAGGCGTCGGCAGCGCGCAGCTGTTGAAACAGATCATTGACCATTACACCAAATCCCATTAAATAAACGATGCGCAAGCACTGCCCGCTCAGGGGCACTGTTTGCGCATCGTTTCGTCTGTAGCTATCGTTTGATGAACTCATAAGGCATGCGATAGTTGCCGCTTTTTTCCATTACCGCCAATTGGACGGCAGTCTCCCCACAAGCTTGCAAGTGATGATCGATCGTTGAAAGCTGCAGCAGCTCGCTGATGTATAGATTGTCCCGTCCAATCACGAGCCATTCTCCCGGCGCCTGCGACTGGATCCCAGCAGCAACATGATCCCCATTGGTGAAAATCGCTTCGACTCCTTTATATGCAAAATAAGCAGCCGCTTCTTTGCCATCTTCTTCCGTCAAACAATCCCAAAAAATCAAGTCTTCGGAAAAGGTCGAAAAATAGTCATGAGCCAAACGGACCGTGATTTTTGAATTGCTGCTGAGCTTGCGGCTACGTCCCAATGTCACGCCGATTTTCTGGATGCCTTGTTCCTTAAAATACGTGAAGACCTCCTTGATCGATTCCTCTCGATCGATATAAGTGCAGCCGTCAGTCAAATACGAGATATTTTCACAAAAGACGATGCGTCCGTATGAACGATAAGGCAATAAGGTTTCGATCGGATTCGCCCGCGAGGTAATGATCAAAGCATCAAAGCTTTTCGCCGCAAATTCTTGCAAATATGCTTCCTCTACTTGCGGATCATAGTTCGTGGCTAAAAGCGTCACCTTATAGCCACGAGCAAACGCTGCTGTCGTGATGCCGCTCAATAATCGATCAAAATAGGGATGATTGACAAACGGTAGGATCACGCCGATGTTTTTGGTTTTGCCGACACTTAATGCCCGCGCCGTGTAATTCGGAATATAGTTGACCTCTTCCATGACAGCCAGGATCTTACGACGCTTTTCTTCACTGACATAAGGATTGTTATTAATGACTCGTGAAACCGTTGAGACCGAATAGCCGGTCAAGCGTGCAATATCCCGAATGTTTGCCATGACTCACTGCTCCTTAAACGAATAATTGTTCTTTCATATAGTCTATCACACTTAGCCCACATGTATAAAATTCATAGTAATCGTTGTGATGGATAAATCCGATGCGCTGAGACCCGAAGTGTTCATCACACGTCAAGTGACTGATCTCATCCACAGGAATTTCTACTAACCGTTCTTGAAAGAACCCTTTTGGCTTCGTCAATACCAGTTGTTGTCCATCAAATGCCAACGTCACATAACAACATTCCGCACCATTTTTCTTCATGTATGTATTCATGTTTCCATCCCGCCTTCCTTTTTATAAATCAAGCATACTGTATGAAACGCGTCTCAGAGCAAGTCATTTGTTTCACTTTTTGACAAAAACCGATCGCCCTTCATGTGAATCACTTCGCATATTTTGCTTTTGTTGGTACAATAAAAAGAGAATAGTGCGAAAAAAAGCGCTATTTTTTAAGGAGGACCGCAAAGTGACATTAGAAGAAGCTTTTTTATTAGACACCTTGCGTTGCCGCTTCAAATTTTTAAGAGAAGAACGCGGATTGAGCCCAAAAGAAGTATGCCAGCATCTCGATGTGTCTTACCCCGATTACACCTTATACGAAGCAGGCGATCGCTTACCCGATGTATTGACGCTGCTACACGCAGCTTCCCTCTATAATGTTTCTGTCGATTACTTATTAGGACAGACAGAACGACCAGAACGGTATTTATGCTAACAATCGACTTTATCGAAAAAACGATCAAATGGTCGTTTTTTCTTTTGCCTCTTTCCCACTTTTCATCGATTAGCAACAATTGTTATCTAATCAAATGAAAAAAATCAAATCATGCGGTTCTTCTTGAAAAAAAATGATAGAATAAACCATCATACATAGAAGGAGTTCAAACAAACATGACCTATGCACTAGAACTAACCGATTTACGCAAAGTCTATGCTACCGGCGTTGAAGCGTTGCGGGGCATAAATTTGACGGTGGAAGAAGGCGACTTTTATGCCTTGTTAGGCCCAAACGGCGCTGGAAAGTCCACCACCATCGGCATTATCACCTCTCTTGTCAATAAATCTTCGGGAAGCGTCAAAGTCTTCGGCTACGATTTAGACAAAGAATTGGTCCAAGTCAAACAACAGATTGGTCTGGTTCCCCAAGAATTCAATTTCAATCCCTTTGAAACGGTCCAGCAGATCGTTGTCAATCAAGCTGGGTATTATGGTGTCCCTCGCAACGAAGCCATCAAGCGCAGCGAAAAATACCTGAAGCAGTCGAATTTGTGGGAAAAACGCAATGTTCGTGCGCGGATGCTGTCGGGCGGGATGAAACGCCGTTTGATGATTGCTCGTGCCCTGATGCATGAACCACGGCTATTGATTTTGGATGAACCGACGGCAGGTGTCGATATCGAATTACGGCGGGAAATGTGGAGCTTTTTGCGGGAATTGAACCAAAAGGGCACAACGATCATTTTGACGACCCATTATTTAGAAGAGGCGGAAATGCTTTGCCGCAACATCGGGATCATCCAATCTGGTGAACTGATCGAAAACACCAGCATGAAGTCCTTATTGGCAAAACTGCAATTTGAAACCTTTCTTTTTGATATCGCACCGATCAAGCAAGCACCAACGATCACTGGGTATCCGATCCAAATGGAAGATGAACAGACCATCGCTGTTGAAGTCGCTCGAGATCAAGGCGTCAACGATCTTTTTGCCCAATTCAGTCAGCAAGGGATCAATGTCCTCTCCATGCGCAACAAATCCAATCGCTTGGAAGAACTATTTTTGAAAATCACCGAAGAATCACACGAAGCGGAGGAAAACCATGTTTAGTCTTTATTTTACAGCCTTAAAAAGTTTAGCGGTCAAAGAGACCAACCGCTATTTACGGATTTGGGTGCAGACCCTCGTCCCACCCGTCATCACTACTTCCTTATACTTTATTATCTTTGGGAAAATGATCGGCAGCCGCATCGGCGAAATGGGCGGCTTTTCTTATATGGAATTTATCGTTCCTGGGCTGATCATGATGTCAACGATCACTAGTTCTTACTCTAACGTGTCATCTTCCTTCTTTTCACAGAAGTTTCAAAAAAACATTGAGGAACTCTTAGTGGCGCCGGTCCCTACCCACGTCATCATTTGGGGCTTTGTCTTTGGCGGACTTGGCCGTAGTATCTTGGTGGGCACATTGGTGACCATCATTTCCCTTTTCTTCGTCCCATTACATGTTTATTCTTGGGTCATCGTTGTCTTAACCCTTGTCATGACCGCCATTTTATTTTCATTAGCAGGGTTGCTAAATGGGATCTTCGCCCAATCCTTTGACGATGTTTCCATCGTGCCAACCTTTGTTTTACAACCATTGACCTATCTTGGAGGCGTCTTTTACTCCATCAGCATGCTGCCGCCGATTTGGCAAACGATCTCCAAAGTCAACCCGATCGTGTATATGATCTCTGGTTTCCGTTACGGCTTTTTGGGCACCATCGATGTCCCGATTTTCCTCTCCATCGGTATTTTGGTCTTGTTCATTGTCGTCTTATACAGCGTATGCTGGTACTTGATCCAAAAAGGCCGCGGGCTGCGTAGTTAATTGAACTTAAAATTTATTTTATAGCTTCTTAGCGATTCCCAGTGGGGGTCGCTTTTTTTCATTTAATTTCAGAAACTACTCCTAAAGACTGATTTATTGGCAACTATTTGTGATAATCTTAACTTATTAACGTTTTTAGAGGAGGAATGTAATGATCGTTTTAGAAACAAGAAAGTTAACGAGGGTTTATGGAAAAGGAGAAACTAGATTCGATGCCTTGAAGGGCATTGATTTAAAAATCTATGCGGGTGAGTCAGTGGCAATTATCGGTAAAAGTGGTTCAGGTAAGTCTACATTGATGCACTTATTAGCCTTGTTGGACCAGCCTACTAGCGGAGATCTATTTTTACTTGGAAGAAATGTCAAAGGAAAAAAGGCTGCTGAATTAAACAAACTGCGAAACGAAACCTTTGGCTTCGTGTTTCAGCAATTTTTTATGAACGCCAAAGATACGGTTCATGACAACGTGATGCTACCATTGAAAATCAGCGGTATGCGTCGAAATCAACGAAAAAAACTGGTAGATGAAGCACTACAAGCCGTAGAATTGGGTGATAAAGCAAAAAATAAAGCATCTGACCTTTCTGGCGGTCAAAAACAACGGGTCTGTATTGCCCGAGCACTCGTCAACAAACCCAAAATCATTTTTGCCGATGAGCCTACTGGAAATCTTGATTCAGCGACGGGAGAAAAAGTCGAAGAGCTATTATTTGATCTTAACGAAAAAGAAAATATCACCCTAGTCATCGTCACCCACGATCCTGATCTAGCTGCCCGCTGTGATCGGCAGATCCATATTAAAGATGGTTTAGTGATTGAGGAGGACGATAAATGAAATTCAACGATTTGTTAAAAACTTCTGCGAAAAATCTGTTGCGAAACAAAGGCCGAACACTCCTGACGATCATTGCTATTTTTATTGGTGCCTTTACCATTTATCTAACGATGGGTATCAACACCGGTATTAATAATTACCTCGATCAACAAATTACAGCTGCCGGTGACAATAGCCTACTAGCAGTCTACAAAATGGATGGCAGTAATAATATAATACCAGCGTCCACTATTCAAGAATACGATCCAGAGAAATCCTCTGCAGAAGCTAACGTAATTACACCTGCAGATATGGAAGTAATTGAAAGTATCGAGCATATTGATACCGTTAAACCAATCAGCTTTTTAGTAGCGGATTACATTCAGGGGAGTTCCACTACGAAATATCAACTCACCGCAATGGCTTCTGGTGATATCGATTTAGAATTAGAAGATGGTCGACAAGTCAATAATGAAGTTGATGGATTTGAAGTCATTCTTGATCAAGATTATGTGGAAATTTTAGGCTTTAAAGATGCCAAAGAGGCTTTGGAAAAAGAAGTTACTATTGGAGTGTCTTCTCATGCAACTGGTGAACAAGAAACTGTCACAGCAACAATTGTTGGGGTTCGCCATTTCAGCTTTATTCAAGCTGGAATGACTATTTTTAATCAGGCTTTGAGTCAAAAAGTGTTGGAAATTTATGAAGTAGGCTTACCAGAAAACTTAAAAAACCAATCTTTTGTTGTACAGGCATATCTAGAAGAAAATTTATCCAGTGAAGCAATCGATACCATCAAAGAATCTTTACAAGAAAATGGCTTCCAAGGAATGACTGTGGAAGATGAAATCAATATGTTTCGTATGGTAATTGATGCGATTACTGGCGTCTTGACTTTATTTGGGGCAATTTCACTGTTAGCTGCCAGCTTTGGTATTATCAATACATTGTATATGTCTGTTCAAGACCGAACCCGTGAGATTGGCTTAATGAAAGCCTTAGGAATGAGTCGCAGCAAAGTTTTTCTGACCTTTAGCTTCGAAGCACTCTTAATTGGTTTCTTCGGCGCTTTCAGTGGGATCGTCGCCGCTTTTAGTTTAGGAAATATCATCAATGACTATGCTTCAAGCACGTTTCTTGAAGCTTTGACCGGATTTCAATTGATTGGTTTTTCTTGGTCGAACACGCTGACTGTTATGGGTGTCATCTTATTGATTGCCTTTTTAGCCGGCACATTGCCTGCTAACCGAGCAGGTAAACTAGATCCAATCCAAGCTTTGCGTTATGAATAAACATAAATAGTTACTGGACAAATAAAAAAAGATGAACTTCGTTAACGAAGCTCATCTTTTTTCTTTTATTAGGCATTCAAGACGACTTTTTCCAGCAATGCACCGGCTTGGTGTCTGCCTTCTAAATCAGTACTTACAGAAAATTGCTGCACGCGATCCATGTTGGTGATCAAAACGATCACCATGGTTTCTTTGCCTTGCTGCTTGATAAATGGCAGATCCATTTGTGCCAGTTTGGTTTGCGGAGTGACTTGCTCCCCAGCTTTGACAAAGACTTCAAAGCCTTGACCGCCAAGGGAAACTGTATCGATCCCCATATGCACAAGAACTTCAACGCCGTTTTGGGTTTTGATCCCGACGGCATGTTTTGAAGGGAACACAGTGGTGACTTCGCCACTGACTGGTGCAAAGATTTGGCCATCTTGGGACTCGATGGCATAGCCTTCTCCCATCATTTTCGTTGAAAAAACTTCATCTGGTACATCTTCTAATGGGACGTATTCACCATGGGTCACGGCATGCAGATCCACTTCGTTGGTGTAACGATCGCCTTCTGCTGCTTGATTTGGTACCAAGAACCAGCTCATGGCAAAAGATAAGCCGATCGCCAAGATGATCCCTAGAACGGCGTAGACAAAGTATTCCCCGATATAGGCTGGCAAACTAAAGATACTTGAAAGAATGTACCCATAAATACGAACACCGAAGAAACTGATGAAGGCAGAAGCTACAGAACTACCAACTGTTGCTGCGATAAAGGCTTTTTTATACTTCGACAAAATCCCGAATAACGCAGGTTCTGTGATCCCTAACAAGCCTGAAACCGCCGACGATAGAATGATCGATTTTTCTTCTTTGGTTTTGACTTTGAAATAAATAGCTGCTGTTGCGCCGGTGATTGCCATATTTGCCATAAACATCATTGGCATCAGCATATCATATCCTTGATTGGCAAAGTTTTGCAAAGCGATCGGGGTCATGGCATGATGCAGTCCCGTGAAGATTGCGATTGGTCGAATCGCCCCTACCACGATTCCTGCTAAGACAGGCGAGATAGTGAATAATCCAGCCACGCCAGCAGCCAATAAGTTTCCTAGATGGATACTGATTGGGCCAATGACCGTTAATGTCAAGATACCAGTGACAAACAACGAAATCGTCGGTGTAAACACGGTACGCAGCACTTGTGGTAAGAGTTTATCGACCCAACGGTAAATATAGCTGAGTGCCAGCACGGCAAAGATAATGGGAATCACTGTCCCTGCATAGTTAAAGACGGGTACTGGCAGTACGCCGAACAAACGAAAGGCGGAAATGCTTCCTTCGGCTACCGCATTGGTCATTGTTGGAAATTGCAGCGTTGCCGCGATTGCGATCGCTAAATATTGATTGGTTTTAAAAATCCGAGCGGCAGAAGCAGCAACAAAAAATGGCAAGAATGTGAATACGCCGCTCGCAATCATGTCGATCACTAAATAGGTATCTGTTTGATTAGAGATGACATTCAATGCCACCAATCCAGCCATCAATCCTTTAATCATTCCTGCGCCAGCGATAGCTGGAACGATCGGACCAAAAACGCCAGAAACGGTATCCATAAATAAGGAAACGGCGCCTTTTTTCTCAGATGACTCCCCTTGGTTCGCTTCATCAAGTCCTAATTCTTTGGCCAAAGGTGCATAATAATCAGCAACATCCGTTCCTATCACTACTTGCAGCTGATTGCTTTGATATTTTGTTCCTACGACTTTGGGTGTTTTTTCTAACGCCGCATAGTCGACTTTTTTCTCATCCTTTAAATCAAAACGCAAGCGAGTCATACAGTGCCATGCATTGTTGATATTGTCTGATCCGCCAACATCTTTAATGATCTGTTTTACGATGTCTTCTTTGGTCATCTTTTTTTCCCCCTGTTGTTTGCTAACGGTCCTGATCCTTTTGACGGGCGCCCTTTCAGGTGTTTCCGTTTTCACACACATAGTAGCATGCTCACACAGACTTGTAAAACCAGTCCTTTTTTGATAAAACTAGAATAAAAACGCTATATATCAACGTTTTATTATAAATTAGGCAAAAATTGGACTGGTTTTATGGTGTATATCCAGTTTTTATTAGACCAAATTGACAGCGGTTGCCAAGCATGTTTCAATGGCTATAGCAACTAGAGACAAAAATTGGAGTGAATGAAATGACACCAACGATCATCACCGACGTCAAAGCCTTTGCGATCAAACCTGATCGTCATAACCTTGTTGTCGTTAAAGTAGAAACGAACAAAGGCGTATCTGGGTTAGGTTGTGCAACCTTCCAGTTTCGCCCACTAGCCGTAAAAACCGTCGTTGACGAGTATTTACGACCCCTCTTACTTGGCCGCGATGCCAATCAAATCGAAGATCTTTGGCAAGTGATGAATGTCAATTCTTACTGGCGGAATGGTCCGATCACCAACAATGCCATCTCAGGAGTCGACATGGCTTTATGGGACATCAAGGGACAATTAGCCGATATGCCATTGTATCAACTGTTAGGTGGAAAAGCGCGTACGGCGATTCCCGCCTATACCCATGCCGTGGCAGATAATCTCGAAGACCTTTATCAAGAAATCGATCGCTTCTTGGCTGAGGGCTATCGCTATATCCGTTGCCAATTAGGCTTTTATGGTGGAAATCCTAGCCAACTGCAAACACCCGATCAGCCCATCGCTGGTTCCTATTTTGATCAAACAGACTACATGGACACAACACTGAAAATGTTTGCTGCGATCCAAGAACGATACGGCAATCAATTTCAAATGCTGCATGACGTGCATGAACGGCTACATCCAAACCAAGCGATTCAATTTGCAAAAGCCGCTGAGCCTTTCAATCTCTTTTTCCTAGAAGATATTTTGCCGCCGGATCAAAACAAGTGGTTGCAGCAACTCCGCAGCCAGTCGGCGACCCCGATCGCGACCGGCGAATTGTTCAATAATCCGATGGAATGGCAAGAGCTAGTCAAAAATCAACAGATTGACTTTATGCGCGCCCATGTCTCACAAATTGGTGGGATCACGCCAGCATTGAAATTGGCTCACTTCTGCGATGCGATGGGCATTCGGATCGCTTGGCACACGCCGTCTGATATCAGCCCTGTCGGCTTAGCCGTCAACAACCATCTAAATATCCATCTCCATAATGCCGCGATCCAAGAAACGATTGCGATCCCAGCAAATACCCAGTCGGTCTTTGGTGGTAGTCCGCAACCTGAAAACGGCTATTTTTATCCCATCGAGAAAAGTGGGATCGGAATCACGTTCGATGAAGCAGCAGCTGCGGAATTTCCCGTGGTTTACCGTCCTCATGAATGGACCCAGAGCCGTACACCAGACGGCACTTTGATCACTCCTTAAACACAACAAAAGACATCCCCTGTCCAATCGACAGGGGATGTCTTTGTTCTCTCTGGGTAAGGACAACGCAACTGGCACATTTGCTTTTCCAAAATCAATCGATGCGTGAGCGATGGATCTCACGGTCAAAGGGACGGATATAGGTCACAGCATAATCAATGGCAACGATATTGCTGAACTCATACACGCGGCCGTCTTCTAAAATCGCCCGATTGCTGATCTGCATTGCCGGTGTTCCCCGCTTGCACAATAAAATACCCGATTGCGCGGTCGATGTGGTGATGGGGGTATAGCTGGTAATGTAGTGGGAAATGCGGTATCCGCAGCTTTCGACATAGCGTTGGATCGAGTGCTCCACGATTTCTTGTGTCAATTCAGGAAATAGGCTGACGGGCAATTTAGAGGTTTCCAGCTGTTCGATTTTATAATTGACGATCCGCACTCGTTCAAAGGTCCAGACTTCCTCGTCTGGGCCTATTTGGAAAATCTGCTGTTCATCCAACGTTGCTACCGCCTTATTCAAGGAAATCATTTTGGAATGGATGCGGTCATAAGGGGTGCGGGTCAAGGAATTAAAGATCATTGGATTTTTGACCCATTTTTCATGGATAAAAATCCCTGAACCTTGAACCACTTTGACGATCCCGATCTCTTCAAGGTTTTTGATTGCTTGCTGGATCGTAAACCGAGAAACACCATAGGTTTGTGCAAGAGTTCTTTGGTTGGGTAGTTTGCCGGCAGAAAATTCTTCCTGATAGATTTTACTCAACAGATCTTGTACGATAAATTCACGTTTTTTCATAACGGCTCCTTCATTTGAGCGGGAGCGATCTCGCTCATGGACCAACTGCAAGCCTTCATATCGATACGACCACTGGCTTTGAAGACCACCCCTTCATCGACGAGTGCTGCTTTTCGCACATTGGCGGAGGGACCAACTAAGACGCCATCTGCCCGCACGACACGATGGGCAGGGACATCCTGAGGGCTCAAGCGCATCGCTCGACCGACTGCTCGCGCGCCGTTGATTTGTCCCAATTTCCACGCAATCTGACTATAGGAGACGACTTTACCAAAAGGGATCTGCCGCGCCAGCGCATAGACTTCTTCATAGAATGGATTCATACTGTTCGCTCCTTCTTTGATTCTTTCTATCATAGTACTGGATTCCCTGCCAATAGTAAATGAACAGACGCAACTTTAGCAATAGCCATACAAACACTCGATTCGTTCTCTAGCAAGCCAAGAACGAATCGAGTAGTCATTAGTTTGGAAAATCAAAGTAGGTTTTCGCATTGTGATAAGAGATATCTGCGACGATCTGCCCTAAATATATTTCATCTGCTGGTAGTTGTCCGTCTTCTACCCATTCACTGATCACCTGACACAAAATCCGCCGGAAATACTCGTGGCGTGGATAAGACAAAAAGCTGCGAGAATCCGTCAGCATGCCGACGAAGTTTCCAAGAATCCCGCCTTCTGCTAGGGTCGTCAACTGATGCCGCATACCAGAATACGTATCATTGAACCACCAAGCAGAGCCTAATTGCAGCTTGCCTTTGCTCTCTTCTTGGAACGCCCCCATCAGCGCAGTCAACACTGGATAATCTTTGGGGTTCAGTGAATACAAAATCGTCTTTGGCAGTAAGCTTTCCGCCTGAAGCTGCGCCAATGTCCGACTTAAGCCGCTCGCTAGACGGTCGTCCCCCATCGCATCACCGCCGCTATCAGGTCCTAGTTGTTGGAAAAGTTTTTGATTGTTGTTGCGAGTCGCCATCAGATGCAATTGCGCGGTCCAGCCTTGCTTTGCGTATTGGCGCATCAAGTCAATCAGCAAGCCGGTTTGAAACTGTCTGATTTCTTCATTAGTCAGTGTCCCAGTGGTCAAACGCTTCTGAAAAATCGCTTCAAGTGCAGCGGTATCGTAGGCTTCCTCTCCAAGACGTGACAGACTGTGATCTGCTAAACGACAGCCCCGTTGCTGGAAGTAGGAAATACGCACGGTCAATGCTTCAACCAGCGTTTGATAGCTAGTGATTTCTTTGCTCGCAGCTGCAGCCAATTGCTTAAGGTATGCTGGAAATTCTGAATTCTGCAGATTAATTGCTTTGTCAGGACGAAAGGTAGGATACACAGCAAAGGATTCTTCTGCCAGCTTTTGATGATACGTCAACGAATCAATGGGATCATCCGTCGTACAGATCACCTCAACGGCCATCTTTTTGATCAGCCCTCGTGGTGAAAATTCCTTCGTCTGCAACTGTTGATTGGCTTTTTCCCAAATGCTTGCTGCATTGGCTAGTGTCAACCGCTCATCAATACCAAAGATTCGCTTCAATTCCAAATTGGTCCAGACATATAATGGATTGCCAATGCAAGCCTCCAAGGTCTGCGCCCAAGCACAGAATTTTTCGTAGTCATCAGCATCGCCAGTGATCAAAGATTCTGCAACACCATTGGCTCGCATCAAGCGCCATTTGTAATGGTCCCCCGCCAGCCACGCTTGGGTCAGATTGGTGAAGTTTTGGTCTTCGAAAATCTCTTTCGGATCTAAATGGCAATGGTAATCAATGATCGGCTGCTTTTTTGCATACCCATGGTATAACTCTTTGGCAAAGCTGTTTTTCAAAATAAAATCGTCAGTTAAAAACATTTCTTCGCTCCTTTTCTTGACGCCCCACGCTCTTGTCGATGGCTTCCCACAACCCTAATAAGTAGGAAGCGCCGATCGCCCGATCATATAAGCCATAGCCTGGACGTCCCGTTTCTCCCCAGATCATTCGCCCATGATCTGGTCGAATATAGCCGTCAAAGCCATTTTTGTACATCGCTTCTAGGATCTGATACATGTCTAACGAGCCTTCAGAGGAGAGATGCGGTGCTTCATAAAAGTCTTTGTCATTGCCTAAGTATTGAATGTTACGAACATGGGCAAAAGGAATTCGATCCCGGCGACAAAACTCAGCCAAAATCTCATAGACATTATTGGCTGGGTCTTCGGCGATACTGCCAGTACAAAGTGTGATGCCATTTGACGGACTGTCGACCACGTTACAGACCCAATCCAGATCATCACGGTTTTTAACGATACGCGGCAGACCAAAAATCGAATAGGGAGGATCATCTGGATGAACAGCCATCTTGATGCCGACCTCTTCGCAGGTGGGAATGATGGCTTTTAGGAAATAAGCAAAGTTTTCTCTTAATTTGTCATCATCGACATCCTTATACGCAGCAAACAATTCTTTGACATGAGCCAAACGTTCTGGTTCCCAGCCTGGCAAGGTATAGCCAGAGCTTGACTCCTCAACTTCTTTGACGATCTCTTCTGGGTCTTTGTCGATCCCTGCTTTTTCAAATGCCATCGTAGAAGAACCATCGGCTAAGCGATAATCGAGATCCGTTTTGATCCAATCAAAAATCGGCATAAAATTATAGCAGATCACTTCGATCCTGTATGCTGCCAAATTACGAATCGTTTCTTTGTAGTTTTCGATATACAGGTCTCTCGAAGGCAAGCCAATCTTGATGTCATCATGAATATTGACACTTTCGATCACCTTCAGAGAAAGTCCAGCTGCTTCGACTTCTTCCACGAGCGCCTTGATCCGTTCTTTGGGCCAAACTGCTCCAGCAGGCAAATCAAAGAGTGTACCGACGATGCCTTTCATCCCAGGAATTTGACGGATATCTGCTAACTTGATTTTATCGTATTCTTTTCCATACCAACGAAATGTCATTTCCATTTTTTATTCAATCCCTTCTACTGTTTCATGTAATGTTTTACGGACTGCGCCGGTTCCTGCTAGCATCTTAGCCAACAAGTGACCCACGTTTTCAGCGATTCCTGCTTGATAGAGATCCAACCCGAAAATCTGCGGATTTGCTAAGATTGGGCGAATGATCCCTTGAACATCGGCGGCTGTCCCTAACTGACACTCCCGTAAAATCTCTTGCAATTCTGCTAAGAGGGGATCAGGACTTGGGACAAATAGATGGCCTTCATCATCGATCGCTAAGAGATAACGCAACCAGCCAGCAATCGCTAAGGGAATGAAAGTCAGCTCAGAAGCCGAGCCTTCTTTCTCCACATACTTTTTGATGGTTTCGCCAAAACGGATGGCGATTTTCTGTGAGGTGTCCGCGGCGATCCGCTGTGGGGTGTCAGGAATCAGCGGATTCGGTAAACGAAGACCGACCACCTCATCGATAAATTTCTTTGGCTGAATGATCTCAGGATCTTCCACTACCGGTAAGCCTTCACGATAGCCGATTCCTTTGATCAAAGCGACAATATCTGGATCGGTCATTTCCGCAGCAATGGATGTATAGCCGAGTAAACAGCCGAACAAACTCATTGCCGTATGCAGTGGATTCAAACAAGTTGTGACTTTCATACTATCGGTTTTGTCTACGATCTCTCGACTCGTCAAGATCACCCCTGCTTTGTCTAAATTCGGGCGACCGTTCGGGAAATCATCTTCAATCACCAAGTAATGAGTCGCCTCTGTGTTAGCAAACGGAGCGATCGTCGTTCCTTTATCGGTCCGGATGACTGGCAACTGCTGAATGCCAGCTGCTGCTAATTCTTCTGCAACTGCTGTTGAAGGATTTGGCGTAATCCGATCGATCATTGACCACGGAAACGTCACTTGCGCGTTGTTTTCTAAGTATCGAACAAACGCTTCTGAAACATGCCCCAGCTTTTGCCACTCTTTTGCGATGGTGACAATCGCCGCTTGGAAACGGAGCCCATTTTGCGAAAAATTATCGGTGGAGACCATAGCGATCGGAAGAGCCCCTGATTGAAAACGATCCCATAAAAAGCTAGCCAAAATGCTCATTGTATGGTTGACCTGATGAGGACCCGCAGCGAGATCCGCTTGGACGACAGGCAAAAAATTCCCCTGACTGTCTTTTAAGCCATAGCCTTTTTCTGTGATTGTTACGGTGACCAAATGTAGTGACGGCTCACGAAATACTTTGCGTATATGCTCATAACTCGCAGTGCGGGAAGGATGGCAATAATAACTAGCCGCCGTTGACTGGAGCAATTTTTTCTCCAACCGTCCCCCTTCGTGCATGATCACTTCTAAAATGTCATTCTCGTAAGGCGCGTACACTTGATCGATCACTTGTTCATCAAAGGTTTCACACACTACGATTCCTTTTGACAACGCTTGTTGATCGATCAACGTTTGGGCTACTTCTGCGTGAAAAGCCCGATACAAATTCCCCCCACCAAAGTGTAGCCATTGAAACTGAGTATCTGATTGATCCCTCACTTCTTTGGGAACGACCGGCATCGTAACTCCTGCCTGCTTCAAGGCAGCAAAATCAAACATCCTACTTCCTCCTTTTCCTTAAAACTGATATATTAGTATTCTAGTTCATTCCGTACTGAATTGCAAGCCTTTACAAAAGGTTATTCAACTTATATACTAGTTTTATTACTCAAAACTATCCCTAGGCACTTTCCTTCAAAGTTTTTCTTTCGAAGGGAATTGAATGCCTGATACAGAAAGAAGCGTTTATGTTGAACCCTACAAATTTTCAATCACAAGCTTATGAATCAATCAAAGAGTTGATCTTAACCGCCAAGCTGATTCCCGGTCAAAAAATATCTGAAAAGGAATTGGAGCAACGGCTAACCATTGGTAGGACGCCGATCCGTGAAGCAATTATTCGTCTGCGCCGTGAAGCACTGATCCATGTCGTTCCCCAAAGCGGCACCTATATTTCTAAAATCAGCATCAAACAAATTGAAGAAGCTCGTTTTGTCAGAGAAACGCTTGAAAAAGAAGTATTCGTAGCTGCCTGCCAAGCCGTTACAGAAGAACAGCTGAAAGAACTAGAAAAACTCGTTATTTTGCAGCGAACCTATGCCCAATTGAAGGATGAAATCGAGTTTTTCCAACTCGACGAGACCTTCCATCAGTTGATTTATAAAATCGCCGACAAAGAAAATGTCTGGAATTGGCTACAAACGATCAATCTGCCATTAAATCGCTTCCGCTTCTTACGTTTAGAGGTGGAGGAATTGTCTTGGGAAATTATTTTGCAAGATCATGAAGAAATCTTAGCAACCTTAAAAGAAAAAGACCAAGCCAAAATTGCTCCCTTGGTCGGACAACACATTGATGTCATTGATAACGATCTGATTTTTGTGGAAAAAGCCTTTCCCGATTACTTTACAGAGTAAGCTATTTGAAAATCATGGACCTTAAAAACCACCCTCGTCGAGTAGATAGCCTACTTGACGAGGGTGGTTTCATATGCTGAACAAGCGAGAATACGATCATTCAATCGGGTGATAACTAAAACCTTGCCCCAGTACTTCTGAGACATTATTGACGATCACAAACGCTTTTGGGTCAATCGTCTCAATGATTTGTCTGATCTGCATAAACTCTTGGTCGCTGGCAACGATCAGCAGCACTTGCTTGTCGGCTTGCTGGTAACCGCCTTGGGCAGCCAACAGGGTCGCACCCCGAGCTGTTTTATCAAAGACCGCTTCTCGAATCTCATTCACGTGGTTCTCACTTAAGATCATGATAGATTTCTTTCGGTTAAAGCCGGTTTCAATGTAGGTCATCACACCAGAGGTGATCACGATCGATAAGATCGCAAACAAGAACTCTTCAAACCCGAAAACGAACAAGTTCATGGAAACAACGATCGCATCGGTCGCCAGCAAGCCAATCGCTGGATTCAAATTAAAGTATTTCTTGAAAATCAGCGGTGGAATCGTTGTGCCGCCGCTGGAAGACTGATTTTTGTACAAAATCGCTACTCCTAAAGCAAAGAAACCGGCTCCAAAAATCACGGAAAGCAACCGGTCTTCAGCCACCATATATTCCGGAACTAAAGCAATTGCTGCTGGAAAAGCAAAACTACCATAGAGGACTTTCAAAAAAGGCCCCTTCCCTAAAAAGGCATAGGCAAGAATAAGCATGAGAATATTCAAGACCATGATCACAGCCGCTCGATCCCAACCGAGTGCTGACTCTAATAAAATACCGATTCCGCTGACACCGCCAGCTGCCACATGATGCGGGCCCAAAAATAAATTGATGCTTGCCGCTAACAAGAAAAGCGCTGCGGTGATTTTTCCATAGGTTTTCAGAATTGTCATTTGTTTCCTCTTTTCTCTGTCATTTTCACGGTTTATTCAAGCTGCTTTGCAGCCATTCTTACTCCTCACTATACGCCCATTTGATGTCACCGACAAAATTTATGTTTAGCCAGAGGGAATAACCGGAAATCTGTTGGCTGATTGCCTGATTCAATCGTTCTCGCAAGGGATCTTGCTGACCTACTGTATCGAGAGGAGTTGCAGGTAAAATCACTACATCTAATTCCACAATGACTTGATTACCGACTTTGGCGGTACGTAACACAAAGTCCACCACTTCTTCTGCGCGCAATTCTTTTTCAACGATCGTCATGATGGTCTCCCGCAGTTCTTCTTTTGGAGTAGAAGAAGTCAATTCTAAAATCGCTGCTTTCAACTCTTTTATCGAAAGCTGGATAAAGAACAAGGTGATCCCGATGGAGATGATTGGGTCGACATACATCGCAAAATTCCCATAGGGACTGGCTTGGATCAGCCAGGACACAAGAAATGAACCGACGACACCCAGACTAAAGAAAAAGCCGAAACGCCATTGTTCTAGTTCCACCCAATAAAAGGGATGGATCAGTGGTTTCTTTTTTAAGTACAAGTAAAAAGAGAAACAGTAGATCGTACCAACCAGCGAGAAATACAAACCGATTGGATCAATCATGCCATCACTGACGTGTAATAAACTAAAAGCAGACTCAATGATCCCATAAATTGAGATCAGCAGGATGATACTATATTGAATAAATACCACTAATGGCATCAATGCCTCTTTACCGAATGGGAAACGTTCAAAATCTTGGGCTTGGATATATTTTGCCACGTTCAAAGCAATCAGTGACATCACTGCACCAATCAATGTATAGACCCCATCTAACAAGAGGACGTTATAACTGACCAGCAACCCAAAAAGCAAGGCCCCGCCACCATAGATACTCCCAGCGACAATCGATGCCAGCAAAAGCTTGCGTATCTTTTTCTTTTCACTCATGATACTCCTCATCTTTCACAAAAAAACTATTCTTTTGATTGCGTTCTTCTATCTATAAGCCTATCTTCCCATATAAATAACATGAAAAACAGTCAATTTTTTCATACAAAGCGGAAAAAAATAGTGTCGCTGTCAATCATTCACTCTATTCTCTAGTGACGTATATTCGATTTTCCTCTTCCACTCTTTTTACATTCTGGTGTAAATCCCCTTGACTACACAGATTGATTCCCTTATCATCAAGGGTAACCATATTCAATCAGAATTTTCAGAATATTCCGTTATATTTTTCATGACGGCGATTCATTGGAAGACAGGGAGGATGAAGAGAGTGAAAGAAACAAAACAAGTCCCATGGACAGGAGAACCAAATCAACGTGCGATCAACTATTTGAATGAAGAAGGCAAAGTGATCGTTTGCCCAACCAAAGTTGGCTATATCATTGCCGTCTCTGATAAAAAAGGGCTGGAACGCAAGTTTTCAGCAAAGAATCGCAAGCGTAACAAACCAGGCGTCGTTCTTTGCAGCTCATTGGAACAGCTACATGAATTAGCCGAATTAAATGCGGAAACCGCCGCCGTTTACGAAACTTGCTGGAACAATGACGTGTTATTCGGTGCGATTTTGCCTTGGAAAGAATCAGGAAAAGCCTATATCCCAAACGATGGTTCAGAAGAATTGATGACGGACGTTCGGGGAACCAGCTGTTTTGTGATCAAATTCGGTGTCCCTGGTGAGCAGATCTCAAAAGAACTTTGGGATCAGAAAAAGAAATTGCTTTTCGCCAGCTCAGCGAACCCTTCAGGCAAAGGAAACCGCGGACTTGTTGAAGGGATCGGCGAACAAATCGCGCAAGAAGCCGATCTAATCATTGAAGGCAATGACTATGTTGCATCGATCCAACCAGACAAAACGCTGGAAACCCGCTATGAGCAAGGAGTCATGGTTTCTTTCGTTGATAAAGACGGCAACTTGATTCCTGAGCAAGGAGACCAACGCTCCATTACTCCCGCACCTGTCTTGATCCGTAAAGGACTCGATGTTGAAAAAATCCAAATGTACCTTTCTGATCACTTCAACTCATGGGACTATCGCCACGGGGAGTACTATTGATCTTTCATCATCAACAAAGAACCGAAGAACCAGCTAACTTGCCCTCCTTTTTAAGGAGAACCGCTCAGCTCGTTCTTCGGTTTTTCAATGGAAAAAATTATATTTTTTCTATCGTGTTTCTTTCAAAAGCTGAATGATCTCTGCCTGTTGTTTGATGATCGTATCTTGTTGCTTGATTTTAATCCAGTTTTGATCGATTTGGATAGCTGCTCCGAGGTCTTTGTAACTGAGTTTGGGGATCTCCATGAACAGTCCGCGGTGAGCAGCTAAGTCATTAAAAATCTGAACAGACAGACCCTCACTCAATTCATGAACCTCTTTTTCTACAATATACTGGTTGATCAGGTCTTCTACAGTCAAACTCTTTTTTCGTTTCTTGCCTTGTGTACCATTCGAATTTTCGGATTTCTTGTTCGTACCAAACATTTTTGTTCTCCTTTCGTTAGGTCATCCTTCCTTCATTTTGTGATTCCGTGTCTCTTCTTCAGTGACCAAAATAAAATCGAGCGAAACCTACATGTAAACATTTTGTCACAAAATAGCATTATTATCTACATGTTATTGTTTTTAACGATAAAAAAAGAGGGATGAATTACGATCTGGTTTTATCTGTCTTAGAATTCCAACTTTATTTCTGCTATAATACCCTCATAAACACATAGGAGGTACTCGATGAAAAAGCATTCCTCAATTGCTTTCTAGGGGACGACGCCAATGACAGTGACTTTGGACTACACTTACTGCTGGGTTGTGGGCTGCCGCAACACAGTGCTTAGCACAAAACGAAAAAACTAAGCGTGGTACGGATTGCGAAATCGCATGAAGCTGGAAGCAGAAGTAATCGTTACGGACGGTGAATGTGTCCCTAGCCAAAGAAGCCTGATGAAGAACGAACGGAACCCTTTTCTCTCAAAAGAAATCATTCTTTTGGAGGAAAGCAAAATGAGAAAAGATGAAAATACGACCTTTGTTTGTAAAAACTGCAGTACGCCTGTGGCACCCTTGACCAATGGTTCTTACCGCAACCATTGTCCCCAGTGTCTCTACTCGTTACACGTGGATATTCGCCCGGGTGATCGTCAAAATACTTGCCATGGCTTGATGCGACCGATTGACTATCGCCAACATTCCAAAAAAGGCTATCAGCTCCTGCATGAATGCACTCGCTGCAAAAACCAGCAGTGGAATATCGTGGCACAGGATACGCAACAGCCAGACCATTTTATTGAGTGGTTGGCTCAAACCGCTGCGTATCACTAAAAAACCAAAGAAGACCATGCTTAAGGCTGGTCTTTTTTGTCTATCAGATCAACGGACCCCTTATACCACTAACTGCTCATAGACATTGTCGTCATAAGAAGCGCTTGCTTTAACCTAAAAAAAAACAGCCCGCTGTTTCGTCGATTGGTTGACGAAATTGCGGGCTGTCCTGCTAGTGTCTTCTTGATGATTTTACGTTGGTTTGCGCTTATTCAAAAACGAATTGATTGTGATACAGTTCTGCATAAAAGCCGTCAGCCGCCACCAATTGATGGTGATTGCCTTCTTCAATGACTTCGCCGTCCTTCAAGACAACGATGCGGTCGGCATTCAAAATCGTCTTCAAGCGATGGGCGATCACAAAACTGGTTCGTCCTTTGATCGCTTCATCCATTGCTCGTTGAATTTTCGCTTCGGTCACGGTATCAACGTTACTGGTGGCTTCATCCAAAATCAACAATTCTGGATTGGTCAAAATCGTTCGGGCAATACTCATCAATTGTTTTTGACCAGTACTGAAAAGATTATTCTCTTCGGTGATCTCCGTGTCATAGCCTTTTTCCAACGTCATAACAAACTCATGGATATTGGCTTGTTTCGCTGCTGCAATGACTTCGGCTTCAGTCGCTTCTGGTTTCCCAAAAGCAATGTTTTCGCGAATCGTCCCTGAGAACAACACGGATTCTTGCAAAACGATTCCCACTTGAGAACGCAGCAGATCCAAGTCTAGCTCCCGGATGTCGATGCCGTCAAAGGTCACAGAACCACCATTCACATCATAGAAGCGATTCAACAGGTTCATGATGGTCGTTTTTCCTGAACCCGTCGGTCCGACTAATGCGACCATTTCGCCTTTGTTGACTGTGATCGAGACATCTTTTAGGACCAATTTTTGACTGTCATACCCAAAGTCCACATGATTCAAAGCAACCGCCTCTTTGATGCCCTTCACTTTGATCCCGTCTTTTGGTTTGACCTCATCGGGTTCATCAAACATTTCATTGATTCTGCGCGCACCGGTGATCGCCAATTGAATCATGCTGTAACCAGAAGAGATCTGCATCAATGGTTGGTAATACTGCTGCGAATACTGGACAAAGGTCACAACTAATCCTAAAGCAACAGAACGTTCTAAGTCACCGTTCAATGCTAACCAGCCACCAAAGAAAATCACGATTGCCGTGTTCAACAAGGACATCCCTTGCATCAATGGGAAAAGCAGCCCAGAGTAGACTTGCCCTTTGTAGGTAGCTTCGCGGACTTGTTGGTTGTGGACCAAGAAACCGTCGATGGTTTCTTCTTGCAGTCCATTGGTGATGATGATTCGTTGACCACTGATTTTTTCATCGATATAGCCGTTTAATTTTCCGACTTCATCTTGTTGCAGATCGACATATTTGCGGGCTTTTTGGATCACGATCACCGCGATTAAGACCGCAATCGGGGTAGAAGCAATCGTTGCCCATGCCAATTCAACGTTTTGACGGAACATCATGATCAAGATTCCCACCATTAAGACTACATTGGTCAGCACTTGCAACAATGCTTGGTTCAAACTGTTTTGGATGTTATCCAAGTCACTGGTAAAACGGCTCAAAATATCACCGTCTTGATGAGAATCAAAGAATTTGATCGTCAATTTTTCCAGTTTATTAAATAAACCGATCCGCATTCTGTTGGTTGATTTCCCCACCATTTGCGTGAACAAGATACTATAAACAAAATTGGCTGCACTGGCTAAGACATAAAAAATCAACAATTTCCAAATGATCGATAGAAAAGCTGATTTATCATCGACCCCTTGCATCAAACCACCAACATAATGCGCCAACTCTTGGAACGCTTCTCCGACAAAGACTGGCGCTTGCACTTGCAGATACGTTGCCAGAATCACCGTCACAAAAATGAATAGAAACGACCACTTGTATTGTTTTAAGTAATGGTAGAAAAATTTACTCGCTTTGAACAAATCTGTCATGGTTACTCCTCTCCTTTCTGTGTTGCGAAGATTTCTTGATAAATAGCATTGTTATTGGCTAAAAATTCATGGCTTCCTTCACCAACCAGACGTCCATTATCTAAAACGAAGATGCGGTCGGCTTTCACAACAGAGGCAATCTTTTGCGCGATGATGATCGTTGTCGTGTCTTTTAATTGTTTTTCAAACGCTTCGCGAACCAATTTTTCCGAACGAGCATCTAATGCACTCGTACTATCATCCAAAATCAAAATTTTCGGTTCACCGATCACCCCTCGAGAAATCGATAAGCGTTGCTTTTGTCCTCCAGAAAAATTGCTGCTGCGCTCGGAGACCGGCGCTTCAAACCCAGCGGTCAATTTTTGAATAAATTCACTGGCTTGGGCGATTTCCGTTGCGCGAGACATCTCAGATTCTGAGGCGTCTTTTTTCCCTTGCCGCAAGTTTTGGGCAATCGTTCCTGAAAAGAGGATCGCTTTTTGCAAGACAAAAGCGACCGTTTTACGCAAGCTTTGTTCATTGACTTCTTTCAAGTCAACGCCGCCAACTCGCACGACACCTTCCGTTGGGTCAAACAAACGGGGAATCAGCTGCGCCAGTGTTGATTTGCCGGCACCAGTCGCCCCTACGATCCCAATCATTTCGCCAGGTTTGATGGTAAAACTGATAGCCGTTAGGGCATTTTTTTCATCCCCAGGGTAACGGAAACTGACGTTTTCAAAAGCGACACTTCCAGACAACTCTTGTTCTGGGACATCTTGGTATTGCAGATCCGGTTCGGTATCTAGAATCTCTTTGATCCGTTTTAGCGAAACTGCAGCCCGCGATGTCATCATCATCATCATGCCGCCGATAATGATCGCCATCATAATTTGCATCAAATAATTCATGAATGAGGCAATTCCCCCAATCAAGGTTGGATCATCTTTCGCTAGATCACTGACAAAGAAGATCGCGCCGACGACGGCTAAGTTGGCTGCCAGCATAAAGGAGGGGATCATTACAGAGAACAAGGTTCCTACGATAATATTATGCTTCGTTAACGTTTCACTGACTTTGGAAAAGCGTTGTAGCTGGTTTTCTTCTTGAACAAAAGATTTCACCACACGAATCCCCATCAAATTTTCTTTGGCAATCCCATTGATTTTGTCGATCAAGTTCTGGATGATCATAAAGTGTTTGCCCATCCGTGTAAAGGAGAGTGCCGTAATCACTAGGACAGCGATAATTAGTAAGACGATGATCCACCAAAGTTGCGGCATGGTTGTCATCGCCAAAATGAAGGCACCGATAAATAAGAACGGGATGCGAAACAACGATTGCAGCGAGATCATCACTAAGTTTTGAATTTGCGTGATGTCATTGGTCAAGCGCACCACTAGGTTTCCTGCCGAGAAGGTTTCGATATTACCAAATGAGAATGTCTGGATTTTCCGAAACATCTCTTCCCGAATATCGGCACTAACGCCTTGCGCCACTTTCGCAGAAAAAATCGTGTTGATAATCCCTGCAACAAGGCCTAGCAATGCTAGCCCAATCAGCTGCATACCAATTTTTTTCATTTCATCATTGTTTTCGGTAATAATTGATTCTAGCACTTGCTGCAAGAGCTTCGGCTGCCATAATGCAGCAACGACCATTAAAATGACCGATAATAAGGCAATGCCGGTTGCCGCTTTGTACTTTTTGACATGGCGTAAGACCAGATCCATATACGTACCACTCCTTTGTGTTTAGCAGAAAAGACTGCCAAAAAATTTCGGTTGCACAACAATTTACCATGGATCACGACGGGAAACAAGCGAACAAATAAAACAAAAAGAGCTTTCATGAAAGCTCTTTGAAAATATTGCATAAATGTTGTCGAAAATAACGAATAGTAAAGGGATTATGATGATCCTCGATACTGGTTTGATTATTTTTTGTCGCTAAATCTTTGACTTACGATTCGCTGTTTTCCAGCTCACTTTTTTGTTTTTTTGTCAGTTTTTGTTTGACTAAATCGTAGGAAACCAAAATCATTTGTTCGATGTTTTCTTCCATCAAGGCATCAGATGCCAACTTGATGGTATTCCAATGGGTCTTATTGGCATAATACCCTGGAATGATGACGTTAGGAAATTGCTCTCGCAGCGTTTCGTTGACCTCGGGCAGATTTTTCAAAGTCAAAAACGCTGTTTCTTCTGGTTGTGGACTCATGATTCCAAACTGCTGTCCTACTAAATCAAAGTAGATTGCATCCCAATCTTCGCGATAATAGACTTTGGCTCCCGGCAAGCCTTCCCCAAATGCTTGAAATCGCTGCATTTTTTTTGCAATTTTTTCTTCAATCGATGTACTCATTGTGTGTCCCCCACTTTCTGCTATCAAAATCGCCATTTTCTGCCTCAGTTTTGACAGATTGAATCGCTTGCTGCTCTATTTCCTACTATTATACATGGTTGTCGTGGAAAAAGGGATTTTTTATCAGTGGCATGTCGACTGATAATGACGTTACATGCAGCTGTAAGCGGCGTTACATTCATTCACCTTTCTCAGAAGACACAAAAAAGCCCTCATCAGCGAGTAAGTTGTACTCGCCAATAAGGGCAATTGATTACTAGATGTCATGGACAAGATTCATTTGAGAATCTTAGTACCAACCATTTGCTTCCCAGAATGCTTTGGCAGCAGACCAAGAACCATAACGTGATGCAACATATTCATCGGCAACCTTTTCTTGGTTAGCAGCTGAATAGTCACCATTTAAGTAAGAGTTGGTTAATTGGTAACGGCCATAGTATTGTCCGTTTGTCGCTGTGTATGAACCACCAGATTCTTTGTTTGCGATCCATTCTTTTGCTGAAGCTTCTGAGCCGCTAGCTGAAGAGCTGTAGCTTGAGCTACTTTGTGTGCTTGCAGCAGATTGTGTGTTGCTTGATTGTGAAGCTGCTGGTTCACTTGGTTGTTGTACACTTGCTGCAGCAGTCGTGCTTGCAGATTCTGTATAAGTTGCAGTGCCATCTGTAGGGATGATCAATGCTTCCCCAACAAAAATCAAGTTTTTATCAGCAATCTCGTTTGCTTCAACGATCGCATTGATCGTATCATCAGAGCTATAACCATAAAAGTTAGTAGCGATTGTTGATAATGTATCACCAGATTGAACAGTGTATTGTTCGTCTGCAAAGGCGTCTTTCCCACCTAAGAAAAGGCCGAAACCGGCAAGGACAGCTGTACTAAGTAAAACAGTTTTTAAAGACTTCATATAATTAAATCTCCTTCTTTGAAACTCATTTTGCGTCATTTGAGATGACTCAAGCGCATAAACAAGTCTAACATCGAAGAATATTTCATAGGTAAAGAATTCATTACAGATGATTACGAAAACGACAGTTGCCTTACGTTTCGTAAGAATTTGAGAATCCTATCATATCAAGCTTTGTTCTGCTGTAATTTTCAACATTACAGTTATTTTGTTTTCAGGTAAACCAGTTAACCTTAGAAAACCTTTCCTATATTACAAAAAAACCTCTTTTTACACAGGATTGTAACAAAAGAAGGAACGAGACAAGGTCTCATTCCTCATTTACTTTCTATTTTTTCTTCACTGGGATCAATTTATTCATGACGATCGCCGCAATAGCGCTTAAAGCAATCGGTGAATCTAATAAATATTGTAAGAATTGAGGCGCAGATTCTTTGATTTCTGCTGGCATAAACAACAAGCCGATGGCAATAATCAACGGTACCCCGATAATATACAACTCCCGCTCGGAAAACTCTTCATTCTTAATGACCCGAAAGCCGCTCAACAAAATAATGACGCAGACGACCGCGAACACGCCGCCGATGACAGCAGAAGGTACTGCGTGAATCAAGGCTGAAAGTTTTCCCATGAAGGACAATAGGATAAACCAGACGGACGCCATCACAAAGACTTTTTTACTAGCAACCCCTGTGATCGAAATGATCCCTGCATTGGTAGAATAACCAGTTACAGGTGTCGTTCCAACTAAGGCGGCAACCAAGCAGCCTAACCCTTCACCGATCACGCCTTTATTGATCTGTTCATCCGTAACAGGTTCTTCTGTCACAGAACTGACCGCGTACCAAGTTCCTGTTGTTTCTGCTAGGAGAACCATATAGATCACTAGCATCGTTAAGATCGCTGAAACATCAAAATGCAGGCCATAGTTTAGAAATACCAGTTTTGGCAGACTAAAGAAAGAAGCATCCGCCACCGACTGAAAATCAACGCCTCCCATAAAGGAAGCAATCACGGTACCGATAACCAAAGCAATAATGACCGAACTGATTCGGAAGTATTTTCCCATTCCTGGAAAATAATCGCCTAACATGGAAAACAAGATCAAAATCGCAGCAGTAATCGCAGCTAACAACATGTTTTGATTGGCACTTAGAGTTTCAGTGGCAGGATAGATATTGCTAGTAAATGCTGTTGGCAGCAGCGTCAAACCAACGATCATGATGATCGTTCCACTGACGATCGTAGGAATAAAATGACGAACGATATACTTATAGATGCCAGTAAAACCTAGTAAAATGACTGCTGCGGCACCAACAATGCTGGCACCTAACACCGTGTCCATACCGTTGGCACCAAAATAAATACCGATGATCGCTCCAACGGGTACAAAGGATGGTCCTTGACATACGGGTAATTTCAAGAAAAAGAGGACTTGGATCAAAGAAGCGATCCCTGCTCCTAAAAAGGTCGATTGGATCAAACCTGATGCGTCTGAAGAGGACATTGCCACCGCGGTTGCGATAATAAATGGCGGCACATACACGTCCATTGCCAACACATGCTGTAATCCTAAAAGTACTGCTTGACCAAAGGGAATGTCTTCATTCATTCCGATCGTTAAATGTTTGTTTTTCGTTGATTCCACTGTCTCATTCTCCTCATTTTTCGTGTACTTTTTTTCCTTGGACCCAGACTTGGCGAATATTTTGCATCGTTGCTAAGTACAGGATTTTTTGTAATCTTGCTTCGGGTGAGGTGAACACACCGAAGTCAGGCAAAGGATTTTCTTTTTGTCGCGTATCGATCACTTGCACATCAAACGCATACCCTTCTTTGATGACACCTACTGGTAATTTCAGTGCCTCACCGCCGCCTTTTGTCGCCAATGAGAACGCATCGATCACGGATATACGAGAATCAGCTACTCCTCGTGTGTTTTGAGGAAGCGTGACATCCACGCCATCTTCTAACATTCTCGAAGACATCACAGCTTGTTTGATGTTGTCATACAAACTCGGTGAAAAACCGCCGGAGATATCCGTTCCTAAACCAATCGTGACTCCTTGTTCTTTCAAGCGCTTGATTGGGATCACGCCATTGGCAAAGTAGGCATTTGAAATGGGACAGTGCGCAACTGCGGCGCCGGTTTCAACAAAACGAGCGCCGTCAGCTGGGCTGATGAAATTGCCATGAGCCATCACTGCAACAAGCCGAAATCTTGCAGCACTTCGGTATCCGTTTTGCCAAATCGTTCTTGAACAAAGTCATGTTCCCATTGCCCTTCACTGCAGTGGGTCTGAACATGAACATCATATTTTTCAGCCAATGCGCCTAACCCTGCCAAGCCTTCATCGGTACAGCTGGGGACAAATCGCGGAGTGACCACAGGATAAACGCCTTGAGGTGCGGTCTTTGCGATTGCTTGTACTTCTTGAATAAAACGTTCTGTATCCGCTAATGCCTCTTCTGTTGACGCATCCCGATAAAAAGCAGGATTGGCTTGAGGATCGTCCATAACGACTTTTCCGACTAATCCCCGTTGACCAAGAGCGGCACAAGTCTTCGCCAATTGAAGACTCGCTTCTAGATGGATCGTTGCAAAATAAAGAACCGTTGTCGTTCCTCTTGCCAACAACTGTGCCACCAAATCCTGATAGACAGCTTTGGCAAATGCTGGATCGGCATATTTTGCCTCCAGCGGAAACGTGCATTCATCTAACCAGACATTTAACGGTTCATCTAACGCGATCCCTGCTTGCGGCCATTGTGGTGCATGGACATGCAGATCGACAAATCCTGGTAAAAAGCACTGGCCTTCGGATAAAGCCTGAAGATTCTCTGATGCTTTTGCCAGCTCTACCTCATACCCTTGATCTGTTTTGGCAGTGACTTTCGTGATGATCCCTGCGCCATCGACTTGAATCAAAGCTTCTTCTATATATTCTAGTTTTCCATCAGTTGGCGTATGGAAAACATCTCCTTTAAAATAGCGAATGGTTGCCATTTGTTTGATTTCCCCCGTTCTCTAAGACATTGTCAGGAAAAAGCCGTTCATTTAATGTTCCTTTTTCACTAACACGATGTTCTTATTTTAACGCTATTCGAAAATAGTGCAATAAAATTCACTATCATAAAGGAATATAAAACGCTGAATGTTCGGTTTTTATTCGATTTCAAAAAAAAGACACCGTCTAGAAATAAGACAGTGTCTGCTTTTTGAGAATATTCGCTTGGTTTATCTATAACTAAGGCGTTACCTAAACTAGACTAACGGTCAGGGTTTTTCCGAGGGCGGAAGCAAGTTTGGATAATGTTTCGAAACTTGTATTATCCCCTCTCTCAATACGTGCAATGGTTGACTGAGGAACAGCGGCGAGCTCTGCAAGTTCTCTTTGTGTGAGTCCTGCACTTTCTCGCGCTTTCATCAATGCTACAGCACTAGCAAGTTTCGCTTTTTCAGCTTCATATTCAGCTTTGAATTCAGTGTCTTTCATTTTTTCTTTTAAAAAATCATTGAATTTAACTGTTGGCATCTTTGATCTCCTCCTCAAATTCTTTTCGGATCTCTATCGATTTTGCTATTTATTGAATTGGCGTCTTCTGCGTTTTCTTGGTGAAACCATGGGTAATAATGAATTTAGAACCTAGCCAATGAAAATATAAAGCTCTTTGAATGTTTCCTCCCATTCCTGATCTCAGCTCAAATAGGTTATCTCCCAGTTTTTTCACCCATTTCATTTTTTGAGCGATCAGTATTCCATGTTCTTCCACATTCGCAATGACTGCTAACATTTTTTTCTGGTCTTTCTCAGGTAACTGTTCAAAAAACTCAATAAATTCATTGTGTCCATTTGGTCGCTCATAAAACTCAAACTTAGGTTTGTCCATACACAAATGATAGCATATATGCTATCATCTGTCGATTCAAGTTACCGTTCATTATTCTTTCTTAGACTTTATTCCCTATAATTGGTTTCATCTTTTTTCTAGTTGATACAAAACTACTTAACATTCTCTTTGTCGATTACACCGAATCAACTCCAAATCATTTCTCCATCATTTTTCTTTACGATTCCTACGAAAAACCACCAGTCCGCCTACTAGCAAACAGATTACTCCTGCAATCGAGCCCCATTTTGCTGGCTCTAAAAAGCTTTGGATCCTTGAGGTCTGATTCGTTTCCGTCGTTCCTGATAGCTGAAACAAGAAAGCCAGCGGCTGATGTTCAAAACGAAGAATGACAAACAGGAGTGTCATCAAAAGAAATTGATGTACCAGACTCCCTTTGCTTTGTGTGGCATACTTGGCTAAACTCTGCTGCTCGATTGCTTCGGGTTTTGCCGCCAAATACTGTTTCGTAAGCCATTGATTCAATCCCGCATTAAAGAAGCTAATGACGAATAAACTTATTGGAATCAGTGTGTCGCTGCTGAACAGAAGAACACCTGCCATCAGCCCAAGTAAATATGTTGGTACCAGCTGTTTTTCTAAACGATGAGCGAGTTTTCCTCCGAGAAACATCGCGCCAAAAAGGCCCAGTGCATATGGTAAGTAAACGTGCGTGCTTAGCGCTTGTGCTCCAAATCGACCGGTAACATACACCGAGCCGAAAAGAAAAAGAAAGTTTCCGATCACCCCACGAATGAAGGTGAGCACATTTAGATGAAGTGGCTGTTTCCACGAGCGGCTGCGTTTCGTTAAAGTGATCAGCAGCAAAGCAAAGAGAAACAAGAAGCCAGTAATCGCCCATTCAAACAGGGCATTCGACTTGATCAGCCTTGCTGCTCGCAAGCCAAACAGTAAGAGAAAGAAAAAGAAATACAACAAAAACTGCTTGTTGAATAACTGGTTGCGCTGCATCAACGGTCTTTTTGGGAGGTTGTTGAAGGTTTGACTACACTTAGCTGCCAGCACAAAGAGTGCAAAATAACTGCCAAATAGACCAATGCCTTGAAGGTCATCAGGCAACCGTAAGGCAAAGAGTAAAACCAAAAGATAGAACAGCGCCTCCTTCCAATCATTTTTCAGCGGCTGTTCAGTGAGCTTGGCTTTTTGGCGTACCATCAGTTCAGCTGGCGGCAGCCAAGAAGCACTGATCCCCAACAAACCAGCAGCTGGCAAGAGTGCCACGCTCCACCAAGTGCTCAAGATACCCACCAATGCGCCGGCACCGCCGATCAAGACACTTGCTGCTAACAGCGATGGTGCGAAAAGCGCCGTAAGCGTCTGTAAGAAAAAGACCCCTGTCATGCGAAAGGTATAAAAGAGCGCAAAGGCTAATGCTGCACTTAGTGACTGCTCTTTGCTCAAAGATAAAAAATAAAGATACGGGATGATCGTGATCGTATTGCTGATGATCAAAAGTGCGGTATGGGATTTGAAAGCTTTCATCGTCCGACTCCTTGGTTTGATTTAAGGTTCCATCTTTCTTCTATCCTACACCTTCAAGCAATCCTGTCAACTTGAGGGAGCTTCTAAGCGATTTCTCTCGTTTGACAAGCCACTAAATAAAGGCAGAAAAAACATGCAAAGAGGTTTACTGTTTCGTTTCAGACTTACTCTAAAAAACGTAGCACAGATTCCATCAAAGGAAATCGTATGCTACGTTCAATCGAAACACTTTATTCGATTTTCCCCACCGACTGTCGCACTTTTAATTGATGAGGACTAATTTTCCGATGGCTAGTTTCTGCTTGATTGGTGATGATGTCTGCTAGTAATTCAGCTGCTTCATAACCGATTCGTTCCATATCTTGGGCAACGGTTGTTAATTCAGGCGTTACATAACTAGCCAAAATAATATCATCGAATCCAATGACCGAAATATCTTCAGGAACCCGCAAGCCCATATCTTTGATTCCACGTATCGCTCCGATTGCCATAATATCACTGGCACAGAACAATGCAGTGATTTCTTGATTATTTTCTAGCAAATTTTTACAAATCAAGTAGGCAATTTCTTCTTCGTAATTTGCGTATTGAATATAGGATTCATTTACTAGCAAACCGTGAGCTGCCAAAGAAGCGCGATAACCTCTTTCTCTAAGTTCACTGACATTGGCATCACGGCTTCCGTTTATCATGCCAATTTGTCGATGATTATTGGCAATCAAAAAGTCCACTGCTTCTTGCGCCGCTTTTTCATTGTCAATCGAAACCAGACCAATCATAGGGTTGTCGATTTCCATATCGATCAAAACAGTCGGCAAAGAGGTTTGCTGTACTTCTTGGTAGTATGGATCTGTCGTTTTTAAGCCTTGAATCACTACTCCAGTGATATTGTGCTCATTGCAGAACTGACTAAACGTTTTCTGCTTTTGTTTCTCGGTGCTTGTTCCATAAAAGACAAATTCAAAATCTGATTGATCCGTATAGCGATAGACCCCATTCAACACTTCCAAAGGCATCGTTGATTTTCGATTAAAATTCAACTCGTTTAAAATCAAGGCGATCGTTTGTTGTTTCTTCGAAGACAGTGTCCTTGCTGCCATATTGGGGGAATAATCTAATTCTTTCGCTATTTTTAAAATGTCTTGCTTGGTTTGCTGGTTGATATCACTATACCCATTAAAAACTTTAGATACAGTCGCTATTGATACGCCGGCTGCCTTTGCCACATCGCGAATCGTTGTTCGCATTTGCTATCTCTCCTTTATCCAGATACCACCATCAGTCTTACTAGCGATCAATCGTGTTTCCTCCGCTAACTGACAGTCAATACATTGATCCTTTAAACTGATTTTAACAGGTTCTCCTTGATAAAAGAGCGTAAATTTTAGTTCTTTTATTTTCTGTGGCAAGTGATTCGCTAATCGCAGCCCTTGATCGTAATACAAACCAGCAAATCCGTAAATCAAGCTCAGCCAGCTTCCGCCCATATTGGCTGCGTGAATGCCATCGACAACATTTTTTTGTAAATCCGTTAAATCCATCAAAGCCGTATCCATGAAATAACGATACGCCTTCTCAGAATCCCCAATTCGACTCGCCATCACGCTGAAAATAGAACGAGATAAGGAAGAATCATGCGTCGTTACTTGCTCGTAATAATCATAATCTTTTTTTAATTGCTCAAGACTGAAATCTCCTGTATAAAGCATTTGTGCCAAAACCGTATCCGCTTGTTTACAGACCTGATGTTTGTAGATGACCATCGGATGATAATGTAACAGGAGAGGATACTTTTCAGCCGATGTAGTTTCAAACGGCCAGACTGCTTGTTCTAAGAATCCATCATCTTGTTTGGTAATGCCTCGCTGTTCATCGTAGCCAAAATACATTAAATCGGCTGCCTGCTGCCAAGCACTAATTGATTCTTGGTATTTTCCAAATCGCTGTGCTAACTCAATTGCGTAGTAAAGATTGTTTTGAACCATCTTATTCGTATAAAAATTATTGTTAACAAGAGCGCTGTATTCGTCAGGTCCGGTCACTCCATTGATACAAAAAGCAAGCTTGCCGTCTTTTTCTACCAGATCGCCATAACTCAACCAGAATTTTGCCGTTTCAAAAACAACATCACTACCCACGGTTTCAATGAATCTCTCATCACCTGTCACCCGTTCATACAATTGGAATGCATACACGATATCCGCATTGATATGAACTTGAGCGGTTCCCGCTGGATAGTAAGCACTTGTTTCATGTCCGTCGATTGTCCGCCAAGCAAATAATGCTCCCTCTTGCCCTAGCTCCTGCGCCCGTTGTTTGGCTTGTGGTAAGATGTTCCCCCGATAAGAAAGTAATGCTTTGGCAATTTCAGGATTCGTAAAAATAAAAAACGGTAAAAGGTACATTTCCGTATCCCAGAAGTAATGACCTTCATAGCCTTCCCCCGTCAATCCTTTGGCCGCGAAATTTGTTCTACCATCTCTTCCTGCTCCTTGATTCAAATGAAATAAATTGAATCGAATCCCTTTTTGAAGAATTGGGTCTCCTTCGATTTGAATATCACTGGCTGCCCAAAAATGCTGGTAGCTTAGTTGCTGCTCTTGCAAGAGAACTTCAAAATCGGCTAACTCTTGTTTAAAAGGTGTTTCGGGATTTTGATTATCTTCAAGTAGTTTCATTTGGAAAACCGTCGTAAGCGTTTCCTCTGATTGTAATTGCTTTTCGCCATTGATCACTCGAATTGCTATGCTTCGTTGACTAGTTTCAGCTGTCCAAATCGCATAATCCTGAAAATCAGCTTTTCGTAAGCGATGCGCTTTACTGGCAACCCGAGGATCATCTGTTTGAACAATTGCTGCTTTTTGTTCCATCGGGTGTGTCATGTAGATTGGTTCCGAGAAATTTGTGTTTTTAATCTGATAATGACAGATGTAAAGCTCACTTCGTGCCATTGAGGCAAAAGACTGCATCACCAGTTCAAAAGTTTTACCCAGTGGCGTTACTACTTTATAGGATTCATCCAACACGCCTTTTTTCAAATCTAAAGTCATTTTTATAGGCTTTATTTGCCATT
>OAUR01000050.1_pt1 | contig 53235 bp, 67 predicted proteins | sample 1476311 | NCBI WGS metagenome assembly OAUR01 (sample SAMEA2580058, study PRJEB22360) | human gut metagenome | biome: human gut; feature: human-associated habitat; material: faeces | place: Denmark | collected 2008/2010 | reverse complement strand
AATAGCCAATAAGAAAACAAAGAGTACGCCAGAGAGGATTCTGGTGTGGATCGAATATTTTCCGTAGTTCTTTGGCAATGCCAAAAGATTCCCTAGCAATAACCCACCGAGGATCCCCCCAATGTGTCCCCACATATCGATCGTTTGATCAAACACACCAAAAACCAGGTTCAATCCAACGAATAGGGCAAATTGCCGTACCATTGCTTGGATGCGGTAATCATTTCTAAAATGCCAACCTAAAATCAAAAATGCCCCGAAAAGTCCGAATAAAGAAGTACTAGCGCCTGCTGATTGAACCCCTATTTGGTTGAAGGCAAAACTCATGGTATTGCCCATGATGCCACTTAGCAAATACAAGGCAAAAAAACGGCTATGACCATAGATGGCTTCTACTTGCTGCCCCATATAATACAGAATCACAGAATTGATCGCAAAATGAGCCAAACCGAAATGTAGAAAGATCGGGGTAACGAAACGCCAATATTCATTTAAATAAACGACAAACGGACCAAACATCACCCCGCCTGATTGAATAGAGGGACTAAAATAACCTAAGATAAACACAATTGTTTGGATAGCTAAAAACAGATACGTGAAGACCGGCTGATTCAGCCATCTTTTCATTTGAGAATTCATTGACGTGCTCCTTTACGTGCGAATAAGAGAATCCGTATAGATTTTATCGATTGGGATGTCGAATACATCTGGTGTCCATTGATCGTTGAATTGCTCTCCGAAGACCAAAGAAACGGTCTTGCCATCGAAAGCTGACAAGAAACGATCATAATAGCCGCCGCCAAAGCCGATGCGATAGCCGTTTTTAGAAAACGCCAAACCGGGAACAATCAGCAAATCCAAGTGATGGGCTTCTTGCTCACTGATCGGCTCTTCAACCCCAAATGCGGACGCTTCATAACGCGTTGTCGGCTCCACATGATAAAACTGCAATTTTTTCTGTTGTGCTTTCGGCACTGCGATTCGTTTGTTTTGTTCAAATCCTTTAGCAAAAATAGCCGCTGTGTCAAATTCAAATGGCAACGAACGGATCACACCTACTGACTCAGCTGTTTGCCAAATCTGAGAAGAAAACAGCAACTGCAAAATCACCGTTTCTTTCTGCTGCTTTTGTTTGATTGGCATTTGTTTTAATGTTTGGATCATGTGCTCTCTAATGACTGGTTTTTCCATTGGATCACTCCTCTCAGAAATAGTACCAAAAACTGTGTCCAAATAGCAAACTAGAATCGCACATTTCTTGACAAGATCATGACTAGTTGCTCATCCTTCTTTACGTCGGATCAGCAAAAAGACAAAGTATGGTGCCCCTACGATAGAAATGATGATACCAGCTGGGATCTCGCCGCTTGTCAATAGCAAACGACCGATCGTATCACTGACTAAGACTAGCAGACTGCCGATCATTCCCGCTAAGAAAAAGGCACTGCGAGATTCTCTGCCGATGAGTCCCTTAGCGATATGAGGCGCCAATAAGCCCACAAAGGCTAAATTACCAGTATAGCCAACCGTACTGGCAGCCAAACCAACCGCGATCACTAAAAACCACGTCCGCAAACGGGTCAAAGAAACCCCTAAGCTAATTGCCTGTTCCTGGCCAAAGCCAAGTAAGTTAAGCTTTGGTACGGTCCAGAAAGCTGCGGCAGACAATACGATGACCCAAGGAAGCAGACTGGTGATTTGCTGCCAAGAAGTTCCCCAAATCGAACCAGAAAGCCACGCTGTTACAAAGCGATAGCGGTCTTTTGATAATTCCACCGTAAAGAGTAAGTTAGTGATCGGCCCCCAGCCCTGCATTGACGGCGATTCCCGCCAGCAGTACTCGCTCCATCGATAACAATTGGCGGTGCTTATAGGCAATTAAATAGACCAGTACAGCAGCTAATAAACCACCGATGATCCCAACGACAGGCAAAAGCTGCGATCCTTGGGTATAAAAACCTAAGTAGATCATCACAAAGAGCCCTGCCCCATTGTTGATTCCTACGATACTTGCATCAGCCAACTCATTTCTCGTTACTCCTTGCAAGATAAACCCAGAAAAACCAAAGGCACCACCAGCGATCAGCGCTAGACAAGCCCGTGGTAGTCGAAACTCAGTAAAAGTCAGTACTTGACTCGAAGATGCCGTTCCTTGAAAGATTGCCCCTAATGCCTGAAAGGATAAAATTGTTTTTCCCACCATGACACTTCCTAAAAAAGCGACCATCAGCAGTAGGAAAAAAACAGAGAGTGTTTTTTTCATCAGCCTTCCCTCCGTATCTTGATCAATAGAAAAGGCACACCAATCAATGCCATCAATATCCCAAAGGGTGTCTCAAAGGGCGGATTGATCAGGCGGCCAGCCAGATCAGCGGCCATCACCAGTGTTCCCCCTCCAAGGATCGTCAAAGGCAAAATCAGTTGATAGTTTTTGCCCACCATTCCCCGCACGACATGAGGAACCATTAAGCCGACAAAACTGACCGGTCCAACAAGCGAAACCGCCATTCCTGCCAAAACTACGACTAACAGTAAGGCAGATGCCCGAATCAGATGCGGGTGCTTGCCTAATGAAATGACGGTGTCATCTCCTAGGGCTAACAGATTCAACGCTTTTCCTAGACGTAGCACAAAAACGATGGCAATCAGATAGATGGGGCCCACAAAACGCAGTTGCTGCCAAGTCACATTTGCGGCACCACCGATAAACCAAAAGGCTAGCTCTTGATTTAAATCAAATTGCAGTGACAGGGTCTGACTGATGGCTGAGAAAAAAGAACTTAGTGCCACACCAGCCAAAATCAAACCTGTAGGTGACATACCCAATTTGGCATAGCGAGTCAATAAAAAAAGCAGCGCAGTTGCCGCAAAGGCACCAAAAAACGAAAATAGCGCCGCTTGACTCGGTTGAATACTAGGAAATAGGATAAATGCGATCGCTAATCCCATCGCAGCCCCACTGTTGACACCTAAAAGACCGCCATCTGCCAGAGCGTTTTTCGTAATTCCCTGCATGATAGCTCCCGTAACAGCAAAACAACTTCCTACTAGAAAAGCAGCCAACACACGGGGCAATCGGATATTACGCAAGACTTGATGCAGCTGATTCTCATAGTCAAAAGCAAAAATAGCATGCCAGATCGTTTCAAAGGAAAGGTCTGCAGCGCCTTGGGTGATCGCCAAAAAGAAACAGATAATAAAGCAGCCGCTAAAAAGCAGCAGCAACCAAGGAAACTTTTTCATGCTTGGGCTCCTAACTCATAGGTCAAGAGCAATGGCTTTGTGCTATTAGGAAAGGTTCCTAACATGGCGTCGATCTCAAACAAACGCTGCAGCCACTCTTTGGTCAGCACTGTTTCTGGTGTACCAGAGACCAACAGTTCTCCACCTTTTAATGCATAAATATAATCAGAAAAACGAGAGGCATGATTCAGGTCATGAATCGACATAATGATCGTTTTTCCGTAGGTTTTATTGATTTGCTGTAATAAGAGCAAAATTTCTAATTGATGCGCTGGATCTAAAAAGGTCGTTGGTTCATCTAAAATCACGATATCCGTATCTTGCGCAAGTGCCATGGCGATCCAAACGCGCTGTTTTTGTCCCCCTGACAGCGTGCTGATCGTTTCATCTGCTAGTGCCGTCAAACCCGTTGCCTGCAAAGACCATTCGATCGCCGCAAGATCTTGTTCCGATAAACTATTTAGTCCTTTTTGATAGGGAAAACGACCATAAGAAACAATTTCGCGAATCGTCAAGCCAATCGATGAATCGCTAACTTGTGAGAGCAGCGCAATCTTTTTCGCTACTTCTTTGGTTTTGATGTTTTGCAGGTTTTGTGCATCTAAGAGGACCTCCCCAGACAATGGCTGTAAAATTCGGGCAAGTGCCTTTAAAAACGTCGATTTCCCACTGCCGTTCGGACCAATCAAGCCGATGATTTTCCCTTCTGGCATCTCAATTGTTAGATTTTGCACAATTTTTTGTTTTTGATAGCCGACACTCAAGTCAACTGTTCGTAATTTCGCCATATTCGTCCCCAAAATAAATGATTGATAATGCTTATCAATTATGAATGTAATCCTACTATTCGTCAATAGTTCTAAAAAAAGGAAATAAAAAAATAAGATTGACAAAGGCGCGTTTCTTCGTGATAATAGCTATCAGCAAATGAGAACTATTCTCAATTAAAATAATAATTGCTCAACATGTAACAAAGGAGGAAGTGTTTCTATGAAACAATGGTCAAAAAGAAGTACTTGGCTTACCCTGCTAGCTGCCTGCTCCCTTACCCTACTGGGTGCTTGCAGCACGAATAATGACTCAACGGATAGCAGTGGATCAGCCACTACTTCTTCAGAAATAGCAACAACCTTTACCGATGCGATGGGAAATGAAGTCACTGTTCCCGAAAACCCACAGCGGGTGATCGGTAGTTATTTGGAAGATTATTTGGTCGCTTTAGGGGTAACACCGGTTGCTCAATGGACCGTCGGCAATGACAGTGATCAAGCATACTTGCAAGACAAACTGGCGGAGGTTCCAAGGATTAACTACGATCTGCCCTTTGAAGATGTCTTGAGCTTTGAGCCAGACCTGCTGCTGATGGATAGCAATTCCATGGTGGAAGGCGACAAATATGATCAATACAGTAAAATCGCGCCGACCTATGTGGTCACAAATGGCGAAGACGTGACCTGGCGGGAACGTCTGACAGATATCGCAAAGGTGTTACACAAAGAAGAGCAAGCTGCCCAAGTAGAAGCTGATTATGATGAATTAGTCGCTGCTACCAAGGAAACGTACGCTGATCAAATCCAAGGCAAGTCGATCGCTGTTTTATGGGTGGTCAATAACTCTGTCTTTATGGTTTCAGAAACAAAATCAAGCGGTCAGCTGCTGTATCACGAACTCGGGTTTGAAGTTCCCGCACTGGTTTCGGAAATCAGTGAGAGTGCCACTGCTGATTGGTCTGCCGTTTCTCTGGAAAAATTAGCAGAATTGGATGCCGATTACCTGATTTTAGTGAATAGTGATAAAGGCGCTGATTTTTTCAGTGAACAAGTATGGCAAAATCTTGATGCAGTCAAAAACAATCATTTATGGGAATTCGGCCCTGAATCAAGCTGGCTCTACAACGGTCCGATCGCCTATACCAAAATGATCGAAGATATCCAGAGCAAATTGGACTAATGCGTTTCAAGAAATTCGTCAAGTAAAACTACTTAACAAATTTCAGGAAAAAGCTAGCATTCCCTCACGAAACATGCTATTATATTTTAGTCTGAGAGATTTCTTAGAGGATTCTTGTATCGTTAGGGGGGAAAATCATGCGCGTAAACATCACATTAGAGTGCACTTCTTGTAAAGAACGCAACTACTTATCAAACAAAAACAAACGTAACAATCCTGATCGTTTGGAAAAGAAAAAATATTGCCCACGCGAAAGAAAAGTTACTTTACACCGCGAAACAAAATAATGCTATTTAAGAAGTTCGCAAACGCTGATAACCAAGGCGTTTGCGAACTTCTTTTTTTGTAAAAACTAGCTTTGAGGTGATGGTTTTGAATGGAACTCCCCTTCTATTAGCCCTTGTTCTTTCAAACTTAGATAGTAATTGCATCGTCTCCTTGATTACTCTTTGTTTTAGCTGCTTCTTGACTTCTCTTCTTTGGACTTTTAAGCCAATTCTTTGTAAAGTCACAAAAATAAATTTTAATGTATAATGTATAGAAAAAAGGAGAAATTAAATGTTTAACAAAGAAGGAAAAGAGTTTCGTTGCAACCATTGCAAAAAAGTGATCGACACAGGGGAAGTCGTTTGGACAAAATGGCCGTTTCCGCCGAAAGCTTCTGCTTACCAACTAAAACCCAGAAAAGAATTAGCACTGATAAACGCGCCGATCCTTTGCCTAAATTGCTCAGAAAAGCTTCTCCTGGAACACCTCGAGTAACTATTCTTTTCATCGTTTTATTGTCTCTCTTTGTCCATCATAAAAAAGAGCAGGCAGTAGCCAAATTCACTTAGTGAATGTATTGCTGCTTTTTTGAATAAGCATCAGGAGAACGCATGAGCAGCAACAAAGATTTCAGGGGCGATTAAGCGGCAGCTTTATTTTCCGAAATTTTTTGCAGTATCTCTCCCGCGATTATGCGCGAGATGATTTTGGCAATAACCATAATATGAGCCGCTCTCTCCCGTTGCCACCTTTTCTGTACACTTTGATCTCCGATCGACCCTTTCATGCTATACTGCCTATAGGAGGTGAACCCATGCTTGGCAATTTTGCGTATCTACCTAGTAACTATCGTCTGTTTTATGGCGCTTTTCTTTTTGCACTTATTGGAAATATGCTTTTCATTTTCATCAAACACCCTGCTTGGACCTTTAGCCTACCGACGGTGATTGTCCTCTTCTTGATAAATGTCTTCTTTTGGACAAAATACACGAAGAAACTTATTCCTTGCGCAACAGATGCACTGTTTTATGTTCTGCTCTTCCTCTTGGTATTTCACAATCACTAACATAATGCTTCTTTTGATACTGATTGTTTCTCTTTCCCCTATTTCGTCATAACAAAGGAGTGTTGATGCGATGGAGATTTCCCATATCACGTTGATCGTACAGAATTTAGCAAAGACGACAACGATGCTGGAAACATTGTTTGATGCAGAGGAAGTTTATGATAGTCAGGACCAGGCCCATTCTTACTTCCCAGAAAAATTCTTTTTGATCGATGGCTTATGGCTTGCTGTTATGGAGGATGCCTCCCAGAAGCTGCCAAAAACGTATAACCATATTGCCTTTAAAATCGATCAAGCTCAAATCGATTCCTTGATTACGCGCATCCAAGGACTAGGATTGAAGATCGAAAAAGATCGTTCCCGCAGCAAAGGCGAAGGTGCTTCTATTTATTTTTATGACGATGACAACCATTTATTTGAATTGCATACTGGTACGTTGGCTGAACGGTTGCACCATTACCGTCTGACAAAAACGAGGTGATCTTCATTGCTAGCAACTGCATTGACTGTTATGTAAAGAACGCCCACATGAAAGGAAGAAAACAATGAAACTAGATATGGTCGGTATTATCACAAAAAACATGGAACAGGCACTGGCTTTTTATCAAGTACTTGGCTTCACGCCATTAGGTCAGCACTCAGAAGATTATATGGAATTAGCAAACGACGGGGTTCGCATCTCCTTGAATAGCCGCCAGATGGTTGCTGGGATCTACGGACATGCACCAATGACTGTGGGTGATACGATTGAATTAGCCTTTTTATGTGATTCTCCTGAAGAAGTTGATGCCCTTCATGCAAAAGTCGTTGCTGCCGGGTATCAGTCTTTCAAAGAACCTTGGTCTGCCTTTTGGGGGCAACGCTATGCCATTGTCAAAGATATAGACGGCAATCTCTTAAGTTTGTTTGCAACCCTACCTGCCGAAAATTGATTTAAGCTACGACAGTCGGTCCAATGGAGCGGCTGTTTTTTTATCCGTTTTTCGGGTAAAAAGACAAAACCCCGTATGTATGTCCAATCGAATTCTGATAATCTGAAATGAATGTATTCCTTATAAACCAACGTTTCCCATCATTATAAAACAAAAATAACTTCTCTATAAAAAAACAAATCCCCCTCATCCGCTCCTGTTCGCTTGACAAAAAAGAACAAACGTTCGTATAATTTCGGTAAGGAGTGATAAAAATGGGTGGTTTTAATTATGCGCTCGAGCCAAAACGCGATATCTTATTTATTGATGTCAAAAGTTTTTATGCTTCTGTAGAATGCATCTCTCGTGGATTAGATCCTATCCAAGCGATGCTGGTCGTCATGTCACATTCTGACAATACTGGTAACGGCTTAGTCTTAGCAGCTTCCCCAAAGGCAAAATCGGTATTGGGAATTTCAAATGTGACTCGCAATGACAACCTGCCGACACATCCCGATTTGTACAAAGCATCGCCGCGTATGAGTTTTTATATCAAAGAAAACACCAAAGTCAATAATGTCTTTCGCAAATATGTTGGACAAGACGACTTGCTGCTCTATTCGATCGACGAAACGATGATGGATCTGACCCGTACATTGGATCTTTTCATTCCCGATAAAACGATCTCTCGCGAAGAAAAACGTTGGTTGATTGCCCAGCAAATTCAAAAAGACATTTACGAAACAACGAAATTGTATGTCACCATCGGCATTGGCGACAATCCGTTGTTAGCAAAACTAGCTTTAGATAACGAATCCAAACACAATCGTTCCTTGATCGCTGAATGGACCTATGACGATGTACCGACAAAAGTTTGGCAGATCGCCCCTATGACAGAGTTTTGGGGGATCGGTCGGCGCACAGAAAAACGACTTCACTTGATGGGGATTGAAACGATCGAGCAATTGGCTCACGCCAGTCCTGATCTTTTACGCAGTCGCATGGGGATCATTGGCGAGCAGCTCTATCATCACGCCCATGGCATTGATCGCACGATTTTATCTGAACCGACACCACAAGTGATGGAAAAAAGCTACGGCAATAGCCAAGTCCTACATCGCAATTATTATTTACAAGAAGAAATCGAGATCGTCATCAAGGAAATGGCGGAACAAGTTGCCGCTCGGATTCGCCGTCATCATTGTCAGACCGCTTGTATCAATGTTTACATCGGCGTAGCCTTTGGTGAAACTGCCTCTGGTTTTTCCCGACAAATGAAGATCCCGCCAACTGACAATACCCGCAAACTTGTGGCTCATTGCCTGTTTCTCTTTCGAAAATTTTATACGGGGCAAGTCGTTCGCCACATTGGTATTACCTATTCAAAATTGGTTTATACAGAAAATGTCCAGCTGGATCTTTTTGAGCAAGCAGAAGCGCAGTTGCGCCAGCGTAAATTAGATTTGATCATCGATAAGATTCGTGAGAAATATGGCTTCACTTCGATCGTTCATGCCACAAGCCGAATGGAAGGCGCTCGCGCCATTGCTCGCAGCAAATTAGTCGGCGGACATGCCGGTGGTCTAGATGGGATCGCTAATATAGGACCCGTCCATCAGCAAAAGGAAAAAGAACCGTTTGCTGATGGTTCGAAAAATACTGGCACTTGATTCGTTTTTCTTTCCTTTTTGCTGACAAATCTTAAGATAACATTAACAAACGGTCCATTTTTTAAAGATTTATGTAATTTCGATTCGCCCACCTCCCCCTTTGTTCTTTTCTAAGGTACTTTAATAGCAAGGAGTGTGAGCAGATGAAAATTGACAAAATCGAATACAAACGAGTCATCAACGGTGCGGGACACCTTGAGTACGATTTGCTGCAATATTTAGAAAAGAATCGGGCGACTGCTGCACAAAACCTGAAACAGTCTGAGATCGATTACCTTTTAGAAAAAGATATTCAGCATCGTATCATCCAACATGCGCGTAAGAGTTTCTTTGGCGATACGATCGTTTTAAAAGATGAATATGCCGAAGATTATCTTTTATTAAAAAAGTATACGGATATGTTCCAAGAATCATTCTAAAAAAAAACGCAGAACCAACTGGTTCTGCGTTTTTCTTATTCTTCGAAATGTTCTTTATAAACATCATCGACTGTCTGGTTCGGGTCGATCACGATATAAAGGCTCTTCGTTTTCTCACTGATTTTTGTTGATTGGTATACGTTATCCAATCCTTCCGTATCTTTGTCCTTATATGGGAAATACACAAGATCCGGTGTACCGTTACGGTAAAGAATTTCCATACGTTCGATATCTTCATATTTCAACGCACGGGCAAACATCCCTAATTCAAGCCCACCTAAGTTGATGTCATGCGTTGCCACATGATCGCCTTCTTGGAAGATTTCAATTTTGAACCCAGCACATGGATGAATCTCAACAAATTCGCTTCCGTGGATGCGGCCAAAACTGGTCGTGATTTGTTTGATCCACAAGTCACCGATGTAACGGCGCTCAATCGTCCATGTTTCTCCATTACGGAAATAAAATTTTAAAGCTTTCATTTCTCTAGCCATGACAAAACGCTCCTTTTTATTAGTAATACACTTTAATTCTAACACATAGTCGCCATCGGGACACAAATTAACTTTGTTTTTCGTTGACTTTTTTCATGAACCGAGAGATTTCCACTGCTGCTCGTTGATGCGTCCCATTGGCAATGATCTGTTGTTTCGCGTCTATTACCTGATAATGAAATTGGAGCCCCTGTTCTTTTTCCCACTGCACAAGAACTGTGATTGTCGCTCCAACTGGTGAAGGCTTCAAATGATTGATCGAAAACTTTGTACCGACGGTAGTAAACCCTTTATCTAAAGTAGGCTCAAGGGCTTCCCAACAGGTGTTTTCCACCATTGCTACCAATCGTGGGGTTGCTAAAACGTCTAATCCCCCAGAACCCAAAACAGCCGCAGTGTCTTGCTGTCCCACGATAAATTCTTTTTTGCTTTCCATTTTTCAGTTATCCCTCCTTTGCTAAATACGCTTGGACAAACGCTAATAGTGCTTCTTTTTCATTAGGGATTTTTCGTGTGATGACTGCAGCTTCGGCAGCGGTCAAGACTTCTTTGAGCCACGGACCAGAAGAACGATCGATCGTTTGTAGTAAATCACGTCCATTGATCGCCAACTCCTTCAGTGAATGGATCGGCAGCTGCTGATAGCGCTGACTGATTTTTGCTGGATCGTTGGGCTGATTGTCATAACGCAATAATCCTTCGGCTAAACAGGTTGCTTCTAGACCGAACTGATACAACACTAGGTCATTCCATTCGCCGTTTCGACGCGCGAGCAGTGCTTGATAAGCCGTGTGTACTTGGCGGATGCAGTCATTGGAACATTTCCAAGCTTTTAAAAAGCTGCGGACTGCCTCTGGCGCTAAACCCATTTGGTCAATGAGCAAAACCCAGGCCGCCGTTTCGTTTTCTAATGGGATCGCTGGCAGGTCTGCCATCCGCAGTAACGCCTCACCGTATTCCCGCAAGCCTGGGCAATAGATATAGCATTCGGTTTCTACTAGCGCCCGTAGTGCTTGGTTCCGATGATTGCCTAACAGCAATTTCACGAATTCAATCATGATCCGTTCAACAGAGATTTTTCCCAACAAGGCATGATTCGCATGGATAGCAGCCAATGTTTCTGTTTCTAAAACAAAGCCCAATTGACTGACAAAACGCAGCCCCCGCATCATTCGTAGGGCGTCCTCATGGAAACGTTCCTGGGGGTGCCCCACTGCTCGTAAGATTTGATTATCGATATCTGCCAGACCATCGAAAAGATCAATGATGACACCATCTTCTTGAAGTGCCAACGCATTGATGGTAAAGTCCCGCCGTTTTAGATCTTCTTTCAGGGAACGGACAAAATCCACTTTGTCGGGTCTGCGGTAATCTTGATAGGCTGCTTCCGTTCGAAACGTAGTGATCTCATACTGCGCCTGCTCCCACAAAACCAACACCGTCCCATGCTCGATGCCAATGTCAATGGTTCGAGGAAAAAGCGCCTTGATTTCGGCTGGAAATGCACTGGTAGCAATATCGACATCATGAATCGGCTGGCCTAAGATCGTGTCTCGCACGCTGCCGCCGACAAAGTATGCTTCATAGCCTGCGGCTTCGATTTTTTTTAAAAGCGGTGCAGCTTCTGCAAATTCTTTTGGTAGTTTAGTCAGTTTCATTTACTTTCCCATCTTTTCTTTCAAAACGATACGCATCCCGCTGATTGAATTTTGCCATATTTTCCTCAAACACTTCAGTCAGGTCGATGTCTAGTGAATTGGCCATGATCATCGTCACAAAGAGTACATCACCGAGCTCTTCTGCCACTGTTTTTTCAACTTCATCGCTTTTTTTATTTTTTTCCCCGTAATAGTGATTCACTTCTCGCGCCAATTCGCCGACTTCTTCGGTCAAACGAGCCATTTGGGCGAGGGGGCTGAAATAGCCAGTTTTGAATTGCTGAATATACGCATCGACTTCTTCTTGCATCGATGCCAAAGAACGTTTTTCTGTCATTTTCTCCACCCTTTCTCGTTTATCTTACCAAAAGAATGGCTGCCTGCCTAGATAGAGCCCCCTTCAGGATTTGTTGTGCATTCAATGATTTCGTGCTACATTGATACTTGTGGAAGTTGAATAACGGAGGAAACAGGATGCGGGCATTTTTTTCATGGCGAACGATTCGCGATATTGTTTTGATTATTTTTGGTACAAGTATCTATGGCTTCGGTCTAGTCTATCTAAATATCCCAAATGACTTAGCAGAAGGCGGTGTGACGGGGATCACCTTGATCATGCGAGCCTTATGGGGAATCAATCCTGCCATCAGTACACTGATCTTAAATATTCCGATCATTTTGATCGGTGGCAAAATTCTTGGGCGACGCTCATTAGTGTATACGATTTTAGGAACTTTTGGTTTGTCTTTTTGGTTGGCATTATGGCAGAGTGTTCCCCTGTTGATCGATCTGCAGCACGATCTGCTGATCGTTGCGCTCTTGGCTGGTTTGATTGCAGGGATCGGTAGTGGGATCGTCTACAAAGTCGGGGGAACGACTGGCGGAGTCGATGTATTGGCACGTATTTTAGAGAAAAACTTTGGGGTGACGATCGGTCGTTCGCTTTTGATCTTTGATGTGTTCGTCCTGTTGCTTTCTTTGACTTATATAGATTTGAACCGCATGATGTATACCTTGATTTTTTCTTATGTCTTCACTCGCGTGATCGATTCGATCCTAGATGGCGGCTATTCAGCCAAAGGGATCTTAGTGATCAGCAATCACAGCGAAGAGATGGCTCCTGTTTTAATGGATGAATTAGAACGAGGCGTCACGTTTTTACAGGGCGAAGGGGCTTACTCAAGAGTGTCGAAACAAATCATTTATATGGTGGTCAGCGGGCGGGAGATTTCTGAAGTCAAGCGCATCGTTCATGACTTTGATCCGCAAGCGTTTGTTTCTGTCATTAATGTCCATGAAGTCGAAGGTGAAGGCTTTACCTACTTAAGACCTAAGTCGCGGTTCTTACAGCGCAAAACCGCTGTTTCTAAAAAAAAATAGAGACTGAAAAAAGCAGCCCCGGTTAAAGGGCTGCTTTTTGCTTGTTACCGGCTTTCTTCTTTTTGCTGGAGCAAGTGTCGATTTACTTCATCGGAAAGTTCTAAGAAGGCATCACGATCCCCATTTTCCAAGGCTAGATCGATTTGCCGATACAAGGTATCGATTTTGGTTTTTGTTTCTTCTTTTTCAAGATACTGAGTAACATGTTGGGTCATTTCTTGATCCAAGTGGTCGTTCCAACGTTCATAAGGATTGTCTTCTAAAACTGCTAAATAAAAGGATTGCGACCAAGAATCTGGGAAGAGACATTCAAGATACAAGGGTTGTTTCCAATTCATGCGAATCTCATGAAAAATCTGATCAATGTCATAAAAGGTCTGCCCTTCGATGCTCAAGACAAACGGTTCGCCCCCAATTTCTGTACTGCGGACACTCAAGCCCCGTTTGGCTGCGGCTGCCCCTTCTACAAAATGAACATTGGTCAAGATCGCTTCATGGTTCGCCAGATAGTTTAACACCCAAGAGACTTCTCGGCGGCTGAAGGAAACGGTCGAAACTAACCAATTAAGAAACTTTTTCTTTTCTTGTACATTGATGTTCATTTCTCTCACCTATCTTTCTAATAAGTCCTCCACGATCGACTGTACTTCTAAATCACCTGGCTCATGCGCCAAATAATGTTGCAGCAAATGAAGTGCTTCAGGTAAACGCCCTTCTTCACGTAAGAAAATGCCATATTCTTTCATAAATGCTGGCTCATGGTGCAAATCAGCATTGGCTTCTTCGTAATAGTTTGCTGCTTTGTCAAAATCTTCCAGCGCATTATACGCTTGCGCCAAATTCCAAAGGGCATGCGGCTGCTCATTGTCTTCCATTCGTTCGATGGTCAAGATCGCTTCTTGCCAACGCTCTTCATTCAAGTATAAATTACTTAAGGTCAGTAACGTATCATCTTCTTTGTCACCAGTCTCCAATGCTTTTAGTAAAAATGATTCTGCTGCTTCACTGTCATGAAGTCGGTAAGCATTCTCGGCAGCAAAATGATAGAAATCCACTTGATATGGATCTTCATGAATCCCTTCTTCGATCACACGCTGCGCTTCTTCCAGCTGCTCTTCTTCTTGCAATGCTTCTGCAAGATAAAGATACAAGGCACGGTATTGCGGATTCATGACCCGCAACTGCTGCAAGTAGCGAATCGCTTGTTCATTTTCTTTTAGCTGCAAATAGACTAAAGCTGTTTGAAAAAGACGCTCATCGGTCTGTTCGTCTTCTAGGCTTGCTTCAAAATATTCCAATGCCTCTTCAAACTTGCCCGCCATACTCAATGATGTACCAGTCCGTTCAACGATCGAGATCCCCGAAATATCCGTGATTTCTTCTTCCAGCAATCCTTGATAAAGGTCGACGGCTTCTTGATAGCGATCAGTCGAAAAGGCTAACTCAGCTAAGGCAAACCGTATCAAAGGTTCATCTGGCACAATGCTTTGCGCTTCTTTTAGTTTGGCTTCACTAACTTCAGGGATACCGATCAATTGGTAAAGATCCGCACTCAATAGCAAGGCTTGCAAATACGCTTCACTGGTCGGTGGTATTTGATCAATATAGGCAAAAGCCGTTTCGATCTGGTCTTCTTCCATCGCAATTTCTGCTAAAGGAAGCAGCAAAGCTTCATTATCAGGATGTCGTTGCTGCAAGGTTTCAAATAACGTTTTCGCCTCTTCCAAAAAGCCGATCTGCAATAGTTCATCACCTAAAGCGCCTAATGTCTCATCATCATCTTTTTGCAGAGCTTCGGTAAAATTTAATTGTGCTTCAGCCAGTTCTTCCGCGGCTAATGCTTTTAACATTTTTTCACTATATGTTTCCATTTAAACCCCTCGAATCTCATTGATTAATCGCTGATAAGTCTCCATCGTCTGGACGAGATCTTTTTCCTCGATTTTCGTTCTGCCCCCTATTGTACCAACTTTTGCCAAAAATAACAGTTTTTTTTCTTTTTGCTGCAATTCTAGTACATGACTGAAATATTCGCTTAATGAAAAAGACTCGGGCAATTCGATGGGAAAGCCTAATCGGGCAAGCCATTGGCAGAACACGGGCAGATCGACAGTCAATTGCTGCTGCTGGACGGTCCACATAAAATGAAACAAAAAGCCAAAGAATAATTTCATTGCATCAGACAGCAAGTGCCCATTTTCCGTTCGATAAGCAGCATCAGCAAAAAGTTGGCCAAACTCCTCCAATTCGCTGCCTGATTGCTGGTATAGTTGGATCAACCGATCGGTATACGCAGCCAACGAATGTCTCATCAACGCCTGATGACTGGGATAGGTTCGATAAAGCTCTTTTAAAAACTCACTATCGGCCAGCACGCCACAACGAATCAGAGTCAAAAAATCGACCAATTTCCCATCGATCTGTTTTTCTGCGATCGTCTGATCGTAAATAACAAATTCGGGTGTATTAGGATTTTCCAGCATCGGGATATCTGGCTTTTTCACAACGATCGCTGTTTCTTTCACACTTTTAGCTAAGGCCCGCAAGGAAACGGGAATCAGCCAAAGCTGTGTCGTCAGAACCGACGTCGCGTGGATAAAACTGCTCAATGCCAACACGCCTTCATTCCCAAAACCGACGATCAACAGCGGCTCTTGTTTTGAAAAGCGACCGAAGAAATCCATTGCAGCTTTAAACTCGCTAAAGTTGTTGCAATACATTTGATTGGTACAAATATACCAATTGACCTCTCGTGGCAAAAACAGGCGGGGCAATTTTTCTGAAAAGCGGTCATAATAGCGCTGATTCGTCAAAATGATCACCTGCTGCGGCTCGATCGACTGTTCTCTCATGACCGATGCTAGTGTTTCACCATAAGAAATTTGGGTTTCTTGTTCATTTCGGAAAAAAACAGCTTCCATCGGCTCACTCCTTTGCTACTACTTCCTATTATAACAAGAAGCCGCTTAAACACCTACTAAATCGCTAATGATTAGGAAGTATTTTCCTGTGATTGGTTCAATGATCCGATAAAAAGCAAAAAACATGATTTCCTCTTCTTCCAAAGGAAAATCATGTTTTTTCTTAAACCAAAAGTGAGTAGAGTGATTGATTTTGCTGAAGGTTGATATAGTTTTTGTCAAACTGTTCAATTCGTGACAGTAATGCGGGGAGATCTTTTTTGTGTTTCAACAAGATTCCCAGCATTACTGGTCCTGTTCCACGATTGATTTTTTTTGTATATTCAAACCTAGTGATATCATCATCGGGACCTAATACATGGCTAACAAATTCCTTCAACGCACCGGGACGTTGTGGGAAATTGACGATAAAATAATGTTTCAATCCTTGATAGATCAGTGATTTCTCTTCGATCTCTGCCATACGGGAACTATCATTGTTACCGCCACTCACAATACAGACGACTGTTTTGCCTTTGATTTGCTCTTTGATCAGATCCAAAGCTGCCACACTCAAGGCACCAGCTGGTTCAGCGACGATCGCTTGCTTGCTGTACAATTCCAGAATCGTTTGACAGATTGCGCCTTCTTCCACAGCTACCAATTGATCCACGTAGCGTTTGGCATGGGCATAGGTTTGAGCTCCGACTTGTTTGACCGCTGCACCATCCACAAAGGTTTCAATATGCTCCAGTGCCACTGGTCCTTGATGATCAAAGGCGGCTTGCATCGAGGCTGCCCCTACAGGTTCTGCTCCAACAACTTTTATCTTCGGTTGCTTTTCTTTCAAATAGGCTGCGGTTCCGCTGATCAAGCCGCCCCCGCCAATCGCTGCCACGACCAGATCGATCGTTACTTGTTTTTTTTCAGCATCGGCCAGCATCTCCACAGCAACGGTTCCTTGTCCTGCGATAATATTAGGATCGTCAAAGGGAGCAATGAAGGCCATTTGCTGTTCTTTTGCAAAGTGTTTAGCCGCTTGGGCTGCCGCATCAAACGTATCTCCCACCAATTCGATTTTGACATAATCTCCACCGAAAAAGAGGACTTGCGCGATTTTTTGCTGTGGCGTCGTTGTCGGCATGAAAATAACCGCTCGGATCTGCTGTTCTTGACAGGTATAAGCAACACCTTGCGCATGGTTTCCGGCACTGGCACAGACGACGCCACGACGAGTCAGTTCAGGATCTGCCTGGGTGATCGCATAGTAGGCACCGCGTAATTTGAAGGAGCGGACTTTTTGCAAGTCCTCTCGCTTCAACAAGACCGTCGCTTGATACTTCTCAGATAAAAAGCGATCATACTGCAGCGGCGTATGACTAACTGCTCCCCGCAGTCGCTCGTAGGCTTGTTCGATTGCAGAAACTGTCACCAACAAACGCGTCCCTCCTAATCTTTCGCAACAAACGGCATCATTTTCCGTAACTCGCTGCCGACTTTTTCAATTTGATGATTGCCGTTTTCCTCACGCATTTTATGGAATTCAGGGAAGCCGTTTTGATTGTCTTCAATGAATCCTTTCGCAAATTGGCCGTTTTGGATGTCTGTCAATACGGCTTTCATGTTTTCTTTGGCTTGTGCAGTGATCACCCGAGCACCAGAAACGTAGTCACCATACTCAGCCGTATTCGAGATCGAATGGCGCATTTTTTTGAAGCCTCCTTCATAAATCAAATCAACGATCAGTTTCAATTCATGACAAACTTCAAAATAAGCCAATTCCGGTTGGTACCCCGCTTCTACCAATGTTTCAAAGCCCGCTTCGATCATACTGGTCAAACCGCCACAAAGTACGGCTTGCTCACCGAAAAGATCGGTTTCGGTCTCTTCTTTAAAGGTCGTTTCCAAAACGCCGACCCGTGTGGCACCAATGCCTTTTGCATAGGATAAAGCCGTTGCTTGTGCGTTACCAGTCGCATCTTGATAAACTGCAAACAAGGCTGGTACCGCAAACCCTTCGGTAAAGGTTCGACGCACCAAATGACCTGGTCCTTTTGGCGCAACTAGAAAAACATCCACCTCTTTTGGTGGCGCGATCACATCAAAATGAATATTGAAACCATGAGCAAATGCCAATGCATTGCCCGCAGAAAGATTCGGTTCGATCTCATTTTTATACAACGATCCTTGGATCTCATCGGGTGCCAAGATCATGACTACATCCGCTTTTTGAACGGCTTCAGCTACTGGGAAAACCTCAAATCCATCGTTTCTTGCGGCTTCCGCTGATTTTCCTTCACGAATGCCGATAAAGACTTCATGACCTGTGTCCCGTAAATTTTGCGCATGAGCGTGCCCTTGAGAGCCGTAGCCGACGATCGCAATCTTCTTGTCTCCTAAATTATCTGTAACTTCCTCGTTGTAATATACTTTTACCATACTTGTTTCCTCCGAATTCTTTCTTTATTTTAAGCAATTCAAAATTGCACTTACCCTCTTGTAAAGCCAGTGACACCCGTCCGTGCCAATTGTTTGATGCCGTATGGACGTAAAACCTCGATGCACGCTTCTACCTTTTTCGTATCGCCAGCAACTTGCACAACGATTGTTTTTAGTGCCACATCGACAATGTGTGCTCGAAATGGATCGATCACTGCTTGGATCTCCGAACGGCTTGTGGTTGGCGCATTGACTTTGATCAGCACCAGCTCCCGTTCGATATGAGGAACTTCTGTAATATCAGAAACCTTCAAGACATCGATCTGCTTGTTCAGATGCTTAGTCACTTGTTCTGTTTCTGCCAAATCGTTCACGTTGACAATGATCGTCATACGTGAAAACTCTGGTCGTTCTGTCGTACCGACAGAGATACTCTCGATATTGACTTGACGACGGTTCAAGACACTCGTGATACGGCTCAAAACACCTGCTTCATTATGGACGATTGCTGCTAATACCCGTTTCATCCTCTTAGACCCCCATCATTTCATGATTGGCTTTCCCCGGTGGGATCATCGGCAGCACATGCTCAGATGGCGAGACCATTACTTCGATCAGCTGCGGCCCTGCTTGAGAAAAAGCTGCTGCCAATTGATCAACCAGTTGCTCTGGGGCATCGATCCGACAGCCTTCAATGCCATAAGCCTGTGCCAGTTTGACAAAATCAGGCTGCTGCGCAAAAACGGAGGCAGAGCGCCGCTTGCCATGGAATGTTTCTTGCCATTGGCGAACCATTCCTAAAGAGCAGTTGTTCAATAACACAAATTTGACATTCAAGCCATACTCATTCAAAATCGCAAATTCTTGGTTCGTCATTTGAAATCCACCATCGCCAACGAACACCACGACCATTTTTTCTGGATGAGCAAATTGAACGCCGATTCCTGCAGGGATGCCATAGCCCATCGTCCCTAGTCCGCCACTGGTGATCAATTGTTTGGGAAAGTGAAAAGGATAATACTGCGCGACCCACATTTGATGCTGACCAACATCGGTGATGACGTAAGCCTCTCCTTTGGTCAAACGCCCTACTTCTTCGATGACTTTTTGAGGTTTGATCTCTTGTGTCTGAGTGCGATCATAGCGATAAGGTTTTTCCTTTTTCCGTTTTTGGCATAGATCCAACCAAGTCGTCCAGGTTCCTCTTGTTGGTGGGTACCGCAGCATTTGCTGCAAAGCAGCCTTGGCATCGCCGACGATTGGGATCTTTGTCGTTACGATCTTGCCGATCTCCACTGGGTCAATATCGATATGAGCAACGATCGCCTGCTTGCCGAACTGACTGCCGGCCGTTGCTAGGCGATCATCGAAGCGAGAGCCGATATTGATAATCAAATCGGCTTCTGATAAAGCCATGTTCGCCGCATAGGTGCCATGCATACCGCCCATGCCTAAGAAAAATTGATGATCACTTGGCAGTAAGCCTAAGCCAAGCAACGTTGTCACTGTCGGCAACTTGTACTTGGCAATAAATGCATTTAGTTCAGTTGCAGCTTCAGCAGCGATCACGCCTGCACCCGCCAGTACCACTGGTCGCTGAGCTTTTTCCAAGACTTGCATCAGTTTTTCGATTTGCAGACGGGATGGCTCTGCCGTCGGCTGATAACTTTTCCTTGTGATCGGCAATGAGCAGGTTTCAGCGGTTTCTTGCAATGTAATATCTTTCGGAAGGTCGATCACAACAGGTCCCTTACGCCCAGTTGAAGCGATGTGAAAGGCTTCAGCGATCACTTTCGGTAAGTCATCCACACAACGGACTTGGTAATTGTGTTTCGTGATCGGCAACGTGATACCTAGAATATCCGCTTCTTGAAAAGCGTCTTTGCCAATTCCTGGTACGGCCACTTGCCCCGTGATAACCACCAACGGTACGGAATCGCTCATAGCATCGGCAATGCCCGTGACGACATTTGTAGCACCTGGTCCGCTAGTCACTAAAACGACCCCAACATGGCCAGTAGCTTTGGCATAGCCTTCAGCGGCGTGGATCGCGCCTTGCTCGTGACGCGTCAAAATATTCGGAATCGCTGCATCATATAATTGATCATATAACGGCAGGACGGCGCCGCCGGGATAGCCAAAGATCATTTCGACGCCTTGCTCTTGTAAGCTGTCCACTAATACTTGTGCGCCAGTCCTTAGATGCGATGCTTGATACTCGATATTTTCCATTGCTACTCCTCCTCATCAGGTACTCGCATAATCCCGCCCGTATTGGCAGAAGTCACTAAAGCGGTATAACGTGCAAGCCATCCTTTTTTCACTTTTGAACGAAACTTCGGTCGTTCTTGCGCACGCTGGGCAAGCTCTTCATCAGATACTTGCAGATTCAGCGTTCGATTTGGTAAATCGATAATGATTTCATCGCCATCGTTGACAAGGCCTAATGGACCGCCTGCAGCGGCTTCTGGCGAAATATGGCCAACGGCGATTCCTCGGGTCGCTCCTGAAAAGCGACCATCGGTGATCAAGGCGACATCTTTGCCTAACCCACGTCCAACGATGCTTGAGGTAGGCGCCAACATTTCTGGCATACCTGGTCCTCCTTTTGGTCCCTCATAGCGGATCACTACAACATGTCCTTTTTGTACGGTATGATTGTCGATGGCAGCAACTGCTTCATCATGTGAATCAAAACAGATCGCTTTGCCTTTGAACACTTGGACACTTGGATCGACCCCACCGACCTTGATGACACTGCCTTCTGGGGCGATATTACCGTACAAGATCGATAGACCACCCACAGGACTATACGGGTTTTCTTTGGGATGAATAACTTCTTCGTTGTGGATCTTCGCTTCAGCGACATTTTCTCGTAACGTCTTGCCTGTGACAGTCGGTCGATCAGGATGAATCGCTCCCTCGATATCACAAAGCTCCCTTATGATTGCGGAAACGCCGCCAGCTTCATGAACATCGTGCATCGAATAGGCTGATGATGGCGCGATTTTTGAGAGATAAGGCACTCTTTTAGCGATTTCATTGACCCGTCTTAAGTCATAATCGATCTCAGCTTCATTGGCGATCGCTAAGGTATGCAGCACTGTGTTGGTGGACCCCCCCATCGCCATGTCTAAAGCGAAGGCATCATCAATAGCTTCTTTGGTCACGATGTCTCGAGGTTTCACTTGTTTTTCAACAAGATCCATCAACTTAAAGGCGGCTTGTCTAACTAGTTCTCGTCGTTCTTCAGACACGGCAAGAATCGTACCATTGCCTGGCATTGCCAATCCTAAGATCTCTAAGAGACAGTTCATTGAATTGGCAGTAAACATCCCTGCACAGGAACCGCAAGTCGGACAGGCATTTTGCTCCATAAATTCAAAGTCTTCTTTCGTCATGTTGCCAGTCTTGTAAGTCCCCACGGCTTCAAACATGGAAGACAAGGTTATCTGGTGGCCCCGTGGATCAATACCGGCTTTCATCGGACCGCCAGAACAAAAGATCCCCGGTACGTTCGTCCGCATCGCTGCTAAAATCATGCCAGGAGTGATCTTGTCGCAATTCGGGATATAAAATACGCCGTCAAACCAGTGAGCATTGATCACGGTTTCTGCGGAATCAGCGATCAATTCTCGGCTGGGTAGCGAATAACGCATGCCAATATGGCCCATCGCAATGCCATCATCCACACCGATCGTATTGAACTCAAAAGGGATGCCGCCAGCTTCACGAATCGCTTCCTTAGCGATATCTGCTAACTCCCGTAAATGCACATGTCCAGGCACAATATCGATATAGGAATTACATATCGCAATAAATGGCTTGTTCATGTCATGGATATTTTTTACTTGTCCTGTGGCATAGAGCAGACTCCTAGCTGGCGCCGCATCGATCCCTTTTTTAATCTGATCACTTCTCACACTCATCATCTCCTGCATTTTGGAATAAAAAAAAGCATCCCGGTTATAAAAAACTGGGATGCTTTGCCAGAATCCCATTTTACTTACGCAAATAGGACTCAAACAAACGGATAATTTTTGCTTCCGTGTTCTAAGTCCTGGTATCAATAATAATGACTAATAAATATTGATTAAAATTGCGCATAGAAAATGGCTCCTTCATTAGAAATAGTAACGTTCTTGTAATTGTTTACCAATATACCCTTTGCAAAAACACTTGTCAACGAATTTTCTGAATTTTTTTTCAATAATGACAATTCCAAGGAACCCTTCCTCACATTAGATGTCATTTAATCGCTTGCTTCTTTTGATAAAAATGACTTTTAAATCACCTTTATTCTTGCTTGAGAATTAAAGTGTGCCCGCAACCCTTGTTTTTTTTAGACCAAAAGAAAAACAAAAAATATTTTTGAATTTTCTGACAATAATAACCGTTTCTTTTCCCATTCGATCCGCCTGCATGGTGGCAGTCCCTAGTTAGACAAAAGAAAAAACCCTTGATTACTCAAGGGTTTCTACAAGACTCAATTATTTCACTGCGTCTTTTAATTAAATCATTTTCCTACTACTATCCACTGGTGCTTTTCCGCATTAAATAAGGCGGATTTAGCATCGCATACTGTTATAAATATTTGACTGGTATGGACTAGTGGACAGTTTATGCCCCTTTTTTGCCCCTTTAAATAGCATAAACAACTAAATAATTAATCTAGTGTTCGCTTTACAACGAGAACGTTCGTTCGTATAATTTCGTTAAGGAGTGATTGACATGCAAATACCATTAGCGCATCAAAGGACTTACGCATTGGAAAGATATTACTATGAATTTATCGAAAGAATGGGTCCTGCACACTTTTTGTACGATCAATTTGTTAGAACTATGGAGAACTTCGGCAAACCCTATTTCACCATCCCCAGCAGCTACAGCGGATATCCGGAAGAGCTAGCGTTTGTATTCAAGATCGATGGCGAAGATTATTTATTCGATCACGTTAGGACTCAAGACAAGATCCTCCGAAAATACGATCCAAATACAAAGTACAAGCCTGGCGGTAACTGATATGAACATAATCAGCCAATACGAGCAAGGTTATTTGTCCTATTCCGAGTTTATAAACGAATTTCCTGACAGTATTTCTGAATCACAGGAAGCTTTATACGGCGCAAAATGTGTCGAGTTTTATGTTGCAGTCACTTTAGGTAAAACGGATTGTCGCTATTATGTACGAGCTTATGGAGGCGATTGTTATGAAATCGATGAAAGGCTATGTATCGAAAATACGTGTGTTGAAGATGAGCAAGACCCCTTTGGTGCGGTTCTCGCTTGATGGAGTGAACTGTTTGATTGCAGCGCATAGTTTAAACTTTCTAGCCGATGTGGATGAGGGAATGCAAATTGTGGTTGCTGGTGAGTTTAACGATCGCAAACAGTTTGTTGTGAAGAAGTATTCGGTGATTGGTAAAACGAAGATTATGATTGAGTTTGAAAAATTAATAGCATATAATTAATCTAATATTGATTATAAAGGATGGTTGTATGAAAAAAGTCATTTTGTCTTTATCGTTTTTCTTTTCGTTACTTTTAATGTCGGCTTGTGGATCCGCTGATTCAAAATCTGGTGACACTGTATTTAATCAGACTACAACAACCAGTACGTTAAATTCAAATATAGTGGAAGAGTCCGCTAGTATTTCCTCTGCTGTAGATGTATACAATAACAGTGAAGAATGGTCACTAGGAAAGATGGATATCACCGCATTAATTGATGCTTCTGCTGGAGACCAGGAAAAGGCTATTTCAGATGCCAACATGGTAATCAACCTTTCTTTGTCTAAATATTTTACAATCGACTCCAACACAGATGAAATAGAATTAACTGCTGAAGGTGGCAATAAAGATTTCTACTCCATTATGTTTACTAGTATGAGCGTACCTGACAAAGAAACTATGGATACCCTTATTAACAATTTTGAAGAGCTGGTTACTCGTGAACCTGTAAATCCTGAAATTGATTTGTATACCTTAACCGCACTTTATTCTTCGGAAGCAAACGTTGATGACACAACACCCGTTTTTATATCGTATCAGCTGAACGATAATAACAAATTAGAAAAAATTGATTAATAAAAAAACTCCCTACTCTAATTGAGTAAGGAGCTTTTGTTATAACATAAAATTGTCAAACCGTCTTATACAAACATTAGTTCCTCTTGTTTTCCGTTTCATTTAATAAGTATAATGTAAGTAAAATTTTAAAAAGGAGTTTTTAGAATGTACGGTAATATGATTTTGGCTCAAAATGTCACACAAGACCCTCAAGGAAATGGCTATTTCATCAACAATCCAACAAATAGTTTTTCTTTATTAAGCACCCCTGCTCTTCATAATTTAGCATTACTATTTAATGTTTCTGGAATTGATCCCAAAAAGAGCCATTCCTTGAGCTTAGTTTTAAAAAGCAAAACAATAAATAGGGTTGTAATGAATGAAATTATTCCTGCGCAATTCAACAGTTTTAATAATATTGATGATAACCCTGACACCGTTTTTTCTATGAATGCTAATATCGCTTTAGGTTCACTTCAAATTGATCACCTCGGTAGATTTGATTTAACTTTGTATATAGATGATATAGAAATTTGCTCTTCACCATTGTTCTTCACCCAAGCAAAAGCAATTGAATAGGTGGTTGAAATGACTGATTGTATGAAAGAAGAAGATGCTAAAGATATCGGTGAAAACATCTCAATCGTCACTCCTGAAATAATAATTTCCTCACCCTCGAAAATTGAAGATGTGAAAATCAATTTCACAAAATCATCGATGAATAATCAGCTCAAATTTGAAACTAAATCTCCACTAGGGCACAGAGTAGTTTTGAAAGAGAGTACATGGACACAACACGTAATTAAAGATCATCCAGATAGATTTTTTTATGAAATTGAATCAAATTTTTCTCAAATAGTTGGTGTTTTATCGGAACCGACAATAATTGCTGACGATAAAGACTTTTCCCCTGAAAATGTACGCTTGAATTATTTAGGGAATGTTTTAATTAATAATAATGGCAAATTGACCCTAAAAGATGTTAAAATAGTTACAGAAGTAACGACAGATTTTAAAGTAGATTTTAAAAACCCATCGACTTGGACATACCAAGAGATGGTTACCTGCATCGTTCAAACTAAAAATAAAGAAGACTTTTCAGATAGGAGGCTGCATTATGTACGAAATTATGTATAAAGATTTTATTGCGGACGCCACTCTTATCGTGAACTATGACACTTCTTACGACTACCTTACGTTTTATATTAAATCTTCTGGTAACACAGATTATATTCAAGCTAGTGATCACATTTATTTAATAATAGACTTAGATTCTTCTAAAGTTATAGGCGTTAAAGTTTTTGGATTTTTAAATTATTTTTCCTTAAAGGAATTAAATAATTTAGAATATCCTAACGTAGCGAAAACAATTAAAACCCTTTATAATAGAATTTCAAATAACCCCCTACTCTAAAGAGTAAGGGGTTATTTTATGTGCTTTTAGAACTCGAAACTGCGGCAGAAAGATTATGAGCCGTCTGCTCAAAAATAACCCACCCTCAAGGAGAGTGGGCCTGAAAAAAGATATAAAATGAAATAGCCCCGGTCAAGGCTATGACTCCATTCTACAAGAACATAGTTTTTCTTTCAACAAAAAGTCCACCCTAGTCATGATAGAGTGGACCCAAAGAAGAGTAAACAAATGAAAAATTGGATTGGTTGGTATGAGTCTACGATACATCTTTTTATAATCAAACTCAACAAATTTATGACGGTTTTCTAATCAATAATATCTATTACGTTGAAATAATGATAAAATAAAAAAGAAGAGTATTAGGCGCACTTCCCCAAGTTTTCACCGCCTAACTACTCTTCATAAAGTATTGCACGCATCTACTAATCTATAGTATAAAGTTATTTACTGCAAGTAAAATGAATATGATCTTTGTACAAGCCCGCCGAAGCGGGCTATTTGTTTACCAAGGTTTTCCTTTAGTTTTTAAGTTCGTCTTAATCTGCTTAGCAAGTGCCGATGGTCGTGTAATTTTTCGATCAACAGCAGTGCCAGCTTTAGCTTGCATAGAACCAATGGTACCTGGTCCCATATTACGATCGACCTTCAGTCCTAAATCTTTTTGGATTGCTGCTACTAAATCACTACCTCCAGTTCCAAACTGAATGCCAGTCATTCCCGCATTCCAATCACCTTTAATTTGGCCAGAGATTACTTTATCAATGATTGTCCCATAGTATCGTTGAAGATAACCATTCAACTCGCCATCCCAATTAGAATCGATTCCGATATTGGCAAATGGATTGGTTGATGCTTGGCTGCTTGAAGATCCTTTTAATAGCTCAGTGACTTTCGCTTGTACCGTGTCATAGGAATACCCGGCAGCCGCTAGTTTCTTCTTGCGATCGTCACCATTTCCCCACAGTCCATTAATCACTTCTTTGGCTACCGCTTCAATAGATTTTCCGCCTGTGGTTGTGTTTTCTGTAGCTACAATACGATAAAAATGATGTGGTAACCGTGTACTCATGTATGAATCATGGCTATCTGTATGGATTCCATTCCAATAATACGAACAGTGAATGAAACTCTTATTGCTTAGGAAGATACCCGTGTGTCCCGCTGATCCATGTGAAGCGCCGGGGGTCCCTGCAACAAAGATGTCCCCACGTTTTACTTCTGATCGGCTGATTTTTTTCAGTTTAGTACCTGACATTGCAAACAATGTTTCAGTGTTACCCATCGATCCACGAGGCAGAAATCCACCATCAATCATGGAAAAGAACACAGCAGAAGAACAGTCGTAGCTTTTGGGTCCTAAGCGACTTGTCATTGAGTAGGTAACTTTACCTTCACGATCAGTCATCCATTTAATCATTTGTTCAATGTTCATTTTTATTTCCTCCTTTTGAAAATGTTTTTTTGCTATAATCTCCTTATCAGCAAGTGGTCTGCTGAAACAACTGATAAGGAGTTGAAAATATTGGAAACATTAGTTGTCTCAATAGTTGGTATATTATCGACATTAATTGCTACTTTTCTAGCGAATAGACATTCCATAAATATTATGAAGTTAGAGTTCGAACATAACAGAAAGCTAAAAACAATTGAATATAATCAAAAAATTTTAAACGATTTTTTGTCGTCTTTAATGAACTTATCTATGCTTGAAATCAGAACTTACGACGGAAAATGGGATAATCTAAATCTTTCTAATAATTCAATAAATACTATTATTTCTGATTACAAAAAATCTTTAGGTCCTATTCTTTCAATTGTTTCAACCGAATTATTTGATAAAATTATTTACGCTGATAACAGAATAGATTCTGCAGAAGTAGTCCTTGGAATCATGGATATGAATCAATTGATCCCATTAATCCGTTCCGAGGTTGAAAATCACAATTTGCATCACTCTTAGGCAAGCTTGCATAGGTGTGTGGACATATCCTGCATAAGCTAAAACCATTTCATAAATAATTAACAAACAACCTAAAATATTTAATCTCATGGCTGTTTTTTTTATTTGTGAGAATGAAAAATACAATCGTTAGTAAAATAGGAATCGTCCATGCCATTACTATTTTCGTCCTTTCTTAAAACCCAAGCCTTTTTTTGACCATTCCCATCCCCCTGTTTTCATGGGAATGGTTACCTTATTGTGTTTGCTTTCCATGTTAATCATCCTTTCAAATTAAAAAGAGTAGCTAACAGCTACTCCTTCTTGTCGGTAAACTCTTGTCCGTCCCCATAATCAGGTTTCTGTTCATCTTGATACTGGCTGCTAGCGATATTCAAGAAAACACCTGCTAAAGTTGCAGCAGCCGTGATCGTTCCGACAATAATTTCTGTCGAGAATCCATATAAACCACCTAGAGTTACGATAAACGCCGTGATACCTGGCACCCCAACGGTTAAAATTTTTTTTGCTAAATCGTACTGTTTATTTGTTAACTTCATGATATTTCCTCCTAATGTTCATCGATTTCTTTTTGTTGTAAAATCCCTTCATCACGTACACTTAAATTAGATACCTTGGCACGTAATGTATCGCCAGTTCCATTTCCACCGAGATTCTTGTATGCTTCAAACAAATAATCAAAGTTGTTCAGCTCCCCAACAGTGATATACCCACGCTTAATGTACTCATCTGCTTTGTTCCATATTTGATTGTGAAGTGATGCCTTCTCGGCTTTAACGATTTTCTGGCTTCTGACTTCAGCCATCGCCTGATAATCCTCTACATTTTTAAGGCGTTTATCTTGTTCCGTATTTGCCGTTTCTAAGGCGGTGATTGTTTGTTCCCTAAGATCGTTCTCAGCCCTTTTGGCTTTAACTAACTTAGTGACCCATGTTCCCACCCTCCACAGAGTAGCCAATAAACCACTTCCAAAAGCGGCTGCCCAAAAACTATTGATTTCCAAAAACTCTTTCATTTTAATTTCCCCCAACTGAACATATGCCACCTGCTTTCTACTAAAATAAAAGAGCAACCTATTCTGGCTGCTCTTTCGTCAACATATTAACAATCTTATTTTCTGCAACTACTAAAACTTCACTTAAATCAAGTGTATCTGCTGAAATAATTAATTGTCCCGTAATTGATTCGTTATTCTTATTTTGACTATCAACTGAAACATAATACTTAGTAATCTTCCCGTCTTGATCATACTCGGGTGTAATGCTTGTCCATCGCACAAATATTCCTCCGTTTCTATGGTATGTCGTATGTTAAAGCCGATATATCAACGTATTGAGAATTTCCAACAACCTTGATTTGGATAGAATTCCCGATACTTGGCTGCGCTGTCCCCAACATAGCTACACGAACTGTTTGCAATTCTGTTGCGTCTCCTGCAGCTAGCTTAAATGTGTTTCCGGTCGGCCTGATAGAAGCTGGAACGGTGCCTATCCCAAAAGGATAGGTTGTCCCTGTCATAGCACCACTTGTTCGCTCAACCTGCCCTCTGAAGGTAATTGTTCTCTTTCCCTTCATGTTATATGAGATCTGATACTGGCAGGGATTATTTTCAGAAGTCCTGAAACCAGCTGCATATGACAAATTAATCCAAGGTGTATCAGTTAGTTGTCTAGCATGTATCATTCCAGAAAAGCCATTTTCTCTGTCATTTAGAGTCAAAGTATCAAAAGAAAGTGAAGCAGATGCGATCAACTCATTTTGATCTCCTGCAGCTGACCCGCTATACCTAGCCATCGACACGAACTGGTGACTAAATATAGTCTCGTATGATTGGGTTATTGCCCCTTGAGAGTTCTTAATTACCCCTGAGTTATAAAGTTCAGCAGATCCAATTCTTTGGGTCCCCTGTGCAAAAGTCCCATCATTGTAGGATCTTGTGTAAGGATTTATAAACTCAGATCCAACAATCTCGGCCCCTTCTAACCTTTTGAACACCCCATTCTCAGAAAGAATGTTGGTAGCAAGTAAGTTATCAATAGGCATCCCCCACATACTCCAAGCAGTGCCGTCAAATACTTTAATGATCTGAGGAACAACGCTGCTATCTTGCCATAAAGTTCCTTTTGTTGGATTGTCAGGTGCTGTATCAGAGATAACGATCGCATCTTTGCCTTGTTGAGCGACAAGATAGAAATAAGCACTGTAGGTATTGTCCGTATATTTGAACCTGGTACGTGTCCACATATACCAGCCCGCTTTAGGTGTGGGTCTTGTCCCTGACCATCCAGACGTTGGCGGAGTTGTTCCATCTTGAGAAATAGCATAGCTGATTTCTTCTGCAGCAACCCCTTTGCCGGTGCTCCCTGTTGCCCCTTGTAAAGATAGAGCGTAAGAAAACTGCTTCGTAAATGTTTTGCCATCAGCTGTGATTGTGATCGGTACAGTACCGCTTTTTGATACTAATGCAGTTGTAGCTGTTAATGTGATTATTGATCCACTTACACTAGATGATAGTCCTGTAGGCTTAGTCCCTACAGTAATGCTAGTAGGTGTAATTTTATTGATGCCTTTATATGCGATCACTTCTGTTGTTGTTGATCCAGCCAATGCTGCAGTTGTTGATCCCGCAAAGGTGTAGGATTCGTTCGTAAGAAACACCGTATAAGCATCTGAACCGGGAGACCCTTCTCCACCGTCTTTGATTCTAGAAACGGTGAATACATCGCTCACAGTCGCATCTGCCGCCTTGATGGTTAACGTATCAAATACAGCTTTTGTAGGATCGATTGTCACAGTATTACCTGATCGAGTCACGCCAGTCGGCACAGCTGAACCAAAATTGCCACCGTTTAGACTATACGTCCAATTTGAGATAGCGGTGTTCACTGCAGTTCCGGTCACCGCAAAACTAGAAGCTGGAGTGATCTTTCCATCTTTATCAACTGTGATTGCTTGGGTTGCTCCTGATAAAGAAATGAGTGGTGCTGAATCTCCTTTGGGGCCTTGTCCCCCTTGTGGTCCCATGAAGGGTGTCCATGGTTTGTAATCGTCAGGATTATCAGACCCAACTTGATTCGTATCTGAATAGAATCCTTCATATTTTGGATAGGCTTCGCTATAATTCTCATTCGGCGAAGGTATGTCCACAGTAGAAAGACTCCCCAACTCAACCTTAACATTCTTAATAGTTGGTATACGTCCACTATCGTATACCCCGTAAAATGCCAAGAGCGCTTGGGTCATAGTTGTTCCTGTTTGTAGTTGTGGAGTAACCGTCACACTATAGCGTTTGTATTCAGTTGTTGCTTGGACTGTAGTTGTTCCAATGTTGTACTTAGTTCCAGATCCATTTTGAGAATAAACTTGTATTGGACCTGAAACAGCAGATTTCAAATCAAACGATATTGTATATTCGATCCCGATACCATATTTTTCAAATATCGGAGCTAAATCCCATCTGGAATCATTTACAAATTCCCTAGAAGCAGTTTTTTCGAATCTAGAAATTGAAAGTAAATTCTCATTCGGATAAACCTTGGTAAACATCCCATCTGCCATCAAATATCCACGATGTGGATAGTATGTTTCACCTTCTTTTCCATCTTTTACCTTTACAATACTCAGTGTGTCGCTTAAATTATCCAAAGTTGCGGTAATGGCGATCAACGTCCAATCTTTGTTTGTCCACTGCGAACTTGTTAAAGTTCTTGTGTTACCAGTTCCACCAAGAGTGATTGCGGTTTGAGCAGTGTTACCAATATAGGGAATAGCCGTAAATGTTGCTGTTCCTGTGACGTTTTGGAGTTTTGCCGATATGTTGATTGTCTGAGTTGTCTTCGGAGTATCATCGGCATTGAAAGCCATATTCTCAGCTGAAGCTGTAAGATAGAGCAACTTAGCATTCGCACCATCTGCACCCATCTTCCCTACCGAATAAGCATCCGTTTTTGAATCATCCGTGTAAACGATTGTTGTTCTAGTCCAAAGATATTGGTTTGCAGAAACAATAGGAATTGTTACTTGCCATCCGCTTGAAGGCGGTGTATTTCCGCTTGTTCCCACAGCATAACTAATTGATTTATCTCTGATACCTAAACCTGAAGGCCCATCAGCACCCATTAATGTAGGAGTCTGAGTTTCAGAAGTTGTGTTATCGGTATAAGTGGTAACGATTCTAGTCCACAAGTACTCCCCGGGTTCTACATTTGGTCTTGTCGATGACCATGTTGTCGGAGGAATTGTTCCATCTTTAGACTTCGCAAAGGTAGAAACGGGAGATCCTAAAATTCCTCGACCGTCCGATCCTTTTGACAGACTCCATGTGTAAACACTTGGATCACTCGGCTGCTGATTCACTAAACTAACCGTTAAACCAGTATATTTCTTTCCTTGAGGACTCAGACTAAAACCAGTCCCTTTATCATCATCTGCATAAGCATAGAAGATGAAGTTGCTTACTCCATCTTTTCCTTTAAGCTTGTCTGCCATCGCTTGAATTTGTTCAGCGATTCCACTATCACGAATCAGATAATCTCCTAAAGTAATTTCAAAAGTGTCGTTACTCCTACTACGATCCGTTTTAAGAATACGTCCTTCTAGGTAAAGTTCATCTTTATCGTTGACGATCGAAACATAATCACCAGCTTTTAAGGTACGTGGAGCATCAACAACATCGACCTCGTAATTTACCTCTGGATAGCCTGTCTTCTTTAACCGAAGAATGGTTTCGTTGGCCAAAGCATTCTGTGTTGTTGCTTCGCTGTTATAGATACCTGTGTAGTATCCCTCGTCTTCGCCTTGTTCGTAGGGATTAAGATAGCGGCTGTACTTATCATTTGATTCGGTATCTTTCAAAATATTTCCACTCAGAACAAATCTTGCTTTGCCGGTCTCAGTATTAATTTCTTTTTGTGCGGTGGTCAGAGAGTAGCCGTTTAAAGTTATTGGATTTTCTTTTCCCTCAGGTGTTGCACCGTAACATCGATAAGCGTTAAACATGTTTGCTCGACTGCGCTTCATCCGGATATTTTTCACTTCACGATTCATCCGAAGCTCAATACCTGTATCATTTCCTCGTTTCTTTAGGATATCAATATACTTGTGTTTTAACTCAAGTGTGTTTTCATCAATATCAAAGCGAAATTGTAATTCTGCGTTGTCAAATTGCGTAAAAATAGACTGCAGTCGATTTAACCCAGTCGCTTCTCCATCCCACTCCAATGTTCGAGTCAGATTAGGAATCTCATTAATTCCGATTTCAAAGCCCGAATCTGCTGCTGCTCGTTCGATATAATAAACGATCGGTTTAGCACTGCCCGGCGATCCCCACGCTGGGAGCATCTCATTAATTAGATCCATACCCGCATCTTCACCATAAAAGTAGTGGAACATTGCTTCTTCATCTGATTCATCATCAATGACAGACCATAGTCTTCCATGGCCTTCCTGATCAGTAGTGACAAAATACGTTGCTTCCTGACCATATGCTCGCACAATATTTCGATTTTCTTCGTCAAATCCCACATAGACTTCAAAAGTCGAAGTGCCAGTTTCGACATCTTCGACTTCGTGATCATCATAGTAAGTAACACCTTTAGGCAGTTTTGCTGAAGCTTTTCCAAGAGGGTTCCAGAACCGATCGAAAAAAAAGATAATCATAAGTAAGCCTCCTGATTGTAAAGTTTAAAACTTGGCGCTTGTGCCCAAGAGGAATAAATACACTCGATTTGATTGATCCCAGGTTCTAAAAAGAATTCTTCCCAGTCATTCCCTAAACTGCCCAAGCCTTTTTGCTCGATTCCGTTTAGTGTGACAATTCCCGTACTACAATCTGCTCGCAGAACATCGGCTTCTCCAAAAAGATTCTTCACATCTCGAACCTTCTCAACTTTATCTTTTCGAAATGTGGAATGAGTGAGTTTCATATGTGATAGCGGTGTGCCATTTACAGGAACTCCCATATAATAAACAACATCGGTCACTTCAATGTCTTTCAATTCATCTAATCGAATGGAATGGATAAAGCCGCCGTTGGCGACTCCCCCAACATGGAATCTCAACAAGTTCCCTTCTTTTACAATGGAAAACTCTCTGCCTTTTTTGGTATAGAAATTCCATGCAGTCGGTTGAAAGGACCATTCTTTCCAATTACCTTTTACATTGATTCGAATCTTCGCATTATTATTTGAAGAAGAAAGTTTGTAAAATACGACTGAGCAGATCGCTTTTCCTGAAGCATCACGCAGTTCCACAATGTAGATACCTGTTTGCCGAATATTTCCAGTTTCAAACCACACGCCATGACGAGACTCAAAATCTTTTGCCCCGACATGTCCTTGTGAATCAGGCGACACCTTACGACCATACGTGATCCCTTTGAAGCCCTGTGTACCAGTTCCGTAAGAATCCGGCGTTACAAATCCGTAGCCGCCATCTGATCCAAACTTCCTAGTACCGTTAGCATTTAATTTTTCCGTTCCATTCCATAAACCGTCAAACTGGTATTCATTTGTTTTCCATCCCCGGCTTGCTTCAGCAGAAGCAATCATGACCGTATCCCAAATGACACGATCTGATTCAGTGTAACCAACTTCATCAGCTTCATCGGGATTACCAAATTGCAAGATTTTACCTCTATTGTTGATAAAAGCAACCACGCCATTGTCTCCTGGCATCGTTGCTTCTAAGATTGGATATGATTTGTATGTCCCTTTATTATTGACGGTGAATGTATCTGATTGAGTGGTATAGATATCAGACTGTATACTATGAGCCAGTCCATCAGGTATAAGCATAGTTACTTCAGCTATGCTATATCCATCATGAAAATCAAAGCTCATTTCTCCATCTTGAATAGCCTCATAGTATACATTTGGTTCTTTCTCAAACCACAAGCGCCCTATATCTCCATCAAAAAAAGCAGCAATTCTTTTTCTCTGCGAAAAAGGCTCTGAACGTTTTAGACGCATGATAATTTTTATATATAAAGGATCTTTTTCTCGTTTAAGCAGTTTTACCCCTTGGGAGACATTTCTAGAACTATTTGTAGAATTGGCCATTGCAAGTCTTTGAGTTCTATAAGTTTCAATATCAGCAGATTCTGTTTCATTGAACATTAATCTCAATCGACTCATACTCTTTCCCCCTTGCTACGCCTATTAGTTCTTTCTTTTTTACGTTGGTAATCATTTATAAATGGAGCCATGACTGTACCGACTGTTCGCATGTCTTCTAACACTACAACACCCTCTGCTACTAATTTACTTTCTCCATTCAGCAACCGTTCCATAAGAGTTACTAATCTATCAATCTTGCTCTCGCTAGAACCAATATTCGAAGGCTTCAATCGACTTATTACTGTATCATCGAATTGGGTTCCATTGGCGTATCTTGGTAGGCTCTCCATCATTTTTTGCACAGAAGGCCATATCTTTGTTCCTCTCGGGAGGTCATACATTGTCCAATCCGCAGGAGAAATTCCAAATTGTCCTTGTGGCGTTAGATAAGGCTCTGCTTTGCCACCATCACCTAACCACGTAAGACCACCCTCAAAATAAGGATTACCAGTAGCATTTGTAGCATATTGCCCCGTATTTCTTCCTTCGTAAACTACAGCAACCCTTTTTTCTGTATAATCAGGTATACTATTTATTTGCGATCTCATAAAATCAACTGCGCTTGTATCAGATGTTGCATTTAAATGTTTTACTCCAGGTGTATATCTGTTGTTGTAATCTTCGATTTTCCTTTGAGCTGCAGTGACTACAGCAACCATGTTAGTATTTTGCCCCAACAAGGTTTTCAGCTCAGGAGAAAGTTTATTATACTCCTCCAACATCTTTTTCGATTGATCATAAGTAATTGTCGCAGGATCTGACGCCAACAACTCTTTAAAATCAGGATCAACAGAATTGTATTCATTTAGTGCTGTTTCGGAAAAGCTTAAAGCATTTAATAAATTATAATTCTCTGCATTCAGGGTTTTTATCTCTGGCTGAAACTCTTCCCATAAACCTAATTTAAGCATGGTTTCCGCCATAACTTCTGGAGTATTGGAATACAGAAATGCCTTTTTTTCTTCAAAGGACATCTCGCTCCACTTGCCTGCATCCTCCAAAGCCTTGTACATTGTGATTGAGAATTCATCTTGTAATACAGCTTCTTTATCTCCCCAAGCCATACCGTCCCACCAACCATTGGCAATTGCAGCTTCACCAATAACGTCTTTTGCATTACTGTCTAAGTCGGCATCATGAACCAGTAATTTAATATCGTTCCATGTTTGCGCATCTTTTGTTGCTTCTGTAACTATCACGTTTGCATTAGTCTTGATTTTGCCCTCTTTGTCAACTAATTGAAGTGAATTCCAAACTTCTCCTGCTTTAGTTGATTCGTCAGCGGTCCAAGCTAAAACATCTGCATTTCTCTTTGCATTCGCTGCCAACTGATTAGACAAGTCTTGAGCGTTTTTTATGATATCTTGATTAGATTTTTTTGCAGCCTCCCCTGCATCTCCCATTCCTGAAATCAGCTGTCCATTTGCCAAATAAATCTGTTCTGCTAATTCCGGATATTTTTCAGCAATAATTGCCATCTGGGCATCTATAGATTGAGTAGATTGGTCTCTAGCTTTTTCGAAAAGTTCAACTAGTTGTTGCCCTTCTTCTGTATTTAAAATTCCTTTATCATCTAAGTAAGACTTATAGTCTTCTAGTTGCTGGGTATAGGATTGTTTAGTTTCCTGCCTTTGCTTACCAAGTGTCTGTAACCATATTTTAGCTTGATCTTGAGAAGCTGCTTCAACATCTCCAGTTAATGCAGCCATAACTGATTTTCTAGCTTCTGCATCTTCAACTGTAATATTCAGATATTCTTGGGTACTTTGCCGCATTAAATCTTGAATCATTTTGGTGCCTTGAATAGTTACCTTGCCTTCTTCGTCCACGTATTTCTTTTTTATTTCAATAATACGTTGGTTGTTTTCTTCTACAGTAGCTAGCGCTTGCTCCCGTTTCTCTACTCCCGCATCTACTATTTCTGATGCAGCCCCTTTTATTTCATCAGGTAACATGCCTAAAGATTCCTTAAACGCATTAATTTGTTCGGTTAATTCATTTTCAATAGTTAAACCTATACGTTCAAAATTCCCCACTATTTTTTCTGTGTCTGTTGAAAATCCTTGTTCCAACAAAGTAAATTGTCCGCTTGCTTCTTGTGTATTTTGCTGAATGAGACTTAATGTTTCATCAGTTATTTCTCCAACATCGGAACCCCAATTTTTCACTCTCTGTGCCGAATTCCAAGCTTCTTCACCGAAAAGCTTCCACGCTCCGTATCCAACCGCTAATAATCCTCCGGCTCCGATAATTGCAGGCATGACACCCGCAAGACCACCAGATCCCATAACAGAAACCATCGCTCCTACACCGCCGCTTCCGGCGGCATTAGCTGCTGCAGATCCAAATAAGGTTGTTCCTCCTGCAGCTTTCCCAATCCATTGGCTAAATTGTCCTAACGTGGATATTCCACCACCTGTAATTTTTAAGAATCCTCCCATAATTTTAGCAGCAGGACCAATCGCTGCTGCTAACGCTATATACTTCATAATAGCTTGTTGTGTTTCTGGATTTGCTTCACTAAATTTTTTAGCCAAATCACTCATAGTTTGTAGAAATGGTTTAGCTGCTTGCAAGCTATCCCTTAAAGCTTGGATAAACGGTCCTCCAAATTCAATAGCAACATCAATAACTTCATTTTTCAACATCCCTAATTGAGATTCTACAGTTTCGTAACGCTTGCCTGCTTCTTCAGCAAGTGCAGTATTTTCTCCAAATGCCTTGTTACCCATTTCTATCGCCCCAGCAAATACTCCACTTGCATTAGCCGCGCGTAGCAAACTGTCTCTTAGCCGAACTTCAGTTATACCCATATCGTCCAACACACTAATTGCAGACGAACCTTGTTCTTCGGCTTTGCCTAACCCCTCAACAAACTTCATAATCGCTTCTGAGGGGTTTGATTTGAACATTTCTGCAAACTTGTCACTGGTGATACCGGCAACATCAGCAAACTGTTCTAAACTGGTTTTTGAGTTATCTGCCTCTTTGTACATCTTTTTGAGTTCCGCTGATGTAAAACCCATTTCTTTGGATACACCAGTTAGTTCTTTACCCCCGTTTCGCACCGCGGTTACTAACCTTTCCCAAGAAACGCCTTGATCTTCAGCGTGTGCTTTCAACTCGTCAAATGAGCCAGCACCTTTTTCAACTGCTAATTGCATATTAACCATAACTTTTGAGAAGGCAGACCCACCAGCTTCCGCCTCAACTCCCACTGAGCTTAAAGCGGCCGCAAAACCTAGGATTTCCCCTTCGGACATACCAATTTGAGCGCCTGCCCCTGCTAACCTCAATGCCATTGCCGATATTTCTGATTCCGTTGTTGCAAAGTTATTACCTAAATCTACCAGAGCAGACCCAAGATTACTAAATTTATCTTGTGACATTTGTGTAATATTAGCAAAACGAGCCAACTCAGTAGCCGCTGTTTCAGCGCTCATGTTTGTTGACTCGCCTAAATCGATCATTACTTTTGTAAATGCAACTACGTTATCTGTTTGGATCCCCAATTGCCCTGCAGCTTCGGCCACAGCAGCAATTTCTTGGTGACTAGAAGGCAACTCTTTAGCTAGCCCTCTAAGACCTTGTTCTAAATCAGCATAACTATAAACGACATTCCCATTAGCATCTACAATTTCATCAGATGTTTTCTTCACACCCGCAAACGCCGACTCCCAATCAATAGCCGCTTTTGTAACAGCTGCAACACCTGCAACTATTGGAGCAGTAACACCTAATGTCATTTTTGTGCCAACATTGCTTAGTCCTTCGCCAACTTTTGCTGTTTTATTCCCGATTTCTTCTAAAGCTTTTCCGCTTTTAGTCCAGTTGGATTCGCTGACTGCGATTTCCTTAGCTAAAGCATTGTACTTTCCTGTTAGGGATTCGATCTGACCTGCAGTCTTATTCACAGCTGATTCAGCAGCCAATAGTTGTGTTTTTTGATCAGCGGTTGCTTTATTAACATCGCCGATTTCCGCACGCAAACCTTCATATTTTTCCTTTTGTTTATCAAGCTGTGCGGTATAAACTTGAATTTGTTTTCCTGTTAAAGTGTATTGCGCCTTTTGGGCATTAATATTGTTAGAATTATTCTTAAATGCCGTTTCCTGAGCTTTTAAAGCGCGATCGATAGACCGCATTTGAGTTTCTAAAACCCGCGAGGATTGTTGAAAGGGATCTATATTTAAGCTAGCAGTTGCTGCTAGATTACCTAAATTAGTTGCCATTTTATCCTCCTTTCTACATTAATAGGTCCAAGAAGTCTTCTGTTAACTCGGTTTCCATTTCGGATTCCATCATGTCATTAAGTAGAGCGATATCCTTCAACTTCATGCTAAAGATATCGTTAACCTTGTATCCATTTTGAATAAATGCCTTTACTGTCTTTTTCAACGTTTCGAAAACTTCTTCTGGTGTTTGGGATTCTACTTTTTTTCCTTGTCTTCCTTGTCAACTTTCCCACCTAACGCTTGTGTGAAAATTTCCTCAGCTTTTTTGTGACTTGATAAAGACAAACCACGTTTAAATTGATCTGATGAAAATTCGTTGTTAAAAATGTCAGCCATCATTTCACAAAAATCTTCTTGCATTTCTTCATATTTTTCTGGCGTAGGATCGTCGCCATTGTAAAATTTTGATTGAACGATTGTATGCTTTACCGCTCGTATATTATCTGAAAAGTAAATATCATCCTTTTTAAAAGTGTGCATTTTGCCATCGATTTTAAAACTAATTGAAATAGTCATACTGAACCTCCTTTAAATATAAAAAGAGAGAGCTTTCACCCTCTCTATTCGCCCCCGCCCGCTGCTAATTGAAAAATCTTTGCACGGAATTTAGCGATATCAAAATCCTCATTGTCTTCCCGAGTGATAATGTGTGTAACCTTATCTGCTCGTGGTTCAAAGTTGCCGACCAATGAATCTGGTTGTCCAGAAGGCGTTTCGGCGCGTGTATTCAAATCATACCCACCAGGTACAAATTTCCCTTTAGCAAGGCCGAACCATACGAATTTCCCTGTATTTAAACGAGAACGGAAGATAGTTGCTACATAAGGAATCGTCATATCAGATGTATAGATTTCCATTCCATCTTCCAATGTCAGTCCGTGTAAAACTGCTTTTGCTTCAGACTTCAAGTCGGCATTACCGATCGTCAACTGCATTGCAGAAATACCTCCGTCTAATACTGCCCACAAACCATCATCTGCTTGAAAGTTTGCACTATTAATAGTGATTGATAATTGTGCAGATGTTAGTCCAGGAATAACAGTAGGTGTTCCCGTTACTTTGTCTGCATCATCGAGTGTAGCCACTTCCCAATTATCTAACCCAATTTTTACTGTTCTTGTTGCCATATTTGTTTTCCTCCTTAGGATTCCCAATCAAAAAACCGATACTTCCTGTGATTGATCAACAGGTCAATATCGGTGTCTTTATATCTCGGGGTTTCATTTGCTGTATAATTTGTAAAGTCATTGCTCTTCAAAACATCATCTAACATCTGTTTAATTTGATAAGCCTGCGTATCTGTTTTACACCAGTAAGATATCTGAACTCTCTGCTCTTCAGACATCGCACTGTCATCCGAATAGTCGTAGTCACCTTCATACACTGGATTAATCCGAATGAATGGAGCCAACTCTTTTTTGCGGAACGTTTCTGGAATATCGTGTTTCCATATGCCATTTTCTTCAGGTATTACTGATTCGCGAATAGAATTCAAAAGATTAGGTATATCGCTTGCAGTTAAAAGCTTATACACTCTAGTTTCGATGTTCATAGCTTCAACCCCTCTTGTATCTTCTTCGCATAGATTTCTTTAACGGGTTGAGTTGATTGTTGAATGGTACGCTCTTTAAAGTTTTGCGGTCTCTGATGAATAGTTCCGTCATCGGGATATTTAACACGATAACCAGTTGATTTCCCGTAGCCGATATCCTTCTCAATTTGTCCTTGAGCGCCACCTTTGAAGCCGGTTATCTGGACATCGTTAGCCATTTCTCCTTCATCGGTTGGTGTATTAGCTTCCAAATTATCCGCAAATAGTTCAGCCGCTTCCGTAACAGCTTCTCGAGCAACTCGTTTGTTGTTCGCCTGCAACTTATGAATGTTAGAAAGTATTTCTTCTAAGCCTGTTGTCATTCGACCACCTCCACAGTTACCATCAGCATATCTTTGGACTGCCAGTCTTCTTCGAGGTCTATCACTTTGTAATCGTGACCCCTCCATCTAACCAACATCTCAGAATCTACGTCTGTTCTAAATCTCAAATAAAGCGTCTTTTTATTCCGCCTTTTTTTAAGGTCTTCAATTTTATCGTTCGAACGATCTCTAAATTCTTTTGTGGTTGATTTAGCAACTTCAGCCCAACAAGAAAAGAGATCCTTATCTATTTGAGAAGGATCTCCGTTTTCGTCTTTCGCAGTTTTCCGTTCAAAGAATGTAATTCGTTCGTTGAGTTTGCGTGTAATCATCCAACACAACTCCTTTCACCCGAAGTTGATGAATGATATTGTCTACACCGTTTGCAAGCGTGTAGCGCATCGTATCTGCTGTTAAACCTCTATGCTCATATTCTTCTTTAGCTTGCTTTTTAACTGCTAGATGAAATCTAGGGTCATCAATGAAATCAGCTGGTATTTTAGAGGAATCAATCGCATCTACTAATTCTAAAGCAACGGCATCTAAAAACTCTTTAATCAAATCGTCTTCGTAATCAATATCTACTTTTAAATATATTTTGATCTGATTTAATTGCTCTTCGTTAATCAATTTCGAATAATTCATCTAATCACCTGCCTTTTCCAATAAAATTGCCTTTGTATCAGTTGTTTCATAAGTAATACCGCGTTCATCTAACCATTTTTGAATATCAGATTTAAGCCAACTACTATCTGGTTTCACCTCTGCTATGAGAGGTGCCGTTATTCCCCCGAACCACCTTCAACAGGTGCTGTATAAATTACAAAGTAACCAGCGTTTGAATCAGCTTTTTTAGTGTCAAAACGAGTTGCCACTTGCAAGTATTGTCCATAAATATCGTGATTAACCCAACGTACAGTTACATCAACACGGTTAGCAAACAATACCGCACGTCCCAAGTCACCGATAAATGCCGAGGTATTTCCTGCAGCACCAAACAGTGTATCTTCAATAACGAACACTGACATACCCAACAATGTTTTACCACTTGGAGAAATGATTGAGTCTTGCAGTAAATACCGTCCGTTTCCGTCTTTCAATGTATCTAACACATTATAGAAAGATTGAGTGGCAACGATCGCTTTGTTGTATGCTGGGTCTAAAGTCACATTGATGATTTTTTTCAAGTCATCCAATGTAGACATCGGTGCAGCAGTGAAAGTCTTCAATACATTCGCAATTGCGTAGTTTGTAGTATTTAATTTTTGTTCGTTTGCATTACGTGCCACGATCCCTACTAAGTCAACTGCAGAATCTTGAATAGATTCATTAGACAATGGAATAGCGCCACGATAAGTTTGTACTGCCCAATCAACTTCTTCAAATTCTGGTTTAGCCAAAGCAGGATTTGCTTCTAACTCAGCCACAGTACTCAAACGAGCAGTTGCTTTTTTAAGAATAGGATATTTACCGCTTCCTGTGGTCGCCTGAAAAATGTTAGTGAATTTCTTCAGATCAGTTACCGTTTTAACTTCTAGTTGCGGATTGTAAGAAATTGACTCTGGGATTGTAACGCCAACGTCAGTTTTAACAATACCATCGTCTGTAGCTGCACGAACATTTAAAAATTCAGCTGGCACAACAGCTTCACCATCTTTAAAGTTTACCCCTTCGCGTTTTTCGCCTTTTGAACGAATAAATTCATTCAATGAGTCGCGATATTCTTTTTGCTGTGGCGTTTCTTTTGATCGTTTAACTTCTTTCACTTCTTTACCTTCTTTCTGTTCTTCGTAAAGCGAAAGGTTTTCCCGCAACTGAACAAGTTCCGCTTTCAATGCTTCACGATCTTCTTTTTTTGCTTTCGCATCGTCCAATTTTTCTTCTTGCAGCAACCCACGAATCTCTGTTGCTAGATTTTCGACTTTCCCCTCTTTTTCTGTGATGAGAGAACGAATCTCCGTCATTTTTTCTTCAAACATTTTTTGTCCTCCTTGTTTTTTGGTATAAAAAATAGCCATTCCTCAATTGAAATGACTTTTCTTATAATGTATTTAAAATTTCTTCTTTATCTAATTCGACAAGCATCCGTTGGATTTCCTGTTTTTTAGGATGGCTTCTCAATTCTTCGACAATTTCTTTGCTTCTAGCGCCTACTACCGCTTCTGTATCTGGATAAGCTGGGGTAGTAACCACTGAAACATCGTATAATTTGTCTATTTTGCGAACATAACGCTCAAAAACGCCTGTTTCTTTGTTCTCTCGCCACTCTTCTGCACCTTCTTCGTCAGGAATTGTAAAAGCAAAAGAACACTGATTAATCACTCCAGAACGGATATTTTCTATCAAGTCATTCGATAGCGTTGTATTTGTAGGTTTAATTCGGAATTTTAACCCGATATTATCCACATTTAAATCTAAGTTGACACCAGTTCTACCCAAAATTTGTGATTGATCATGATTGAATAATGCTACTACATTATTTGTGTCTGCATCATCTAAGCATCCAGGTTCTAGTTTTTCACGGAAAGGATATAACCAACCTAAAGTGTCTGACCATCTATCGAACTTTAATGCATACCCTTCGATAACCTCTGTATCATTCTCCAACGTTCTCAATTCGAGTTTCGTTGTCAGTTGACGAACTTCCGTTTTCTTCATCCTCATCACCTGCCTTTCGTTGTTTATTGTTCACTTGATACTCTTCCGCTTTATCCGCCCAAACATAGTTCAAACTGAATTTTCTGCGTTGCATATCCTTATCATCTGTTGGTGATTTGCCCATGTACATTAGTGCTTGATCTCCAGTGATTACACCGCCATTATAAAGCTTCAATGCTTCTTCCGGATTCATGCCAGTTACGGACCTAGTGTCAAATTCTAAAGTATATTTATGCCTGTCCTCGTCACTAAAATTCTTCATCTGGTGTTCAGATGTTATTGCATTGAAGTAATAAGGCAAGTCATTTAGAATATAATCGTCATTCAGCTGCTTAACCGATTGATTGGGGTTCGTTACAGCTAGTTTATGCGCTGGTACACGCATGCATTTAGCAATCTGGGCTGTTGAGTAGTTGTTTGAATTGATCAACCCTAGCACGTTTGTATCGACCTCTAAAGGGGTGTATCCCATAGTAGAATCAATTACAATCGGACTACCACCTGTTGAATTCTCTCTAGACTTTTCAAACTCTTGTCTTGCTACCTTACGAGCCTCACCAGAGAGTTTTGCTCCCTCTAATTTAAGAATCCCACTCGAAAAACCATCTCTAAAGAACTTCAGCAATGTTGCAATACCAGAATCTTGTAAATTGATTTCGTCATTCAGCGATAACAAAGGAGAACGACCATAGATTGTATCGTGACTGAAAAATTTCCAGTGAATCACATCTTCTGGTTCGCATCGTATCTGTTTGTTACCATTCAACGGATAAAACATGTAATAGAACGATTCAAAGTTATCATCCGATTCAATTACAACCGCTGAAGGCGGATAGAACTCATATTCCAAAGGTTCTCCTGTTACTGGATCACGCAAAATCCTAGAATAGCTATTTCCACACAGAATTGTGTTCACGGCCATAGCGAATTTCCATACATGAGCCGTAATCTTACTAGTTGATCGGACATTCATTAAGTAATTCAGTTTTTCATCTTGAACAATATTACCGTCTAAATCTTTTTTGATAATCGGAAACCTTGCTATATCACCAGCGATAATTGTTGTTGCAGTCAACACATCTGAATTCTTAAGCCCTCTGATACCGACATATGAATTTGTGGATGGTGTATCGTACAGCATTTCTTGCACTTGCTGTTCTGTTGATCCAAGCGGTTGAAAAAATACCATTTTTCCACCTCCTTTCTAGTTAAAATCAGTTAAATTAATTCGTAGGTTAAATGAAAGACATCTTGTTTGCATGCATAGAATTCACCTTGGATCCCTCTGATAATGTAATCGCCATTTGATATTTCCATTACGCCTTCTAAAGTTTTTATTCCTGGTAATCCGTTGGGCATATCGTAGTAATCAATCCACGAATCACCCACAAATTGTTTGCATTTTCTATAAGAACGACTTGAGTGCATCTTGAGTTGTATCGCATCGACTGCTACCGGTTTTTTTCTATATTTCAATTAACCCATCTCCTTATTGATAATTAAACTAGCAGCTATACAACATACACCTAGCACAAGAAAACCGACAATCAAAGAGTACAAAAAAGCCGATATAGCTATAAAAGCGATACCGACAAATAGTAAGATTGTGTGGCTGTTTAATAATAGCCATTTAATTATTCTGGAATACATATTGATCACCATCCGAAGTGTAACCAGCGGTAAAGTCTTCAGTTTCTGAATAATCGACGGAACCACAAACCTCAAATTCCCCTTCAGTTACCAAAACATTTTTAATTCCTGTCTTTTCTTTTAGTTCTAATGCAAGTCTATCTTTCGTTTCTTTTTTAATTTGAGTGGCAGGCATTGCTAAAACTAATAAGTCTTTTTCTTGCACATAAGTTAGTTTATTCATATCTTTTTCCCTCCTAGAACCCAAAATCTCCGCTTAAAATCATTTCATCTGTCCAGTATCCACCAGTTTGGAATTCTGTATAACACATAGCATACGCATCTAATAATGCATCGATAGGATCAATTTTATTCCCTTTTTTATTTTTGTCGATCCGCATGCCATTATTATCAATTTTGGTAATAGCGTTGTTGATCGCCGCAGTTAATAATTGGTTGCCGCTATGTCTAACTTTCAAATCAATTACATCATCTCTAAATTGTTTCGTTGGCATGTTTAGAGTCATGGTGCCTTGTCTTATCTCGACTTGTTGCCAATCTGGATGATTCTTCTCGATAGACGTGAGAATGTGTCCGTATTGATGTGGATCGTACGCTATACATTGCACTTCCAAATCGTTGTCATAAATAAAGTGTTCTAGCCACTCATAAGCTTCGTCATAATCAATAACTCCACTTTCCAATTCAGTGATTTTACATTCACCTTTGCTTTGCAAATCGGTATAATTCATGCCATCTCGTTTTTCTTTGGTTGCCAAGCCGTATTTAGTAGCTACAAAACTGAATGAGTCTACATAAAAATAGTCGTCCATTTGAACTGACCATGAAATACTGAACAAGTCACTTGTACGACCCACGTCAACTCCAACCCAAACTTTGCGACCAGTTATATCTGGTTTCTCTATTAATGCTTTTTTCCAGTGTTCAGCAGAGAGATAAGACTCTTCGCTTGATTGCGTCCACATGTTGAAGTTTTTGACCATTACTTTAACGGTGTTTCCTGTTTCCTTAGCGGTCTTCCACCGTTTCTTTAAGTAATCCATCATCTTGTCTTTCAAAGCTTCTACAACGAGAATAGGGTTGCTTTTGATGTACAGTTCAGGCTTTTCTATCTCGTCCAACGCTTCTTGTTCCGCTATGTATGCAAATTGTTCCTCATCTTCTATTTTTCCGCCAAGGATACTTTCCATTCGAGGGTATTCAACTTGATACATTGGTACATTCAAATCAAAGTTTGCAGTTGATATAATCAGCGTCAATGGATTATCCAATTGCCCTTGACCAGACTCAATAAGCTCCATCATTTCATTAGTCTTACTAGCACCATATTCATCAAACACGCCTACATAAGGCTCAAAACCGTCAATAGCGCCTGTTTCTTTAGATAAATAGGTGACATACGATTCGTCCTTCAAATTTTTGAGCTCATCACGAACACGCTTAGTAGCTTTTCTGATTTCTGGGAACTTAGCACGTAATGCATCTAATTGTTTTCTGGCCATTTCAAATGCAATTTTCGCCTGATCCTTTGCATTAGCTGTACAAAATATTTGCCTACTCATCGCTGGATTCTTGCCAAACAAAAATTCGTACAACACTATACCAGCGATTAAGATAGTTTTTCCATTTTTACGAGCCACACTGATGAACGCTCGCTTGAATCTGCGCAATCCTTTGTCTTTTTTGTGTCGCCAACCATAAATATTACCGATAATGAACCTCTGAAAGTTTGCCAAAGGATATGTTTTGCCTGTTTTTACATCTGGCAGCATTTCTAGGAAGTCAATTGCTTTTCTAGCTTCATCTGGATTGTACTGATATTTCCAACTGGCTTTTTTAATTTTTAGAAGGTCTTTCAAATGGCGGACACAAGCATCGTAAACCTTCTTGCATGATTCGATAGCACGATCAACGATTAACAGTGCATAAGCGTACGTATCATCTCTATACTCTTCTGGTATTGCTTGATAATCTACCAAATGAATTCCTCCTTTCGTGATATAATAATAAAAAAACGAGGTGATAGTATGACACATAATGAGGTGCTCAAAGACATTTTAACTGCTTTAAAAAAACAAAGTACTTATCCTAAACTTGATTGTAATTTTTTAGAAGTTACTTTAAAAGAAATGAACGCACTATATTACAAATCTGCAAATCTAGAATTAGCAAAATCTATCATTTTTGATTTTCAGTTTGGTGCAAGCATGTTGTTAGATGTCACAAACAAGATTAAAGACGTTAATGGAAATTATGTCGTATCTCCATCTACGATAACGGAAGATTTAAAAGTATTAATAAATCTATTTTCCGTCGATAGCTCTATTAAAGAAGAGATAACAAATTGGAACGGTGATTATCCAACTGTCTGTCTGCGTAGATTTTTACCTACAGTCTAACCAAACTGATCAAACATATCTTTCTTCTTCTCTTCTTTCTTAGGAAGATATAAACGAAGGCGGCTATCAACAGTCAATCCCAACTCACTCGCTGTGGATTTGATGTTTTTAGTCGCCTTTTCTAAAGTTTTAATAAGCGGATGTTCTACTGACATTTCATCTTCAACAATTGTCATACCTTCTTCATTCAATTTCTTACTTGTTTCTTTGAACACCGAATACCACAAACAATAGTTTTCCAAAATCGCTCTGTCAAGATTTCTAAGTGGTAACTTTTGCAGATCACCGACTACTCGCTTGTATTCCTGTTTAGCGATGGAGTTCATGTGGTTAGGTGCAGTAATCTGCATCTCCACCAAACCATCACCAGCAAGCTTTTCAGCCGATTTACGGTCTTCAACCTCATCTTTAGTTAAGTGTTTTTTATTGTTATCTAATAATGTTAGTTTTCTGCCCATTTTCCACACCTCCAATCATTTCAAAAGGGAATTTTGGTCACGGAAGAGAGCAGCGTTGTTTTGTCTCCCACAAACCTACCCCCGTTTTAAAAATAAGGGGTGCCATTCCCCACTTTCTTACCGTATATGATATTTTCTCCCACCATAAAAACTGTCACATATTGTATTTATTCTTATCTTCTTTAGTCTTGATAGCATGACATGACTCACACAATGGTTGAATGTTATCTTTATCTAACCTTTTTGACCAATCGACACGAACTGGAATGATATGATCCGCTAGTGTAGCATCTCCTCCACACATACGACACACATAGTAGTATTCATTCAGCACTAACTTACTAAGCTGTCTCCATGACTTTGAGTTATAGAGCTTCATCAAATCGTTCTGATACTTCCACCTGTCTTTGTTATACTCTTGATACTCTTCACGTCTGCTGTCATACTCAACTAACACTCTCTTACCATTGACTATCGCCAACCTCTTAGGCCTAGCCACCCTCGCTCACCTTGTCTACGTAAGTGGCTACCATGGCTTTCATAACAGACAGCTTACCATCGATCCCCAGCTTATCTACATCCAGGCTGAATTCATTACGCAACAGCGCTTTATTGCTATTTGATTGTAATGTTCGATCAACCATGTAATAGCTTAGTGAACACACTTCATCAGTAGTCAAACCATACATACTTATAATTGACATAAATAATTCACCTATTTGGTCAATGTCTTTCCCTTCCCTTACCTTCTTCAGTAGGTTTAGGAACTCCTGGTGTTTGTCATTCACATTCCATACCTCCTTAATCTCTCAACAATATGCGGATCACTCTTCCAACCATGCCCAATGTATATCAGCCTATGCCGATCGATATACTCGTCACTAAACTGCCCATAGCATTCAAACAACGTGTGCTTGGGTTTCAACTCCGCTTGTCGGATGTTCTTATGTCTAAGTATTCCTATTGATAGTTGGATGTAATAGTAATGCATATTAGTCACCCACTAGCTTCATATGTTCGTTCCAAGAATCACGCACATAGTCTTCTCTAAAGCAATACCAGTCATCGTAGCAAGCCTCCTTAACGAGGTCTTCTACATTATCAAAAGATCCAATGTAGTCATCTGAATCTCCACACATAGGACAAACGCTTGAAGTGATTTCTTCATCGTATTTATCTAAAAAGTAAATATCGCTTAAGCAACTTACGTATACATAGAACGTTTTATTTTTAGATGTCATAAGTCACCCTCAACCTTTCACTATCATATTCAAACAACTGCAACACCTTCTTGCCCATAGTCCAGCCATTCTCAATCTCGTAGCTGTCATTCGGCTTAATGGTCCCTAGCTGACGATGGATCACTCCTTGATAGTCGTTCGTCTGCTGCGTGTGGAAATGTCCTGTGATTATCTCCCTTGTTGTTGCCTTACTCCATATATCGCTATACTCAGTAGCAAATAACATCGGCAAATCCTTCCGCTTGCCATACTGCCCGTGAGTAATCATGATCGCCACGTTATCCAACATGAACGCTTGACGGTACTTATTATGGTAATTCACTTTGATGTCTGGATACTTGGCTTCTAGGTATAGCAGAAACATATATTCCAAATTCTCCGAATGATTTCCGCCCGCATGCTCAACAGTCACTTGCTTCGAATGTCTCACACATTCAGTAATCAACACATCGAAAAATGCTCGTGCATCCTTGATTGCTGTAACCATGTCCACATCATCTAATTGTGTGCCGGCCATCGTGACTGACTTCTTAATCTGGCTGCTATGGAATAAATCTCCAAGCTGACCAATAACAATCTGCTTATAGCCTTTTGAGATAACTTCAATCATTCTCGCTAGCTTATCTTGTAAGTCCTCTAGCTTAGTGATTCCGAAATGCCAATCAGCCAATCCGATGAATAAGTTTCTGTCACCAGTCTTGATTGCGGTTAGCTTTACTGGCATGATCGATTCGGTAAAAGATGTTAAGTTAAATCCTTTAGGTTTCGGTCTAACAACTATCTTTGATTGATAAAGCTGTATAAGTCCATCTACTTGGTTGTTTTGTTCCCAAATATGGTTAGTCGCTTGGACCAGTTCCCAATTTTCGGGATCGTATCCGTGTGCTTGTAATACATAATCAGGATTCTTTGACTGCTCTTCAGTCATACGCAGCTTGATAAGATTTGTCTGAGTACCATCTGATTTGATTTCTGTAGATACTACATTCTTCTTAGCCTTATCTGTTTGCTTAACACGCATATTCTTTTCGCTCGGCGGCAACTTCAACCTGGCACGTTTGCTTCTAACGCTTGGCCATGAGAACTCTTTGCCGAACTCTTCTGAAAGCATAGGCGCTATCTCTAGATTTGTTAGTCCTTCATTTGCCAATTCCGACAATCGTTTGACCTGATGTTCCGTCCATTTAGTAATGTCTGCCACCTCGCTTTTCTGCAAAATAAAAAGCCACTCGCAATGAGTGACTTTTTGAATATAACTTAAAAATACTTAGATATTTTTTCAATATTTAGTTGTAAGTTATTATTAACAGTATAGATGATTGTATTTTCATCGCTAAATTCATTAATAATTATTTTTCCATCGTCAGCTCTAATATTACTAATACCGTTGTTTATTAAGTACTCGTTTAAATCATTTGTGGCTTTCAAAATTTCATCTGGGTTCATAAAAAAACTCCTATCCTGTACTATAGTAACGGAATTATCCGTTCTACTTAATTATACCCTCAAGAAGTTGAATTTGTCCCAGAGCTCTTGAAAGATTATCGCCCACAGAATAATTTTTACGTATCAAAAGGAGGTTGAATGCCGTTGTGTTTGTGGGCGATATCTGATAATACTAATTTACCACGTTTTTAGACCTCGAAAGTTTGAAAATCGTTTAAATATCAAGGCTTCTGTCCAATTCCTCGAAGAATTTGTCTCTTAAAGTGAATGCTTTATTCCTACCGCACTTGATAACTAGATTATCAACCAGCCCTTGCATCGTATACTGAGGAAATCGTTTGATATACAACTCTCGAATGATCGTCTCAGTGTCACTGCCGCACTCATCGAGAAGTTCTTGTACAATCTGCTTATTGCGTTTTAACCGCCGAATCTGTTTATCCGTCTCAATGGTCCACAATGTACCGAACATCAAATCGCTGTCGCTTCTTGTTCCCTTGATATCCCCATTAACATCCTCTTCTCGATACGGAACCCGAATCTCCTCTTCAAGCTTCCTGACGTACTTATCCGTATCTCGGTAATCTTTCAACACTGCCTTGACTCGTTCAACACGCCATTTTTCCAATCACTTGCCCTCCTTATTTTCTTCCTTACCAAAAATTACGCTTGCAACCACTGTCGCTACGACTGCGAAAAAAATCGCTACTGCAAAGTCCATTATTTATCCTCCGTTTACAAGATAGCTTTGATTCTCTTCAGCTGTTTTTTCTTGATTCTAGATTTCTTTGTCCTACGATAAATTTGATGATATTTCTTGACCCGTGGATCTCTTGATTGTTTAATTTCAATATTTAGAACAACTTCATCCATTGATGCACCGAATAGCCTAAAAGCATTCGATATACTGTTTACTATTTCTTCAATTGATCCGCGGGACCAATTAAGCAGCCTTTGACTAGTCTCATCTGATGCCATCATTTATCCCCCTGCTTCCATCGCATCCCTAACTAACGGATCGTTAATAATAATCTTGTACTTCATTTGCTCATGCTGCAGCTGTTGTTCTAGCTTTACGATTTGCTGTTGCTGGTCAACTATCGTATAGGATAGCCAACTTAGGCCAGCGATCATCAGTAGCAGTATTATGATGATAGAATAACTAGTTTTCATAGGTTTGCTCCAATAGTTCAGGATTAGAATGAATATTGCCAATGACTTCATGATTAGTTGTTACATCGTAACTCTCACCTGTATTCCTATGACCCAATCTATAATCACTTTTCTTTAGTACAACTACAAAGCCAGCTTCTTGTTGAAGATACGCAACATATCCAACATTACCATATTGATTTACTACAACATTCCCCTCGAAAATCTCCACGCCGTTCTTGTCTTTCAAACCAGTGGATTGCATTATTTCCCATGTTTTACCAAGTTCATTTTCATAATAAACAGGATTAAAATCGTCCATAACCGGACCTAAATACCACATTTCCCCTTCTTCATCAAAAACCAAAGATGCAACCTTAATCCAAAGGTTTTCTTCCTTATCCCAAGCTCTAAATTTTGGTACCATATTATCCCTCCATCCATGATATAATCGCCACAGGAGGCGATCGTATGAAAATTACTGTTGATGCACGTGCTGCTATGAAATCTGCTGTGGAATACGTTTTAAATGATTTGGAGTGTCTACCAGTCGAGCTTGAACTGACAGACGATCCAAACGACTTATTAAAAACTGCGTCCGATATTACTAGTGAATATCAAAACGAGTTCTTTCGTTGTCTTGAAATGGAATTCAATTTTAGATTATTCCATAGTATTAGCGAACAACTTGCTGATAACGGAATTCATATTGTTCGCAAAGAAGACTCATAGTGGGTCTTGAATTACCTCCAACTTTTGCTTTAGAATATTTGTAATGATTTTATATTCTTTTAACTAACTCGTTTAAATTTTTAGGTATCGCCAGCAACTTTATAGTTGTTGGTTTTTTATTTGCTGAAAATGATTAATTAAAGTACTATTTAAAAAAAGGCACACTCCTAATCACAAGTATTGAGGCCCAATCAATTTTAAACGTAGCCTTTCCAGTACCTCTGCTCCAATGGTGCTGGTTTTTTGTTGTGATTATTCCGTTATAGCTGACGATTGCGGAATTAATCTTCACTTAAATATCCCAATTAATTTCATGTGTGATAGCTAGTTTTAGCAGCTTAAGCTCATGCAACAAATCAATTTTTCTAGCAATCTCACTCACTATATCGTATTGT
>OAUR01000046.1_pt1 | contig 55721 bp, 49 predicted proteins | sample 1476311 | NCBI WGS metagenome assembly OAUR01 (sample SAMEA2580058, study PRJEB22360) | human gut metagenome | biome: human gut; feature: human-associated habitat; material: faeces | place: Denmark | collected 2008/2010 | reverse complement strand
CGCCAAAAGCCGGCAGTGTCGTACTAAGTGCCGAGAAAGTCTTAACCGGTCGTACCTTACAAGCAAATGAATTCGATTTTGAACTAGTCGATGAAGAGGGAACTGTACTTCAAACAAAAGCCAATGACGCCACTGGCAAGATCTACTTTGACGCGCTCCCTTACGAGGAAACAGGTGAGTATCACTACACCATTCGTGAGAAGGCAGGAACTGACGGTACCATCACATACGATACGAAAGAACTAGCGGTAGTCGTGACCGTCACCGATGAAGACGGACAATTGACCGCAGTTGCGGAATATGAAGGCAACCAAGTCTTTGAAAACGACTATACGCCAAAAGCTGGCGGTGTGGTCTTGAATGTAGAGAAAGTGTTGACAGGCCGCACACTAGCAGCCAACGAGTTTGCCTTTGAGCTAGTCGGTGAAGCAGGCAACGTGTTACAGACGAAAACCAATGACGTAAATGGTCAAATCTATTTCGATGAATTGACATATGGCGAAGTCGGCGAATACCGTTATACGATTCGGGAAAAAGCTGGCGCAGATAGTACCATTACCTATGACACGAAAGAAATTGGTGTTGTCGTGAAAGTAACCGATGAAGACGGGCAACTAGTGGCAAAAGCAACGTATGATAGCAATGCGATCTTTGAAAACGACTATACACCAAAAGCTGGTAGTGTCGTACTGAGTGCCGAGAAAGTCTTGACAGGCCGCACGTTACAAGCTGACGAATTTATATTTGAACTGGTAGATGAAGATGGTAACATTCTTCAAACAAAAGCCAATGATGCAACCGGGCAAATTGCCTTTGATGCTCTTGCATATGACAAAGCAGGCGAATACCGTTACACCATCCGTGAGCAAGCAGGAACTGATGGCACCATCACTTACGATGCAAAAGAACTAGCGGTAGTTGTAACCGTCACCGATGAAGACGGACAGCTCGTGGCAGTGGCCGAATACGAAGGCAATGCGATCTTTGAAAACGACTATACGCCAAAAGCCGGCAGTGTCGTACTTAGTGCCGAGAAAGTCTTAATCGGCCGTACCTTACAAGCAAATGAATTCGCTTTTGAACTAGTCGATGAAGAGGGAACTGTACTTCAAACAAAAGCCAACGACGCCACTGGTAAGATCTACTTTGATGCTCTTGCATATGACAAGGCAGGCGAATACCACTACACCATTCGTGAGAAAACAGGAACTGATGACACCATCACTTACGATACAAAAGAGCTGGCGGTAGTTGTAACCGTGACGGATGAAGACGGACAGTTGACCGCAGTTGCCGAATACGAAGGCGATCAAGTCTTTGAAAACAGCTATACGCCAAAAGCAGGCAGTGTCGTACTAAGTGCCGAGAAAGTCTTAACTGGTCGTACGCTACAAGCAAATGAATTCGATTTTGAACTGGTCGATGAAGACGGAACTGTTCTTCAAACAAAAGCCAACGACGCCACTGGCAAGATCTACTTCGATGCTCTTGCATATGACAAAGCAGGTGAGTATCACTACACCATTCGTGAGAAAACAGGAACTGACGGTACCATCACCTACGATACAAAAGAGCTTGCAGTAGTTGTGAACGTGACGGATGAAGACGGACAGCTCACGGCAGTTGCCGAATACGAAGGCAACCAAGTCTTTGAAAACAGCTATACGCCAAAAGCAGGCAGTGTCGTACTAAGTGCCGAGAAAGTCTTAACTGGTCGTACACTACAAGCAAATGAATTCGCTTTTGAACTAGTCGATGAAGACGGAACTGTTCTTCAAACAAAAGCCAATGACGCAACTGGCAAGATTTACTTTGACGCTCTCGCCTATGATGAAACAGGTGAGTACCACTACACCATTCGTGAGAAAGCAGGAACTGACGGTACCATCACCTACGATGCAAAAGAACTGGCCGTAGTCGTGACCGTCACCGATGAAGCTGGACAGTTGACCGCAGTGGCGGAATACGAAGGCGATCAAGTCTTTGAAAACAGCTACCAACCACAAGCAGGCAGTGTCGTACTAAGTGCTAAGAAAGTCTTGACGGGTAGAGATTTGCAAGCCAACGAATTCGCATTTGAATTAGTGGATGAAGCTGGAAAGGTTCTGCAAACCCAACGCAATGACGCAAATGGAACGATTACCTTTGATGCAATGACGTATGACGATGCTGGGGAACATCGTTACACGATTCGTGAAAAAGCTGGCAACGACGCCACGATCATCTATGATGAAACCACCTATCAAGTAACGGTCACAGTCAAAGATCAAGCAGGAAAATTAGTAGCTGAAGCGGAGCAAACGGCAGACATGGTATTCAACAATCGTGTCAAAGAAGGCAAAACAACGAAGCAGGGAACTGACAACTTACCGAAAACCAATGACACCACGACCGCTGGTTGGGTCGTCTTGGGGCTGTTGTTAGTAGTGATCGCAGTAGGCATCTACCTTGATCGCAAAAAACGGACGCCGTTATCATAGGCAGGGGAAGCAACAGAGCAGAAAGAGAAAGCGGGATGAGGCCAACTTGTCCCGCTTTTTCCTGCCCTATTTTTCTTCACTTCAAAGAAAAAAAAGCGTCAAAAGTATGAAACGCTAGAAAGCGAACAATCAGCAAACCAAGACTCAAGAAGGGAACGAAGGGCAACTGCGCCAATCGTTTCTTCCAGATGCCTTGATAGCTAAAAAAAGCGAGGAGACCAAGACTGCTGGCTACTAGTAAGAGGGCCAAAAGTGTCGACGGCGATAGCCAAGTGCCCCAGCCTGCCAGCACTAAGAGATCGCCGTCGCCCATTTTTTCCTGCCAGACAAAAAAGACCAGTGGAACCAGCAAGCCTAAAGACAGCCATTGAAAAGAAGCGCCGCTTCTAAACTGTGCCAGCGCTAGCAGTAGGTGGGCGGGGTACAGCAGTTGTGGGTAGACGCTATAGTCTATCAAGTCGGTCAAGCTGAGTAAAAAGGCACTGGTCAGCCAGACAAAAGCCAGGAAGCTTTCGGAATCATGAAAGGCAAGCCCGCAAAGCCCGCCATAGCATATGCCAGCGAAGACCCAATAAAGCGGGGGTGAAAGCCATCTTGTAGGAAGGAGAAAAAACCAATGGTTATCCGAAACTTTGTTCACCCTCGGGGAATGAGAACGAGAATCACTTTTTGGCAGATTCCAAAACAGGGTTTGCAATAGTAAAAGCCAAAAGAAGCCGAGTAAAGCGCCTAAAAAAAACACGAAAATCGTCATTTTTCGTACCCCCTCATAAAGAAATACGTAAGAGAGTGAGAAATTTTCTCAAATAGATGATTTTGTTGTACTTTTTAATTGTTTCGTATTATCCTTAAAATAGATAATTTAGAGGAGGAATCGTTATGAAATTTGAACAAACAAAAGAAGTATTAAACCAACTTGTTGCTGATTTAAGCCAAATGGCTATGGTCGTTCACCAAACACACTGGTACATGCGTGGACCTGGCTTTTTGACATTGCATCCAATGATGGACGAATTCATGGATGATTTAAATGAGCAATTGGATGAAGTTTCTGAACGCTTGATTACATTAGATGGTTCACCATATTCAACTTTGCGTGAAATGGCTGAACACACTCAAATCCCTGATGAAGTCGGCAACTGGGACCGCACGATTCCAGAACGCTTAGCTACATTGGTGGAAGGCTACCGTTACTTAGCGGACTTATACCAAAAAGGGATCGAAGTATCTGGTGAAGAAGGCGACGATCCAACCCAAGATATCTTCATCGGCTTCAAAACAGCCATCGAAAAACGTATTTGGATGATCCAAGCGCACTTAGGCGAAGCGCCATTGATCGATCCAGCGAAATCTCGCGTACGTCATTAATCAACAAAAAACCAGCGAAGAATTTTCTTCGCTGGTTTTTTTACTTGCCCGCCAATAATGCTTTGGCGGCTTCAATTTGCTGTGCCACTTGATCAAAACCGGTGCCGCCATAAGAATGGCGATTTTTGACGGCGGTATAGGAGTCAAGTTTTTCAAAAATATCGCTGTCGATGGCAGGATGGATCGCTTGGTATTCTTCCAAAGAAACATCTTGCAGATAGATGCCTTTGCTCAAACACTCACTGACGAGCTTGCCGACGATCTCATGGGCTTGTCTGAAAGGTACGCCTTTGCCGGCTAAGTAATCCGCTAATTCTGTTGCATTGGAAAAATCCTTTTCAGTGGAATCTTGCATCCGTGCTTGATTGACCTTCATCGTTGCGATCATGCCTGTCATGATCTGCAAGCTTTTCGTGATGGTTTCGGCACTGTCAAACATGCCTTCTTTGTCTTCTTGGAAATCTTTGTTGTACGCCAGCGGCAAGCCCTTCATGACCGTCAAAAGACCAAAGAGGTTCCCATAGACACGTCCTGTTTTTCCACGGATCAGCTCCGCCATGTCAGGGTTTTTCTTTTGAGGCATGATGGAGCTGCCGGTGGAGAAGGTATCGATCAGTTCCACAAATTGGTATTCATGGCTGCACCAAAGAATCAGCTCTTCACAAAAACGAGACAGATGCATCATCAATAAAGAGGCGTTGCTTAAAAATTCCAAGATAAAATCACGATCGCTGACCGCATCTAGGCTGTTGCTGTAAATATTGCTGAACCCTAACTCTTGAGCGGTGAAAGCACGATCGATAGGGAAGGTGGTTCCTGCCAAAGCGGCACTGCCTAAAGGCATCACATCGATGCGGCTCAAACTCTCTTTGAAACGCTCTTGGTCACGCGTCAGCATACTGTAATAGGCTAAGAGGTGATGGGCAAAAGAAATCGGCTGTGCATGCTGCAGATGGGTATAACCGGGCATGATGGTGTAGATATTGGCTTCGGCTTGTAAAACCAGCGCTTCTCGCAACTCAGCGATCAAAGTGATCACCTCTTGCACGACTTCTTTCAAATACAAATGCATATCGGTCGCCACTTGGTCGTTTCGACTGCGGGCAGTATGCAGTTTGCCTGCCACGGGTCCAATCAATTCATGCAAGAATGTCTCGATGTTTAAATGGATGTCCTCATTTTCAATCGTGAAGGTCAATTCGCCAGCGGCCAATTGCTGCTGAACCGTGGTCAAGCCGCCAATGATCGCTTCGCCATCGGTTTGACTGATGATGCCCGTATGGACCAGCATTTTGACATGTGCCAAACTGCCAAGAATGTCTTGTTTTGCTAACTTTTGATCAAACGTGATGGAAGCCCCAAAAGCATCGATCCATGCTTCATTTTTCCCATCGAAACGTCCGCCCCATAATTTTGCCATATTCTCACCTCAAAAAAAGATTACGGCTGAAGCGGCAGCTTCAGCCGTGCATACTTAAATCAATGTTTCTGTTAGTTGCTGTTGTGCTTGGATCTCAGCGTGCACTTTGCTTGGCAGTCCCCATAATTTGATGAAGCCGATAGCCGCATGCTGATCAAAGGTATCTGCAGAAGTATACGTTGCTAAGTTTTCATCGTACAGGCTGTTTTCAGATTTCCGTCCTTCACAAATGACGTTGCCTTTGAATAATTTCAAACGCACGATTCCGTTGACGTAGACTTGTGTGCTTTTCAGGAAGGTAATCAAGGCTTCCGTCAATGGATTGAACCAAAGACCATCATAGATGACTTGGGCTAATTGCTGCTCGATGATTGGTTTGAAATGCGCCAATTCCCGAACAAAGACCAAATCTTCCAATTCTTTATGAGCCGTCATCAAAGCGATCGCTCCTGGACATTCATAAACTTCCCGTGATTTGATTCCCACCAGACGATTTTCGATATGGTCGATCCGACCAACGCCATGCTCGCCAGCCACCCGGTTCAGTTTCATGATCAATTCTGCTAGATTCATCGTTTCGCCATCAATGGCCGTCGGTACCCCTTGATCAAAGGTGATCTCAACGATCGTCGGTACGTCAGGAGTATCTTCTAATTCTTGTGTGATGGCGTAGGCTCCTTTTGGCGGTGTTGCCCAAGGATCTTCTAAGACGCCGCACTCACAGGCACGTCCCCACAAGTTTTGGTCGATGGAATATGGATTGTCCAAGTCAGCGGGAATCGGCACTCCTTTTTCAGCCGCATAGGCAATCTCTTCTTCTCGGGACCATTTCCATTCCCGAACCGGTGCGATGACTTTCAAGTGAGGCGCTAAAGCAGCGATCGCCACTTCAAACCGAACTTGGTCGTTGCCTTTACCAGTACAGCCGTGGGCGACGGTCGTTGCGCCAGTCGCTAATGCCAACTCCACCAATTTCTTGGCAATCAATGGACGAGACAAAGCGGAAACAAGAGGATAAGAATTTTCATAAAAAGTATTGCCTTGTAAAGCGATCAAAGCAAAATCTTGGGCGAATTCTTCGCGGGCATCGATGGCATAAGATTCAATCGCGCCAACTGCCAAAGCTTTGTCTTTAATGGATTGGGTGTCGCGACCTTCACCGATGTCTAGGCAGCAAGCCACCACATCATATCCTTGGTCCGTTAACCATTTAATTGAAACGGAGGTATCTAATCCTCCAGAATAGGCCAATATTACTTTTTCTTTCATACTTATTAACTCCTTTTCCGCGTGTTTTCAAGTGATTGAAGCTATCTTATCAGAATAAAAATAATAAATCAAGGGTAAAATTAAATATTTATACATAAAAGTGGTGATTATCAGGTTTTTATACTATTGTCGATGGTTAAGGAAAAGAAGTGGATGCTCACTTTGCTAATGAAAGTTTATACATAATATTCATAAAGATATTCAGTTTTAGAATCCTGCAACAACAAGTTTCGTTTTTCAGAGAAAATGGCAGAAAACGAATGGAGAAAATTTTCAAAAAGAGGCGGAATTACGTTGACATTAGGCTTTATAGAAGGTATTATGTTATATGGTATTGTTTGCCCCACAAGAGCCCCGGAAACTCAAGTGTATGTCAAACATTCGTGAAATTGAATTGGAGGAAAAAATTGTGCGTACAACATATATGGCCAAACCAGGCGAAGTAGAACGTAAATGGTACGTAGTAGATGCAACAGATGTTCCTATGGGTCGTCTTTCAGCAGTAGTAGCATCTGTCTTACGTGGTAAAAATAAACCAACATTCACACCTCATGTGGATACAGGCGATTTCGTAATCGTCATTAATGCAGAAAAAATCAAATTAACAGGTAACAAAGCAAGCGATAAAATTTATTACCGTCACTCAAACTTCCCAGGAGGATTGAAATCAATCTCTGCTGGAGAATTACGTGCTAAAAATTCTCGTCGTTTGATCGAAACTTCTGTAAAAGGCATGCTTCCTAAAAACACTTTAGGCCGTAAACAAGGAATGAAACTTCATGTTTATGCTGGCGCTGAACACCCACATGCTGCACAACAACCAGAAGTATTGGACATCACAAACTTAATCTAATAGGAGGGAATTTCATTGGCACAAGCTCAATATATCGGCACTGGCCGTCGTAAAAATGCAGTAGCCCGCGTACGTTTAGTACCAGGTACTGGTAAAATTACTGTTAACAAAAAAGATGTTGAAGAATACATCCCACACGCAGACTTGCGTGAAGTAATCAACCAACCATTCGGCGTTACAGAAACTAAAGGTTCATACGATGTTTTTGTAAACGTAAATGGTGGTGGATACGCTGGACAATCAGGTGCAATCCGTCACGGTATCGCACGCGCATTGTTACAAGTTGATCCTGATTTCCGTTTAGCTCTTAAACGTGCTGGCTTACTTACACGTGACGCACGTATGGTTGAACGTAAAAAACCAGGTCTTAAGAAAGCTCGTAAAGCTTCACAGTTTTCAAAACGTTAATATATTCTATATATCAACATTTCAAGACATTTTCCATTTATTTGGGAATGTCTTTTTTTTGTTTTGTGGTAACATATAGTATAAAAAATAGAAGGAAATTAAACAAATGAGGTGAGTTCGTTTAATTCTGAAGAAATGGAAATTATGGTTAACAGTGATTTCGAAAACTATTTAATACCTTTGGGACTTCCATCAGAAAATATACTAACTACAAAGTCGTAAAAGAATCAAATATCAGGAAGCTTTTAAACAATAATCCAAAGCATAAATCTAAAAATTCAAAAAATGCAATATAACTTTCGAAATTTAATTGGAAGATTTGTCTCAGCGTTAGATGACTTATGGAATGAGGTTGTTATTAATTTATATAACAAAAATAATAGTGTGTTGTATGGATATTTTTTGTGATTCAGCAGTAGGAGATAATTTAAGAGAAGATTAGTTGATATAAATGACTTAATTGATATTAAAGATAGAGTTTTATTAGATAATTGTTTAAAGATTGAGATAAAAACTGATATTGTTCATCAAAAATTAGTTCATATGTTGAATAAGAGGAATAATATTAGTAGCGCTCATCCAAACGATGGACAAATCAAACTTTTTGAATTATTTGGATGGCTTTAAACATGTACCGTGAAAGTAAGATAATTTCAAAAATGCTGACTTGGTTAACAAGGTCTTAAAAAAGCTCGTAAAGTTTCGCAGCTTTCAAAATGCCAATATAGCAACATTTTCAGACGCTTTGCAATTTAGTTTGGTAAATGCTTTTTTGAACTGACAAAAAGCATAATGATCTCAACCTGAAGACTATATAATTAAGAGATAATTGTAGCCAGTTTAGTGAATGACCAAGATATATGAGGAAATTATAGTTTGCATACGCAGTAAATCAATACTCCAAGAAGTCTGGGAAAATATAAATGAGTCAGACCTCGATTATATGACAATTCACGCTGAATGGTGTTACATATAAAGTAAAGATGGGGTAAAAATGCATTAAGAACTGTAATACTGCTCCAAACAAGTTTACTATACTAAAACGCATATTCACATATTCGTAATATATACTTATAGAGTTATTTCGCTAGGATAAGTAGAAAATGGAATAAGACAATGCTATGTATAAATATATATATAAATGAATAAAGTATTATTTTTAACAAAATTTGATTTTTAGGTTATAAGAAATGCCATAACCTTGTATAATTGTTTAAAAGGAAAGCTATTTTCTATACTAAATAAGAACGGAGTGATTTCATGGGAACAAACAAAGCTAGAATTGATAAATCTATTAGAAAAATTCTCGCAGGAAAGTCTATTGACGAGGCCAAATCGAGTTTGCCACAAATAACTAGTACGATGAAAAGTAATTTTATTGGCAAAGAAGTTTCTGAAGAAACTTATCAGAGTATTGTAGGTGTTGTAGGTGGAAAGCTTTCAAAACTTTATGCATTGGAAGAAGATGAGTGTGAAGAAATAGCACATAATTTGTTAAAAAGAGAACAATGGATAAACGAGGTAATGGAGCTTGTTGAAGATAATCTGAATGTGGAAATGTCTGAAATATTACTAAAATCATTGCGAATAGCTTTAGCAGAAACTATTAATGAAGAAAAAGATGAAAGGTATTTTATAGAGAAATTGTTATACCGAATTGTGTTCCTGTCATTAGAAAATACAATGCAAGGAGCATTAGAAGGTTTAGATGAAGGATTAACTATCCCGCAAATTAGAAAGGAATTCATTGAACCTCTTGCTGATAAGTTATTTGAAGATGATGTGAGAGAAAATATTTCGAACTTGATTGATGGTAAAATAACATTGGCTACAGTAAATGAACAGATTGCTGATAAACTTAAAAATTTTGGTGGTTTCTAATGGAAACAAATTCTTACTTTCAAGATTTTATTGATGAAGCTACAGATTACTATTATATGAGTGAACATGAACGATGTAATGCTTGTGACATAGTTAACGTAATGCTTGCAGCTTTTGATGGAGATATTTCTACAGGTGGAGATTCAAATAATAAAGCCCCTAGAAAAATAGCTGTTTCAGCAAAAGTATATAATATTGAAAGATGGGAAAGTTCAAAGGATCAATTGATTGAACTTCTTAATTGGGTATCTGGAGATCTGTTTAATGTGATGTTTGAAAAAAACACAAAAATATTTAATATCTTACCATTAGAAATTCCTAGTTCTCAAAAAAAGTGTATAACTCTTTTTTCAGGAGGACTAGATTCTCTAGCAGGAGCATATCATAATTTTTCAAGTAATATTCTAAGTGATTACGTGGGATACGTCAATAAGTCAGAAGAGCAAACACACCAAGTATTATTACAATCTTTTTATAATAAGATTTTTTCTGTCCACGGAAGTGAGATTGATATTAGGAATAAATATCAAAAAGCAAAAACGTTTCACTTTCAGTCTACACGATCTTTATTGTATCTTTCATTAGCGATATCGAAAGCAATATCTAACTCTACAAGAGAGATTAGAATGTATGAGAATGGCATACTATCTTTGAATCCAGAATTTGGAAGATTTACTACAAAAACCACTCATCCTAAAACAATATTTCTTTACAATGAACTTCTTACTGCTCTTGGCTATGATATTCGAATTTTAAACAAGTTTGAGTATAAAACTAAAGGAGAAGTTATTGCAAATATGAATTTTGAATTTAAATCACAAATAAAAAATACTTTTACATGTGGTAAAAGCAGAGCTGGAAGACATTACAAACATAAAGGGCAATGTGGTACTTGTATTCCATGTATACTTAGAAAAATATCTTTAGCTTCGCATGATAATGAGACTTTCGATACTGAATATTTTGTTGGGTATGAAAATATCACTTCTGCGCCAAAGAATTATTTGAAAGATTACAATAACAATGTGGGATATTTTGAAGCATATGTCGAAGCTATTAAAAATGATACAATCTTTGGTGAAATATCTAACAATAAACCGAAATTTCATGAGGATGAAAGTTACTTACAAAAACAAAAAATAATGTTTGATAAATTTGTCGCTGAATACGAAAGGTTTATTGAAAAATATGGGATATATTGATTTGCATGTTCACATTGATTTTTATTCAAAACCATTAGAGTTAGCTAAAGAGTATGAAGAATTGAAGATATACGCTATTTTTGTCACTTACTTGCCGGAAATATTTTTGAAAACTCGATATGAATATGAGAACTATAAGTATGTACGAATGGCATTAGGGTTTCATCCAGATATGGTAGGAGAGTATATTTTTAGTAGGAATGAGTTTGAAAAAGGATTGAAGTATACTAGATATATTGGAGAAGTAGGACTTGATTTTTCTGGATCAAATCAACGATTAAAAAAAGAGCAAGTTGAAATATTTCAACAAATAACTAATCCTAAATACAACAAAGGTAATATTTATTCAATTCATTCTAGAAAAGCAGAAGTGGAAGTTCTTGAGATACTCAAAAAAAATAATGTGAGAAATGCAATTTTTCATTGGTATACTGGTGGAAAAAAAACGTTGAAAGATATTGCTGAATCGGGTTATTTTTTTTCTGTAAATCATAAAATGCTTTCTTCAAAGAATGGGTTGGAAATCATTCAAAGCATTCCGAAATCACAACTATTGTTTGAAACTGATGGACCATTTGCAAGAAAGGATAAAAAGATTGTTTATCCCCGAGACTTAAAAGAAATTTATGATGATTTTGAGAAGGTAATCCCAGGTTTTGAAAAGATAGTTTTTTCTAACTTTAAGAGACTATTGTTTCAGAAGGATATTGATAGAATTAATTGAAATCAGAGTTTAAGACAAGAAGGATCTTAAGAGGTTCTTGAACATGCTATGTTAGAGATTAAGCAACAGTTGAGTGATTACTTTAAAATATGGTGATAAAGTGTGTTGTACTGCGTATATATGTTAGTCGTTGGAGGTTATTATGAAAATATCAGAAATATTCGCTCTAAATAAACAACAACATGAATTAGATTTTATAAACATTGATATAGACAAAGAAATTCCATTATTTTTGGATGCTTATATTTTTTCTGTTAGGGACGATGTCTGGGCTAGGGAATGTAACATTCTAATAGAAGACTTCTTTAGAAAAATTCATGAGTATATTAAATTAGGAAGAAAAAAAGAACTATATAAGTTATGTAGTCCATTAAGTGAACCCAATGAAACATGTCTGGGGAGATCAAAAGGAAAGCCTAGAGGAACATTTCAAAGTACAGAAAAAGTTGTTGAAATTTTTTATAAATTATATGACATTCAGCATCAGCATGGAAATCAGTTTGATGTGATAAAGACTTTGTCTGATATGAAATTTTACATTGAGGATGTCGGGAATGATACTGTTTCTGAATATTATAACGAATTTAATACGGTTTCAATTGCTTGAGTATACTTATGAACAATGCCGTCTACATAATATTCCTACAGAAAAAATGGTATCAAAACCATTTTGGAATGGGATAACATCTAGATGGGAAAAAATGGAAGATATTAATCAATTAATAATTGGAGAAAAAAGAATTTTATTAGTCCCTAAGAATACAGTTTTTTCTGAAGGTGAATATACTTTTGAGAAGGATGTGTTTGTACAACATGACATGCTCAACTTTTTAACCCAACAAGAATTACAAATTCCTAGTAGTTCCTTGATTAAACATAGACAGCCTAAAAAGGATCAAGAAATAGGAGATCCTTACGTGACAAAGAAAAGTATTAGAGAAAGAGATAGAGTTGACAGAAAAGAATTTGTTCTCGAATTTAGTAGTAAGTATCCGGAAATAATGGACGCATTTAAAAAGAAGAAACACTTTAAAAGTTTAGATATAGAAAAACTTTATGAGGTTCAAAATGAGAAGTTAACGGATGATGACTATAATGAATTGATTGATGCGTTTATTTTAACTCTTAAATCTATTCCTAGTGGCAAAAGCAATGCCTATGAATATCATAAGTTTATCTCGGGACTTCTGACTTTTATGTTCTACCCTTCTCTATCCAATCCAAAGGAGGAGACACCTATAGATAGTGATAGAAAAAGGATAGATATATCTTATATAAATACAGCAGAAAAAGGTTTTTTTAAAAACTTGAAATCTGAAATAACCTCTAATTATATATATGTAGAATGCAAAAATTATTCTGGGAAAGTTTCTAATCCTGAATTTGATCAACTTTCGGGAAGGTATAATGAATCATCTAGTAAAGTGGGATTTCTTGTTTGTCGTAAAATATCTGATATTAATAAAGCGTACGAAAGAGTGTCAGCTCAATTTAGAAGAAAAAAAGACCTATCTCTAATTATTACAGATGAGACAATTCATTCAATGTTGAATGCTATGAAGATAAGAGACAATAAATCATTTGTTGACCTCAGCCATGAAAATATATTGTATGACATAAAAAGAAAAATCGAAGTGGAAAAATATTGATTTGAAATATTTGATGTAGAATATTTTAAATACTTATTTTTGGCTCGCACTGATTTTTAAAAAGTTGACACCATTTAATTCCAATTTCTTGAAACTCAATGAAATTTTAGTATGTGAATCACGTTATATTCATTACTATTGTAAGTTTTTAAAACGTTAAACTTTATATATTTTTTTCTTCAGACGATTTGAAATTTAGAGGCTTTTTGTCAATAATGAAAATGAAGAATCAGTTCTGATTCTTCACTCCTATAAATTATAGAGCTGGAAAATGTCTTTTTTTAAAAAGATATAATAATTATTCCGAAATATAAAAAAATAAGGTTGATAAGAATATGGGGAAATATAACAAGAGGAAAGTAAGTCAAGAAATATATGAAATAAGGAAAAAAATAGAAGAAGAATTCTATTCACATGAGTTTTTCTCAATGAATTCTGAACAAGCAGCTGAGTTAATATTTAAAAAATTGGGAACCATTCACAGAATAATTACAGGCCATGAGCATATATTTAAACGACAATTAAATTTAGATTTTCCATTATTTGATATGGCTAGTTTTTTTCAAGAATCATTAAACGAGATATTTAAGGGGTTAATTTTAACATATGAAAAAGAAAGAATAAGCAATTATAAAATAACGGTTGAAGAAATTTTAGACTTAATGTCAATTGGGTACAAAATATCTATTTTTAGGACATATGAATATTTTCATTCTAAAGATGTTGTTAAAGTAACTATCAATAAAAAAAATCGCATGGACTTTAATTATGTCAACGATGAAGTGGTTAAGTATAATATCACTTATGATGTCCTGTTTAGAGACCTAGAGGTATATGGTAATCAAAAAGAAATTGTGAAACGTAATCTGAATAACATTTTTGATGTACTTGATTTTTCTCATAAACAAATGTTTCAAATAAATGTCGATATTGATTTTGGAGATTTCACGTTAAAAGACTATATTGAATTTACTACTATATTAAATAAAATTATCATTAGGGGAACTTATCAGTTTTTTATAGTTGCAAATGAGTATGGATTCGAAAAACATAAATTAAGTGAGTGGGTTAAAAAAATCAGAAAGGAGACTTATCTAAGTTCAAAAAAAATTGAGAAAATTATAACATTTTTAACTTTTGATTTTACAGATAGTCATTCGGATATATCATTATCATATTTTGTATCAGTTGATGGAGAATTAATGGTATTAAATACTTTATTTATGATACAACGATTAGATACTAATATCATTAGACTTCTAAATATAAAAAATAAATCCAAATTTGATAGTGAGCAAAAAAAACTTGAAGAGCATCAAGTTTGTCAAATAATAAATAACTTAGATTCGAGATATTTGATTGAGCGGGGAAAAAAAGCTATTCCTGGAGTTGACTTACTAGTTTATAGCCCTTTTCATAATGAATTACATATTATTGAATTAAAATTTAAGCTGCCAATTGATAGCGCCCAAGAAATTATTAAATTAGATCAACAAAATTTGAAAAAAGCATTAATTCAGAATAAAAAAGCTAAATTTCATATAGATGAAAATTCGGTACTTAGTGAATATTTTGGAGAGAATTTTTTTAATAAAAAACCAAATAGAATTCAATACTTCACGTTAACAAACTATTCTATTGGGATTGGTACTAGTACTGAGCTGCCTTCATCTATATTGTTAATAGATCATTACTTAAGACTCATGAATACTTCAATTGGAAATGTTTTGGTTAACGATGCTCTGAGTAGAAATGATAAAGGGATGCCTAGAAAATTTACGAAAAGATTTTCCAAGATAGAACTTTACGATTACCAATTTGTAATTCCTATGCATGGGGCAGAGTTTAAAAATATTCGGGAATTTATTGATGAATACCATTGTTATTAAAATATATTTAAAGTGAGGATATTTTTATATACTCAGAATCAGGTCCCAAAAAAGCTCGTAAATCATCATAGTTTCAAAATGCTAATATCTATGTATCGACTATTCAAGCATTGTACGATATATTTTTGGTTAAAATAGTTGCTCTCTTACAGTTCTTTGGTACTATGGACTGATCAGTATAATGAATGTAAAACGGGAATATTGGAAATATTAATAGTTCTAGCCATCATATCTATACCTTGTCTTAAATACTATTTTGCTTTATATTTACCTGAGAAATCAAGGTATCAATAATAGAAGGTAGTAGTAGTGATATAGTGAATAATGAAATAAATAAATATTTTTCAATAATAATGTTGCTTATAAGCAATAACACATAATAAAATAAGCACCAAATGATACTCTTATAAGTATCATTTGGTGCTTATTTTTTATTTCGCGGGCCAATGATGAACAATTCTGATTGGGACCCAAGTGATTTTTCATGATCAATCTCATCTAGCATTATTATCTTTTTACACAATAATCTAACTAGAAAACGATGGTTACCTTTTTTCTAGTTATGAAAACTTTCATTTATCCTCAATCGTCAAAATCTCAAGAATATCATCTATATTCAAAGCCTCAGCTATTCGTTCGATGTATTCAATATTGATTCGTTGCCGTTTTCCACTGGATAGTTCACTTAGCTTAGCCGGGCAATATCTATGTCCGCACGCCTAGAAAGCTCTCGTAAAGAAATATTATGTTTTTTCACAAGTTCTTAAATATGGATCACTAACACTTTTTCCTTATACACAAAAATTACCTCTTTATTGATGTTTATGTAAGTATCATAGAGTATAATGTTACCAAATCTGTTGCTTTATTAGCAAACATTATGTGAGTTCTTCCTATTTATCACCTTTAAGCTAAAAACACATCCAGTCATTAATATAAACAGAAAATCCGAGAGAAGAAACTGGTTAATGAGCGTCTACTCATCTCTTATAATGATTTTCAAGCGTTATTACAATGAAATTTCGGTATCAGTGCTCACTGGCTTTATAAGAAGTTCTTACATCAGTCATATTTACCAAATAATCAATACTAGTGTCATAATGGCTTGCTAACTTAATCAACGTTTGAATAGGGATATCCAGCGCACCGTTCTCGTACCGAGAATACGTTGACTGTGAAACATTTAAAAGAGTAGCAATTTGGCGTTGGGTTAAATCGTTGTCTTCTCGCAGATCACGGATTCTCTGAAACATAGTTCTCACCTCGATAACATTCTACTTTATGCGAAAAATGCATATTGACTTCTATGCGTTTTTCGCATAAAATAAGGTTAGTTACGAGGATAAGGCTTTTTGTAATCTGTTAGATTGAGCAAATAATCAACGCTAGTAGAGTAAAAATCTGCTAGTTTTATCAAGGATTGTGTCGGTATGTCTAGCTTCCCTGATTCATATCTAGAGTAAGTAGTTTGGCTAATGTTTAATAATTTAGAAAGTTGTTCTTGATTCAAGTCTTTATCTTCTCGTAAATCACGAATTCTATAATACATAAAATCACCTCACTTATATTTTAGGGGAAGGGATTTATGTTGCGACATTATATGCGATAAGCGCATAAAATAATTTGCTTTTAACAACACACCTTAGACTTTCCTAAAAGAACCAATAATAAAACTACAATCGTAGTAAACGAAAGGGGGAAAATTACTACAAGTTTACTACTTTATTTTCAGACCAAGTGTATTAAAAAGTTTTAGCTTTTAGTTGATTTTTAACCAAGCAATTATAAGGAGGAATTTATGTGAGAAAAAGATTGTGTTTGCTAGGGGTAGTTTGTTTTGTCAGTATCCTGTTTCTATCTGCTTGTTCCAATGAATCAAATCATGGTGAGTCTAGTAGCAATGATGGGAAAGTTTCGCTAACCATGACAGCCTGGGGAAATCCCGCAGAACAAGAAGTATATCAGCGAGCGATTGATGCCTATATGAAACAAAATGAAAACGTATCCATCGAACTTATTCCTGCTCCTGGTGATACGTATGCGCAGCAATTACTCACGCAGTTGCAAGGAAGTCAAGCTCCTGACTTATTTTATGTAGGGGAGGTACAAATGGCGCAACTGATTGCGACGGGACGATTGATTGAATTAACAGATTTCTTGGAATCAGAGGATAGCTACGTCAAAGTTGATGACTTTGCCTCAGGAATTTGGGGCCCTGCTCGAAGAGGAGAGCAGATCTATGGTGTTTCTGTCGATTCCAATCCGATGTTGTTATATTACAACAAAAAAGTGCTAGAAGAAGCAGGACTTGATCCTAACGAACCGCAAAAATTATATGAATCTGGAAATTGGACTTGGGATAATTTCCAAAAGATAAATGAGACGGTCACTGCTAATGGAAAATATGGTCATGTCCTAGAAAATGGTGCACATCACTACTTCAGTTGGTTGTGGTCAAATGGGGGAGAAATGTATGGGGACGATGGTTCGTTTATTTTACCTGAAAATGAACGAGGAATAGAAACCTTTGCTTATTTGACGAAAAATGTAGTTGAGGGGAATTTTACCTATGCCGGGGCTTTGCCAGAGGGGCAAGGTGGGGATGCCATGTTTATGTCCAACCAAACAGCCTTTGTGTCAGCGGGGCGGTGGTTTACACCAATGTTCAGCGAAAATGAGGCATTAGAGTTTGATTACATTCCATATCCTACTAATACAGGTGAACAAATCGAGCCTAGCTTTATTGCAACCGCGTATTTAGCAGTAGGTGATCATTCAAAAAATAAGGAAGAAGCGTTGCGCTTTCTATCCTATTATACTTCGGAGCAAGGACAACGGGATCGATTAGAAGATGAGGGGAATGCTGTTCCTTCTGTGACGACAGCAGATGACATCATTGAAAATGCCACGATACCTGAGCATGCCAACTATTTAATCGATGCCAGAGATATCGGTAAAGTAGAAGATAAACAGGCATTGGTTCCAGGACTAAGTGATCAATTAGAAAGTATTCTTGATCTACTCTTCTTAGGGCAGTTAGATCTTGATGAAGCTGTAGTACGCTTGGAAAACACAGCCAATGAATTGATCGAAGCCAATCAACCGTAGCAATACTTATTATATGAGGAGGTGGTAGGATGAGGAAAAGCACAACAAAATGGGCCTGGTTATTTCTAACGCCACAATTAGTGGGGCTCATCATTTTTTCTCTGATTCCAGTGGCAATAGCAATTGGCTTGAGCTTCATGTCATGGGATGGGTTTGGTGCTCGGACGTTTGTAGGGATTCAGAATTATGTCAATCAATTTGCCAATCCTGATTTTTGGACAGCAACATACAATACGTTACTCTATACCTTATTCACTGTTCCGATCGGTCTGTGTCTGGCGCTGGTATTAGCGGTCGTTTTGAATAAACGTACGGGAAAAAATGTGTATCGATTGTTCTTCTTCATGCCGGTTGTGACAAGCTCAGTCTCTGTGTCCGTCATGTGGATGTGGATTTTAAATGGTGATATTGGGATATTGAATCAGGTATTAGGGATGATCGGTATCCAAGGACCTAATTGGTTGACGGATACTCGGATCGTGATGCTGTCTATCGCTATGTTAAGTATCTGGTGGCAGCTAGGTTACAATATGGTGATTTTTTTAGCAGGTATTCAAAATATCTCCAAATCCTATTATGAAGCAGCAGAAATGGATGGTGCCAGTAAGTTGCAGCAATTTTTTAAAATCACTTTACCGATGCTTTCACCAACCACATTCTTTCTATCCATTATGGCGATTATTAGTTCGTTTCAAGTGTTTGACCAAGCATTTGTTCTTACTCGAGGTGGTCCGGGGAAAGCCAGTTATACACTTGTCTATCACATTTATCAGCAGGCCTTTATTGATTTTCGCTTTGGGTCAAGTGCAGCAGGCGCGGTTATCCTGTTTGTCGCGATTTTGGTTCTTACATTGATTCAATTTTATGCGCAAAAAAGGTGGGTTCATTATGAAGAATAAGAAAATTAGCGTAGGCATATTGTGCTTACACGGATTACTAGCAATCGGTTCTTTTTTGATGGTCTTTCCTTTTCTCTGGACGATCGGCAGTTCCTTAAAAAATATGACACAGATTTTTGCAATACCACCTGTTTGGTTCCCGAATCCGATTGTTTGGCAAAATTACCTCGATTCATTGCAAGCGATGCCTTTTGGTCGCGCCTATTGGAACAGCTTCTACATTACGATCATCGTCGTTGTTAGTCAGCTTTTCACTGGATCGATGGCTGCTTATGCTTTTGCAAAGTTGAAATTTAAGGGCTCCGAGGCTCTGTTTCTGCTATTTTTAGCGACAATGATGATTCCTAAGCAAGTCACCATGATTCCATTGTATTTGATTATGGACAAGTTAGGTTGGTTAAACACGCATTTGCCATTGATCATTCCTGGTGCTCTATTTAACGCGTTTGCAGTTTTTTTATTGAGACAATTTATTCGAGGAATCCCCAAAGAATTAGAAGAGGCGGCAGTGATGGATGGTGCGAGCATCCCGCGTATTTATTGGAGTGTCATATTACCATTGATCAAACCGGCGCTTGCAGCCATGACGATCTTTATCTTTATGGGCACGTACAATAACTTCATGGATGCATTGATTTATCTTTCAACGCCTGAAAAATTCACGGTTCCTTTGTTGCTAAATAACTTTAAAGGACTCTATGTGACAAATTGGTCTTACATGATGGCAGGTGCCACGATTTCGGTAATTCCAATTATTCTGGTCTATTTGTTTGCCCAACGCTATATTATCGAAGGAATCACATTGACAGGGATCAAGTGATAGATAAAAAAGGATGATTAGTAAATGAAAATCAATCAACTGGCACAGTATTTAGAGTGGATAATGAAATTTGCGTACCTCAACATTCTCTGGCTAGGGTTTACCCTTTTAGGGGGTGGTCTCTTTGGATTTTTTCCAGCTACGATGACTAGCTTCATTCTGTTAAAGCGCTTCGTCGTTGAGGGTGAAACCGAATGGACAGCGCAGGACTTCTTTAGTTGCTATAAAAAAGTATTTTTTCGTAGTAATAAGTTAGGATGCATCTGTTGGTTGATTCTCGGTAGCTTAGGGATCAATTTTCACATAGTTTTAACCTCCGAAGAGCCGCTGTTTATCGGTCTACGCATTCCCATACTATTAGCGATTATTGGTACTTTATCCATGCTTGTCTATGTGTTTCCTATCAGTGTTTATTGGGGAAGATCGATGTATCAGACCTTTTTTTCGGCAGGATGCTTTGCACTAGCATTTCCAGTTCAAACAGCTAAGGTCTTGGCTTTTCTTATTCTCATAGCGTGTATAGGGTTTCTTTTTCCGATGTTTCTGTTGTTCTTTTCTGGAAGTGTATCAATGTATCTAGTGCTGAAAAATTATGTCTTGTTACAGAAGAAAATAGACAAACAATCGATGGAGTAAATGTTGCCAATAGGAAAATAGAAGATGGATTTTTCGAGAAAATATGAAAGAGATTGAGAGGAGCAAGTATATGGTTAAAATTACATTTATTGGTGCAGGAAGTACGATATTTGCAAAAAATGTGTTGGGGGATGCGATGCTGACCCCAAGTTTATCTGAGGCTGATATTGCATTATACGATATCAATGAACAGCGACTTAGAGAATCAGAGCTAATGTTGAGAACGATCAATAAAAATGCCAATCATGATCGGGCAAAAATCCGAACCTATCAGAATCGCAAAGAAGCTTTAACAGGCGCAGATTTTGTCATCAATGCAATCCAAGTAGGCGGCTACCAGCCATCTACAGTGATTGATTTTGAGATTCCCAAAAAATACGGTCTAAGACAAACCATTGGTGATACCATGGGGATCGGTGGGATTTTCCGCACCCTACGGACATTGCCAGTGATGCTAGAGTTTGCAAGAGAAATGGAGGAGGTCTGCCCTCAAGCTTGGTTATTAAATTACACCAATCCAATGGCGATGTTGACGATGGGGATTTTGAAAGGAACGAAGATTAAAACTGTTGGACTCTGTCATAGTGTGCAAGTTTGTGTGTCAGAGTTGTTTAAACAACTGGGGATTTCAGAACAATATAATGCTGACGAATTTCAGTGGAAGATCGCTGGGATCAACCATATGGCTTTTTTACTGGAATTGACAAAAGACGGGAAAGATTTTTATCCAAAAATCAGAGAACTAGCAGCAGCAAAATCACATCCCCATCAAGATTCGGTGCGTTTTGAATTGATGAAACGTTTTGGCTATTACATTACAGAATCTAGTGAGCACAATGCGGAGTATCATCCTTACTTTATTAAAAAATTGTACCCAGAATTAATCGATAGTTTCGATATTCCACTAGATGAGTATCTACGCCGCTGTGAAAATCAAATTAGTGACTGGAATCAGATGAGGGAAAGTATTGTTATGAATGGGGAATTAACCCATACTCGCAGTAATGAATATGCGTCATACATTATGGATTCAATTGTAACTGGTACTCCTTCTGTTATCGCAGGGAATGTTTTGAATAAAGGCCTCATAACCAATCTTCCTGAAGACTGCTGTGTCGAAGTTCCCTGTTTAGTGGACAAGAACGGCGTTCAACCAACCTATGTAGGGCAACTGCCTACTCAGTTAGCAGCGTTAAATCGAACAAACATCAACGTACAAGAATTAACAGTCGAAGCTGCATTGACGTTGAATCGTTCGAAAATCTATCAAGCAGCTTACCTAGATCCGCATCTTTCTTCGGAACTCTCGTTAGAAGCAATTACTTGCCTAGTAGACGAATTAATTGAAGCCCATGCAGGTTATTTGCCAGAGTACAAATAGAAAAAGTTCGGCTTTAGTCTATTGTTATGGTGCTGGAAGTTTATAAAAAGAAGCGAACTCAAAAATTGTAAAATAATTTTTGGGTTTCACTTCTTTTTTGTTGTTATATTAGGAGTTATGGCACAAAGATGTTCACTTTGTTGATGAAATTTTTTGTCCTTACGTAGAAAATGATCCAACACGAAAAGTTCGTTCAATAGAAGACTTGAGAAAATTTAGACTGAATCTTTTTTTATTACAAATCTGAAATGATACGAAAACAAGTACTTCGTTATCTAATCACAGATCATTCATATGCAAAAGTATTATGTGGCTGAATGTTGAGATTGACTAAGTATGGGACTGCTTTAGGAGGAAAGCGCAAGCGTCTCTATAGAAAACTTGATTATTTGAAAGAAAAGCTTTGTATTGATTTGGAGTAAATTCACAATTTTTTTGAATATCTTTAGTTTACCGAGATTCCCCTAAAAAGCTCATCTAACAGCTCTTAACCTTATATACATTTACAAATTTAACTCTTATCTTTTCGCTTTTAGTTAGTTAAAAAGCAAAAAATAAATGTGAATCCGAGCTATTTTTAAATAACTAACCAGATAATCTTCCGATTGGAACAGTTAAATAGTGAATAATTGTTAAAAAGAGATTAGGGAATGCAAGTTGTGATAAGCAGATTCATAAAAGAAGAATGCTAGAAAAGTAGAGAAAAAATAGGATTAATGAAATAATCGAGATTCTTATTTTTTAACAATTTTCGAAAACCATAAATGAATTGAAGGAAGCTTTGTGTGGGTGAAAGAATAATTACAAAAAAATATTGACTTAAAAAAATGGCTATGGTAATCTATAAACGAAAATATCGGAAACGTTTCCAAAAGGCTTCTTCGTTAAATTTTTATTTTTTTAAACAAAAATGGAAACGTTTCTAAAATGTATTGGGAGGAGATTGAATTGGAAAAGACATTGGGACCAGGTGGTGAGATAAGTGCGGTACAACGGGATAAAAAAAATATCTCGAAGTGGAAAAAATTAAAGAAACAGTTGCGGCGTGATAAGTGGATGTACTTGTTGCTCTTACCAGGTATCATCATGACGTTTATCTTTAAGTATGTGCCAATGTACGGTGCTGTGATTGCATTTAAAGACTATAATCCTATGCTAGGAATTTTGGAAAGTCCTTGGGTAGGACTAGATCACTTTAGGGAATTTATCAGTTCACCAAATTTTACACTTTTGCTGAGCAACACATTAAAAATTAGCATTTATGGTTTATTGTTAGGTTTTTTTCCACCAATTATTTTAGCACTGAGCTTGAATCAAATTATCAATAAAAAAATAAAACAGAAAATCCAGTTGATTCTATATGCGCCGAATTTTATCTCAGTAGTTATTATCGTGGGTATGCTGTTTTTGTTCCTATCCGCAAATGGACCTATTAATGGGTTAGTAGAAAAGGTTACGGGGCAACCAATTATGTTCATGTCTAATCCAGCTTATTTCAGAACGATTTATATTTTATCTGGAATTTGGCAAGGAATCGGCTGGTCATCCATTCTTTACACCGCAACACTGGCGGGAGTCAGTACCGATTTATATGAAGCAGCAAATATCGATGGGGCAAATATTTTACAAAAGATTTGGCATATCGATTTGCCTGCATTGAGGCCTGTGATGGTGATCAGCTTCATCTTGGCCGCCGGCGGTATTATGAATGTAGGATATGAAAAAGCCTACTTGATGCAAACTTCAATGAACATCCCTGCCTCAGAAATCATTTCCACTTATGTATACAAAGTCGGCTTGCAATCAGGTGATTATGCCTACTCTGCTGCTGTTGGTCTGTTCAATATGATTATTAATGTCGTTTTATTACTGATTGTCAACAATATAACCAAGCGGCTAAACGATGGTCAAGGCTTGTAATGAAAGGAGAAAATTATGAATAGTGCTTTATCAAAAATCGACCGTCAAATCTTATGGTTGAACCGAGTGATTGTAACATTTTTAGTCGTTATCACCATTGTTCCGCTGATTTATGTACTGGTAGCTTCTTTTATGGACCCAGCTACTTTGATCAATAAAGGTATAAGCTTCAATCCGAAAGATTGGACAATACAAGGATATCAGCGGGTATTTGCAGATGATTCCATTTTACGCGGTTTTGTAAATTCGTTGTTTTACTCTTTTAGCTTCAGCTTATTGACTGTATTTATTACGATGATCACTGCGTATCCTTTGTCTCGACCTAACTTGGCTGGGAAAAAGATTATTATGACTTTTTTTGTCATTACAATGTTCGTGGGTGGCGGCTTGATACCTACCTATTTATTGGTAAAGAACTTGGGCATGTTAGATAGTGTATGGGCGATTATCGTACCAGGTGCTATAAATGTGTGGAATATTATCTTAGCGCGTACCTATTTTAGTGCTTTGCCAAAAGAACTTTCTGAAGCTGCTACTATCGATGGGGCCAATGACTTGCAAATACTGTTCAAAGTCATGCTTCCATTAGCTAAACCAATTATGTTCGTGTTGTTTCTATATGCCTTTGTTGGACAATGGAATTCATACTTTGACGCCATGATCTATATCAAAGATCCCGACTTACAGCCGTTGCAACTTGTATTAAGAAATATTTTGATCCAAAACCAACCCTCACAAGATATGGTGGGAGCCAATACAGCCATGGCAGAAATGAAACAAATTGCTGAGTTGATTAAATACGCAACGATCGTCATTTCTAGTCTGCCATTAATCATAATGTATCCTTTCTTCCAAAAATATTTTGATAAAGGTGTTTTAGTTGGTTCTGTTAAAGGATAAGTATTGTTCACTATTTGTATGAATAAAAATTATAAAGGAGATTTTAAGATGAAAGCAAAATGGATGCTGCCAATCGTTTTTACTTCCGTACTAATTTTGGGGGCTTGTGGAGGCTCAAAAGAAAAGAGTACATCAAGCCCTGATTATGAATTAGAAAATGTCTCTTTTCCATTGAAAGAAAAAGTATCTTTAAAAATGATGTCTCAAAGTGCCCCTTTGGCTCCCAATGATCCTAATGACAAATTGATTTTCCAGCGATTAGAAGAAGAGACCAATCTCCATATTGATTGGACAAACTACAGTAGTGATTTTGCCGAAAAAAGAAATTTGGATATCGCTAGTGGTGATTTACCAGATGCCATCTTCAACGCCGCTGCAGGTGACTATGATTTATTAAACTGGGCGGAAAGTGGTGTTATTGTACCGATTGAAGATTTGATCGAAGATTATATGCCAAATCTGAAGAAAATTTTTGATGAAAACCCCGAATACCGACAAATGTCTACTGCACCTGATGGTCACATTTACTCTATGCCTTGGATTGAAGAATTAGGCGAAGGAAAAGAGTCGATTCATACAGTAAATGGGATGGCTTGGATCAACAAGGAGTGGTTGGATAATTTGGGTCTTGAAATGCCGCAAACCACTGATCAGTTGATGACTGTGTTGGAGGCTTTCAAGACGCAAGATCCAAATGGTAATGGTGAAGCAGATGAAATTCCTTTTAGCTTTATTAACAATGGAGGAAACGAAGACTTAAAATTTTTAATGGGGGCATTCGGTCTAGGTGATAATGATGACCACTTAGTCGTTGATAACGATGGCCAAGTACAATTTACTGCTAACAAAGAAGGGTATAAAGAAGCCATCAAATATTTCAACGAAATGAATAATAAAGGTCTTATTGATAAAGAGGCTTTCGAACAAGATTGGAATACGTATGTTGCCAAAGGGAAAGAACATAAGTATGGCGTGTACTTTACTTGGGATAAAGCAAATATCACGGGTGCAGATGATAGTTATGACGTCTTGCCAGTCTTAGCGGGACCAGATGGAACGAAACACGTTACTCGTACGAATGGCATGGGTTTCTCAAGAGATCGTTTCGTAATTACTAGTGCGAATAAAAACTTGGAACTTACAGCTAGGTGGATAGATAAAATGTATGAACCGTTACAGTCTGTCCAAAATAACTGGGGAACCTACGGTGATGAAGCACAGGCGAATATTTTTGAATTAAAGGATGGTATGTTAAAACATTTGCCTTTAGAGGGGACAGCACCGGGGGAACTAAGACAAAAAACCGAAGCTGGAGGACCATTAGCAGTTCTTGATTCTTATTACGGCACAGTCACTACTATGCCAGATGATGCGAAGTGGCGTTTAGATTTGATGCATGACACGTATTTGCCATATATTACAGAAGACAATATCTATCCACGTGTCTTTTTAGAAAAAGAAGAAACAGATCGATTAGCAAAAATTGAAACAGATATGTGGGATTACATCTATCGCAAAAGAGCAGAGTGGATCACCGGCGGTAAAATCGATGAAGAATGGGAAGAATACCTTGCTGAATTGGAACGTGTAGGTTTGGAAGAATGGATTCAAATAAAACAAACTGGCTATGATAATTTTTTGAAGGGAGCACAATAAGTGTTAGTAGAAGAAACGGCGATTTTGGATAAAGCAAATCGATTTATTGAAATGATGCGAGGAAAAGTTAACCCTCAGTATCGACAAAACTATCATTTTTCCGCACCCATCGGGTGGATAAATGACCCCAATGGGTTTATATATTACAAAGGGCATTACCATCTCTTCTATCAATACTATCCTTACGATAGTCGATGGGGGCCCATGCATTGGGGGCATGCGCGCAGTAGTGATTTGGTCCATTGGGAAGATCTACCAGTAGCGTTAGCCCCAGATCAACCTTATGACAGCGGCGGGTGTTTCTCAGGAAGTGCAATTGAAAGAGACGGAAAACTATATTTATTTTATACAGGCTGTCAAGAAATTGATGGTATTAGCCATCAGCATCAATGTTTGGCGGTCTCTGAAGATGGTATTCATTTTAGCAAATACAGTGGTAATCCTGTGGTAGCAGAAAAACAGCTAGGTGAAAATGGGCTGATACAAGAATTTCGTGATCCTAAAGTAATTGTTCACAACGATGCTTACTATATGGTAGTAGCTACTAAATCTACACAGTCTACTGGTAGAATAGTGATGTTTCAATCGTCAGATTTGTATACTTGGCACTTTTACTCTGTGTTGCTAGAAGGGACTTCAGAGCAAGGAATAATGTGGGAATGTCCTGATTTATTCCATTTAGACGGACGAGATGTCTTAATCATGTCTCCGATACAAATCAAGAAGAACGGACTGGAATATCATAATATCAGTTCTACCATGGCTTGTATTGGTGAGGTAAACTGGGAAACAGGTCAGATGATAGTTGATAATTTCCATGAAATGGATTTTGGAATGGATTTTTATGCACCACAAACAACAACAGATCCTAATGGTGGACGGGTGATGATTGCTTGGATGCAGATGTGGGATCGTACATTGCCTACACATGAGTTAGGCCATCTTTGGGCAGGCTCTATGAGTTTGCCCCGAGAGTTAAGAGTGAAAAAAAATCGATTGGTACAAAAACCCATCTCAACTGTATATAGTCATTTAGTTTATCAACAAGGCAGTGAAAATATCGCAGTGACTGACACATCAGTCGTATTTCGAAACGCACTGTCGGATTCTTCATATTTACATCTAGTCGCAGATTTGGAGAAAGCAGAAGTTTTTACAATTGAATTACTGCGGTCTAAGACGGATTGTCTCAAACTAACTTATGACACTGCTAAACAGGTTTTTGAATTGGATCGTCAGAAACTAGGAAGAGAGCTTACAGGGGCGGAAGAAGAATCTCTGAATGTCCGAAAAGTTGAAGTACCTTTGATTGATAATCAGCTCGTTCTTGAGATTTTTAGAGATACCTCATCAGTTGAAGTCTTTATTAATGGTTTAGAAGTTATGACGGCTACTTTCTATGAGCTGGAAAAAGCTCGAGATATCTTGTTTCATTCGATTGGAGAAAGTCGTATTCAAGCTTTTGAAACAGCGAGTGTGAAATAAATGTTTGATTGCTTAGGCGATGAATCAATTATTTAATAGGTTTTGAAGGACAATTTTTTAGAAAAGAACAGATAGCTAGATTTCCCATGGCTTTGCTATTAGTATTTTGAAAAAATTAGTAATTTATGACAAAATTCATTATACTAAACTTGTGCAGAAATGTGAGGGATCAACTATGAAAGCAACAATGAAAGATGTCGCAAAATTAGCAGGTGTCGGATTAGGAACTGTTTCCCGGGTATTGAATAACGGCTCTGTTAAAGCTTCTACTAGAGAAAAAGTTGAAGCAGCAATGACAGAGTTAAACTATCAACCAGATTTTTATGCCCGGGGGTTAAAGATGAAGCATACGAATACGGTTGCTTTGATTCTACCCACTGTATGGCATCCATTTTTTGGCGAATTTGCCTACCATGTAGAAACAGCATTAGAAAGACAAAACTACAAGCTTTATTTGTGTAACTCCAGTGGGAATAGTGAAAAAGAACAAGAATATATCCAGATGGTTAGCCAAAATAAAGTAGACGGCATCATTGGAATTACTTATTCAGATATCGATGAATACATTTCGAGTAATCTGCCTTTTGTTAGTATTGACCGTTATTTCACTGAAGAGGTGATTTATGTGACCGCTGACAATGCGGCCGGTGGACGTTTGGCTGCAAATGAACTTTATCGCCGAGGATGTCAGAATGTAGCATATATCGGTGGGTACCAAGAAACACCGAATGAAACGAAGAGTCGTCGAAAATATTTTGAGATTGAGTGCCGTCAATTGCGGATTTCCTATAAAGCGTTAGATATGTTAGAACCTTTAGACCATCTCTCAGAACGTGTAACAAATTTTTTGTTAGAGAATCCCGATATCGATGGGATTTTTACGATCAACGATCCGATGGCATTAGCTGTCATTGGTATGCTTGAAAAAATAGGGAAAAACGTACCAGAGGATGTCCAAGTTATCGGATTTGATGGTCAAAAGATGACAGAAGGAGACCCTTATCTCGTCTCAACAATTGCCCAACCTACAAAGCAAATGGCGGAAGTGGCAGTGGCAAAATTAATTGCTGTCATTAATGGAGAGACAGTAGAAAAACGTACCGTATTGCCGATTGAATTTGGTGAAGGTGGAACAACGAAATCTTTAGTGAGAAACGATTTTGCTTAGTGCAAATACGTTTCTTTTTTTGAAAATGAGTGAATGAAAGGTGTAGATAAAATGTTATATGGCGGGATAGAAGCTGGTGGAACAAAGTTTGTCTGTGGGATTGGTAATGAACAATTACAAGTGATAGAACGGAAAAGTTTTCCAACCACAACACCAGAAGAAACGATGAAGCAAGTGTTTGATTTCTTTGATAAGTACAAAGGAAATATCGCATCAATTGGTGTAGGAGCATTTGGGCCTATTGATATTCAAATCGAATCAAGAACTTACGGATATATCACCAACACCCCGAAGTTAGCTTGGCAAAATTATCATTTTGTAGGAGCTTTGGAAAACGCCTTGTCGGTTCCCATCTATTGGACTACCGATGTAAATGCTGCTTGTTATGGAGAATATATGGCAGGGTATGGAAAAGGTAAAAATAGTGTTCTGTATTACACCGTTGGTACTGGTGTTGGTGGTGGTGCTGTAGTCGATGGAAAAATAGTCACAGGTTTCAGTCATCCTGAAATGGGACATATGCTCTTACAACGTCATAATGAAGATCAATTTGAAGGAATCTGTCCTTTTCATCATGATTGTTTGGAAGGGTTAGCCTCAGGCCCCGCGATTGAAAAACGCTTTGGAAGAAAAGCCCAAACCATTTCATTTGATCATCCTTATTGGGCGATTGAGGCAGATTATCTTGCTCAGTGTGTGTATAACACAACGTTACTATATGCACCGGAAGTAATAATTTTAGGTGGGGGTGTAATGAAACAGCCGCAACTACTCGAGTTGATTCGCCAAGCGTTTAAAGAAAAAATGGGTTCCTATGTGGATACCCCTACTCTCGAAGAATACCTACTAACTCCAATGCTTGCTGACGATGCAGGATTGATCGGCTGCTTAGCTTTAGCAATAAAGAAGTTGGAACAATAGCAGCATGTTAAAGAACGTGTGAGAGAGTTTTTATAGCAGTTAGGATAGATAAAAAGGTTAACTAAAATGTGAGCTAGAAAAAAGGATGGCTAATAATAGATGTTCATATATATTTTTTGCGTAATCGAATGTCGCAAATAAGAATTTTTTCTTTCGTTCTCGTCTTCAGTTATATTGTTGTCTAGCTGCCTCAAAATTACTTCTTAGTGCTTGGTTTTTGTTTTATCACAGATATTCATTATAGAAAGACACGATGTGAAAATCTATTATTCTCGGTAGTTTATTGCTTCTAGTTGGGATGATTGCGTAGAAACTTAACGTCAGTTAAAGTGCGTCACGAATAGTAGTAACGAGAACTAATGAGACATTAGAATGTTATAAGAAACCCGTCAGAAGAGTCTACCTGACGGGTTTTATAATTATTAGAAGGCTTGCTCCTCCTCACATCTTCGCAATCTTCCGCACCGTGTTGATAGTCCGAATCGTAATCTGTTTGCCGACGCTGGTACTGGCTGTTTTTTTCCACCAATTGGTTTTTTGATAGTCTTTGCGGATGTAGGACCAGAAGACGACGTCTTTGTAAGGGAAAACCTGTTCAAGGTTGGCATTTGGAGCCCCGAGTTTTTCAGATAACACCTCGTAGGTCAGTGAAGGCATCAAAAAGATCAGGTTGTCATAGATGGTTTTATCTTCCGTTCCTGACCAATCAGGTATATGGGCCAAGCGTTCCTGCAGCTCTGATTGGCGAATGATATAAATAGCGATATCAAAGGAAAAGTCGCGTTTGACCATTGTTTTAATCATTTCGGCAAGGGCTTGTGGATCATCTCCTTCACTGGAAAAAATCACATTGCCGCTATTCAAATACGTGACCACATCTCTAAACCCCAGTTCTTCAAAACCGGCTTTCAATTCTTTCATAGAAATTTTGTTCTTTCCACCGACATTGATGCCTCTTAATAAAGCGATGTATCGTTTCATGGCTAGCCCCTCCTTTAAAACGCTTCTTTTAGCTGATTATAGAATGGATGGAGCGGAAGCACAATCCTGGCTTCTCAGCTACCCAAAATACGTGAGCGAGAAGCGATTAATGCAAGCTTATTGGTGGAGTGGCCGTGGCGTACGTATTTTTGCACTGCTGATTAGTAAAAACGAAGAAACAGCCTATAGATGGTAATACCCCTCACAAATTTGCTAAAGCAAGCGAATTTGTGAGGGGCACTTTAAGTTGTTTTCTCTATTTCTGGTTTCATTGTTAATCCACCGCAATCCTCACAGACACTGTCTGTACGGGGACATCATAAAAGGGATCTTCTCGTCGGCCTAAAAAGTCTTGGGCTTGCTGAGGGAAGAGGGCGTACATCAGCACGTCTTCTTCGCTTTTGGCATACTCAGCGATTTCTTCCTTGAAGGCTGGCAGTTGCGGTGCCAGTAGATCAGCTGGTCTGACGGTGATCACTTCGGCATCTCCGATAATTGTTTCTTTGATTTCTTCGCTGATGGGTGCTGGCGATTGTCCATAAAGTCCTTTGACGTAATCTTTGATCTCACTTGGGACAAGTTTGTAGCGTTCTCCTGAAATTACATTCATCAAGGCTTGAGTGCCGACCATTTGCGACAATGGGGTCACTAGCGGTGGATAACCCAAGTCCGCTCTGACTTTTGGTACCTCTGCTAAGACTTCTTCATACTTGTCTTGCAATCCTTGTTCCGTCAATTGGCTGAGTAGGTTCGACAACATGCCGCCAGGTACTTGATATATCAAGGTTTTGGGTTCGATGTCTTTGACTTTTGGATTCAGCAGCCCTTCTTCACGGAAACGATCACGAACGGGATTGAAATGTTCTGCAATCTCAGCGACTTTCTGTAAATCAAGTCCCGTAGCAAAGCCGCAATCTTCTAAGGCGATCGCCACAGATTCGGTCGCTGGCTGACTGGTGCCGCCAGCAAAAGAGGAGATGGCAGTATCAATGATGTCTGCGCCAGCTTCCGCAACTTTCAAGTAAGTCATCTCAGCAATGCCGCTGGTGGCATGGGTATGGACTTCCAGCGGCAGATCGACCGCGTCTTTGATTCGGCTGACCAACTCGTAGCCGGTTTGCGGCGTCAAAACGCCTGCCATATCTTTGATACAGATAGAATCTGCGCCGAGGTCTGCCATTTTGTTGGCAAGGTCAACGAAGTAATCCACGGTATGGATCTGGCTAGTAGTATAAGAGATCGCCGTTTGACAGTGTCCACCCGCTGCTTTTGTGGCACGGATGGCAGTTTCCAAATTGCGGACATCATTTAAGGCATCAAACAAACGAAGAATGTCGATGCCGTTTTCGACCGATTTGGTCACAAAGTCAGCAACGACGTCATCGGCATAGTTTTTGTAGCCTAAGAGATTTTGTCCCCGTAAGAGCATTTGCAGTTTGGTCTTTTTCACTTCTTTGCGGATCGCCCGCAGTCTTTCCCATGGGTCTTCATTTAAAAAACGCAGGCAAGCATCGAAGGTCGCGCCGCCCCACATTTCTAGGGCATGATAGCCTGCTTGGTCCATGGTTTTTAGAATCGGCAACATATCGCTGGTAGGCATTCGTGTAGCGATCAGACTTTGTTGGCCGTCCCGCAAGACGGTTTCGGTAAATTGGATTTTTTTCATTCTTTCACTCTTTCCTGAATGATTTTACGGATCTGCCGCTGCATGTCTGCCACGCTATGAGTTCTAGAACGGCCACAAACTTTGGCGTCTTGTTCACAGACGTAGCAGCTTCTTGCAGGCAGTCCAATTTCGGTGCGGCTGATAGGTAAAAGCTGGTCTTGGGTTTTGGTTAAGACATCCAGATCCACCAACCGGCCGTAAGGATGATTGGTCTCAATCTGAACCATCATTCGTTTTAGTTCATAAGGATCTGTGGGCAGTACGAGATAATATTCTGGTCCGGTCTCCAAACTGCGGTAGAGGTTTGCCAGTGGAATTAGTTCCTTGACGACCTCTTCGATTTCCGTAATGAGTTCTTCAAAAACTGCGGTCAATGAGGCAGAATTTTTCACGGGACCAGGAATATTCATGGTGGCAACAAGTAATGCCGCTTTTTCATCCGCAGCGAGAAGCTCCCGTTGAAGGGAGCTTCTATTTTCTCGCGCCTGCAGCATGTCGGTTAGCGTCACAGGGGTTCCTGAAAATAGGGCATCAGACATTTTTGACCACATCAATGATCGTGCCATCGCGGTATTCGATCAAAGCGACGGTTTTTTCCCCGTACTTGATTGGTTCGGGTTGACCGACAATGCTGTAGGCTTTTTCTTTTAATTCTTCAATGGTGTATTGGGGAATATCCAATGCTTCAAAATGGCTGATCAGGTCTTCGCGAGCTGGATTGATGGCGATCCCGATTTCTGTGACGACGACATCAATGCTGGCGCCTGGCGTGACGATCGTGTTGACGGTATCGACGATCGTTGGGATCCGTCCCCGCACGAGAGGAGCGATCACTAAGCTCATTTTGCACGCCATACTGGTATCTGAGTGTCCGCCAGAAGCACCGCGGATCACACCGTCAGAACCGGTGATGACATTGATATTGAAATCCGTGTCGACTTCCAGTGCGGAAAGAATGGCGGTATCCAATTGATTGATAAACGCCCCTTTGCTTAACGGTGAGGCATACATATTGGCATCGATCTCGTAATGATTGGCGTTTTTTCCTAGCGATTGTGCGGAAGGGTGATCAAAGTCTTGGACATCGATCAGTTTTTCCACTAATCCTTCTTCTAACAGTTCCACCATGGCATTGGTAATGCCGCCAAGGGCAAAGCTGGCTTTGATCTCATCTTGGATCATTGCTTCGCGTAAAAAACGAGAAACGGCTAGTGCGGCACCGCCTGTTCCAGTTTGGAAGGAGAAGCCTTGTTGGTAGTAAGGCGAGCTCGTGATGACCTTGGCTGCATACTCAGCAATTAGCAATTCTTTTGGATTTTTGGTAAAGCGGGTCGCACCTTTTGCGATCCCTGCAGGATCACCGATGGCGTCGACTTCCACGACATAATCGACATCCGTTTGGGGAATGCTGATTGGGGTATTTGGAAACGGCACCAGAGTGTCGGTGATGATCACGACTTGGTCGGCGTATTTTGCATCGACCATTGCATAGCCCAATGAGCCGCAGGTTGCTTTTCCGACGGTACCATTGGCATTGCCATACGCATCTGAGCTAGGCGCTCCTAAGAAAGCGACATCGATGTGGATATCGCCGGCGGCAATCGCACGAGCCCGACCGCCATGAGAACGGATAATGACTGGGGCATCCATAATGCCTTCGGAGATTGCGGCACCGACTTTGTCCCGCAGACCGCTAGAGGTGATATTGGTCACGACCCCAGATTTGATATGTCCGATCAATGGTTCATGGACATTCGCGATGGAACTAGGGGCAATCGCAAGATTCTTGATGCCCATTTTTGCGATCTCGTCCAAAACGAGATTCATGATAAAGTCCCCTTCGCGAAAATGATGGTGGAAGGAGATCGTCATGCCGTCCGTTAGCCCTGTTTTTTCAATGGCTTCACGTATGCTGCCTAAGACCTTGCTTTTGCCTGGCAGGACTGGCTCGATCTTGCGACTCGCTTCTTTGTAGGCATGGATATTGGCCGTTTCATTTTCAAAGACCCCGTATTGGTTGGCATAGCATTCAGGGATGTCTTTTCCTGCTTTGTTTAACACCATAATTACACTTCCTCCTCGGTAATCAATTTCGCTGCTTTGGCAAGGGCGATCACGCGTTCCGCTCGCTCAACGATTGGTTTATCGACCATTTTGCCATTCAAGGAGATCACACCAGAACCTTTGCTTTCGGCTTCGCGAATGGCCCAGATCACTTCTTTGGCCTGTTGGATCTCGGCTTTTGAAGGCGCATAGATCCCATTGACTAGGGGAATCTGCCGTGGATTGATCACTGATTTTCCGTCAAAACCAAGCTGCTTGATGCGAGTCGTTTCAGCGATAAAGCCATCGGTGTCATTGATATCAGAAAAGACGGTATCGATGGCGGCGATCCCTGCAGCTCTAGCTGCATGCAAGATCATACTGCGGGCAAACAACAATTCTTGCCCATCTGGGTAGCGACGAGTCTTCATATTGGTGACATAATCTTCTGCCCCTAAAGCGATCCCGATCAAACGATCGGAAGCTGTAGCGATGTCTCGGGCATTTAAAACGCCTTCGGCAGACTCGATGGCAGCCATCATTTTGGTGGTTCCTACAGGCAGATCGTTTTCTTCTTCTACTTGTGTGATCACAGCGGCAACGTCAATGATATCTTGGGCGGTTTCGGTTTTCGGTAGACGAATGACGTTGACCCCCGCTAGGACCATCGCTTCGATATCAAGGGCACCCACCGTGTCGAGGCCGTTGATGCGTACGACGGTTTCGATGGCAGAATAGTCAAAGGTTTTTAAGGCAAAATGCACCAGTGTCCGAGCGGAGTCTTTTTCATTCAAGGAGACCGCATCTTCTAAATCAAACATAACGGAATCGGCGCCATACAATGGTGCATCCCGTAGCATGGCAGCATTGGCTCCTGGTACAAACATCATCGTTCTTCTTAAACGTTCCATGTGTCGATCTCCTTCCAAGCATACTGTTCTTGTTCGGCGGCCCGATGAACGGCGGTCAGAGTTCGGGCTTTGATGGTACAGTCCAAGGCGCCTTTATCGGTGGCGGTGATTTTGGCCTGTGTCACGCCTAGATGGTTCAGCGTCTCAAGGATGACGGCGCGAATTTGTTTGCCGAATTGTTTTTCGACACTGCTATCGAGGGTCAGCTCGATGGTTTGGGTTGTGGTAGGCTCGATCGCGATCAAGATATCACTGGATTCAACAGAGCCAGCAACCGCACTTTTTTTGATTTCCACTTATTATCACCTCTAAATATAGTTATGCTGCATTAAAAATGAGAACGTTGTTTCTGGTAAAAATTGCTGCAAAGAAAGTAAATTTTTTTCTGCAATCGCTTTCCGAACGTTTGTAGCCGAAACGGTTGATTGGTTGATCTTCAGACGGTCGATCACGATCAGTTCAAGCTCGGGAGAAAAAACGGCAGCCATGGCCTCGTTGTAGAGTTGGGTCACGGGCGAGTAAGGCTCTGAGCCTACAAAACGCGTAGTGATCGCCAACAGCGGGGCAATTTTTTCTTTGAAGAGGGTTGCATCAAAAGCGGCTTGTTTTTTGGCGATCGCCTCAGGTGCTTGCTCTTTCAAGAAATAACTGGGAAAGACCGCCGAGGAGACGAGATAGTTGTTGGTCGGCAGCACCGTTACATTTGGCAGATGAGCCACACCATCCGTCACCATCTGCAGCCGTTCGCTGGCAGAAAATTGCGAGCGGTCTTCTGATAAAACGAACACATAAACCTGTTCTTTTTGACTCGCAGCCGTTTCGACTAAGTACAAATGTCCTTTAGTAAAAGGATTAGCGTTCATGACGATCGCGCCGTTGTTTTGTCCAATTCGCTGCCGTTGCAGCTGTTGGGCATAGCTTTCAAAAGAAGGAACGCCTTGTTCCATGAACAAGATGTCTTGTGCTGCCAGCACTTCACGAAACCCGAGGGATTCAAAAAACAGGCGGTTTTTCGGTGCTGTATAGACGAAGGACTTGGTGAAGCCTTCGTCTTTGATATGATCGCTAAGGTGTGAAATCAATTGCGTCAACAGCTGTTCGGAGCGTCTTTTTTCACAGACCACCACATACTTGATGATATTGGCATAGCAAGAAGCAGTAGCAATCAAGGTTTGCTGGTCAAAAATGCCGACGGTATAGGCTACCTCTTCACCGACGGCTAAGCCAGCACGGGTGATCAATTTTTGCCATTGCAAAAAGACTTCTGGATCTTTTTGCAGCCAGATTCTTTTTAGGGTATACATACAATGCCTTCTTTATTTTTTTACTGGGAAGAGCTTCGACAAAAGCAAGGATGCGAAGTAGATGATCAGGATCACGACAAAGACGCCGCCCCAACCGAATAACAACAATTCAAATGAAGTCAGTAAATCTTGACTCATAGTTTTCCTCTCCTTTCTAGTGACCTAAGCAATCAGTGCCAGCAGTAAGCCACCGGCGATGACCGAAGCAATCTGTCCTGAAACGTTGGCACCGGCTGCATGCATCAAAATAAAGTTTTGCGGATCTTCATCTGTCGCCATTTTTTGGATGACCCGACTAGACATTGGAAACGCAGAGATACCAGCGGCACCAATCATTGGATTGATTTTTTCTTTACGGAACAAGTTCAGCACTTTCGCAAACAACACGCCGCCGACCGAGTCCATAATGAAGGCAACCAGCCCTAAACCAATAACCATCAATGTATCGACTTGTAAGAATTCTTCATATTGCATTTTCACAGAAATTGATAAACCTAGGAGGATACTAATGATATTCACTAGTTCGTTTTGAGCAGTGATGGACAAACGATCCAAGACACCACATTCCCGTAAGAGATTTCCAAACATCAAAAATCCAACCAGTGGCAATGAAACAGGTGCAATTAACCCTGCTACGATCGAGATCACGATCGGGAACAAAATTTTGGCCGTTTGCGAAACTTCGCCGGCACGATACGACATACGAATTTTTCGTTCATGCTTGGTCGTCACTGCTTTGATGGCAACCGGTTGAATGATCGGTACTAGCGCCATGTAAGAGTAAGCTGCTACCATGATCGCACCCATATATTTCGAGTTCAGCGTATTTGCGACAAAAATCGAAGTCGGACCGTCAGCAGCGCCGATGATCCCGATGGAAGCTGCGTCGTTTAAATCAAAACCAAGCAACACGGCAACGATGATCGTAAAGAAGATCCCGAATTGCGCAGCAGCGCCAAACAACAAAAGAAATGGATTTTGTAGCAAGGGACCAAAATCGATCATCGCGCCAATCCCGATAAACAAAAGCAAGGGGAACAATTCAGTTGAGATCCCCATATCAAACAATACTTGGAACGGGCCAGCTTCTCCGCCAGCACTTAACACACCTGAGTTCGGGAAGTTCACTAACAACGTGCCCAATCCCATGGGTACTAATAAGGTCGGTTCATATTCTTTCTTGATCCCCAAATACATTAATAGACCACCGATGAACATCATAACGATCCGTCCCGGCTCCGATCCTAACCCGACTACACCTTCAATTAACGTTTCCACTACGTCACTTCCTTTTCAATAAATTAGCCGATCGTAATCAGCAGTTCTCCTGGGTTGACCATGTCGCCCGCATTGACTGCAATCGCAACCACGGTTCCTGCTTTTGGTGCCACGATCTCATTTTCCATCTTCATGGCTTCTAAAATCATCAACGACTGATTTTCTTGTACAGTATCACCTACATTGACCAAGAGACGTAAAATCGTTCCCGGCATCGGAGAATGAATCGGCTCGCCATCAGCAGGAAGCGTAGCTGGCGCTGGCTGCGGTGCTACTTCTGGTTCTGGTGTGCTGACTGCCTCTGGTTGAGCAGGTACCGCTGCAGGAGCCGGTGTTGGCACTGCTGGGGCAGGAGCGGTAGGTTGCGGCGCACCGATTTCTTCCATTTCGACAAGGTATTCTTGCCCATCGATCGCTATTTTAAATTTACGTAACATGTTTTTCCCTCACTTGTTTTCATTTTTTTTGGCTATTTTTTTGATTGTGAACTGAGAATCAGGCAGCTCTCCTGCGGCAATACTGGCAGCAATCAGGGCGACTCGCTTAAATTCAGGATTGCGTTTCTCAATTCTTCGAATGACAAACTGACTTTCAGGGTAACATTCAGCCCCTAGTGCGGCGGCTATCAGACTGACTAATGGATAATCTTCTGCAGGCGCTGGCTGATAGCTCGACACTTCTTGCCAATCAGACGCGGGTGGATCCGTTATCATTTCCTGTGGCTTCAAAGGGGAGCTGACAGGCGCATCAGGTTCATCATGCGTTTTTTTGAACAATCTTTTAATAAGATTCATGGGTTTCTCCTTTCTCAATGATTCGTTCCCTTTCATTATAGAAACTCCCGTTCAATCAGCGAGATTTATTTCGGCTAAAAATTGTTTTTTCAGTGTTCCTTTTTTAAAAAAAGAGCGAAAAACCTTAGTAAACGTTGATTTATCAAGGTTTTTCTTGCGTTAATATTCTGTTAAGAACTTTTTAAACGAAAAATAAGATTTGAAAAGAGAAATTGTTTTTTTGCTGTTCTTTTTTAAAACGGGTCTTTTTTTCTATTTCTTGATTGTTTATTCTTAGACGTGTAAAGCATTCAATAACATTATTTCCTTTAAGAAAAGAAAAAGATTCACAAACTAGTGACGCTTGTCGCTAACAAATTACGGGCCTGTAATTTTTTTAAAATGTTTTTTGATAACGCTTACACATTTCGGTGCATGAAAGGAAGAAGAAAATGTTCTTAACGATTTTATCCTATGCTATGATTATTGTCTTCATGTTCGTCATCATGAAGAAAAAAATGTCACCCTTTACATCCTTAGTAATTATCCCATTACTATTTACCCTCGTTGCGATGGTTGCTGGTGTTTCAGAAAAAGGCAATATCGGTGATTTTGTCCTTGAGGGAATCTCCACCACAGCCAACACAGGGATCATGTTGCTGTTTGCGATTTTGTACTTTTCCATTATGTTGGATGCGGGATTGTTTGATCCAATCACGAAAAAAATGATTTATTTTGCTAAAGGCGATCCGATGAAAGTCTTGATGGCAACGGCAGTCGTTGCCGCTGCAGTCTCTTTGAACGGTGATGGAACGACCACGACCTTGATCTGTTGTTCTGCGTTTATTCCCATCTATAAGAAGTTGAATATGAAAATGATGAACCTTGGTGTCTTGATCATTTTGCAAAACACCATCATGAACTTGTTGCCATGGGGAGGACCGACTGCTCGGGCAATGGCCGTGCTGGAAGTTGATGCGGATATTCTTTCTTATTTGTTGCCAGGAATGATTTTGTCTCTGCTCTATGTGGTATTCTTTGTAGCTCGCAGAATGGGGATCCAAGAACGGAAACGTTTAGGAGTTACCGAGCTGACGAACGATGAGATTTTAGAAATGACAACTGTGACTGATCCTGATACATTAGCGATCCGCCGTCCGAAAAACTTTGTCTTCAACGGTATCTTAACGATCGTCTTGATTGGCTGGTTAGTAGCAAGCTCCTTTATCTCTAGTATCGCTTTACCACCAATCTTGTTATTCCTAGTAGGTACGTGTATCGCATTGATGGTCAACTACCCAGTCTTGAAAGACCAGTCGTCACGGATCGGTGCCAACGGTGGTGACGCTGTGCAAGTCGTAATTTTAGTTTTTGCAGCAGGCGTCTTCATGGGCTTGTTCCAAGGCTCAGGGATGGCAACGGCTTTGGCGAATAGCTTCACGCAAATCATCCCTAAACAATTGGCTGGTTTCTGGGGCTTAGTCATTGCCCTGATTTCTGCACCTGGGACCTTCTTTATTTCCAATGACGGATTTTACTTTGGGGTCCTGCCAGTCTTAGCAGAAGCAGGTCGTTCGTATGGTTTCACCAATATGCAGATGGCCTTAGCCTCTTTAATGGGCCAAGCGTTCCACTTGTTAAGTCCATTGGTTGCCTTCATCTACTTGCTATTGCGCTTGACGGGCTTAGATATGGGGCAATGGCAAAAAGAAGCTGCGAAATACGCACTGGGGATTTTCGTGATCTTCGTCGTTACGATCGTGCTATTAGGTCACATGCCGTTTTATATTCCACAGTAATTTCATACAGAAACTATCGAGCAGGCTGCCATTTTGCTCGGTAGTTTTCCTTGTTTATCGATAAACTTATTTTTTCCCAAAAATCTCATTTGTTTTTAGTATGATAGGAGTAAATCATGAATCCAATTATTGATGCAGTAAATAAAAATCTGGATCTGACCAAAAATAAACCATTAAAAGATTTGATCTATGAAGCATTCAAAAAAACCATCATTTTAGGAGATATTCCCGCAGGCTCTCGCATCAATGAGAAAGAATTTTCCGATACGCTAAATATCAGCCGAACCCCGATTCGTTACGCCATGACTCAGCTCGTGGCTGAAAAACTGGTGGAGCATGTGCCAAAAATCGGCATCGTCGTAAAAGGGATCAGTATTAAAGATGCTTATGAGATTTACGATATCCGTAAATCATTGGATACGTTAGCGACCATCAAAGCGATGGACTTGATGACTGAGGAAGATTTCCAGGAGATGCGCTGCTTGTTAGAACATGGCGAACAGCTGAATCGTGAGGATGATGTGGATGGGGTCTTGAAAAACTTTTCGGACTTCAATGCGTTTATTTACGAAAAAAGTCAAATGCTGCGGTTAAAAAGTATCGTGCTAGATCTGCAAGCGTACCTCGTGTATTTTCGTGACATTGCGATTCGCTCTTCTAGAAGAAGGGATGCGGCATTGGCGGAACATTGGCTGATTTATCGCGGCATGAGAACCAATGACACGGAACAGATCACGTTGTTGACCCATGAACATTTGGATCACTCCCTGCAATTTATTCTTGCTGAAATGGAGCGAAGAAAAATTGACTGATTCCCGTCTTTTTACCGCCAGCAACTATGCAGTCAATGCGCTGCACTATGAGGTAGCGTTAGCACCCAAGCCTGGTTTAGTAGATCCTTGCTCCTCTGGTGCGCATCAGGACATGAATGTGTTTACCTTTATCAACAGTATCACTTGTTTGGCGCCGTTTTTTCAGCGCTATAGCCAAGCGGGCTTTGCCCATACAGGCTCGCTGATCCAGCTATTTGACCAGTTACGAGAGATCGGTCAAGAAGCAGAAGAAGCGATGCTTCAGGCAACCAAAGGCATCAATACCCACAAAGGGGCAAATTTTTCCTTTGCAGTTTTGTTGGGGGCGACAGGAGTCTATTATCAACAAAATGGCAAGGCGGAGCTGACGGCTGAAGATACCAATCAGATCCTGCAGCTTGCCGCTGATATCTGCCAGCATTTGGTCAAGCAAGACCTGCAGCAAATCACCCACAAAGACCAATTGTCTTATGGAGAAAAAAATTATTTGACCTACGGCACGATGGGGATTCGTGGAGAAGCTGCAGCTGGGTATCCAACGGTCAAAAAACTGCTGGAGTACTTGCGGCAGCAATCGCAAAAAAACTCCGTTTCCTTGTTGCGCGGATTGGTCTATCTAATGAGTGAAACCGAAGACAGCAACCTTGTCCATCGAGGAGGTTACGAGGCGATGAAGACCGTGCAGCAGGAGATGCAAAAAATTCACCAAGCCAATCTGTCAGATACAGACTTGCTTCGTGAATTAACGATCTATGATCAAGTATTGATCGCACGCCATTTGAGTCCCGGCGGCTCGGCGGATCTTTTAGCATTGGCGCTTTATTTCTTGCAGCTAGAAGGCGTCTCCTTCTGGTAAAAAGGTATAGCCGATCCCCCAAACGGTTTTTAAAAAGCGGGCGTGCTTCGGCTCATCTTCAATTTTGTTTCGCAGATGATTGATAAAAACCATCACGGTATTGGCATCGAATTGGCCATCTTGCCAGACATTGCTGTAAATCTGTTCTTTCGAGAACACTTGATCTGGATTTTCCATGAAAAAGCGCATCAGCATGATTTCTTTTGAAGACAACTTGATGGGCTGATCATTTTTGAAAAACTGATAGCGTTTTTGGTCAAAACGAAACATGCCGCTGCACAGATCGCCTTCCGGTTTGGCGATCCCTTTTTCTCGCAGCACGTTGCGGCGATCAAGAATCGAAACGATTTGTGCTTTTAAGAGTGCTGGTGAAAAAGGCTTCGTAATGTAGTGATCGGCGCCAATCTCATAGCCGTTGATCATGTCTTTTTCGTCACTTTTTCCGCTCAAAAAAACGATCGGCACCGTGGGGTTTTCTTCCCGAATCAGTTGTGCCAAATGATAGCCGTCATTTTCATGCTCTAAACTGATATCCAGTAAAAAAAGATCAAAGCTGACACGAGAGTTGATCGCAATCGTTTTTTCAACGGAATCGGTCTGGTAGATCAAAATACCCGTCGACTGTAAAGATTTCCAAATCAGCCGCCGAATGGCAGGGTCATCATCAACGATTAAAATTTTTTCATCTCGCAAAATATCCGCCTCCTGTATCAATAGTATTATAGTAAATATGAAAGGGGTTTACAATGAAACCGCCATCAAAGTTTTGGCTGTATTTAAGTGTGGTCGCTACCTTATTCATTACACTGATTGGACTTATTTTTACCTTTACAAGTTATAAAAGCGCACAAAGACAAGCTGAAACCGTCGGGTTGCGGCAGTTGGAAACGGTCAACCAAGCGGCGATCAAGCTGATCAGCCGCAGTATCGAATCGTACCACATGGCTCTTGCCAATTATGCCGATGACCACCTCGAAGGCGCCGCCTTGGCTGACTTGCAGCGGCCTTTAACGTTACCAGTGATCAATTCTGCGAACAATGCCATGGTCGGATTGTTTTTGATCAACCAACAAGGTCAGGTCATCGCCCAAAATACCGCAACGGCGGTCAATAAACCAGAAGATCCGCCGGTGCAAGAATTGTTATTCAAAGACCCATCCTTAGACAAAGTATTGGCAGGACGGCAGGTACAAAATGGGCAAGTCTATTTTGATGGCAAGCAGGCCTATTTAAATGTGTATCAGTCCCTAACCCTTGACGACAAAGAAGCGGTTCTTGTGATGCCTTTGAATCTGCAGCGCATGTATCATCATGAATTTACCACCGATCGCAATGTTTCCGGCTATACGATGGTCAAAAACGCCGATATGCGGATCGTTATGCACCCATCGGACGAACAAATTGGTTTTTCCATCGTTGAGAGCCGCAAAAAAGAATTTCCAGAGCTGGATTTCACCGATCTTGAGCGCTTGGAGCAAGAACAAATCGACAATGAAGAAGGCACCTCCGTCTATTATTCTTATTGGTGGAACGAAGAAACACTGCAAAAAGTGCTGAAATTGGCTGCTTATCAATGGATCACCATAGGCGACAGTCGGCTGATCGTCGCTAGCAATGCCGATTTTTTGGAGCAAAGCGGTCTCTTTTTACAAGACAACTTGATTTTGATCGGCCTACTGGGTTTGTTGTTTGTCATTATGATTTTATTGACCGTCCTGATCAAAAACTACATGAAACGCAATCAAGCCTATGTCGAAAACCAAGCATTGAAAGAACGACAACGGCTGTTAAAAGAAAAGCACGAAATCGAAAAAAACATTTTGCAAGAATCAAAACTGGAAACCATTGGCTTGCTAACGACCTCGATCGTCCATGACCTAAACAACTTTTTGACGCCAATGATTGGTCATCTGCAATTGCTGATCGAGGAAAACCAACACGATGAAGTCTTGATGGAGGATTTGCAAGAAGTCTGCAAAGCAGCAGAAAAAGGCAAAGAGTTATCTAGCAATGTGCTGCGTTTTTCGAAACTCGAAAGTGCCGACAAAAATGTGCAGTCAATTGCCGCCACCTTGACAGAGGCCATCGATACTATGCGTGCGCTGTTGCCAAAAGCCTTTTCCCTTACGTATGATATCCAAGAAGTAGGATATGCCGTCTACGAGAAGATCGATCTGCAAGTCATTATTTACAATTTGTTGATGAATGTATACCAAGCAAATGCCGATTGCAGCATTCGCTTGAGCCGCACTTCGACAGAAAGCGCCACCTTTCTGTTTCGTAAGCAAGCTTTCTCCGCGCAACAGGAGTTTGCTTTGATCGAAATCTCCGACAACGGTCCCGGCATACCAGAAGCGATCCAAGAAAAAATCTTTACCCGCTTTTTCACGACCAAGAGTGCCACTGGCGGTACTGGTCTAGGACTCTTCACTGTCTCTTCGATCGTGGAAAAAAACGATTGGTTGATTGATGTTACAAGTACGCCTAAAGGAACCACCTTTTATATTGGTATCCCTCTAACTGATCCCGAAAAAGCCGCTGAAAGTAACTGATCCAATGGGGTGGTTTCAGTGGTCTTTTTCTTGGGTATGTTGGAAGGCATTGATTTTTTGCAGGACTAGCAAGACGAGTACCAAAACAAAGATCGCTAAAGCAAAAAATAGGGCATCGTTCGCCATACCTTCCGTCAACAATAACTCGCGCAAAATCGCAGTAATGCTGATCAGAATCAAGTAACGGACGGGAATATGGTGTCCGTCCTTCATATACCGCAGCAACATCAAAATGATTTCTAATAAAATGAATAACGTGGCAATTTCTTCAATCAAAAAGGACAGGTGGGGCGCTTCACTTAAGGGAAAGAGCGTCGTGCTGATCATAAAAATCGCTTTTCCCATAAAAATCAAGACGACAACGACTAAGATCGCCAACATGCTATCAATACAAATACTGATCACTCGCTCGAACATTCGGGTCAATTTTTCCATTCGCCACTCCATTTCTGCTTTTTCTTTTATTATACAAAAGAAGACGCAGAGCAAAGGGAAAAGAACAGAGAAAGAACAATCGCGGCCATATCTTTTTGACCGTAAGCTTAACGATCCTTCTATGAGCGTGTCTTTTGTGATAGCTTTCAATAGCAGAAAGTAGCGAGAAAAATATATTATCTTTTTTCGGCAAAATTAGAAAACAATGAGAATCAATAGTTAAAATATACACAAATTATTACGGGACACTTAGTTTCTTTTTTTGTTACAATGGTTAAATAAAATAGAACGCTGTTAAAATGTTGCTTAAACAATGTTTTTGTCGCTATCGAATAGAAAAATAGTCCGATCGCAAGATGTTTATCATTGTTAATAAAGTAACAAGTTGGCAGAGTTCGCAAGAAAAATGCTGCTTTTCTTATCGTATATGACGGGGATCAGTGAGGAGAAAAGAGCAAGAAAAACGGAGGGAAACAAATGAAAAAAAGTGGATGGTCAAAATGGGTGATTGGGGCAGCCTCATTATTGTTGCTTAGTGCATGTGGCGCCGATGGCGGAACAAAAGCCAGCAGCAGTGCGGCAAGCTCTTCTTCAGAAAGTGAAGTCACTTCAGGTGCTTCCCAACAAGAGTATACCGATCCAGCAGAGTTAAAAGATCAATATGATATCGTCATCGTTGGTGCTGGCGGTGCAGGGATGGCAGCAGCCTTGTCGGCTAAAGATGCTGGAATGAATCCAGTCATTTTAGAAAAAATGCCGATCGCAGGCGGAAATACCTTGAAATCTTCTGGCGGAATGAACGCATCAGAAACCAAGTTCCAAGAAGCCCAAGGCATTGAAGATTCCAATGAACTATTTTTTGAAGATACCCTAAAAGGTGGTAAAGGAACCAACGATCAAGATCTGCTGCATTATTTAGTAGACAACTCTGCTTCAGCGATTGATTGGTTGGATTCAATGGGGATCACTTTAGACAATATCAGCTATAGCGGCGGTGCCAGTGTAAAACGGATCCATCGTCCTCACGACGGTTCAGCAGTCGGTACGTACTTGGTGGATGGTTTGTTGAGAAACATTCATGAGCAAGAAATTCCTTTATTTGTAAATGCTGATGTGACAAAAATCAATGAAACAGACGGCAAAGTCACTGGCGTCAACGTGAAAATCAATGGCGAAGAAAAAGAAATCGCTGGTGATGCAGTGGTTGTTACTACTGGTGGTTTTGGCTCCAACAAAGAACTGATCGAAAAATATCGTCCAGATCTGAAAGGCTATGTCAGCACGACTTCTGAAGGAAGTACAGGCGATGGCATCAAGATGATCGAAGAATTAGGCGGCGCAACGGTTGATATGGATCAAATCCAAGTCCATCCAACAGTGGTTCAAGATACAGGTATGTTGATCAGTGAAACCGTTCGTGGAGAAGGCGCCATTTTGGTGAACCAACAAGGGGAACGTTTCTACAATGAATTAGAAACCCGCGACAATGTTTCAGCTGCTATTACGGATCTGCCAGAAAGCTATGCCTACTTGATTTTTGACAATGCGTTAGCAGGTAGAGCCAAACAAGTCGATTACTACAAAGAACAAGGTGTAGTGGTAGAAGCCGACACCATCGAAGCCTTAGCTGAAAAAATCGATGTCGATCCAGCAACCTTGAAGAAAACTTTAGATACATGGAACCAAGCAGTGGCAGACAAAGCCGACAAAGATTTCGGTCGTGAAACGGCGATGGACTATGATTTGACGGAAGGACCATTCTATGCGATTCAAATTGCACCTGGGATCCACCATACAATGGGCGGCGTCAAGATCAATACGAAGACCCAAGTGTTGAAAGAAGATGGCACACCAATTACTGGCTTGTATGCAGCAGGTGAAGTGACCGGCGGTATCCACGGACAAAATCGAATCGGCGGCAATGCTGTAGCCGACATTATGGTCTTTGGTCGCCAAGCAGGCGCGCAATCCTCTGATTATGTGAAAGAAAACGGGAAATAAGCGGCTGTTTTTTCCTAAAAAAGATCGTCTATAAAGAAATAAACTTGGAACGAATCCTCTTAAGCGATTAGGAGGAGAATCGTTTCAAGTTTTTTTGTATTTCTAACTGAAAGGACGAAAAACTAGTCATTATAATCTTATAATGATTAATTCGTTTATCATACATATATAAATAAACTATTTATAAATGTAGGGTTTGCTTTTCAATGAATCGGAATCAAGGAATAAACGGATAGGATTGGTTTATTCGATGATAAAAAATTTTAGGAGGCAGATTATGAAAAACGCATTGGTAAAATGGTCGGTCGGGGTGGCAATCTTACTTGGAGGGACCTTGTTCTTCACGGGGAAACAAGTATTTGCTCATGGTTATGTGGAATCACCGGTCAGTCGGGGCTATCAAGGGTCTTTGGATCGCAATACGTTAGGGTGGAGCGCTGCGTTTGAGAAATATGGCAATGTCATTTCAAACCCACAATCATTGGAAACTAAAAAAGGCTTTCCAGAAGCAGGACCAGTAGATGGTCGCATCGCTTCAGCAGATGGTGGACTCGGACAAATCGGGGACTTTGTTCTTGATGAACAAGGAACCAATCGTTGGACCAAACAAGACATCAATCAAGGACCATTGCGGGTCAACTGGCATTATACAGCGCCTCACAAGACCACAAAATGGCATTACTATATCACGAAACCAGGATGGGATCAAAACGCGCCACTTTCAAGAGATAGCTTGGAATTGATCGCTACTGTGAATCACGATGGATCGGCTGCCAGCAATAGCCCAAGCCATACCATTACCATTCCAGAAAATCGTCTCGGTTACCATGTCATTTTAGCGGTCTGGGATGTTGCCGATACGCCAAATGCCTTTTATAACGTGATCGACGTTAACGTTTCTGGTTCAACAGTCATTCCTGAAAAACCAGCAGCACCGGCAAATGTCCGCTCAGAACGAGTGACTAGCAGCACGGTGGCTTTAGCATGGAACGGTCAAACCGATGCGAAAGAATACAACGTGTATCGCGATGGTGCCTTAGTGGCAACGACTACTGAGCCAACCTTTACCGACACGCAATTAAAAGCCAACACAACCTATAGCTATCAAGTAGAAGCTGTCGGCTTTACGGCGTTAGTTTCAGAAAAAAGTGCTGCAGTGAAAGTGACTACCTCAGCAGACAATCAAGTCGAAACCCCTTCGACACCAGGCAACCTGCATCAAATGAGCGTGACAGACAGCAGCGTTTCCTTAATGTGGCAAGCATCGACTCATACAAATGGGATCGCTGGATATGATGTTTACCGCAATGGCGTCAAAATTGCTACGGCCACAGGAACAACCTATGAAGACACGAATCTAGCAGCGGATACAACCTACAATTACCAAATCAAAGCAATCAGCAAAACGGGCGAACAATCCGCTTTCAGTAACCAGCTGAGCGTGAAAACCAATGCCAAAGAAGAAACGGAAACACCTGGAGGCGGGGAGTCAGAATACCGTGTGTGGAAACTAGGTACTTTCTCTGCACCAGAAGTGTATACAAGCGGTGAAATCGTGAGCCATAAAGGCAGCAATTATGTCGTGATTAACACCCACTCAAATTACGGGGACACCACTTGGTCTCCTGATCAAGCACCAACCTTGTTTCAGAAGCTGTAACCCTTGAATGAATCAGTAACGCAAGAGCAGTGCGGTGGCACTGCTCTTTTTGACTCTTTTATGAGGAAATGATTGAACCTTTGTTTGATTCGTGCAACCAATTGGACGAATTCGTTTGAGGAATGCAAAAACAGGTGCTGCTATGCATCATGCGTAGCAGCACCTGTTTTTTGTTCTTGATCAAGAATAGAAGAAACGGATCAAGATCCCACCTAAAATCAGCACGATCGCACCACATAAACGGTTGGCCATTTGGGCAAAAGCAATCATTTCCATTCTATCAGAGGCAGACAATACAGCGATATTGCCTGTTCCCCCCATGGAGTTGTTGATCATACCGGCGCCAATTGCGGTTTCAACGGGGTACATCCCCAATACCATCCCGAAGAACCAGCTGGCAGCCCCCATAGATACGACACTGGTTAGGCAAAGCACGACAAATTGCCAAGTAAAGGCAGAGGCCAATGTTGACAGATCGATCAATGCCAAACCAATCCCCGCCAAGACCGCGTGGGTCAAATTCGTCATCACAACATTGTTGAACATCACCACAGAATCTTCGAGTTTCTTAGGGACAATGTTCAAGGCTTTTAGAATAAAGACAATCACGATCATAAAGGCATACTCGTGAATTTTAGGGACAATGTTCAAGGCTTTTAGAATAAAGACAATCACGATCATAAAGGCATACTCGTGAATTTTAGGGAAAAAGTCGCTTAAAATCGCACCAACGACCAACAGTGAGAAGGAAAAGAGCATCCCGACCCCGATTTGTTGGGCATCAAGCGTTATTTTTGGTTTTTCTAATTCTTCTTTCGTGGCATTGATCAGTGTACCATGGCCATTGTATTTGGTTTTAGCAAAGGCCTTAGCGATAAATAAAGCACCAATAATGGCAAGAATATTCCCGAAAGTAACTGCTGGCGCTAATTGAGAAAAGATGGCAGCTTGATTGCCGTTTGCCAAGCCATCAGCATAAATTTGTGAAAGTGGGGTGATTCCCGCACCCATCCCGCCAGACATCATTGGTAGAGAGACATACATCACCGAATCAGCAAAGCCATTGCCTAGCAGCATACCGACAAGGCCGACGGAGAAAAAGCCTACTACCATAGTGATCAAAGCAACGGGAATGAATTTCGTAGAAGCTTTCACCAACAAATTACGGTTCATCCCTAAAATCGAGCCGCAAATCAAAGCGGCAATATAGAAATCAAGAAAGCCAAAACCGCCCCCCATGAAGTCACTGACCGCGTCAATGACTTTCGTGGGTACGAGATGGAAGGAGGCTAAAAGGGTGGCACCAAGCAGGGTAAAAACTGACCCGCCGCCAAGATAAGAATTCATGATCGGGAGTTTTTCCCCAATGAAATACAGCAGGTGTCCTAAGGCAACCAGTAAAATGGTGATCCCAACCATATTTAATGGCAACTTGTCTAAGGCAATCGCACTGAATATGACAACCATGAAAAAGAGATACAAGGGAAGACTAATTCCCGAAATCGTCATCGTTTTTAATTTATTCATTTTTCAGACCTTCCTAGTATGTTGGATACCATTTGAGATTTTGGACAGCTTTTGCCATATCGGTTTCTTGCGCTTGGGCTAACCCTTGTTCTTTGGCTTTATTGGCAACTGCTTCAGCCACTTTGATAGAAACGTCCGCAACGTATTCAAATGGTGGAAGAACTGGTGCACCGGGTTGGCTCAAGTCAACCAAACCACTTAATGAGTGAGCAGCGGCACCAATCATTTCATCGGTCAAGAGAGAGGCTTCTGAAGCCAACATACCTAACCCTAGACCAGGATAGATCAAGGCGTTGTTTGCTTGACCGATTTGGTAGTCGACCCCTTTGTATTGGATCGTTCCTGAAGGGACACCGGTTGCCACAAAGGCTTTTCCATCAGACCATTCGATTACTTGTTCAGCCGTTGCTTCTAATTTTTTGGTTGGATTCGAGATAGGGAAAATCACTGGACGAGCAGTGTTTTCACACATCGCTTCCACAACTTCTTTGGTAAAGGCACCGGCATTGGTTGAAGTACCGACCAAAATCGTTGGTTTTGCGACTTTAATGACATTGATCAATTGCGTCATATCGCCAGCATTGGCAAAGTCAGCCCGTTTTTTGGCAAATGGTTTTTGTGCAGGAGTCAAATCGGACATATCATCGAACAAAAGCCCTTGTTTGTCAACCATAAAGAAATGATTGTAGGCTTCTTCTTCTGAAAGACCTTCGCTGACCATTTCGGCATGGACACGGCTGGCAATCCCGGCACCAGCGGAACCACCGCCATAACATAAGTAGACTTGATCCGTTAATTTTTCACCTGTAATATCTAATGCGCCGAAGATACCGCCCAATACAACGATTCCCGTTCCTTGGATATCATCATTGAAAGTTGGAATCGATTGTTTGTATTTGTCCAAAATCGTTGCAGCATTTGAACGGCCAAAGTCTTCCCAATGCAAGTAAAGTTTAGGGAACAATGATTCTGCCGTTTGAACAAATTGATCGATGAATTGGTAATAGGCATCACCGTAGACACGTTCTTGCCGATTGCCTAGATACAAATGATCCTCTAACAATTCTTTACGGTTGGTCCCAGCATCGATCACGATTGGTAAAACAGAAGCAGGGTCGATCCCAGCAGCTGCTGTATAAATCATCAATTTACCGACAGAAATATCGACACCTTGGACACCCCAGTCACCAATCCCAAGAATCCCTTCAGCGTCAGTGGCTACGATCAAGCGAATGTCCCGATCGCCAGCGGCATTTTTCAACGTTTCTTCGATGTTTTCTGGATGATTGATATCTAAGTATGCTGCATATTGAGGATCAACGAATAGGCGGCTGTAATTTTCAATGGTGTCAGCAATCGTTGGATCGTAGACGATCGGATTGAATTCAACGATATGTTGGTTGAACAAATAGTAGAACAATGTCCGATTGGTATTAAAGATCTCCATTAAAAAGTGACGTTTTTCAATGTCGGATTCTTTGGTGACATATTGTAAATAGGCTTGTTCTGCTTGTTCTTCGATCGTTTGTACGTGAGGGGGCAATAAACCGATCAACCCTAGTTCTTTTCGTTCTTCTTGCGTAAACGCGGTTCCTTTGTTTAAAAATGGGTTATTTAAAATGTCATGTGCTTTCATTATGTTCCTCCAATAGGTGTATTTTGAGTACTCGTTCATTTCCATTAGCTACTTTAATCCTCGGACAGAATTATAGTCAACTATCGGTGGTATAATAAAAATTATTTATAACAAAACCGATGCGAGCTTGAATCGGCTAAGGGAGAAATCAGACGATGAACATACGAGATTTAGAATACTTTAACGCTTTGGCAGAGATGCTTTCTTTTACGCAAGTGGCGCATAAATTTGCTGTCAGTCAACCAACCGTCAGCTACGCTATCAAACGCTTGGAAGAGCATTATGGCTGTGATTTGATCGCTCGAGAAGCCTCTCATCGCTCCATCTCATTGACGACAGAGGGGGAAATTTTGAAGGCTCATGCGCAATATATCTTAGATGAATTTGTGACCTTGGACCGAGCCATCGACCATGCTAAAAACAATCGGACCCACATCGGTTTGCCGCCAATCATTCGTTCCAAAGTCTTTTCAAAACTCTTAGATGAAAAAGAGATCATCCGCTTTATTTCGAAATTTCACTTGGTATCTGGGGGATCCAATGAATTGCTTTCAAAACTATTATCAGGAAAAATCGATTTCAGCTTGTTGGGCAGTGTCAATCCCCTCGTCCACCCGAATCTGCAGGTGAAGTTGCTGCACCAGCAAGAGTTTTTTATCTTTGTGTCAAAAGAAAATCCATTGGCAGAAAAAAAGGAAATCTCATTCGAAGAAGCTGCTGAATATCCCTTTATCCTATTGGAAAAAGGCTATACCCATATGCGCGCCTTTCAGAATTTAAGTGAGAAATCAAAGAAGAAGCCAGAAGTCCCCTTTTATTTTTCAGACGTCCAGACGATTGGCCAACTGGTCAGTTCCAATATAGGCATTACCCTGATGACGGAATTTCCCGTGTTTCAAGAAATGGAAGGCTTAGTGAAAATACCACTGGTCCCTGAAGATAAGGAGATCTTTTATATTCAATATGCCTACTTAAAGAGTGCGATGTTGAATCAAGAGGTCCAGAAGTTGATTAGGATCTTGGATGAGCTGTCTTGGGAGGATGAAGGGTGAGGAATGGGGGTTTCTTGAGGTAAGGTCAGAGAAAAATGGTGTCGGTATGTGTTCTTGAGCTGCTGAAATAAAAGGGATCTTTCAACGTGGAAAAAACAAATGGATGGTTCCTTTAAACGATGAAACGAGAAAAAAATTCCTTTACTTAGACCGTTCTTATCGCATGAAAAAACGCTGGAAGCCTTGATAAATATCGGTTTTTAGCGTGGGTTTTTGGTATAATAGTAGGACAGTAAAGTTTGTGACGGTGGCTATCTTTTGAAAGGTGGTGGTGCTTATGAAAGTAAGTGTTCACTCTTTAGAAAGGAGAAGCCTTTTGTCTGTAGCTGAAGCATTAGGGCTAATGATTAGTTTCGGTTCTTTAATCGCAACGATTATCTTTGGCATCCTAACTGCAGCAAAAAACGACAAAAAAAAGTAACCAGTCACTAAACTTTGGCGAGTTGACTGATTACTAAAATAATATAAAACTTGCCACCGTCTTAAACGGTGCTGTAGGGGAGTTGTTCACGCAACTCCTCTTTACACAGTAATTATAGCAAGATTTCGGTGAGATATCAATCATTGACGCTACAGACGTGCTATTGCACGTCTATTTTTTTGCCCTCCTAAGTGGTGGGGAGCAGCTGGAAGGTGGAGGGCAAAAAAGATCGCTTTTCTTTCTTAAAAATTTCTAAGTACTACCATTGTTCCATAATTTAATAACACATTTTCTCGGTATTATTAATCTATCGGGTACTTAAAATATCTTTCATGTGCATGAAGAAACTGAATGAACAATGGAAAATACCAATAACGCCCTACAATCGGCGCTTATACTGGCTGCCTAGCTGGACAAAATGTGATTGCGGTGAGTTAGTAAAACAAGTTTATGTGAAAAAAGGGGATTTTTTCTATCCTGATGGGCTTTTTAAGTAACGCTGCGACGGTTGAGAATCTGCAATTTACGCAAAGAAAAGAAGAGTTAGGTATTTTTAAGAAGAACGAAGCAAAGGCAATCCTTGATGCCATACATGCACTATAAGATGAAGAGGATGTGATCCGCAAAACTTTTACAGATAGCGGTCATGTTGACTGGGTATCTGGAACGTATTTTGATTTTGAGATTGCAAAATTAACGTTTGAATAATTACTGAAGGAATGGTCAAAACCAATTAGAGGAGGAACAACAATGGATGATTTATTTCTAAATAAGGAACACTTTTCTGGGCGCCATTTTTGGAGTTAGTAAAGAGTCTTATATAGGATTGAATAGTTTGATTAAGTCGGATAATCACTTAGTAAATATTCTAATAACCAAGGTCAATCCTTTTGAAATTATCAGTATAATCATACTCGCATATCTGTTTACAAAAAAATAGAAGGAAGTAAAAAAGATTTTACACTTATTATTTCTATATGGTATATCCTGGATTTGCTTATTCTTTACTTTTTTTCTAACTAAGAGGGGTTACTTTTCTGATGTTCCAAGATTACAAGAAAGAAATGCAAAATTAATGTGTTATTTTTTTTAACTTACTTTATTATTGTTATTATTAGTTTGATGTTCATAAACTTAGATCGGCCAGAAGTAGTAATGGGCGAAAATGATTTTTACTTTTTCACAAAAGTTTTTTTCAATAATTTCATTTTTTTTTATATTATGTAGCGGATGTGTTCTAAATAAGTATGTTACCTATGTTGTAATAATATCTAATGCTTATCTTCTAGGCATTAATACGCCGCTAATTATTATGTTACAAATGGGTGCAGTATCCGTTCTACTTCATGGAGGGATCGAGTTTTTTGGTTTTTTCTTGGGTGCACTTATTGGTTTGAAAAGTATTGAATATCATGTGGCAAACGTCAAAAATACAAAATTAATTTTATTATTAGGAATTATCGCTATTTTTCTAGGTGCATTGGTAGAAGCATATATCACCGCTATTTTTAATGATTTAAATAAGGAGAATTACTATGCAGGAAATTTTGAAAGTAACAGATGTTAATTTTGAGAGGAGCGACTTTAGTCTCAACAACATAAGTTTTAAACTCTACAGTGGGGATATTGTTGGTTTGATAGGTGAAAATGGTGCAGGGAAAACAACTTTATTTAACGTAATATTTAAAAATTTAGAGCCGTCCAATGGAGAAATATCTTTTTGGGGCGATCAGCACACAAAAACAGACAAATCAGAAATGGCCATTATTCTAGACAAAAATCATTTCAACGCATCATTTACAGCTATTGATATAAACTCTATTTTTAGCAAAGTTTTTAACAACTGGAACAAGGAGCTATTTTTTTCATACATAAAGGAATTCGACTTACCAAAAGATAAAAAAATTAACGATTATTCACATGGTATGAAAGTGAAATTAAATTTTGCCTATGCTTTTTTTCGAAAGCCCAAATTGT
>OAUR01000037.1_pt1 | contig 66708 bp, 63 predicted proteins | sample 1476311 | NCBI WGS metagenome assembly OAUR01 (sample SAMEA2580058, study PRJEB22360) | human gut metagenome | biome: human gut; feature: human-associated habitat; material: faeces | place: Denmark | collected 2008/2010 | reverse complement strand
GGACTGCCTCCGAAACTTTGGAGACACCTAGAATGGTCATTTTGCCAGAAGCATTGATGACTTCTTTCAAGTGGAATTTTTCGTAACTAATTGTCATAGATTTCTCCTCCAATAATTGTTTTGATTGGGCGAATTTGCTCTTTGGCTACTCGTGTAAATCCATTAGAATCAGTCAATGTTTTTTCTTCTGCTTGAATCGTGAAAATCGTTAAATCAGCATCTTTACCTATTTCCAACGTGCCTTTTTGAGCTAAATGGAAATTCTCAGCAGGAGCCTTGGTTACCTTTTCAATAATTTCTGGCCAATCATAGCCGACCACACGGAGTTTTTCCATCGTTGTGGCTAAATCATAAACAGGACCATTTTCTCGGTTACGGATGTAGATATCTGTGCTAATTGATGCAGCTTTCATTCCCTCGCGCAACGCTGTTTCAGCTACGTGAAAATTGAAACTATCCGTACCATGCCCGATATCAAATACGACCCCTTTGTTGTACGCTTGCCAAGCGAAATCTTTTATTTTATCCGTTGCTTGGTCTAAGATGCCATTTTCTTTCCCATTAAAACAATGGGTTAGGACATCCCCTTTTTCCATCAAGGCTAAAATTTCATCTAAATGAGGTGGTGCTGATCCAATGTGAACCATTAAGGGAATTTCTTGGTTTTCTTGCTGAATCTGTTTGGCCAATTCTAAAGGCGTAATGCCGTTATCGCCAATAACGGTCCTACTCATACGGGCTTTAATCCCTACAACAAAATCTGGTAATTCTTGAATCGCTTTTTTGACTAAACTCGCTTGTACTTTACTTAAATCTGCGAGTTCGTCCTGAGCAACGATGCCCCATTTAGAAATATTGACTAATCCAAAAACATTTGTTTTTGCTTGCTGCGCTAAGTCATAAAATTCATGAATGTTTTCAGCACCTGTTGTCCCAGCATCAATCACTGTCGTAACACCCTTTTTGACCCCAATTTCATCTGGATAATCATAATAAAGAGCCATTTTTTCAAAACAATGAACGTGATCATCTATCCAGCCTGCGGATACATAAGTACCTGGTTCTAAGTGGATAGTTTCTTTTGCAGAACCTGAAATAGTTGCTGCAACAGCAGCTATTTTTTTCTCTTTAATTGCAATTTCAACAGGCATACCATCTACTGTCTGTCCATTTTTTATAAGTAAATCGTAGTCCATATTCTTCCCTACTTTTCTATAAATCTAAATTTTGTCCAAGGCTTAATGAATTCTAATAATACAAGTTCTTCTTCTATAATACGCCCTACTCGGTTTTTGCGTGAGTCTTGATGTGGTTCTAAAACGACTTGTAATTCATTTTTGTATTTTCCAAATGCATCATTTCCCACAACAACATCTCCAGGTTGTAGCATTGCTTGATTATCATGTGGGGGATTAGCTTCATTCTTATATTTTTTACGCACTTCTGTGGAGCGAATCATCTGCTGAGTGATATCTCCACGGCGAAAATGTTGATTTTTTGTTACGATTTCTTTTTCAATTTCAGAAGTCGCTTCTTCAAAAGCAATGGTCAATTCTGTTTGATAACGATTCAACTGACCCAATGCTTCTAATTCTTCGTTGGAAGCATAAGCATTTCCGATAACAACATCATCAATTAAATTTGTTGCAAATAAATGTTTAGCTTGAACAGCGACTGGCAACTGTCTATGCATTTCTAAAGTAGGTAGCCCATCATTCACATCCCAAGGACCAATTTCACCTACCTGTGATGAAATAAAAGCAGCTGTCCGAATTCCTTCCTTTTTAAAGCGGATGCTACATTTTTCAAAGAAATCATACGGCAATGCAGTTCCCGCTTGTGGATAAAAGTTATGACAACCATATAAGAAAGGTCGATTCGCTTCATACGTCAAAATGTTATCAAGATAAGCAACATCATTACTCATATTCAGCTCAATAGCCACGCCAAATGGATTAAACGTCAACATGGCTTCTTTATTTCCATCAAACCCTGTATCCAATCGAATCCCATCAGCTCCTAATTCGCTGAAAAAAGTCAAATCATCATATGAAATTTCCAATTCATCAAAGATACTTGGAACGACATCTAAAATTGTTTCAAATCCTAAATTTTTCGCATAACTAATTAATTCTTTAAATTTTTTCTGAACCGCTTCTTTGCCATCGGTCACTTCTAACATACTCATAAAAATTCGAGTAAACCCACATTCGCTGGCTTTTTTTAAATACGCTTTATCTTGATTGATATCACTATGATCTGGATAAACTGATACACCTAATGCTCTTTTCATCTTCGTTCTCACACTCCGCTATTTTCAAATTTATTTCGAAATTTCCAAGCAATCACCGAGCTACACAGGATTGTTGTAGAGCCAACGAGCAATACTGGTTGATTTAGAAATCCGCCAATTATCATGGAAAGAGTAATACAAACTGCCGTAAAAACCAACGTCTTTACTAAACCAAGTTGATAAACAGCAGTAGGCAACTGCCCTTTTTCTATAATAATTTGACTAACGATAAAAAAGAAAATGAACCAAATAATCATCTTATACGCTCCTGACTTTCTTCTCTGACTTAGAAGGGGCAGGATATTCATATCAGAACACCCGCCCTAACATTTTTTAATTTTTCGCTGCTTGTTCAGCTGCTAATTCTTCTGCTTCTTTATCCAATTGTTGTTTTTCATAAACTTTGAAAAATGGATAGTAGATAGCCATTGTAATTAAGAAGTTAACAATCACTAATACTGCGGCCGAAAAACTCCAATTGGTACTCATCCAAGCAGCAATTGGTGCTGGAATTGCAAACGCTAAACGTGCAGCCATCATCGGAATTATATTAGCGACTGTTAAGAAATAAGATAACGTTGTGGTAATTAACGGTGCCACGATAAACGGAATACCTAAAATAGGATTCATTACGATAGGCGTTCCGAAAATAACTGGTTCATTAATATTAAACAAGCCTGGTAAGAACGATAAACGGCCAAGACTTTTTAGATACGTTGATTTAGAAAACATCATTAAAACAACTAAAGAAAGCGTAGTTCCAGCGCCACCAATCCAGATAAACCATTGTAAAAACTGTTCTGTAAAAATATTAGGTAACTGATGAACGTTTGCACCATTGGTAAAAGCTTCAAGGTTTTCTGCAATCGACATATCCCAGAAAGGACGAATAACTGGGCCCATAATCGCTGGACCATGAATCCCTAAAACCCAAAAGAAACAGATTAAGAAGACTGTTAGTAAGCCGCCAAATAAACTGTTACCAGCAAGGATACCTTTAAGTGGCATTAATAACGTACTCAAGAAACCATTCAAATCAAAACCAATTACGTGACGAATAACCCAGAATAATAAAAGAATAACTGCTCCTGGAATTAACGCAATAAATGAATTTGACACTTCAGGCGGTACGCCATCTGGCATCTTAATCATAATATCTTTTTCGATAAAGAAGCGATAAATTTCAACAGATAACAGCGCTGTTACAATCGCACCAAATAAAGAAGCTGAACCTAAATTTGCTAAATTAATATAGCGCCCTGCTGTAATGACGTTGTCAACATCTTCAAAGACACGTGTTGGTGGTGCTGCTGTTACTAAAAAGGCCATTAATGCTAAAATTCCACACGTCAAAGAGTCAAGCTTATAACTTTTGGCCAATGATGAAGCAATCCCAAATGTTGCATAAAGTGCAAGTAATCCCATCGTATAGCGGGAAGGAATGTCTAAAATTGCTTGATAAGGTTCAATCAATTTTGTGTATGCCTCAATTGGAATATTTTGAAAAATTGTAAAGAATGAGCCTACAATTGTTAAAGGCATCGTTGCAATTAATCCTTTTCTAATCGCTGTCATATGGCGTTGCGAACCAAATTTATTCGCAATCGGCATTAACTTAACTTCCATCCACTGTACAAAACCATTCATTTGTTAATTCCTCCGTTCAACTAATAAAAATAATAATTATTTCGCATTTATAATAACATAGTAACATTATAATGTAAACGCTTATTCTTATTTACGACAGAGAAAGTGCAAAACAAAAGGCTTTTTCTGATTATAAAGAAACCGGGAATATTGCACCAAAAATCATTGCGCCTAAAATTGCGCCCCCAGCGATTGGTTTTTTCCAAATGTAAAAACCTAAAGCTCCTAATGTGGCACCAATCCCAATAGGAATCGAAGCACCTGCCGCACTCAAAATAATTAACGGGCCTAAGAAACGTCCTGAGGCATTACCAGCCCCCATCATCACATCCGCACCAAAAGTGGAATTTCCTTGATTGATAGTAAATTTCCGAATCAACACAATTACGCCACCAACCGCTAACCCTAGTAGCGCACCTGTTAAAAGTGCTAAGCCAAAGTTTTCTACAGGTGCTTTAATACCCATGCTGAGGAAAATTGCAGGTACGCCAATCCCGATCCCCGTTAAAATTGAGCCACCTAAATCTAAAATCCCGACTAAAGAACCTTCTAAAATTCGTGCAAACAGGAAACTTGCACCGAATGCTGCGGCAGCGCCATAAGAACCACCATCTAAACCAGCTTTTAGCATCGCAACAATTGAAACTTCATTAAAGGCGCCCACACCATAAACTACATACATATGTGTTCCTGCAAAAATTGCCGCTGACATAATCCCGACTAAAATGGGAAAGCCCCAATCAGCATACCAAAAACTTTTGCCTTTTAAACCTTCTTGAATTTCTTGTTCTTGTTGTGCCCATTCATTTTTTTCTTGCTGTTCCATCTATGAGACCTCCTTTTTTCTATTTAACGGTGAAGACATTGTGTAAATTATTTAACCATTGAGGAATAGACAAGCGGAAACTTTCGATCATTTCTAAGTCGAACCCTCGGAAGAAGCCACTTAAAATAAATAATAAGATAATGGCACCAAGCATGCCGCGTGTCATTCGGGTCCACCCTAAATCATCGACACCTTTACCGATTAAGATCCCTAATACAACTCCTGGGACAGCATTGCCCATGACTAATTGAGATAATCCGCCAAATAATGTTCCCCAGAAACCCGTCCGTTTTCCTGCATCTAAAGCCGCTAGCCAGAATAAAACAGGCATCACAGTATTGATTAAAATCGTTGCTGCAGGTACCAACACCGCAACTGCTGTTACTTGTAGCGATTCTGGAATTGCTGCAGCTGTACTATTTAAGAAAGCCACAGTCGCCATTCCTACAAAGGCCCCGACAATCCCCATTTTTTTGGGATTATGCATCGTTTTAGTGACATCTTTATCCTTTACCAATAAAATCGCTGCAGCCCAGTTAGGCACAATCCGGTGGGTCACATCTTGTGTAAAGGCCCCTGCTCCGACGGCCGAAGCCCAAGCATTAAAGAAAAAACCTAAACCAAAAGAAAAGTGTGATGCTGGATCTCCTTGTGCCGCGTTCATTTCCCCTAATGTTCTAAATGCCCCTAACCCTTGTGTTTGTGGTGCATGAAACATCCGAGCAGCGCCTGCGCCAGCTGCAAAACCTAGTAAACCACCAATAAGCAATGACTTCAGCAAAATGATTACAAATTCCATTCCTTCTTCCTCCCTTTATACGCCTCTTTTTGAAAGAAACGGAACTACTACTGCGTTCGGTTCTTTAATTGTTTCTGTTAAAAAATCAACTTCTTCGACTGCAATGGCTTGGATTTCCACTTCTACAGCTAGTTCGACATGATAAATCACTCTCTTTCTAGGAAAGAAGAAGAACAGAAATTTTTCTGTATAAACTTGTTCTTTTGCCTGACGAATAGTTACTTCTTTCGGTTCAATCCGGATGAGGACCTCTGTTGTTTCTTTCAATACTTTTTTTGAAACATCATTCAATGCACTTGCAAAAGCTTCATTCTTCTTATTACCTTTTCCAGAAACAATCACAGTTTGTGTTGACCGTTTTGTGGCATCCATAATTACCGCTCCTTTCTAAGTTACTACTTTCTATGCTCCGTGTTTCTTAATAAATGCTTCAGTTACTCGTTTACCAAGTTCTTCCTGATCCATAAAACCAAATCCAAGAACAGTTTTCCCATCGTTAATTGCTGTTACCCCTTCTTCGATTGATCGCATGCCATGTCTTTCGGGATACCCGTATTTAGTAGCAGCCGTTAACGCCCCTGCACCACCACTGCCACAGAAAGAAATGCCTAAATCTGCCTTTTCTTGTTGCATCACATCTCCTAAACGCATATCAGCGCCCATTCCTGGAACAACAACCGCACGACCACCGGCTTGCTCCACTCCTTTTGCAACATTTTGTCCTTTTCCTAAACGATCTGCGATAACTACTGTAATCATAACTTTTCCTCCTATTAATTGTTTTGTTTAGCAACTTCAAAATGAACAGCTAAAACATACCATTCATCTTCTGATAACTGACCAATTGCTTCTGTTGTTTCTTGTGCAATTTTCAACGTTTCTGGTGTTAGTTCCGTAAATAACGTCCGATCAACACCAGATAATGTCGTTCCTTCTCTTGAACGATTCAGCATCTCATTGAGATGGTTAATCAAAATCGTCCACTGTAATTCCGTTGGTTCAATTTGTGCTTCTGCTAATCGCGCGCTGGTTTGTTTGATAATCGATTGTAGCTTTTCTGGTTCAGCACTTTGTCGAATGATCTCCTGTGCTTCCATTGCTAGTTCCATCCTCTTCCTCCTTTGGTTGTTCTAAATAATTAAGTAATGCTGAAATTTCAGCATGATTGACAGGTAACTCATTTTTAGCAAATAAACATTCAATTTGCCGAATTTCTTCTTGTCTTTCACGCGATACTTCCCCATTACAAGGAATCTCTTCGTATTGCTTATTAAACGTAATCCGATGTGTCATTAATAAAACGTGCAGTAAAAAGGCTTCTTGATATTCGCTCAGTAACTTTGTTTGAAACATTCGTTTTAACTCTTCATAAATAATATACGCTTTTACTAACAAATCTTGGCTTTGTATCCGTTCATTTTTTTCAATTACATCAGATTTCGTGGAGCGAGCGGTACCTTTCCCTTGACGTTTCCCTAATAAAATTTTATCGACCTCTTCCCGAATCAAACTTAAATCTGTGTCCGTCAACAATGGACTAACTTTAATAAATGGGTATGTCATTTCTTCAATTGGGAAAATACTCAATACCAAATCAGGCTTTTCTGCTTGAATCACTTCAGTTGCATTTAAAACAGAAGCAAATCCTGCGAGTTCAACGTTTGGTACTTCCTCTAAAATTTTTTGTTCAATTAAACTGGTCACACCTAAGCCCGTCGAGCAAACATACACAATCCTAACAACTTTAGCTTCCTGCTGTTGTCGTTCCTGAGCTGCCAAAAAATGCAACGCAATATATGCGCAGAAAGAATCGTTGACTAACAAAACAGAACGTTGAATTAATTGTTTACAGGCACTTTGAATAGCTAAAAATAACGCTGGGTGTTTTCCTTTGATTTCTTCAGAAAACGGATTGTATTCATTAATAAATAAATGTTTCTTTGTAAAACGTAAGGACAGGTGTGCAAACAAGTTCGTAAATAATTGACGATCATTTACAAAAGGATAATTCAGCTCTTTTGAAACGCTTTCAATCACTTGCTTTGTTAATTGAACCATATCTTGCCGTTGATGGGTTCCGAATAAATCACTATAAATATAAAAATATTCATCCGCTAATAAAGGCAAGTCATACCGTTCAAACACCTCTTGTAAAAGTAAAAGTGGTACTTCGTTCCGTTGTTCAAAGCGTGTTTTTTGCGATAACACTCGGTAAGTCCCAATTGTATGTGCCATCTGCATACGTGCTGCGGCAATTGCCACTCTCAACGTAATAGATAATATTTCGGCATAATCAAATTGATTTTGATCGAGTGGATTAATTAAATTTCGCATTTTTTTCAATGCACTACGATAACAACCTTGAAACAATGTCCCTGACCCAAATTTAATTTTAGGGATTTTTTCAGCCCCTTTTGTCTTTGTCACATAGTTCATAATTTGGTAAATATCGTATTCTGTAAGTTCTTTTTGAGTGATAAATTCCATCAGTAAGCGTACATTGCTTTCTTCACCACTGATTGTAAAGCCTTGCCGTGCTTGGCGAATTAAGGTTAAATCATATGCTTGCAGCAACCGTTCGACCTGTTCCAAATCACTGACAATTGTGTTTCGACTCACTAATAATTCATCTGCTAGCTGCTGTGCCGTTAAGTACCCTTTGACTGACAATAACTGAAAAATCAATACATTGACTCGTCTTTTTTGATCAGGATAGGTTTCAAATCGATCGACATCGATAATTTCATTTTTTAACAGTAAGCGTTTAGAGTCAGGTAAGTCTAGCCAGATTCCCTTATTTCGTTTTGAATAAAGTGTCTCATCGTGCTGTTCAAACCAAGCACGAATATCTTCTAAATCATACTTAATTGTTCGAACGCTGACAGTAAAGTTCTCAGCTAATTCTTGCGTGGTAATACTCCCTTCCAAATCCAAAAGCATCAATAAAATATTTATCGCTCTTTTGGACAACAACACGGTCATGCCTTGTCACCTCTTTTCTTTTCCCTTTACACTTAAAACTATAGCGTTATTTTATCTGTTCCACAACACAAAAAAGTTGCACTTATAAAAGTGCAACACTTCTCTTTTCATACAAAAAAATCCCTTAACAGTTACTACTGTTAAGGGATACCACACTATTTATTTGCATAAATAGACAGAAACCTTCTCCACAAAAGTATTCTGTCCGACACGTTACAAATCCGGTAACTGATAGCCGTACTATCTGGTGTCGTTGTGTTTGACAATCACTAGCCGTCAAAACGGAATAGCCGAAGCTATCTGATTGAGTCAACTCGTCGCATAAAACACACTTTAACACAGAATAGTTTGGATAGCAAGTGGTGGTAATTATTCGTTATCAAACCATTCTTGATAAAAACCTTCAACAATTTTAACGGTTGCTATCGTTAATTCTTTCGTCATTACGGGACTAGTTAACTTTTTGTCTTGTAAACATTGATTCACATGATTGATTTCATACGTAAATTCACTAGTAAATTGTTCAGACCATTTAACAGTGTTGCCTTGAGCATCTGTATAATAAGCACAATCTGTTTTCCAGAAATTAGGAATAACGATTTGCCCTTTCGTCCCACAAATGGTCATTTCACTAGGTATCTTTAAACCAACATTAATAAAAATATTGCCCAGCGTCCCTTCAGCAAATTTCAAAGCTAAATTACATTGACTATCCGTCGCTCCTTGCTGATACGTTGCGGTTCCCGTAACCGCTTGAATCTCTTTCCCTAATACGTATTGTAAGTATTGTAATGGATAACTTCCTGAGCCATGAAGCGCTCCACCACCCGCTTCTCTCGAGTAAAACCAGGGAATATGATCCACATTGGGATAGGCAGTAACTGACTGAACCCATAAAATTTCTCCCAATCCCCCTTCTTGAATCGTCGCCTTTACTTTTTGAGTAATTGGTAAAAAGACAGACTTCTGAGCTTCCATTAGAAAAACCCCTTGCTCCTGTGCGATTGCAAAAAGTTCTTCTGCTTCAGCAGCATTTAATGTAAATGGTTTTTCCAGTAGGACGGGTTTTCCTTGTGATAACGCAAGCTTAGCTGCTGAGTAATGTCCTTGATTGTAGGTGGGAATATAAATAATATCAATTGTTTCATCCTTACATAACTCTTCATAACTGCCATAAGCCACCGGAATCGCTAATTCTTTAGCCATTTTTTGAGCATTCTCTAAACGCCTTGATGCAATCCCGCGCACTTCAGCTTGCGCGCTTTCTCGAAGCCCCGCTACAAATCTTGGGACAATTTGGGCAGTACTCATAATTCCATAACGAATTTTATCCATGTGATCGCCTCCTCTTTCTTTTTCTGATGCTTCTATAAAGATAAAGCATCTCATTGAAAAATTAAAGAGCTATGTAATCAAATAAATTTCTTTTAGGAGACAATCCTTCCTACTTCACTATTTTTAGAGATTATTTTCACTTCTTTACTTAAACAAGCCAATCTAATTTTTTTGTCACTTTCTCAGTAGCTTGTTTTGCGGCAGTTACCCATTTCCCTTGTGCTGCTTTGCTTAAATCAGTTGAATACGTAGTCGTTGCTCCGTTTATTGTTTTCTTTATTTGTTGAAGCGTTTGTTGAGTCATCTTTTTTCTATTTTGAGTCGTTGCCTGACTTTGACTAGCAACAAAATTTCTAATAAGTTGTTTTTCTAATGATTTTTGTAATTCTTCTAACATCCCTATCTCCTCGCTCGTCTTTTCATTTCTTCATAATGCTGTCGTTCTTGATAAAATACTCGTCTTATCTCTTCTAATTGATGATCAATCGCTACTTGCTCTTTTTTGACACGTTGCTCTGCTTCTTCTCGGCTATTCATTAATAGCCGATATACGATTTGTCGATTTGGCTCAACATCATAATAAGGTGTCGGTCGTTGCACTTGGAGAGAGAGCTGCTCTAAATATCGTAAAAAAAATCTTTTCTCCTCCATTACTTGTGCTAACTGATTCTCTAATAGTCTCTTTTCTGAAAAATAATGGTCCTCTTTTAGCATAAATTGATTATCCAATTCTCTTTCCATCCTAAGTCCTCCCATAGTTAAGAAAAATAATTTGCTAACTCGCTATCTGTTGCAACTTGTTGATCAATCGTTGCCTTAATTTGAGCCAATAATTGATCTAATTCTTCTTGGATATTTCGTAACATTGTTAATATAGTTTCATATTCATTCACTGGCTGATGAACAGTTGAAAATTCGGTCACATTTCCTTCCGCGAGTGCAGTTATTTTTTCTGTTTCGCTTAGATGTTGCCCCCAACGCTGAGCATCTGCTTTTGTATGTTGCCAAAGTTCATGGGCATTCTCTATCTCTTTTTTTAACCATTTTATAAGGCCATCAATTTCTGTCTGAATTGTATGCTTATAACCTGTAGTAATTGCTTTTGCTTGCATCGCATCAATAAAAATTTCTTGTGCCGAAGATAATCCACCATTTCCTTGTATCATTTTTTTACGAAGTGTAGTAAGTCGCTCAATCTCTTTGTTGGCCTCATGTTGTGCTAACTGAGCATTTCCTTTAGAACGAGAAATAATATTCCCCGCTTTATCGAACTGATAGCCTCCCCACATATGTTGCGTGACCATATCAACTTTTTTTGATTCCACCTCAATCAAGGTTCCCACTTGTTTTTTTGAAGAAGAATAACCAATTGGTATCAAATCTTTTGTGTCGATAAAATTAAAAATTTTACCAGCATCCGTTAACTTATCAGCAGTGATTTGTTGTTGTTCATTTAAAATACTATAAATGTTAGGGCCTTGATAAATATAGACACCAGAAATACGTGTATGAAAAACTTCAGGCAAATCCGAAACTGCATATTGACCATTCATCGAACCTAACGAATGTCCATAAATATCTACTAAAGCATTCGGATACGCTTTCATTGTTTCTTGTAACGTAGTTGAGGCTGATTTTAATTGAGGAATTGCGCTTTCACCGCCATTCATAATTTGCATCGCGGCAGGGATATCATTTTCCAACCAATCTGAACGAACATCTTGATACGTCGGATTAGACGAATCAAATAAATTCCCTTTATCAGGAGCTGTTGAACCCCGGTACAAAACAGTAACTTCTGTAACCGCTTGTCGTTCGCTTAAAGATGCTGTCGGTGGAACGTATTGATCGGTTATGACAAAAGATTGTTCACCAGTGGATTTATCGTTTACTTGGGAGACATAACCAATTGTTTTTCCATTATCAAGTACTACTACTTTTTTTAAACCCCAATTTTGATATTCTTTTTTTGCGATTTCAACTCTTTCATTACCTGTAAAAGTCATTCTCTCTCTCCTTTTTTAATTCCTCTTTCAAATCATTTGAATATCCTGAAATTACATATTTGCTGGAAAATCCATTATCCTTATTTTTATCTAAATTAAATAATATATCTAAATTTTTATCCGAATTGATAAATATTACACCATCGATCCCTCCCATTGGGTTATGCTTCACACTCTCCTCATCAATTTCATAGGACTTAATAATTCCTTCACTAGTTAAAGCATCTGGATCTAAATTTCGCAGTCCTTCTTCAATAACTTTTTTCGCTTCATCACTTTTAACAATCGTCAACATTTCTTCATGAAATCTTTTACTATCCATGTATTTTTTTCCTCCTATTCCTAAAATAAAAATGAGCAATAAACAACTAATTAGAATCATGAATTTCTTTTTTTTAGTCAATGGTTACCCTCCTCAAATACTTTGATTGCTAAATTAAAGTATTTTACATCATCTGAATATCATTCAGATATGTTCGAAATTCTTTTGCTATACAAGAAAAGCGAATAGTTAGAAACTATTTCAAAAAAAAGAAACCGTTTCCCCAAAACGATTTCTTTATATGTAAATTAACGGATACCAACGCTAACTTTTAAAGCTTGATTGACCTGTTCCATCTCTTCACGAGAAAGTTGACAAACCTTGTGTAGCATTCGTTCTTTATCCAATGTTCGAATTTGTTCTAACAAAATAAGTGATGGTGTCCTGCACTCGTTATGGGGAATTTCGATGAGGACTTGCGTTGGTTGCAGCCGCTTGCTTACGTTACGGGTAATCGGTGCAACAATCAACGTTGGACTAAATAAGTTACCTTTGTTATTTTGAATAATCAGGACAGGTCGAATCCCACCTTGTTCAGAACCAACAACTGGTGAGAGATTCGCATAAAAAACCTCACCTCTTTTTATCATTCAGATTCCCTTCCCTCCTTTTCCTTTAAAAAATTATAGCATATTGTTTCTTGCAATATTTTCAACTTTTTAGCTATCCCTTAAAATATTTGATAAAACCACCCTTTAAAAGTCAAAAAAAGCTTAAACAGTCGACTCTGATATAGAGACGGCTATTTAAGCTGACTATTACATTTTTGTTAAAATACTATCCACTTTTGTATTAATTAAATCAATAGCTACGTGGTTTTCGCCACCTTCTGGCACAATGATATCTGCATAACGTTTCGTAGGTTCAATAAATTGGTGATACATGGGCTTCACGACTGTCAAATATTGTTCAATCACAGAATCCAACGTACGGCCACGTTCTTCCATATCACGCTTGATTCGACGAATAATACGGATGTCATCATCTGTATCCACATACACTTTAATATCCATTAAATCCCTTAAGCGGCGATCTTCTAAAATTAAAATCCCTTCAAGAATAATTACTTCTTTCGGTTCTTGGATCACCGTTTCTGTACTTCTTGTATGCGCAACGTAGTCATAAACTGGCTTTTCAATGGCTTGATAGTTTAACAGTTGTTCAACATGTTGAATCAATAAATCTGTATCAAACGCAAAAGGATGATCATAATTGGTATTTAAACGTTCTTCAAAACTCAAATGGCTCTGATCTTTATAATAAGAATCCTGTTCTAACATCATAATTGAATGATCGGGAAAATTATTAAAAATCGCACGGCTAACACTGGTTTTTCCGCTTCCTGATCCGCCAGTAACACCAATGATAATTGGCTGACTATCTTTCATGTATAAACCTCTTTCTTTTCAAAAACTTCATTGTCTTTTACTATTATAATGAAAACTCTGAAGAATGCCAGACCTTTTCCAAGACTTTTCATGTGATTTTTATCTTCTTATGAAAAATCTGCCCACACTTCTTTCAATTACAGTATACTTATCAATAAAAGGAGAATCCTACCTATGATTAAAAAAGTCAAAAAAGAAGCACTTACAACTGCGCATTACGCTCTTCTTTATGAGGCAGATCCATCAAAAAAAATGGTGGCAGATTACATTACCCGCGGTATTTGCTTTGACTATCAAACTGAAGAACTTCAAGGAATTTTAGTCCTGTTACCGACTCACCCACGGACATTGGAAATCGTAAACATCGCTGTCTCAGAAGAAAGCCGCGGGCGGGGCATCGGGCAAGAATTATTACATTTTGCCATTGATTTTGCCAAAAAAGAAAAGTATGATTACTTGGAGATTGGGACTGGGAGCACAGGCTTTCAACAGCTATATCTCTACCAAAAAGTCGGTTTTCGAATGACACATATTGAACCAGATTTTTTTATCCATCATTATGATGAGCCCATTATAGAAAACGGCTTGCCTTTAAAGGATATGGTTCGCTTACGGTTACATTTAAGTTAAAAAAACAACATTTCCTGTACAGGAAATGTTGTTTTTTAATGTCCAAGAATTGATAACAACTCATCTAGCTGTTGAATCGTATAATTGGGTTGAATGGTTGGTGTTGCTGGAGCGGAGGTCGGATTGAGCCAAACAGTTTGAATTTTCGCTTGTTGGCCTCCTTGAATATCTGAATGCAAAGAATCGCCAATAATCATTGTTTTTTCTCGACTAAAATTAGGAATCCGTTCAAAAACAAAATCAAAATACTCTTTCATCGGTTTTTGATACCCCACTTCTTCTGAAACAAAAATATCTTTAAAATAAGGCATTAATTTCGACTCTTCCAACCGACGATACTGTGTTTTTGCCACTCCGTTTGTCACAATATATAAATCATAATGGGGTGCTAATTTTTCCAAAATACGTTGACTATTGCCAAGCAAGTCATGTCCTTGACTTAAATATTCTCGGTAGTTTTCTCCCATTTTAACGCTATCAACTTCTCGATTAAACGCGTCAAACAATAAACCAAACCGTGTATCAAGGAGAACATCTTTTGTTATTTTTCCTTCTTCAAATGAACGCCATAATCCTTGATTAATTCGGTGGTATGTTGACTCGACTTCAGATGTAAATGGTACATTTTCTTCTTCAAATAAGGCATGGAGCGCCTTCTTTTCAGCCAATTTAAAATCTAACAATGTATCATCAACATCAAAAAGCAATGTTTTCATTTCCGTTCCTCTTCTCTTTTCAAATTACTCGGTAACGCTTTGCTTGTTTGTTGTTTTTCAATAAAAAAATAAGGCAATAGCAATTGTAACTCTTCTCTTGTTAATGAACGATAAGCACCTAAAGGTAATTGCGGATCTAGCCGCAACGGCCCCATAGTTTGGCGTTTTAAAGCAGTCACTTTTTTCCCCACAGATAAAAACATTTTTTTCACTTGGTGAAATTTTCCTTCTTGAATAGTCAGGAAAACATGACTCTCCGTTTCAGTCGCTGCAAGAACAGTTATTTTTGCCGGCTTACATTGAATGCCTCCTTGCAAAACAATCCCATCTTTAAATTTAGCACAATCTTCTGCAGAGACCAAACCATTGACTTTCACTTCATAACATTTCGCTACTTCTTTATTTGGCCGAATTAATTGATACCCTAATTGTCCATTATCTGTTAATAGAAGTAACCCTTCCGTATCGCCATCGAGTCTTCCCACTGGATAAAGACCAGGGCGTCTGTCTTGCGGCGCAATCAAATCAATGACTGTTTTTTTAGATGCATCTGAGACAGCGCTAACCACACCTTTTGGCTTATTCAACATGTAGTACACATGTGTCTTATGCGAAATTAATTGTCCTTTTACTTTAATCATTTGTAATTGCGCATCGACATTTTGACTTTCATTTAAAGTCACGATGCCATCCACAGTGACCTGCTTGCCTTTGATTAATCGTTTCACCGTTTTGCGTGATCCAAACTGAAGTTCTTCTAGTAATTTATCTAATCGCATTGTTCCGCTCCATTCTGGTATTAGTATAGTGGAATCCGTTAAAGATGAAAAGTGGAAAAAGGTAATTCCTTGACGTATAAAAATATAAGTGTTACGGTTAATAAGTAAAGTAAATAAAGGTTTCTCAAAAACAGCGTAATGACCTGGGAGAGAACAACGATAACAATGAACCATTCCCATGAGTGTTGCCTGGCAATATTTGTGGGGATTTTTCGATTATTGTTAGCATTTTTCTAGACAAGAACAACTGAAAAAAGAGTTTCTTTTTTCCATTATGTTTTGTTTCTGAGTTTAACCAAATCACTCATTATTTCAAGGAGGAATTAGGTTATGTCAGTACAATTAGAAGTTAAAGAAAGAGCTATCCGTCCACGTTCACTAAGAAATCAGCTACGTCACGAAGGGAAAGTACCTGCTATTGTTTACGGTTACCAAATTGAAAGTACACCAATCTATTTTGAAGAAAAAGACTTATCAAAAATTTTACGCGAACATGGTGCTAACACCGTTATTAAAATGACAGTTGATGGCAAAAACATCAACACATTAATGTCTAAAGCACAATTAGATACCTTTACTGGTCAAATGCTTCATGTTGAATTCTTATCTGTAAATATGAAAGAAACAACAGAAGTCGAAGCAGAAGTTCAATTAATTGGTGAATCTGCAGGTGTGAAAGCTGGGGGTACCTTAGCTCAAAACTTGTACACTGTTTTAGTGGCAGCCACACCAGATAAATTGCCAGAATCAATTGAAGTAGATATTACAAACTTAGAAATTGGTGATGCTCTTACAATCGCTGATTTACCTGAACACAAAGACTATGAAATTTTAACTGATCCAGAAGAACAACTAGTTGCTATTGTTGAAGCACAAACTGCTCCTGAAGAAGAAGAAGAAGGAACAGCTGCTGAAACGACTGAACCAGAATTAGCCGAATAAAGAGTACACTTTTGTTCAGCTGATTCTCTTAAGTTTTAGAAATGGGATGTGCGTTGAAACAACGTACGTCCCATTTTCTTTTTACTGCATGTCTTGATTTCTTCACATAAATGATGACACCTGCAAAGCTAGGAAGCTACAGAGGAATATTAAATTTTTGCTAATCTACGCAATATTTTCAAACGAAACAATTTCTTTTTTTTAAATTTGCAGTATACTAAAAGTAAGTAAACAAAAAGGAGGTCATCCATATGTTTGAACGTTTTGATAGTGACCGTAGCCGCTATGCTTCATTAGGTGTTGTTTCTAGCTTACCTAGTGGCTTAATTGATAGTATTTGGTTGATTATTGACTTAAATCTAAAAGGGGTTATCCCTTTAAACGACTTACTTCACTTTGATTTGTTGAACAATAATGGCAAAGTGACTGTCCATTTTTCTCAAGAAAATAGTTCAGTAGAAATGGCCATCGACTTACCATTTAGTTATTCTACGGCATATCCGTCGCGAATTTTTGCTTTTGATGATGGCCATCGTGAAACGATTTTATTACCTGCAGAAATGTTAGAATCTTAAATAATTTCTACAAAGTAGCCTCAAATTCCAGTTTTAATCGGAATTTGAGGCTACTTTAATTTCTTTGAGTTATTCTACAATAATTTGTTTACTACTTCCTGCGGCATTTTCAAAATTAATAGTAAAGGTTTCTGTTGCATCATCATAAGTGATTCCGTCACTTTGACTAATTACTGTGCTGTAATCTTTTGGTATTTTTAAAGTCAGTGTCTTAGTTGTTTGTGTGGGATCAGAGAAAGTATACGTTTTTTGGTGTTGTTGTGTCTTTCTCATTAAAGAAATAGCTTTATTTGAGGTAATCCCTGCTATTGTACCGCCAGTTTCTGACCAAATGTTAACCCCAAGATAGCCTTCTTCTTCTTGCTTAACTGCTTGAATTTCTTCTGTATTTGAGAGAACTTCTACTGTTTTTTTGGCCGCATATGTTTTTAAATCAGTTTCATCGATTCCTGGTAAAACTACATAAGCATAATGCTCGTTCGTTGGGTGTTGACCATGTTGAATCGTAAATGTTCGATAATCACCTACATATTCTTTATCACTTGGAAATGCTTCATTAATTGCTTTATAGGTTCCTTTTCTAGTTTCACTTTTAACATTAACCGTTGTTTCTTCTGGAAAATAATAACCCATATTAGCATTGGAATGATCCGACTTTAGTAATAACCATTGTTTTTTACTCGTTTCATTTTTCTCATGAATCTCCCCAATATTTGATAGCACTTGATACTGATACGCATCATTTAACAAACGATTATCAACAACTGTCTCAATCGAAGCCTCTGTATCTCCTTTAATTCCTGCGCCTAATGCGATAATTTGCCCATTTAATACAAACCAAGATTTTTTAGCTTGTAGGTTCATAGGTAAAAGTTTCCCATTATTTTTGGTCCCGTCTTTATTAAGAGCCATTCCTACTACTGCCTGATTGTCTGACGTTACTCCACCAACCCATTGCTCTTTCGATGTGATTGTTGTAAATGCTGAAACTTCATCTGCCAAAGAAATGGTATCTACCGTTGTTCCTGGTAATCGATAGGGATCTACAGTTGGCCAATAGCTGGAATTAAATTGAACCTCGTCATCATTATATACGTACATCATTCCGTCACCAGTGTGCCAGCCACGTTTATTTTCTTTATTCCCTGCTTCAAAAGATGCAGTGCGCTTTGAATACAAGCCTAGCCCAAACATATAACTAGGTGTTCGTTGGACAAATCGATCCATCGAAGCATAAAGTTTCGTGCCTGTAAAAGGAAGTTGCCCTCCCGTAATTTCTGGATTAGTTAAAAGTTGCATAGTCATCTGTAAATCATTAAAATCACGAGCATTTGTCAAATAATAATCTGGGTTCTCCTTCATCCAATATTTAACGGCTTCTTGAAATTTCTTTTGATAATTATTAGGGGCAAATTTAGCCACAATTAATAAATTATACATGGTAGTTGAGCCATAGCCTGTTTTTCCAACTGCTGGGGCTCTTGAGATGGAACGGCCATTCACAGTTGGTAGCATTTCACCTTTATAAATCAAAGGAAAAAAGGCACGATCAACATTTTCAACAAATTCTGTCACAAGAGTTGCATCCATTTGAAAAGATGAATCTGCTGTAATGGTCAAAATTTGTCCAACCCCTTTCACCAAAACATTGCCATACGAACCTGTATAAGGAATGTTATTGTGCTGGATAAAAGAACCATCTTGGTAAAAACCATCACCTTTTGTGACTAATTTAAATACATCGACGATACTACTGGATGCTTGGTTAATTTTCCCGCTATCCTTTTGTAAAATTCCTAACCCCAAAACAGTTAAAGCTAAGTCCGTTCGGTTCGCTCCTGATGTCACAAAATTTGGGATAAAAGCTAAATCCACAAACGTTCCTTGTGGTTTTGTATACAACTGTTTAAACGGATCTGGGACATAACTGCTCAGCGCATTTGTATAGATTTGTTGCTTTTCCGGAGAAACTTTATCCTCTAAAATCATTAGAATATTAAGAAACTTCTGTGGCACACCAATTTGCCAGTCCCACCAATTTCCGTGGTACTTTTTCCCATCATATCCTTTTTGCGTTACCATAAAATCTAAGCCATCAATAATGGTTGCTGCCAATTTGTCATCTTGGTAAAGCGTACTCCCCTTCGTTCCATAGGCTAACGCTAATTTTTGCAATTTGGTAAATTGAGTCGTTAAATCAGCCGATGGCGTATTGCCAGGCTCTAGTGGCCATAAATAGTTGCGGTTCGGCTCTTTATTCATCGTTTGATCGAGTTCTGTTGCTTCATTGGAGATTTTTTGGACGTAGTCTACAAGCGCTTGGTTAGTTGAATCATATTCTTTTGAAACAAGCTGATTTCGCCATTTTTCTTTTAATTCTCGGTACTCTGCAGATGAATCGATAACAGGAATGCTACCAACGGAGCCACTTTTCATAGAAATGATATTCAGTTTTGAAAGATTACCAAATAGTCTAATTCCTACAGCACCCGTCCAGTCATCATTAATGGACGTACCATCAGGATAATGAACCTCTTCATTTTCATAAAATAATTGATCATTCAGGAATGTCTGAATTTTTTTCCCATCATAGCGAACCAGCAGTTTATATTGTTGGCCACTTAGTAATGTTGGTCCCGGAATATTAGTTAGCCATTTACCGCCTGGTTGTCCTAATTGCCAGCGGCCGTCACGATTATAAGCAAAAGATTGCCATTGACTCGTCTTTTGTTTATCTCCGCGAAAAACCAATCCGAAGTTACTTTGCCCTTCATATAAAAAGGTTAGTTCAAGATCTCCTGAAGATTGTTCGCGTGCATCAAGATTGATAGAGACAGATTCGAGGTTTGCCCCTTGCTTCGTGTTTGCGATCCATAAACCAGCAGAATCATTCTTTTTTTCTGCTGTTCCCACCAAATCTTGCCAATTTCCAACTTGATTGGGGAAATCTGAAATGTAAGAGGGTTGCTCAATCGTTTGGCTCGCTTCGTTTTCTTCTGCAAAAGTAAGAGTGGTTCCCATAAATCCGCTCGTCAAAGCAGTAAACAGTCCGACCAGCATTAACCATATTTTCCTGTTTTTCATTCTTTCTCCTCCTAAAAAATTATTGTAAAACTCTTACATCCAAATTAGAGAAAAAGAGTGAAGAAAAATACTTTCTACACTCTCCGACTCTCTGAAAATCACTTAATATACTTTTTACGCCAAAATACCAAAGGCACTCAAAACAATCGATAAAATTAAAATAATCCAAATCACTCGTGTGGAATTTAGTTTCTTTTGACCTAACATCCAATAAGTCAAAAGAACAAGTAAGATTGGAACTAAGGAAGGCAAAATCGCATCTAACGTATCTTGAATAACTAATTCGACCCCGTTCTTTTTATAAACAAAAGGAACTGTCGCCTTGATAACTGAAGGAATTAAGGCACCAATCACAGTCACACCAAGAACAGTTGCTGCATTCGTAAAGGCAGATAACTTGTCTTTTAAGGTCGTCACTAGTTTGACCCCTTGCTTATAACCAAGTGGTAAGAGCGCGGCCCGACCAAACAATAGTGCAATATTTGCAATAATCCAAATAACACAGCCCACCACCGAACCATTTTGAGCCAGTGTCCCTGCAACAGAGCCGAAAATCGTCCCCCAAATAACGTGGAATAAAGAGTCTCCAACGCCTGCCAAAGAACCCATCAGAGCTGTTTTTAGCGCAATAATTGTTTCTTTCGCTTTATAGCCATCTTGCTCTTCAATCGCAACATCAATCCCCATAATTAAATTCCCAAAAATAGCATTGGTGTTAAAAAATTGATTGTGTGTGCGCATCATATCTTGAAATTGTGCTTCATCATGACCATAGAATTTTTTTTAAACAGGTAAGATGCCGTATAAATATCCTGAACTCATCATACGTTCATAGTTCCAGTTTAATTGGCTTCCTAAAATATAACGCCAGCTAATTGCATTTAATTCTTTTTTTGTCAGTTTATGCTTACTCATCGCCGTCATATCCTCCTTCAAAATCACCATTTCCTGTTGTTGCTTGCGTCGTGCTTTTTGCCCCATCACGTTTAAATACAAGCATCGCTGCTACCATCCCAACTATCGAAACACCTAACATTGGAACTTTTAAATAAGCCGCTAAGAAAAAGCCTAATAGTAAATAGGGGATATATTGCTTCGTTGGCAAGTAACGTAATAAAATTCCTACACCGACAACAGGTAATACCCCTCCAGCTGTTTTTAAGCCCGTCATTAGCCATTCTGGCATGTTATCGGTAATCGTTGTTACTACAGCATCCCCCGCTAATAACATTAATAAAATCGGAATGGCACGAGACAGTCCCCATAGAACAGAACCAGATAAAACTAAGCGTGGAATCCGTTTTACTTGCATCTTATCAATCGCTTTATCGACACTATGAAGTAAAAAGACATTACAAAAACGGGCCACTACATCTAGTTGCAACATCAACAGAGAAACAGGAACAGCTAAGCCAATACCATACTCCGCTCCTTTTCCAGAGATTACAGCGAAAGCGGTTCCTAAAACAGCCCCTGTGAAATAATCAGGTACCGATGCTCCACCAAAAGCAGCAATTCCTAAACGCATTAATTGAAGAGTGCCGCCAACCATTAAACCAGTTTTTAAATCTCCCATAATCATTCCAGAAATCATTCCAGCAATAGCTGGTTGCGTCAACGTATTTGAAATAAGTGAGTCATTAATAGCAATAAACGCATAAATAGTAATTAAAATAATTTGATACGCTGCTAAATGCATTGAAATTTCCTCCTAAATTTAAAAATATTCTTTCTTAGTCTGACTGTTTTAGCCGCGTAATTTTTTCATAAAATCAACGACTGGATCGTTTGGAACTAATTGGGCTGTCACCGTGACGCCTTTTGAAGCGATTGTTTCAAAAATTTGTTCTTCTTCTGGTAAAACTTGAATACTTTTTGTTACTTCGCGTGCTCCTTCTTTGTAACTCATATTCCCAACATTTACAGTTTTGATAGGTCCTTGCGCTTCGATAAAGCGGAGCACATCTTTCGGATTTTTAAATAATAAAAATAAACGCTGTTTACCATATTTTCCTGATTGAATATTTTTAGCGGCAGCTTCTACTCCAAGAACAGATAAACGCATCGAAGAAGGCGCTGCCATTCTCAAAGATGATTTTTGTAAAGGATCTGTAGCCGCCTCATCATTGGCTACAATTATTCGCTGTGTACTAAGACTTGTCGACCAAATTCCCGCTACTTGTCCATGAATTAACCGTTCATCAATCCGTGTGTTTACAATATTTTCTTTTCCAGCATATTGACTATAGTTACTTAATTCTTTTTCTTTGCTGGCTTCTGAAATCTCTTGTTCTGCTTGATTCATTCCAGCCTTTACATCAACAATATTTTCTTGTGCTAAACAAACTAATTCTTTAATCGAAGCCTGTTGATTAACCACTGCTTCAATCACAACAGAGAGTGTCATCCCTGCAATAATTTCCACTCCGTCAACGTTCAAATAATTCTTAGTTGCCACGTTACATGGCGTTCCTCCTAGTAAATCAGCAATAATCAGTGTCGTACCGTTAAGGGCTTTCATTTTTTCATTTAGCTCTTTCTCAAATTGAAGATTGTCACTATCTGGTCGTAATGAGACTGTATGCACGTGTTCTTGCCGACCAACGATCATTTCTAAGCTAACTTTGACGCCTTCAGCCATGCTACCATGACTAATTAATACAATGTTTTCCACGAATTTCCCTCCCTAGATGTAGGTGACCCTACTTAACATGTTATGTTCTCTACGAACTTACTATAACACATACTAAGTTATCCGTAAACCTAATATCTTAATATATTGAATTTATTTTTTTGAATTCTTTAAATAAAAATTGTCTTTCCTCTTTTTCAAAGTGTTTGCTAAAGGCTAGTTAACATGTTATGCTTAATTCATTCGATTACTAGAATGGAGGCAATCGCATGTTACCTAAATATGAACAAATTAAACAAGACCTTTTACGTGAAATAAAAAATCATACCTTTATTCCTGGTGATAAATTTTATTCTGAAGCCGATATTAAACGAAAATATGCTGTTAGCTCTATCACAGCTGTCAAAGCACTGAATGAGTTGACCAGTGCAGGTTACTTGTATCGTATCCAAGGAAAAGGGACCTTTGTTTCGAAATCAAAAGTTTCTCAAAATGTAAAATTTTCTGATATCGAGTTGCATTCTTTAGACTCTGAAAAAGTTAAAGTCCTTTCAATTGAAGAAGAAAATCAAGCCGAAATTTTAAAGGAATTAGGCTTACCAGCTAACGCTTCTTATTATAGAATCAAGCGTGTACGCTATTCTGAAGATACACCCTTTCTCGTACATATCACACATCTTCCCAAAAAGCTTGTTAAAGAGCCGCTCTCAAAGGACCTCACAGCTTATGCAAGTGTGTATGAACGAGTCCGTAAAGATTTTTCAGTAGACCTCTTCTCGTTGGCTTCTGTAGAAACAAATGAAATTGTCTTTCCCGAAGATGCTGAGTTATTGAACTTACTTCAATTAAGTTTTCGTGAACCCGCTGTTAAACAAGTTAAACATTCCTATCTCGCAGATGGTAGTGTTGCTGAATATATTATTAGTTATAAACATTGGAAATATTTCAAAACCAAAATAGAAGTAGAAGCCGAATAAATTTCAGCTTCTACTTCTATTTTTTTAATCTATGATTACTTGATTCGTAAATTTCAAGTACTCAATGTTAATTCCTTCTGTTTCAAAAATTACTACTTCATTTTGTCCTTGCTGTAAAAATTCTTTGGGACAATACAGCGAATGAATGGGTCCTATTTCCCAATAACGACCTAGATGATGACCATTGACCACAACGAATCCTTTGCCGTAGCCTCGACAGTCAATATACGTGTCTGCTAGCTGTTCTAATTCAAATGTTACTTGATAAAATGAAGGCTGCAATGGATTTTTTCCAGCTGTGTAATCAATCTTGGCTAATTGCTCTTGTGAAAAAGTTAAGGGATAGTGTTGATAGCCTTGATGAAAATGAATGTCTTGCATCACTCCACCTCGAATTCCTTTACTTTGTGTCGGATTATTTAATTTAAAGCCATAATTAACGCGACCTAAATTTTCCACTAAGATATCTAACGCAAGTGTGTCTTTTTCAGTTTGCCCTGAAATCAGTAGCTCTTCTCCCACTGTCTCTTGATATTGGGTAGCAGCTAAATCTCCATCTACATAAATGTGTAAACGATCACTGGCCTCAACCACTTTTAGTTTATTTTCATGATGATAATTTTTTAAATCAAACGAATAAAGCAAGTAGCCATAGCCTGAGCCAGCTTCTTCCATACTTAATGGATACGCGGTGGTCTTCGGTGTCATCATTTGATCTTTTACTGCGAATAAGGATACGCTAGCAGTTACTGGAAAGCTGCCTAAATTACCCAGTTTTTTCGTGCGTGGTTGTGCTTGCCAAACTTCTGGACATACTTCTTTAATTGCTTTTTGAACGGCATAATATTTTTCTGTTGGTTCTCCTGCTTCTGTTAATAAAGCATCATAATCATAGCTAGTGACTTGAGGTAAATCTTTTGCACCTCGCGCCGAACACCCGTTATAAAAGCCGAAATTTGTTCCTCCATGAAACATATAGAGATTTAAAGAACCCACTGCCAGCATATCTTTTACTTCCTTCGCCAAGTCGGTACCTTCTCGCTGAATCACTGGTTCGCCCCAACGATTGAACCACCCATCCCAGTATTCCATGCACATCAACGGCCATTTTTTACCATGACGAGTCATAAATTTTCTCAAAACGGCAGCATTTTCTTTCGAATGACTGCCAAAATTTCCTGTCACAAAAACATCCTCTTCAATTAACGTCCCCGCATCCAGAACCTCTTCCCAAGCGCCATCAGATGTAAAAAGAGGAACCTCAATCCCCAGTTCTTCCATTATCTGCTTGGTTTGTCGCAAGTACGCTTTCTCCATGCCATAGGACCCATATTCATTTTCAACCTGCATCATGATCACTGGTCCACCTTGTGTTATCTGCAGCGGTGCTAGTTTAGGCAATAATACTTGAAAATAGTTACGAACTTTAGTCATAAAAATAGGATCTGTCGAACGTAATCGCACACCTTTTTCTTTCAAAAGCCATGCTGGTAAGCCACCAAACTCCCATTCTGCACAAATATAAGCCGAAGGACGCAGAATAACTAGTAAATTCAGTTTTTCTGCCAAGCGGACAAATGCTTCAATGTTTTTCATTCCTTCAAAATCGTATACGCCTTCTTCTGGTTCATGAATATTCCAAGGAATGTAGGTTTCTACTGTATTAGCCCCTAAAGCTTTCAGATTATAGAGGCTATCTTCCCATTGTCTAGGTGTCATTCGAAAGTAATGAATCGCCCCGCTAATAATTTTTATTGGTTGTCCATTTAATAAAAAGTCTTCTTTAATCTCAAACGTTTGCATCATTTTTCCCCTTTACCAGTATCTTTGCCATGATGGTTTTGCTAAACGCATTAAGGCTTCCATGTAAAAATAATCGCCCCATAAGTTGGGTTCATCAATCCCTTTTCCTTCTGCATGTGCGTAAACACCATGGAGTAGCAGTCCTTCATTTTCGGAATCATTTTGCGTACGATAATATTCTCCTAATTGATAAATCATTCCTTTGGCAAGCTCTTTCGCTTGAGGAAAAGCCTGTAGTTTGTCTGCTTCCAATAAACCACATGCCGCAATTGCCAGTGCCGAGCTATCTTTGTCAGATGGCATTTGGTCATTAAAATCAAAATCCCAATAGGGAATTAAATCTGATGGCAAATGAGCTAGAAAAACCTCCACTATTTGTGGATAAATTTCCGGAAATCGTTGGGAATGGAGAAATGTTTCGTTTAGGGGAATCCCTAAAATTGCCCAACTTTGGCCTCGTGCCCAAATGGAAGTATCACTATGTCCTTGATGCGTAGCTCCATGTTTTGGTTTGCCTGTTTCTGGATCAAAATAATAGGTATGATAAGTTGTCGCATCGGATTTAATCACCGTTTTCATTAACGTATGATAGTGACGTGAGGCAATTTCCTCATAAACCCTATTTCCAGATAATTTAGTTGCTTCAAATAAAAGCGGTAAATTCATTAATGAGTCGATAATTAATCGATATTCTTTGGGATCACCATAATGGCCCCACGCTTGAATGAAGGAGCCATTTTCTTGGAATCGTGCTGACAATACTTCAGCGGCAGCTAGCACTTCTTGTTTACAGCGCTCATCACCGGTAATTTTATACCCAGCACCCGCCGATAGACTATATAAAAAACCAATGTCATGGTGGTCCAAAACAAAATGCTCCTCTAATCGTTGTTGAAAGCTGTCAATATTTTCCATTGCCAGTAAACGAAATTTTTCTTGGTGAGACCACTCATATGCCAGCCAAAGCATGCCTGTCCAAAAGCCATTGGTCCAATCATCGTTAGCTTTGAGACGATATCGACCATTCGTAGCACAAGCTGAAGGAAACTGTGTTCCGAAACGCTGCATATTTTTAGCAATTTTTGAAACGCATTCATTTAATTGCGTTTGAATCCATTCATCTGTGACATTTTCTCCTAGAGAGATCAGTCTTTGTTTATTTTCTTGACTACACATCTCCACCACTCCTTAACTTGTTAACATATTAACTTATTGTATTATAACGTAAAAGAAAATAAAAAGCGACCTTTCTTGATTATTTCTCTTAAAAACAAGAGCGTGGGACAAAAATCACTTTGGATTTTTGCTCCACGCTCAAAAACTGATAAACGGCGGGAACAGAACCAACACTACGCGTTGCTCCGATCTCAACAACTTCTAAGAGCTAAAGCTCTAAGAGTTGAAGGTCCTTCGGAAATAAGCCGAAATTGTTGAGAATCACGAAGAACGTAGTGATTCGATGATGAACAATACCTACTTGGTCTCCAAAAATCAAAGAGAAATTTTCGGAAATTTCTTCTTATTTCTCAGAGCTAAACGGTTCTGTCCCGACCTCTTGTTATTTATTCCGACCGAATACTTCAATTTGGGTCAACGCTGGAAACGGAGAAGAGTCCAGCGCTTTTCGTAAGCATTTTAATGTCAAAGTTTGTGTTGTTTTCATTGGGAACTTTATTTCTTGAAAACAGGCGGTATTCGTTGTGGCAACTACTCGTTCCTCACCATCTGAAAAAGCTAAAGTGACTTCCTCCCAATAGCTATCATGTGGGTAATCCGCCCGAAATAGCAAGCGGATCCAGTCCGTTTCTACAGGCCTGCCAAAGTCAATCGTTAACTGTGCCTCCTTTTGCTGGTTAATTCCCCAAGAAGCAAATGGATACGAGCCATGAGAAAGGTTACCAAACTTAGAATCAATAGCATTTTTCGCAAAGAAAACAGCATCGTCTCTCGTTTCAACGTTTGCATACGCATGAGGATAGGCTCCTGAATATTCTTTTTGGTCATGTGTATTCATAGAAAGATTTTGATAATTGTCTTTTTCAAACGTGTGCGCTTGTCGAACCATTATTTGGTGCCTTGCTGAACGAAAGGCCGTATCAACAAAAGCTTTTCGAGCAGATTCTTCTAATGGAATTTGATATTCCCAAACTTTTTCTTTTAGATAAATCAATGAAGGAGCCAAAGTTTCATCTAATTGAACCATCAAATAAGGGGTAGCCCCTGTATAAGTCACTACAATTTTATCGCCAACTTGATAAAGGTACTGTTTAATTACTAATACCGCTAACGTGTCTCCCTCCGCCATGAATGGCGCTTCTGGCTTCTCGTGATCGATTCGGCCAGTAATAATCTGATTGTCTTTATTTTTCAATTCGATTTTTATCATTTTTTATTCCTCCCTTGTCACACCACCTACCAAACAAATCAGGCGATGCGTTCCTATTGGTAGCTCTTTTTGCAAATAAGGTAAACTTGTTCTTGGGAAAAACAACGATGTATTGGGTTCAGGTTGAAGAATACCTGCGTGGTCATACCCTTCAATTGCAACTATTTGCGAACCCAATTCTCCTGAATCGACTCTAGCCCACTCTTTACCAAGTTCTTTTTCTGAAAATTTTCCAAGTAACGGTAGACTAAATCCTCCTTCGCGCACTTTTAATGGAACCGATGTCACTATTTCATGTACTCTAACATGCCATTCTCCAAAAGGATAAATGGTTGTTTCAATTTCTACTTCTTGAAAAGGTAGCCATTTATAATAAACTTGCTCCTCTGTTAAATAAAAATCATGAACTTTCCCTTTAACACGAAAATATTCACCATCACGAGAAACAGCCAATACGTTATCAAAAGCTCCCTCCTCATAACACGCGCCAGCTTTGGGAACGCTAAAACCAAAGCGGCTAGAATAGACAAATTTACTATATTTAGCCGCGGCATGCGCTTGATTTTCAAGCCATAGTCCTGCAGGATAGCCGAGGACATGCGTTTTCATTTTAGGATGGATTAATAACATGTTTCCCTTTTCTATCAAACGCTTTTCTTCTCGTTTTATCGCCAGCGGTTCAGCACGCCAAAACGGATGGTCTTGATCCACAGCGAGCAACAGAAATGTTTTAAAGGCCCAATACGGAGAGCCTGGTGCATTATAACCTTCTGCCATTACTAAATTTTCGTAATGATAGCCAATGGACAACCGACCATCATAAGTGAAAATAGCCTGTTGCATCCAACAGTGTAAATGTTTTGCTAACAGTGTTTTTATTTGTCCCCAAGGTAAAGCCTCTACTTCTGCAAATATCAAAGCTGCGAAAAATGCTCCTTGAGCAAACCGATACGTTTGACTACGTCCGTAAGGTAACGCTTCGCCCTCCTCATCAAAATAGTACAGATAGTCTTGCGCGAACATAACGGCTCGTTCTGTAAAACGTTTCGCACGAACAGGATCTCTTTCTCGCATAAATTTGACATAAATCAAACTATAATAATGAAAAGCAAACGAAATATAATAATCTCTTTGCGTAGTTTTACCATCCATATACCAACCATCACCTAAATACATGCGTTCAATCAACGCCAATTCTTCCTCTAGTTCCGCTTGGTTAATCACTTGTCCACATTCCTCGAGTGCCAAACGAATGAGCACTTTGAAAAAAGTCCAATTATTTTTAGGAATTTTACAACCAAGTGCTTTATTTAACCAAACCATGATATTTTCTTGCTGTTTCTCAGAAAAACAGGACCAAAAATATGTCTTATGAAGCAATAAAGTTAAAGATAATGCTGCTGCTTCCACAATATATTGATCATAATCAACAATATCGCCCCAATAGTCTGGGGATGACGGATCGGTACCTGCGATTAATTTTTCCACATAAGCATCTCTTAAAACATCATCTTTACAAGCAACCCAATACGGTCCAATTCCCCATAATGGTCGAATGAGCGCTTCCATTTCAGCATGTTGCTGATCATAGACAGCACCACTGGACCCAAAATTCACGCCAGGTTTTTCTGATGTTAAAATAGCCGTTTTTAAAGGTGTCATGATTGTTTCAAAAGCTTCCAAATATGCTTCTCTGGTCAAAAAAAGATTACTTTTTAACGATTCCATGCTTTTCGCCCCCATTAGTTTAATTCAAAGAATAACAAGGGCACTTATTTTTTTCAACTATCGTTTAATGAATAAAACGGCGTATTATGAGAGCAGCATTTCACCTTCCCCAAACTTAACATATTAATTTTTTCTTTATTTTTGTTGAACCTTGAGCTATTCACTTTATCCAACAAAACTTCCTTTATCAAAAATGAATAATAAATGAAAAATAAGCAGTCTAACGCAGGAAATTCTCATAATAAATATTTTAAAAAAAAGAGTCTATGACAAAAATCCAAAGAAATTTTTGTCATAGACTTAAAATATGAGAGAAAAGACATCAAAAGTAATGGTTTGATCAACATTCACAAGTTTTATGATGCTTTTCAAGATATCATTTTGATACAATTTTACGCCTTGCGGTTTACAATAAAAGAGTAAATTGCGATACAGATAATCGCTCCTAGCAACGCTGAGATAATTGGAAACCCGCCGATGACTGGTCCTAAAGAAGGCAACAAGAGTGATGCTACCCAACTTCCTAAAAAGCCCACGATAATATTTCCAATAATGCCACCTGGCACGTCTTTTCCTAAAATTGCGCCAGCAATTGCGCCAATAATTCCTCCGACAATTAATGCCCATAGAAAGCTAAACATTTGAAAAACCTACCTTTCATAGTTGATTTTTTTAGTTAATTTTCCTACTTTAAGGATAAAACAGAAAGCAGACTTTTTCAAAAGATAGGACTTTTCAGAAGTCAATTTATTCTTCTACATAAGCTAAACGATAGGATACTGTGCGACCAAAAGAAAATACTTGCAAACCTTGTAAGCGATCTGATTTCAAGTAACCAATGGCTCCTTGGAATAGTGGTAAAACACCGGCATCTTTTTCAATTAATGTTTTTTCTAAACTTAGTAATTCATTCCAGCGTTTTTCAGGTTCATTGGCGTAATCTTTTCTAACTTTTTGGAGACCCGCATCATACGCTGAATCGTTATAACCAGAAGTATTTAAGCCACTTTTTGAGTCATAAAATTCTAAAAAATTAATGGGATCAGCATAGTCAGGTGTCCATGTTCCAAAGGCTAAATCGTAATTACCTGCTGTTTGTAAATCCAAACGATTTTGCAAAGGCAGTGATTTTAATTTGATTGTTAAACCTGGTAAATTTTGTTGCAATTGCCCTTGAACAAATTCAATGGTTTTCTTGGCAATCGCTGAGTCCGCTGAGATTAGTTCCAATTCAATTTTATCTTTGCCCAACTCTTCTTTCGCTTTGGTCCAGTTAGCTTGGGCTTCTTTAATATTATATGGCAATAAATCACCATTTTCTTTACGGAAATCTTCACCTGTATCTGGATTTTTTGCAAAATTAGCTGGTACAAAACCATTTAAAGCTGTCGAGCCATCTCCTAAAATTTCTTTTGCAAAAGTTTCTTTGTCAATCGCTTGTAAAAAAGCTTTTCGAACATGTTCGTTGCCGGTAATTTCACGGCGATGATTGGGACTTAAATAACCCACCATGGCTTTAGGCACAAAATGCGCTTGTTTTGAGTCTTTATATTGCAGTGCATAAGTATCTGCTAAAACAGTGTAATCTAAATCGCCATTATCAAAAAGATTGGCTCCTGTGCCAATTTCTTTCACTACTTGAACATCAATTTCATTCAATTTGACGTGTTCTTTATCCCAATAATGATCATTCTTCTTCAATTTCCAGGTTTCTGAATTGCCATCCCAACCTGAAATTACAAACGGCCCATTGCCAACAAAATTATCTGCAGAAGTCCCATAGGCAGTGCCTTTTTCTTTGGCAAAGGCTTCATTTTTAGGCATAAAAGGTGTCCCCACCAAGACTTGGGCTAAATAAGGAATTGGATTTTCCAACGTTAGTTCTAGTGTCTGGTCATCGATTGCTTTGACACCAAATTCTTCCATCGTGGCTTGTCCTTCCCGCACCGCACGCCCATTTTTAAAAATATCCATTTGATTACTACTACTTGAACCATACGCTGGATCGACCACGTTTCTAAACGCAACTACAAAATCCCCTGCTTTAACTGGATCCCCGTTTGTCCATTTTGCCTCTCGTAACTTGAATGTATAGACTAACCCGTCTTCACTAACTTGTGGCTCTGCTTTCGCCATAGCTAACTCAGGATCTCCGTTTTTATCTTGTCGATACAAGCCTTCAACTACTTGACCAATCATATCGGAACTATAGACATCTGTATAATGAGCGCTGTCTAATGTCGAGAGTTCACCACCAGATGCGACGTTAATTTTCTGTGTAGCTGCTTCATTCGAGGTCGTTTTCGAACCGCCACTTCCACATGCTGCTAAAACCAAGCCCAGTGCAACAAGTCCGATTAACCACTTTTTCTGTTTCATACCAAAACTCCTCCTTCTGTTCAAACAACTTACCTACATTTTACATGATTTTCCATACATTTGTCCTTTTTCAGCACTTACTTTTTGAAAGAAAAATATTTTTTTAAGAATAAGAGTTGACAGATATTTTTTCTGGTGGTACAGTATTGAAAAACAGAGAACAGAAGAGTAACTGTTTCCTTTAGTGAAGAGAGTCTTTGGTTGGTGGAAAAAGACGTAAAGAAACAGCGAACCACATCTGGGAGTTGACTTTTTGAACCCTTAGTAGGAAAGTCCGGGACCACTCGTTAACAGGCGAAGTTATGAACTTCATAAGGTTCGTGTTGCGAAACACGAATAAACTAAGGTGGAACCACGATAATTGATTATTCGTCCTTTGGCTAGTCAGCCAAAGGACTTTTTTGTTTTTTTAGATGCACTTTTCAATCTGAGAGAGTGCCTCAACTGCTCAAGTCTGTTGTCCTCTTTTCCATATGCTTAATGGGATAATCTAGAAAAGCAACAGGTTTTCTGTTCCGTTCGAACAATTTCATACTTACAAATCAAGGCTTAGGACATAGTAATTTAGCTCTTCCTTTACAGAGACTTTTTCATTGGCTGAAAGAAAAAGATGGATTCTTCTTTACTCACACCTAAAAGATGTTTTTCTGAATCCTTTAGTAAGAAAAACCGGTGACTCTATCGTTAACAGAGAGTAGTTGTCAACGCAACTACATAAGGCTTATTTTGTGAAAGATAAGTAAATTGAGGTGGCACCACGAATGCGATTCGTCCTCTTGGCTCACAGCCAAGAGGCTTTTTTGTTTTTTAATAAAAATTGTTGGAGGAAAAAATGATGGATTATATTTTAGAAATTTTACCTGCTTTAGTTAGCGGAGCTGGCATGACACTGAAAGTCTTTTTCTTTACGCTCCTTGGCTCGATTCCACTGGGGATCATCATTGCCTTTATTTTACAAAGTTCGTTTAAACCTTTACGTTACTTAATTAACCTCTACATTTGGTTGATGCGCGGCACTCCACTATTGTTACAATTAATTTTTGTTTTTTACGGCTTACCATTAATTGGTATTGTCTTTGAACGTTACGATGCAGCCTTATTCGCATTTATTTTAAATTATGCTGCGTACTTTGCTGAAATTTTTCGCGGGGGGATTCAAGCAATTCCCCAAGGTCAATATGAAGCTGCTAAGGTTTTACGTTTAACACGTTTTCAAACAGTCACGCGAATTATTTTGCCACAAGTTGTTAAAATCGTGCTGCCTTCCGTAGGAAATGAAATTATCAATTTGGTCAAGGATACTTCTCTTATTTATGTACTTGGCTTAGGCGATCTTTTACGTGCTGGTAAAATTGCGATGAGCCGCGATGTTACATTAGTGCCATTAGCTTTAGTGGGAGTGATTTATTTACTCTTTACGGCAATTTTGACTGTTGCTTCTAAGAAAATTGAAAAATTCTATCAATATTATAAATAGGAGGACTCTACCATGTTAACTATTAAAAATTTAACCAAACATTTTGATAACCGGACCATTATTGATCACTTAAATTTAGAAATTCCAGAGGGTAAAATTTTAACGATTGTTGGTCCTTCAGGCGGCGGAAAAACCACTTTACTTCGTTGTTTAGCTGGTTTAGAAACCATTGATTCTGGTGAGCTTTTGTTGGATGGTGTTCCTTTCAATCCTGCTGAAATGGACAATGCCGATCAAGTGGTTGGGGTCGTTTTCCAGGATTTCCAACTTTTCCCTCACTTATCAGTTTTAGAAAACATTACCTTAGCACCTACATTAGTACTAAAAGAAGAAAAAGCAAAAAGTCAGCAAGAAGCTTTAGAATTACTGGAAAAATTGGGCTTAGCTGGTAAAGAAAAACTCTATCCGTACCAACTTTCCGGTGGACAAAAACAACGAGTTGCACTTGCTCGTGCCTTAGCAATGAAGCCAAAAGTTCTTGGGTACGATGAACCAACGAGCGCGCTAGATCCAGCTTTACGCCAACAAGTGGAAGAAGTTATTTTAGATTTACGGAAACAAGGCATGACACAGATTGTCGTGACCCACGATATGGCTTTCGCTGAAAAAATTGCAGACAATCTTTTGACGGTTGCCCCCGTCCAATAGAAAGGAGTTTATGATGAAAAAGAAATATTCTTTAGCCTTGCTGGTTATCTGTTGTAGTTTACTCCTATTTGCAGGTTGTGGTAAAAGAAAAAGCAACGAAGATCAATGGACACGGATTAACGAAGAAAAACGGATTATTATTGGCTTAGATGACTCCTTTGTGCCCATGGGTTTTCAAGATAAATCAGGCAAAATTGTCGGCTTTGATGTCGACTTAGCCAAAGCGGTTTTTAAACTTTATGGCATTTCCGTTGACTTCCAACCGATTGATTGGTCTATGAAAGAAACAGAATTACAAAATCAAACCATTGATCTTATTTGGAATGGCTACACTAAAACGAGCGAGCGGGCCGAAAAAGTTCAATTCACACAACCTTACATGACGAACGATCAAGTACTTGTTTCTTTAAAAGAAAAAAACATTGCAACAGCGAGCGACATGCAAGGCAAAATTTTAGGGGTTCAAAACGGCTCTTCTGGCTATGATGGCTTCGAAAGTCAGCCCGACGTTTTGAAAAAATTTGTTAAAGACCAAACGCCTATTTTATATGACGGCTTTAATGAAGCTTTCTTAGATTTAAAATCTGGCCGAATTGATGGGCTCCTAATTGATCGCGTCTACGCCAACTACTATCTATCCCACGAAGATAATTTAAAAAACTATACTATTTCTCATGTCGGCTATGACAATGAAGATTTTGCTGTGGGCGTCCGCAAATCAGACAATCAATTAGTCCAAAAAATCAATACTGCCTTTGAAACGTTACGAAAAGATGGCACCCTTAGTAAAATTTCTCAAAAATGGTTTGGAGAGGATGTTACAAATAACACAAAAATAAACTAAATAACGAATAAAAAGGTGTACTGCTGACTTAGTACACCTTTTTATTTGAATCTAATTCTTAGCAAATTCTAACTTATGAAGAACTTTTATTTTTGCTACACTAGTAAAAGTCGAGAGAATTTGTCCTTTTTCTACCTAGAACAATCATTACTCTCAATAAATGAAAGGAGAAAAAAATGCCTACTAATAAAAAAGAAGGAATACTTTTTACTACGTTAATGTGCTTTCTGATGGTTTTCGGAATGAGCACCTATAATTTATTATTGCATGGAGAATTTTCATTGTATGCCTTATCAAAAGGTTTGCTTCCTGGATTTATCGTTGCTTTTATTTTAGACGTTTTCATCGTTGGTGTCTTAGCTAAGAAAATCGCTTTTTCTTTACCCTTTAATAAAGAAAAACGGCTATTACTTATTCTGACCATTTCGAGTCTCATGATTATCGGCATGGTGACTTGTATGTCTTTATTTGGCTTATTAATGGAAAGCCAGACGTTGTCACTAAGTGCGTATTTCCAAGCTTGGGGCCTGAACTTTATTGTTGCCCTTCCTTATCAATTGCTGATTGTCGGTCCCTTTTCACGTATGATCTTAACCAATTACCAACAACGACAAACTTAGAAAATAGATTTCTTATCTAAGTTTTAACAGTTGCCTAAAAAAAAGTTAACCTTTTTGATTTATCTTAGTGATAGTTCATTGAAGGAGGAACTGAAGTTGAAAAAATATCGTATTAGCTTATTTCTTGGCTTGATTAGTCTTTTATTATTTATGACCTCTATTTTAGTTGGATCAACATTATCTAGCGATGGACTTTTAAAAGAACCCGCCTTTTTCTGTACGCCGCTTGGTTACTTTTTTCTCTTCATCGCCTTGCTTTCAGTTATAACAATCACATTTAAAGAACATATGAATCAAAAAGGTAAAACAAAACAACCTTAAAAAGAGCCGGACGTTTTGATACGTCCGGCTCTTTTTTTAATAAAAACATGTAAATTAATTTGCAACAATATTTACTAATTTATCTGGAACAGCAATCACTTTGCGCACTGTTTTTCCTTCAATAAATTCTTTAACAGCTTCATGGTTCATTGCAATTTGTTCTAATTCTTCTTTGCTTAACCCACGAGCGACATTTTGTTTGCCACGTAATTTTCCGTTCACTTGGAAAACTACTTCCACTTCATCTTCTACTAAGGCCGCTTCATCATAGGTTGGCCAAGGGACATAAGTTAAACTTTCCTCGTTACCTAAAATTTGCCATAGTTCTTCACCAATATGTGGCGCGATTGGCGCAAGTAATTGGACAAATCCTTCCACATATTCATAAGGTAAGGCATCCACTTTATTGGCTTCATTCACAAAAACCATTAATTGAGAAATCGCTGTATTAAAGTGCAAGTTTGCCATATCTTCTGTCACTTTTTTAACCGTTTGATGATAAACTTTCGTTAAACGGCCATCATTAATTGTGGTAATTCGGTCACGCATTTTGCCTTCTTCATCAACAATCAGACGCCAAACGCGATCTAAGAATTTACGACTTCCTTCTAATCCATTTTCATTCCAAGCAATGGAAGCATCTAATGGGCCCATAAACATTTCATAAAGACGTAATGTATCCGCACCATATTTAGCCACCACATCATCGGGATTTACAACATTGCCACGTGATTTAGACATTTTTTCGTTGTTTTCTCCTAAAATCATACCTTGGTTGTATAATTTTTGGAAAGGTTCTTTGGTAGGAACCACACCAATATCATATAAGAATTTATGCCAAAAACGAGCATAAAGTAAATGCAACACCGCATGTTCGGCACCACCAATATAGATATCAACTGGTAACCAACGTTTTAATTTTTCAAAATCAGCAATTTCATTTTTATTATGAGGATCAATGAATCGTAAGTAATACCAAGAGCTTCCAGCCCATTGTGGCATAGTATTCGTTTCACGTTTTCCCTTCATGCCAGTTTCAGGGTCGACGACATTGACCCATTCATCAATGTTTGCTAATGGCGATTCCCCAGTTCCACTTGGGCGAATATCCGATGTTACTGGTAAACGTAAAGGTAACTCAGATTCAGGAACCGTTGTGGTTGTTCCATCTTCCCAATGGATCACAGGAATTGGTTCACCCCAGTAGCGTTGACGAGAGAATAACCAGTCACGTAAACGATAAGATACTTCTTTTTTCCCTACGTGATTTTCTTCTAGCCACTCATTCATTTTAGCGATGGCTTCTGCTTTGTTTAATCCATTTAAGAAATCAGAATTGATATGCGGTCCATCCCCTGTATAGGCTTCTGTTGTAATGTCGCCACCTTCGATTACTGGTAGGATATCAATGCCAAATGTTTTCGCAAATTCGTAATCCCGTTCATCATGCGCTGGGACCGCCATGATTGCGCCTGTGCCATAGCTTGCTAAAACATAATCGCCAATCCAAATTGGAATTTCTTGGCCATTGACTGGATTTATAGCATACGCACCTGTGAAAACACCTGTTTTTTCTTTTGCTAAATCCGTTCTATTTAAATCAGATTTTTTTGAGGTTTCTTCAATATATGCTTCTACAGCTGCTGTTTGTTCAGGTGTCGTAATTTTTTTCACTAGTTCTAGTTCAGGAGCTAGAACAGTATAGGTTGCACCGAACAAGGTATCCGGACGGGTTGTAAACACCGTGAAACTTTCTTCTGTGCCAGCGACTTTAAAGGTCACATTGGCCCCTTCAGAACGTCCAATCCAATTTCGTTGCATATCTTTAATACTTTCTGGCCAATCAACAAGCTCTAGATCTTCTAATAAGCGATCTGCATAAGCAGTAATTTTCAGCATCCATTGACGCATTGGTCGGCGAACCACATCATAACCGCCACGTTCACTTTTTCCATCAATGACTTCTTCATTTGAAATAACAGTTCCTAGTTCAGGTACCCAGTTAACCGCAACTTCTGCTTCATAAGCTAACCCTTTTTCATATAATTTTGTAAATATCCATTGTGTCCATTTGTAATATTCAGGATCAGTGGTATTAATTTCGCGATTCCAATCATAGCTGAATCCTAGTGAATTAATTTGGCGACGGAATGTTTCGATATTTTTCTTAGTAAATTCAGCTGGGTCATTTCCTGTATCTAACGCATATTGCTCTGCTGGCAAACCAAACGCATCCCAGCCCATTGGATGCAACACATTATAGCCTTGCGCACGTTTCATACGTGAAAGAATATCGGTTGCTGTATAGCCTTCCGGGTGACCTACGTGTAAGCCTTGTCCAGATGGATAGGGAAACATATCTAGTGCATAAAATTTTTCTTTATTTGGGTCGTCCAATGTATTGAAACAATTGTTCTTAGCCCAATATTTTTGCCATTTCTTCTCAATCTCTTTGTGATTGTAGCTCATGTTATTCCTCCTAGTAATATAAAATTTTTCATTCTTACAATTTGCCACCTGCAGCCATTGTCACTATTCTGACTTAAACTAGCCACTTAGTGATAAAAAAAAAGTCCTATAGGAAAAATTCCTATAGGACGTGAACATACAAATGCAACGTGGTACCACCTAAATTCGTCAAAGAAACGGTCAGTCACCGTCACCTTAACCTCAAACGTCTTAACGATCGTCACCGACTTTTCCTACTTGGTTTGTTCAAAAAAGTAACTTAAAGGCGAGTTCAAAAGCTTCTGTACGTATTTCCACCAGCCATACGCTCTCTATCACATGGTTCTTTCTACTATTCCTTCTCATTGTTTTTTTCTATTATAAGACTCATGTTACCAAAGATAGCTATTTTTTTCAATCTTAAATTAACCAACTTTTAAAGTTTGACCAATATAAATTGTATCCCCGCTTAAGCCATTTAATTGTTTGATTTTTTGGATGCTGATTCCGTATTGCATTGATAAGCCCCAAAGTGAATCACCGCTTTTAACTGTATGGCGTTTGCCTGATGCACTATTTGTTGAAGAAGCATTGCCACCTGCAGAAGCGCCTTTTTTCACGATAATTGTTTGACCAGCAAAAATTAAATCGCCTTTGATCCCGTTCCATGAACGTAGATTAGCAACACTCACGCCAAACTGTGCAGAAATTTTATTCAACGTATCGCCTGATTTAATCGTGTAGGATGTTGTCGCACCGCCACCATTATTCGTAGGCTTGTTCGTATTCGTTGAACCTGAGTTGGCGCCTTTTTTCACGATAATCTTTTGACCAGCAAAAATCAAACTACCGCTGATGTTATTCCAGGCTTGTAAGTTAGCCACACTAACACCGAATTGTGCAGAAATTTTGTTCAAGGTATCCCCTGATTTAATCGTGTAGTACGTATTCGTTCCTGATTGATTATTGTTAGAGCCACCGTTGCCTGAGCCGCCGGTGTTACCTGAAGTACCTTTTTTCACAATAATTTTTTGACCAGCGAAGATTAAATCGCCAGAAATGCCATTCCATGAGCGTAAATTAGCAACACTCACGCCATATTGGGCGGCAATTTTGTTCAAGGTATCGCCTGATTTAATTGTGTAGTACGTATTCGTTCCTGATTGATTATTGTTTGAGCCACCAGTGTTACCTGAAGCACCTTTTTTCACGATGAGCTTTTGACCAACGAAAATTAAATCGCCAGAGATGCCATTCCATGAGCGTAAATTAGCAACGCTCACGCCATATTGCGCGGCAATCTTATTCAAGGTATCCCCTGATTTTACAGTATAGTACGTGTTCGTTCCTGATTGATTATTGTTAGAACCACCGCTGCCTGAGCCACCAGTGTTACCTGAAGCACCTTTTTTCACGATAAGTTTTTGACCAACGAAAATTAAATCGCCAGAGATGCCGTTCCATGAGCGTAAATTAGCAACGCTCACACCATATTGCGCGGCAATTTTATTCAAGGTATCCCCTGATTTTACAGTATAGTACGTGTTCGTTCCTGATTGATTGTTAGAGCCGCCTGTTCCTGGGTTAACTGTTCCGCCCCCAGTATTTCCACCAGAAGATGGTGTATCATATTGAGTTAAGTTATATGCGGTAATGACATTATTTAATTTAGCATTGTAGCTAGGATCTGTCGCATAACGACCTGTTAACCAAGCAGTTGCATCGCGGTACGAGCTTGTATTGCTTTTCCAAGCCCCAGCATAATAGTAAACGCCCGCTTGGAAAGAAGTTGTTTTTAGCACGTGCGCATTATCTTGGAATGATTCCATGTAAGAAGGATATTTACGGAAAGGTTCTTTTTTCACTAACCATTTGCCGTTTAAATATTCCCATGTATCCATATAGACAGATTGTCCATTGTAGCTGCCTTTAATCCCAAATAAGTTATAGTTTGGTGCCTTAGATAGCGTACTTGCCCCCCAACCACTTTCAACGATTGCTTGAGCCATCATCACTGATGCATATAAATCATTGGCTTGCGCAATAGGTTGTGCACAACGAGCTAACTCGGCAATAAATTCTGAAGGACTTTGCGTCGGTGATAACGCTGAAAAAGTTTGCGCAGAAGCTACTCTAGCTTCTGGTACTTTTACTTCATCATCGGGTGTAACCGCAGGCGCTGCTTCAGACTCGGTTGCTGAAGGAGCTACTGGCGTGATTTCTGCTACTGAAGAATCAGTCGTTCCTGATTCCACAGGTGTAGTTGAATCAACTGTTGGTTGCTCGGTACTTGGTGTTGTTGGTGTTTCTGTTGATGATTCAATTGTCGATTCAGTCGTTGTTGACGAATCCGTTGTCGGTTGTTCCGCAGTTCCTGGCGTAGTTTCTGTTGTTGGTGTCTCTACTAAGCCAGTTTCCGTAGTAGGTGCTTGGGCAACTTCCGCATTTGTTGGCTGCTCTTCTGTTGCCTCAGCAGTCACTGGTAGTAACGCAACGGGCGTTCCTACAGATGAAACAATTAACGCCGAGCTGAATAAAGTAGTGCTCTTCTTCCATTGTACTGGCGTTTTCTTTCTTTGTTGTGCTTTCCTTCTTTCGATACGTGACATTGATTCTTTCTTCATTGATACGTCCCCAACTTTCCTTTTTTAACTTATATGTAAATGTAATTTTTTAGTTTTGTTATTATAACAAGTATACCTTTTTTTCTGGCGAATTAAAAACACTTCAACAAAATTTCATATTACTGTAACTAGATTGTAAAGAAGTAATGTTTTTTAACATGGATTTACTCTCTTGTTACTACTCGGAAAAAAACTGCGACTTTAGTTGTAGATGCTTCTTTACCTTAGTCTGATTTTTTTAATTCCTCTTGTTATTCGCCCAAAAAGAAATTATAGTTTAAGATGAGAAATGAATCGTGTAGAAAGAGGGAGCGGAATGAATAAAGAACATTTTATTATTGAGCTGAAAATTTATTTAAAAGCGTTAAATCCAAAAGATCAAGCTATTATTCTTGCGAAATACAAGGCGTTATTTGATGCTCGTGTTGCGGAAGGCGAAACAGAAGAACAAGTGGCAAAATCATTGGGGAAACCACGGGTTATCGCAGAAGAAATTTTAAAAGAACAAGGCATTGAATTAACGGAACGAAAAATTGAAAATAATGGCTGGCAAGAAATTCCAGCGGCTACACCTGCTTATGATCATCCCTATGAAGAAGAATCTGAATTTTACTATGATAATGATTCTCCATACTATCAACGACCACAGCATCGGCCGCTAACCCGATTTTTCCAAGTGCTTGGTATTTTCTGTTTAAATTTTTTCTTCATGTTTTGGGTTATTTTAGGGATTGCCTTAATGTACGTCGGTTGTGGCATTGCCGGAGCTGCAACTTTATTTTCACCAATTTATGGTATTTATAGTGTTATTACCCAAGCAAATGCCGCTTCCTTTTTCCAATTATCTATGAGTCTCTTTTTATTTGGTGCATCAATCATTGGTTGGTTACTGTTTCTACCAATTTTAAAATTTTCAGCACATGTCTTTAAGCGTTATTTCCAATGGAACATTGCTGTTTTACGAGGTGATATCTAATGAAAAAAACAACAGGGATTCTCTTATCCATTGCTGTCTTAGCGATGCTAATTGGTGGATCTGGCGCCGTCTATTATTACAAGCAAGCGGAAAAATCAGTCACGCCGCTAAAAGAAAGTTATACACTAAAAAATAAACAAGCAGGCGAAGAACTTCACTTATCCTTAAAAGGCAAAGGCCCTTATACCATTTATAAAACTGATAGTAACAACATGGGATTACGATCACCGAATAATGCCTTTTATTCAAAAGCTGAAGGCACCTTAGATGTCAAAGAAGAAAAAAATAAAATAACAGCAACCATCAATACCACTCGTACACAAAACCAACCCGAGTTGTCATTTTTTAATATTGGCATTTTTAATGACCTCACACCGAACGTGAGTGTCCAGATTCCTAATAACGTGAAAAAGTTAGTGATTGATGGCTCAACCCATTCACAAGTTTCATTGAATGCTTTTAACGTAGACGAATTAACAACTAATCTACCAAATTCTTATGTTAGTCTATCGGGCGTTAAAGCCAAAAAAATGACGCTTAACTCTTCAGATGGTATCTACCTTTCAGCGGATACTTCCGCTAAAACAGCAACAGTTGAAACCACTGACGGCGATATAACGTTGGATTCAGCCTATTTCGATGAAATCAAAAATACGACTACTTCTGGTGATATTCGAGTGCAAAATGCTCGTGGAAACATCCAAGCAACAACGACAGATGGCGATATTAGCGTCTATGATTTCAAAGGAGAAGCTAACTTTTCAAGTGAAAATGGTGATTTTTCTTTAGACATGCCTGCTGTGCCTAAAAAATTAACTGTCGCTCTTGTCCATGGAGATATTTATGTAAATTCTGGAGAAATTTTGCGTAACATTTCAATCAAAGGGGAATCAAAATTAGGCGATGTTCAACTTTTAAACAAAGAGCGAACATCTTATAAGAATGGTCGTGCGGATACAGAGTTTAACCTTTCTAGCGAATTCGGCGATATTACCGTTGATACTCCTGACGACGATAATCAATAAACATGCGCCAGTTAAAACATCTGTTCTGGCACCACAATGAGAGATTGTGGTGCCAGAACTTTTTTAATATCTGTATCCCCTCCAAATCAGGCAATGAAATTATCTTTTAATTTTTTACTCTTTTGATGGTATAATACGGATTGTTGCGATTAAATTTTGAAAGGATTTTTTATGAAAAACAAACTTTATTATCAATTTGCAGGTAGTTGTTTTCTTTTAGTATTTATGTTTTTAGGCTATGTTGTTCGTTTTTATCCAACCTGGCTAAAAGGCTTTGATCAGACGATTACTTCCTTTGTTCGTCGTCCTTTTCCACAGCTAAATAACTTTTTTATTTGGTACACCAAATTTGCCAATTCATTGACGATTATCATCTTAGCAATCGTTGTCATTGCTCTGTTTATTGTTTGGAAATATTATGCTGAAGCATTATGGCTCTTTATTAATACTGCCTTAATTGCTGGCGTAGGTAATTCTTTATTAAAATTATTCTTTATGCGCCAACGTCCTACTTTGGAGCATTTAGTAACTGAACATACGTATAGTTTTCCTAGCGGACATGCTGTAGGAAGTACCTTGTTCTACGGCACAATTTTATTGATTCTGCCAATTTTCATTAAAAATAAAACGGTCCGCCTTTGTGTGCAAATTTTACTAGGTATTGGGATTTTCATGATTGGAGTTAGTCGAATCTATTTAGGTGTCCATTTCCCTAGCGATATCTTAGGTGGTTTTTGTCTTGGTTTAGCTTGGTTGTTATTAAGTTACCCTATTTATTTAGAAAAACGCTTTGTTTGGCGATTTCAAAGCAAACAACGCTAGAAAGAAGTCTTGATTATGCAAATTTTTCCTTATTCAGATGATCCAAATAAACGCTATCACACTTGGAACTATGCACTTCGTCAACAGTTTGGTGAAAAGATTTTTAAAGTGCCAATTGATGGTGGCTTTGATTGCCCCAATCGTGATGGGACGGTTGCCAAAGGTGGTTGTACGTTCTGTAGTGTTTCTGGCTCAGGCGACATGATTGTTGCACCTAGCGATCCCCTGCCGCTTCAATTTCAAAAAGAAATCCAATTGATGCATCAAAAATGGCCAACTGTCGATCAATACATTGTTTACTTCCAAAATTTCACCAATACACATGCGCCCGTTGACGTTATTCGTCATCGGTTTGAACAAGTAGTCAATGAAAAAGGCGTCGTTGGTTTATCCATTGGTACCCGTCCTGATTGTTTGCCTGATGAGGTGGTGAACTATTTAGCCGAATTAAATGAACGCTTTTATTTATGGGTAGAGTTGGGTTTGCAAACCACGTTTGAGGAAACTAGCGCTGCCATTAATCGCGCTCATGATTATCAAACATATCTAGATGGTGTGGCTAAATTACGGAAACACGGGATTCGGGTCTGTACACATTTAATTAACGGGCTACCTGGTGAAACACCTGCCATGATGCGCGAAAATGTGCGGCGAACTATTCAGGATTCAGATATCCAAGGGATTAAACTGCACTTACTTCATTTAATGACAAATACCAAAATGATGCGGGATTATAATGAAGGTCGCTTACAATTGATGAGCAAAGAAGCCTATGTTTCAGTGATTTGTGATCAGTTAGAAATGATTCCACCCGAAATTGTTATTCATCGCTTGACAGGCGATGCTCCCTTTGAAACAATTATCGGACCGATGTGGAGCTTGAAAAAATGGGAAGTCCTCAATGCGATTGATGCGGAAATGAAACGCCGCAACAGTTATCAAGGAAAATATACTGTCATTTCAGGAAAGGAAGTTTTCAATTAATGCTACAAACAGCCCTACATTTTAGTCACCAACTTTTAAAAGAAGTGGTGGAACCTGGCGACTTCGTCATTGATGCAACAATGGGAAATGGTCATGATACAGCATTCTTAGCAGAGCTGGTTGGCCCTTCTGGTGAAGTTTTCGCCTTTGATATCCAAAAAGAAGCGTTGATCAATACAGAACAAAAGTTAACAGAACTTAATTTACTCCCACAAACTACGTTATTTCCATTAGGACATGAACATCTTCATGCTGTCCTAGATGAAGAAACAGAAATCACTGCCGCTATTTTTAACTTAGGCTATTTACCTAAAAGTAATAAGGAAATTATTACAAAACCCACTACGACTAAACAGGCGTTAGATGGGTTACTGCCTCATTTGGTAAAAGGAAGTCGCATTATTTTAGTCGTTTATTATGGCCACGAAGGTGGTTCAGAGGAACTTGATTTGGTCACGAATTACACGCAAGCCTTACCGCAAGATGTTTACAGTGTCTTACGTTATGAGTTTATCAATCAAAAAAATCAGCCACCTGTTCTTTTCTGTATTGAAAAGAAATAAGAGAACATGGTCGGATTGTCTCCAGCAATCCGATCATGTTCTCTTTTATTTGTTTTGTTACTCTGTCAATTCACCATCACGAATACGAACCACTCGATCACAGTATTTCAACAAACGCTCATCATGTGTCACCATGATAATCCCTTTATCTTTCTCTTTGGCCTCTTTCGCTAGTAATTGGACAACATCAAACGCCTTTTCTGTATCTAAACTAGCCGTTGGTTCATCTGCCAAAATTACGTCTGGCTCATGATACAATGCACACGCAATGGCTACCCGTTGTCTTTCCCCACCAGAGAGATCACGAGGATAACTATTTCGTAATTCTTTTAAACCCAACGTCTCTAACAATTGCTCTTTTAATTCACTATTTTTACGTGACTTATCAACTTTTTCAATTAAGTGAAATTGATCTTCCACTGTTAAAAATGGCACCAAATTAGAGCTTTGTAAAATAAAGCCGATTTTTTGAAAACGTTGCGCCAAACGTTGCTTCTTCGTTAACTTATTTAGTGATTGCCCGCCAACAATGACTTCGCCACTTGTCGGTGCCTGTAAACCAGCTGCAATCGTTAAAAAGGTACTTTTACCAGAACCAGAAGGACCAATTACTGCGACAAATTCACCTGGCTGAACCGCAAAAGATAATTCTTTTAACGCGATCACTTCTGTATGTTTTTCACCATATTTTTTATAAATATTTTTCATTTCTAAAACATTTGCCATGTCTCTAACCTCCAATCGCGATTAACGGATCAATTTTAGCAATCGTTCGAATTGAAAATGCCCCGCCAATTAATGCAGATAAAATCAATAGTACACTAAACAAAATCATGCGTGGTCCATTAGTTGCATAAGGCATCGCTTCTGGTAAAAAGAGCACGGTAATTCCCGTTAAAGCAAGACCAATCGCCACTCCTAGAACAGCCAATAAAGCGGTTTGTAGCATGACTGCCTTTGCTAAGAAACTAGTCGGCACCCCTTGAACTTTTAAGACACCGAACATTGCTGTTTTCTGTAAAGTCATCACAAAGATAAAAATACCGATAATAAACGCTGCAATCACAATCAAGAAATAAATCATACCATCCAAGGTCAAGTTTTGAGCGCTGTATCCTGGCAGTTTTTCAATAAAATCTGAAATTGAAAGAACTTGGCTGTCTTTATTAGTCGTTTTAACTTCCGCGTTGTCCTTGCTGCGAACAATGAAACCATTAACCATTTTGGCCATTGCTGGATTGTCACCATATTTAATTGACCGCCAAGTATCCAGAGAAGTGTAAATAACTGGCACAATGTTATAGCTACTTTTAGAAATAAAGCCGACAATTTCTAATTGCTCATCATATTTCCCTGCAGTTAATTTGTCGCCAATTTTAAATCCTTGATTTTTCAATGTTTCTGAAGCAATCACTTGATTTTTATCAGTAAATGCGTTTCCTTCAATCACTTTTGGCATTAAAAAACTTTCTTTTTCAATCCCAAATAAGCTAACATTCGTTAATTCAGCCTTTTTGTCATCTGCTGGGCGGATAGCTAACGACTGTTGACCAATCGGTGCAATTTTGCCTCCTGAAATCGTTTCTTTCACGTTTTCATCTAACACTGATACATTTAAATTACTATTGGCCTCTTTTGATAAAACCACTTGATTCGCTTGCCATTGATCTACGGCTAAACGATTTCCTTGAGCTAAACCGTTCGCTAAACCTGACAAAATAAAAATTAACCAAGCAATCAAGACCATTACTAAAACTACAAGGACGTACCGTCCTTTTGAATACTTCATTTCATTAAATCCTAAAAACATGAATGGTTCACCTCTTTCTTCTTTTCGAAATAAACTATATCACTTATCAATCGATAAATCAATAATTATTTATCAATCGATAAGTGAATTTTACAAAAAAATAGAGAAGTCTGTTTTTCAACAGGGCTTCTCTATTTTTTATTTGTGACTTTTCAGAACGCCATGTAGCATAAATTGAATAAATTTTTTGACATCGTCATCCACTGTTTTTCGCTGGTACGTTTTTTCAATACTTAATAATGCACTAACGTTATATAAAATAAACCGAGTTGCATCATCTACACTGATGCCCTCTTGTAAGCAATTGGTTTCAGGTTCACTTTCAAAAATAGCCGCAATATTATTGATATAGGTTTTTTTGAAAATTTGATACAGCGTACGATTGTAATCAGGGCCCATTTCTTGAAACATATCGTTCAACATTAAGAAAAGATTGGTCGGATGTTCATCTAACAAAACTTTGATTAATTGATAAAGTTTTTCTTCTACTGATGCATTTCCAGAAACAATTGGGACTAATTCTTCCTGAACACGGGACGTTAATTCTTCAATCACAGCTAAATACAGTTCTTTTTTATTTTTAAAATGGTGATAGAGATTCGGTTGGGTAATGTTCGCTTTTAAAGCAATTTCACGAGTGGAGGTATTTTTGAACCCCTTTGTCATGAATAATTCAGAAGCGACAGACAAAATAATTTGCCGTGTACGTTCTAAATCAGCTTTGCGTTTATTTGGCTTTTCCATGGTTTTCTCGCCCCCTGCTGCTTTTTATTTTAGCATATTCTCCGGCAAGAAACGAGAGACCTTTATACAAAAAACGAAAAATATACAATCAATGTGTCTACTATTTGGAGAAGAATCGCGCAATAATACCACCACTGCAGATGTATCAGCCAGCCTTTTTCGCCCCCAAAATAAATCAACCACTGCAGTCCATATAAAAAACTATTAGCCAACAACCAAAAAAGCAGCGCCGATTTCATCCATCGATTCTCTCTGAATATACTCAGTACAAGCAAAGGATTTAGCACCAAAAACGTGCGCCGTAATTGCCGTACATTCCTCATTTTTCCATTGACATTTCTCCTTTTTCTATTTAGCATAGCAAAAAAAGAAGCAAATGAGAATGACTCATTTTGCTTCTTTTTCGACTTATTCAAAAACAAATTGATTTTTATAAAGTTCCGCATAGAATCCATCTTGTTCAACTAGTTCATGGTGGTTGCCTTCTTCAATGACTTCACCGTCTCGTAAAACAATAATCCGATCCGCATTTAGAATCGTTTTCAAACGATGGGCAATCACAAAACTGGTGCGCCCTTTAATTGCTTCGTCCATCGCTTTTTGGATTTTGGCTTCTGTTACTGTATCAACATTACTTGTTGCTTCATCCAAAATTAATAATTCTGGATTGGTAATAATCGTTCGTGCAATACTTACTAATTGCTTTTGCCCCGTACTGAAAAGGTTATTCTCTTCCGTAATCTCAGTATCGTAGCCTTGCTCAAGATTTACAATAAATTCATGGATATTCGCTTGTTTCGCTGCTTGAACAATTTCTTCATCCGTGGCCTCTGGCTTACCAAACGCAATATTCTCACGAATTGTTCCTGAAAATAGAACGGACTCTTGCAAAACAATGCCTACATGTGAACGCAAGCTATCTAAATCCATTTCACGAATGTCCACACCATCAAACGTCACGGCGCCTTCATTCACATCATAAAAGCGATTCATTAAATTCATAATCGTTGTTTTTCCTGAGCCTGTCGGTCCGACTAAAGCGACCATTTCACCTTTATCCACATGAATAGAAACATCTTTCAACACAGGCGTTTCTGGATTATAGCCAAAAACAACATGATTTAAAGCCACAGCTTTGTTAATCTCTTCTAATTTTTCGCCATTTTCGGGACGAATTTCATCTGGTTCATCAAACATCTCATTTAAACGACGAGCGCCTGTAACAGCTAATTGAATCATGCTATAACCTGAAGAAATTTGCATTAATGGTTGATAATATTGTTGAGAATATTGAACAAACATAACGACTAAACCTAACGCAGCGGCACGATCAACAGAGCCATTGATTGCTAACCAACCACCAAAGAAAATAACAATCGCCGTATTGACTAATGACATTCCTTGCATCATTGGGAAAAGTAATCCTGAATACACTTGACCTTTATACGTAGCTGCACGGACTTTTTCATTTTGCTCTAAAAAGCCGTCAATGGTTTCTTCTTGTAAACCATTGGTGATAATCACACGTTGCCCACTAATTTTTTCATCCATATAGCCATTTAATTTACCCACTTCATCTTGCTGTAAATCGACATATTTGCGCGCCTTGCTAATCACAAAGACCGCAATTAAAATCGCAATCGGCGTAGAAGCAATTGTGGCCCATGCCAGTTCCACATTTTGACGGAACATCATGATTAAGACACCAACCAATAAGGCAATATTGGTTAATACTTGTAGCAACGCTTGGTTTAAGCTGTTTTGGATGTTGTCTAAATCACTAGTAAAACGACTTAAAATTTCACCATCTTGATGAGAATCAAAGAAACGAATCGTCAATTTTTCTAGTTTGTTAAACAAACCAATCCGCATGCGGTTTGTCGATTTCCCCACGACTTGTGTAAAGAGAATACTATAAATGAAACTAGCGGCACTAGTTAAGACATAAAAAATGAGTAGTTTCCAAATGACAGAAACGAACGCACTTTTATCGTCTTTTCCTTGCATCACATTAACCGCATATTTCGCTAATTCCTGAATAGCTTCCCCAACGAATTGCGGCGCTTTGACTTGTAAATAAGTCGCTGCGAAAATTGCTAAGAAAATAAAGAGGAAAGAAACTTTGTAACGCTTTAAATAATGATAGAAAAATTTACTAGCTTTTATTAAATCAGTCATTAAGCTTCCTCCTTTCCTTTTTGAGTTTCGTAAATTTCTTGATACACTGGGTTCGTAGCTGCTAATTCTTCATGCGTGCCTTCCCCGACTAAACGTCCATTATCCAATACTAAAATACGATCTGCATGGACAACAGAAGAAATTTTTTGGGCAATAACGATCGTGGTAGTCTCTTTTAACTCTTTATCCAACGCTTCTCGGACTAACCGCTCCGAACGAGCATCCAACGCGCTGGTGCTATCATCTAAAATCAAAATTTTAGGCTCACCAATCACACCTCTTGTAATTGATAACCGTTGTTTTTGTCCACCAGAAAAGTTATTACTCCGTTCTTCGACGGGTGCATCATAACCTTCTGCTAATTTTTCAATAAATTCCTTGGCTTGGGCGATGCCTGAAGCCCGTTCCATGTCCGCTTCAGAAGCGTCACGTTTACCATGGCGTAGATTTTGCGCAATCGTTCCAGAGAACAGGATTGCTTTTTGCAACACAAAGGAAACTGTTTTTCGTAAACTGTGTTCGTTCACTTCTCGTAAATCGACACCACCAACTTCAATCTTTCCTTCTGTCGGATCAAACAAACGTGGAATTAATTGTGCCAATGTAGATTTACCAGCGCCAGTTGCGCCCACAATCCCAATCATTTCACCTGGCTGAATAGAGAAAGAGATGTCTTTCAAGGTATCTTCTTCATCCCCAGGATAACGGAAAGATACGTGATCAAACTCAACACTACCAATTAACTCTTGTTCTGGGACTTTTTTGTAGGTAACATCTGGTTCTGTTTCCATCACTTCTTTAATCCGCTTAATGGAAACAGCGGCACGAGAAGTCATCATCATCATCATTCCGCCGATAATAATCGCCATCATGATTTGCATTAAATAGTTCATAAAGGAAGCGACACCACCGATTAAAGTTGGATCGTCCTTGACTAAGTTACTCACAAAGAAAATCGAGCCTACAACGGCTAAGTTCGCCACCAACATAAACGCTGGAATCATCACAGCAAATAAGCTACCTACGATTAAGTTATGGGTGGTTAATTCTTCACTCACTTTTGTAAAACGTGACAATTGATTTTTTTCTTGAACAAATGATTTGACGACACGAATGCCTAACAAATTTTCTTTTGCGATACCATTAATCTTATCAATCAAGTTTTGAATAATCATGAAATGCTTGCCCATTTGCGAAAAGGACAGCATAGAAATCAAAATAACTGCGATGACAAGTGCAACAATCACCCACCATAGTTGTGGCAAGGTTAGCATCGCTAAAATAAAACTCCCGATAAATAAAAAAGGAATTCTAAAAAGTGTCTGCAACGCAATCATAATGACATTTTGAATTTGAGTAACGTCATTTGTTAAACGAACAACTAAGTTACCTGCTGAAAATTTTTCGATATTGCCAAATGAAAAGGTTTGGATTTTGCGGAAAGTTGCTTCACGAATGTCAGCACTGACACCTTGGGCAACTTTGGCAGAAAAAATTGTATTAATAACCCCTGCAACGAGCCCTAATCCTGCAATGGCAATTAATTGAATCCCTAAGTTTTTCATTTTGTCGCTATCGTCATTCATAATTGCTTCCAACACTTGTTGTAACAATTTTGGTTGCCAAAGTGCTGAGACAACCATTACGATCACCGCCAACAAGGCAATAACTACCGAGCCTTTGTATTTTTTGGCGTGTTGAATAATAAGGTCCATCTTATCCCTACTTTCTTAAAATAGTTCCCTGCTTCTTCAGTGTTGGTCTGCGAATTCTTCCCCATTACAAAAAAATCAATTTGCTCATTGACTTCACCAATTTAACACTGTAAAATAAGGCCGATTCATAATTTACCATTTTTAGTGGTAAAATACAAGCGAACAAGTTAATTTTTCACAAGTTTTTCCTATCATAAAGTGTACCTTCTTTTTGATAAACTTACGAAGATAACGTTTAATAGGAGCTAAAATCATGGAACCGAAATTATCAAAAGACACGATTATTGCAGCCGCATTTTCTTTGTTAGAAAAAAGTCCCACTTTAGAACAACTTTCTATGCGTAAAGTCGCCAAACAGCTTGGTGTACAGGCACCCGCAATTTATTGGTATTTTAAAAATAAGCAAGCCTTACTTCAAAGTATGGCTGAAGCGATTGAAGAGCACTTTCAAGAACCTGCATTATGTGGTGAATGGTATTCTGACTTACTGGCCTTCATGGAAAACTATTATGATCTCTATCAACAATTTCCCTGTGCCGTAGCTATCGAAATCCAAACCGTCCCTGCCTATCCCCAACGATTACGTCATTTGAATCAAATGATGGGCATTTTAAGAGAAGCAGGTTTTTCACCAGAAATGACTCATTTAGCAGTAACGTCTTTACAACATCTTTTATTTGGGATGATTATGGACGCAACGGAGGAAAAACAGCTCGTTTCGCAAGTATTGAACGGAGATGACTATTTAAAAGAACAAGTGCTGCACATGAAACAATATGTCTCCGACAATGAGTTAACGTACATGGAGGAAAGCATTCAATTTCGACACTCCATCCACCAAAAATCCGCCTTTATTCAAGCCGTTAAAACCTACTTAGATGGGTTGCAAGCAGACAATACATCTTCATCTAAATAAAAAAAGCCCTTGGTCCGTCAGTCATTTCGACTGACGGACCAAGGGTTAACTTTTAAAATAAATCTTGAAAACTACTTTCTCTATTTTGGTATTGGTAGCCAAGCCAAGGCTTTTTGAATCCATTCATCCCAGAACACCCAGTCATGTTCTCCTGGTCCAGTTTCAAAAGTGTAACTTGCCTGTGCCTGTTCCAATGCTTGAGCCATCTGTTGATTAGCAGAAAGTAACATATCTTGCTCCCCACAACAAAGGTAAAATTGAGGCATTTCTGTTTGGCTTTCTACTAATTGTTGTAATAAATACAGCGGATCGTGAATGGAACCTTCAATTTGATCTAACGGGCCAAAAATACCTTCCCAATAGCTTCGATTACGGACTTTTAATAATTCCCCAAAACTAGTGGATGATAAACTGACTGCCCCAGACAAAGAAGCAACGGCTGCAAAAGATTCTGGTTTCGCTAATCCTAATTTCAAGGCGCCATAACCACCCATTGACAAACCAGCGGCAAAGGTTTTTTCTCGTTTTGTACTTAACTGTGGAAAGAGTTGATGACAAATTTTCGGTAATTCTTCTGAGATAAACGTCCAATAGTTCATATCGTATTGCGTGTCCGTATACCAAGCTAAATCCGTGGACGGCATAATGACAGCAATCCCCAAATCAGCGACATACCGCTCAATAGAGGTTCTGCGAGCCCAGACGCTGTGATTTCCTCCCATCCCATGTAATAAATACAACACGGGAATATCTGTCAATGCTGCTTGGGTACTTGTGCCCACTTTTTTTACCGTTTCTTGTGGTAAAATTACGTTCACATTCACTTCCATTTCCAATACATTTGAATAAATATTTGCTTGTAAAAAGGCCATCTACTTTTCCCTCCAATACTCTTTCTATTAGTGTACCACTAAACCTTCGCTCGTTGCGCTTTTGCAAAAATATTTAACAAAAGAGCGACAACAACTAAGCCCGCACCGACTAAGTAAACATTATGCAGACCTGCATAGAGGATACCGCGTAATGGTTTTAACAACGCAGCTGGAATTAAATTTGCAGTATGTGGATTCACTAATTGATTCATGACATCTGCATCGACGTTTAACGCGCTCGCTTCCAATTTCGCAAACATTCCTGCATTTAAAATCACACCAAAAATTGACACCATCACAGTCTGCCCAATTGTACGCACCAACGTATTAAACGATGTTGCAACCCCCATTTTTTCAGGCTCCACTGTACTTTGTGCTGTCACCGTAGTCGTTGTGATAGTAATCCCAAAACCAACTCCTAAGACAGAAGACACTACAAAGAAAAGCCAAAACGGAACGGCCATTGGCATTACCACTAAAAAGATGGCCCCGACTAATAGAATCGATAACCCAATCGTTAAAACTTTTTTCATAGCATATTTTTCCATAAAGCTACTTGCTATAAATGATCCAGCCATCCAAAGTAACGACATAGGTGCTAAAACTAAGCCACCAATTCCTGCACTTTTTCCTAAGACACCTTGCATCCACATCGGAATGTAGACATCAATCCCCATTAAGAAACCGCTAATAAGCGCCGCAATAAGATTTACTAAAACAAACGTTGGTTGATTAAATAAATGCAAATCAATCACTGGGTCTTGCGCGCGTTTTTCTATCATCACAAACGCTACAAAAAAGAGCACACTCAAACTCAAACAACCAAATGTTACTAATGTAAAACCATTATCGCTAATCATTTGAAAACCTAGCAATAACGTTAGCAGCACTGCCATCAAAGTAACGCTGCCCAAAATATCCATTGGCATCTTGGTCCGTTCCCGCTTTGGTTCAACTAAGAAAATACTAATCAAGCCCAATAAAACAAGTCCAATAGGAACATTAATGAAGAAAATCCAATGCCAACCGACTGTATCTACAATAAAACCACCTGCTAACGGACCAAAAATACTGGCAATTCCCCAGGCGGCGCTGTTTAAGCCTAAAATTTTCGCTCGCTTGTCCAATGAATACATATCGGCAATAATCGTTAATGCAACTGGTAAAATTGCGCCTGCCCCCACACCTTGAATTGCGCGGGCAATAATTAAGGTCAACATATCTTGGGCAAAGCCACACAACGAGGAGCCCAAAATAAAAATAATAATGCCAATCATGAAGACAGGTTTACGACCAATTTTATCCGCAAGTTTCCCATAAATCGGTGTTAACATCGCATTCGTTAATAAATAAATTGAAAATACCCAGTTCATAATTTCCATGCCATGTAACGAGCCGACAATCGTTGGCATCGCAGTAGACACAATGGTCCCTTCAATGGCTGTCATAAATGTTGCCACAAAAACACTCACCGTGACTAACTTCACATTTGTTTCTTTTGCCATTTGTTCACATCCTTTTCTATTCAATTGTCAATTTTCTAAATTGCTCCATAGCTATTCTATACAAAAAAGAACAAAATGTCTTAAAAAAATGCTTTTTCATAAAAAAATTATTGCAAAAAAAAAACAAGAAGGCAGTCAGTACTTGGCTGCCTTCTTGTTTTTTTTATTTAATTATTCAGCTAAACTAGCTTTTAACGCTTCAACTTTATCTGTTTGTTCCCAAGGTAAATCAATGTCTGTTCGACCAAAATGACCATAAGCCGCAGTTTGTTTATAAATTGGGCGACGTAAATCTAGCATTTCAATAATACCTGCTGGACGTAAATCAAAGTTTTTACGAACTGCTTCGATTAATTTACTTTCTGGAAGATCACTCGTACCAAACGTATTAATAGAAATAGACACTGGTTGCGCCACACCAATTGCATAAGCTAATTGGACTTCTACTTTTTTCGCCAAACCAGCAGCAACAATGTTTTTCGCGATATAACGCGCAGCATAACTAGCAGAGCGGTCAACTTTGGTTGCATCTTTTCCAGAAAAAGCACCGCCGCCATGACGAGCATAACCGCCATAAGTATCAACGATAATTTTACGACCAGTTAAGCCGGCATCTCCTTGAGGGCCACCGATTACAAAGCGACCAGTTGGGTTGATAAAGTATTTTGTTTCATCATCTAAAAGTTCATGAGGAATCACCTCATTGATTACTTGTTCTTTAATGTCTTTTTCGATTTGTTCTAAGGTTGTTTCATCATCATGTTGTGTACTGATGACAATCGTATCCACACGTTGTGGTTGACCTTGATCATCATATTCCACTGTTACTTGAGATTTTGCATCAGGACGTAAGTAAGGTAAGACTTTTTCCTTCCGCAATTCTGCTAAACGGCGAACCAAACGATGACTTAACGCGATCGGTAATGGCATTAATTCTGGTGTTTCGTCAACGGCAAAACCAAACATTAAGCCTTGGTCACCAGCGCCAATATCGTCTTTTTCATCTTGATCACGCACTTCTAAGGCTGCGTCAACCCCTTGAGCGATATCAGGTGATTGCTCATCGATTGCTACAAGAACTGCGACAGTCTCTCCATCAAATCCATATTTTGCTCGTGTATAACCAATATCTTTCACAGTTTGACGAACAATTTTTTGGATATCTACATAAGCTGTTGTAGAAATTTCTCCAAATACTAGGACTAAACCAGTTGTTACGGATGTTTCACATGCCACGCGGGCCATCGGATCTTTCTCCAAAATCGCATCTAAAATTGCATCACTGACTTGGTCAGCTACCTTATCTGGATGTCCTTCTGAAACGGATTCTGATGTAAATAAATGTCTTTCTGTCATAATGTTATTCCCCCTAAATAGTTTCGGTTACAAGGCATCTTTAGTAAGTAACGACAATTACTTGCTAAATCCTTTCGGGAACTTGTAACAAAAACAGTATACCAGATATCTAAAAAAAAAGCTTAGGTTTTCAAGAAAATCATTAACCTATTATAAATTTCTATCACACTATTCAATAAAGAATAGCGAATTTTTAACTATCTTACTTGTTGCCATAGTTAGCAAAATACTACAACTTATTAAAAACAGAAAATAAAGTAAAATCTTTACTAAAGAAAACTGTACATTGAATAAAATATAGGCACTTGCGAGAATGCCACCTAAAGTCAGCGAACAAAAAACAGAAAGATACTCTGCCACCTTTTTATCTTTGATAATTACCGAAAGCAATAGAACTAAACTTCCTAACAGGTAAGTAATAAAAGGTAAAGTAACTACGTTCTGTGGTGCCAATAGATAAAGATATGGGCTCTTTTGGTTATTTAAAATAACAAAACTAATAAGTAGTTGAAACACTTGAAAAGGTACACTAATCATTACAGCAACCACTATTTTCCCAACAACTACCCTAGTTATACTGACAGAAGACAGAAGTAATAGAGGTAAGGTCATTTGCTTTTTTTCTTGAAGCATTGTACTCATGATAAACATAGCAGCAAAACTACCGGCCAAAGTAAAGCTGGAAAATAAGTTAGCTTCATTTGGCAAAACAATTCCTTCTGAACCGCCGCTTTTACTAATGAAAACTGTAAAAAAAATCAAATAAAGCATTAAACCGAAATATTTCCAAAGATGACTTTTTAATTCCAGAAACTCACGTTTAATCACTACTTGGATTTCATAAAAAAATTCTTTATTCATGGTGTCCACCTACTTTTTCCAAATAGATTTCTTCTAAATTGACTCCTATATTTGGCTCATTGAAGCAGACTTTTCCATTATTTAATATTAAAAAATTAGTACATATTTCTTCAACGAAAGCTAAATCATGACTATTAATTAAAATGATTTTTCCTGCTTCTTTTAAATGAATAATTAATTGTCGTAACTTCTTTTTCATTTCTGGATCTAAAGCATTCGTAGGTTCGTCAAAATAATAAGCTTCACTCTCTCTTAAAAAAAGCATTGCTAAAGCAACTCTTTTTTTTAATCCCTGTGACAATTTATCTACACGTTTAAACTGATAGTCTATTAATCCAAATTCTTTTAACACTTGTTTCAATTTTTTTGACTTTTGTTTTTCCCCCGACAGCTCCAATTTAAAAAGTATATTTTCTCTGACTGTCAGTCGTTCATAGAAACCACCCATTTCCGGAAGATATTCTACTTTTTTTATATAATTATGTACTACACCTTTGCTCGGCTTCAGCAAACCTAAAACTAAATAACTTAGTGTCGTTTTTCCCGCACCGTTGTGACCAAGAATCCCCCAACATTGTCCGTTTTCGATTTTCCAATTAATATCTTCCAAAACAAAATAATTTTTTTTGTAGAAAAAACTAATATCTTCAGCATAAATTCCACTGTTCTCACTCCGAATTTCTCTCATTACCTACCTCCTATAAAAACGATGATTATTTATTTATCGTAACGTAAACACTATATTTTGTAAACGATTTCTTTATCTATAACAAAAAACTTCCAGCCCCTTTCATCTGAGCTGGAAGTTTCTTGCTACTGTAAAATTTTCTCCGCGATAAAGTGTGTATATTGCTCGCCACCTGCCACATTTGGATGAACTCGGTCATCATAAAACCAATCATCATGGGCGTTACTATAATTAAACCAGTCAATGACCGTTAAGTTATCGTATTTTTTGTCCATTTGACTAAGTAAACTATTCACTTGATTTTGCCATCTTCTAGTTGGGACGCGAACATTAATCCAATAAACTTTTCGATTACCTAACGCTTTCATAAATTCATCAAATTGTGCCTCTGTAAAAGGACCATTCGTACCTAAACTCACTAAAATAGTATCTTTAAGCATTTTCTTTTTGTCTAGTTCACCAATTAGTGAAATGCTACTATACAATTGACGGCCCACTTCCCCATCGATAATCATTTTAGGGAAAATATCTTGTAACCCACTAGCACCATCTAGAATAACGGAATCACCAATAGTTGTGATTTCTAAATTCTGCGCTTTTTTTACTTGCTCTGGGGTGAGTTGTGTGGGTAGAACGTCTTGGCTTTCACTCGGTTTTGTACTACTTTCTGTGGACGTGCTACTATTTTTCGTGCCACTTTCTTGGACTTCTTTTTTACGTTCTTCAATTTTTTGCTGATTTTTCGCAATATTTTTTTCTAGTTGCTCTTGTTGCGCACTTTTAGCGTTTGCTGGGGCCACAATTAAACCGAATACTGCAATCACGCTAATCACTGTCATAAAGGCCATTGTCCCTTTTTCACGAAGGTCCCACGGTTTCCGTAAGAACTCAGTGAATTGAGTCCAGACATCCTTATAAGACAATCGTGTCAGTGGATGTTCGATAAAACGATAAGACAATTCGCTCACTACTAAAATTAATGCTATTTCAACCAATGAATGTAGAAAAACATGGTCCGATAAGGTCTTAATTTTGGCCTCATAAAAAATCATGATGGGGAATTGATACAAGTAAATGCCATAACTCCGTTTACCTATCCACGTAAAGACTGGATTCGTTAACCAACGATTCATATCTGCCCCTGGATGTGCAGTGACGGCCACTAAGACAGTGGCTGCCAAACTAATTAAAAACATACCGCCATAATAAACAAAATTTGTATGATCTGATAATGTTAAAAAGGCTAATACTAAAAGAATTAAGGCACTTAAACCAGCGCCATTTAAGATTTTTTTAGAGGCTTCTGGAATTTCTTCTTTCAAACGTGTGCTTGGCCAAACATACGCCAATGCACTACCTAGTAAAATAGAAAAAACACGTGTGTCTGTTCCATAATAGACACGTGTAGGATCTGCGCCAGGAACATATAAAACGGCCATCAGCGTCACCGAAATTAAGGCGCCGATTAAAACTAAACTGAAAATTCGACCGCGCTTACGAACAAAGCGTTCCAGAAGAATAAAAAGTAATGGCCAAATTAAATAATTTTGCGCTTCAACTGCCAATGACCAAATATGTACAAATGGCGATTGTGTCGCAAATCCATCAAAATAAGAAAACCCTTTAAAAATTTGCCACCAGTTGTTGTAATAAAAAATACTACTAGCGACAACGCTGCGAATATTGTTTAATAAATCCTGCTGAAAGAGTGTAATATAACTAACTGCACTTAAAAGCATCACAATTAATGCTGGATACAGCCGTTTCATCCTTCGCACATAAAATCCTTTTAAATCAATGGTCTGATTTTCTGCCCATTCTTGCCGCAACAAGTCGTTAATAAGATAACCTGAAACAACAAAGAAAATCGGAACACCTAAGTAGCCACCTCGCATGACTTGGGGAAAAAGGTGATACAAAATCACGCCAATTACAGCGATCGTCCGAATGCCATCAAAACCTGTAATATAGCGTTTTTTCTTGCTATTTGCTGTCTGATTCATTTGTGCTTTCCAACTTTTCTATAAAATTATTCTTTTCCTTTATTTAAAGAAGCAAGTAACTTTAATATACGTTTTTTCCTAGGAAATGGCAAGCAAACTTTGTCTCCTTTAGGCTTTTTTTACAATTCAAAAAACCAACATTTTTTAAATTGTAAAAAAACAACCAAAGCTTATGAAAATCACTCATAAGCTTTGGTTGTTTACTCATATCGTTTTCGTTTAGATGAAGATGGAATCCCTAGGGCTTCACGATACTTTGCCACCGTTCGCCGGGATATTTCCATGCCTGAATCTTTTAATCGCTCGACTAATTTTTGATCAGATAACGGTTTACTTTTTACTTCTTCATCAATTAATTTTTGTAGTTGCTTTTTAACCATCGTTGTTGAGACATCCTCGCCATCTTCTTCTGATGAAAGAATACTTGTGGAGAAGAATGAGCGCAATTCAAAGACGCCAAACGTGGTTTCTAGATATTTTCCATTAACCGCACGACTAACTGTCGATTCATGAATAGACAAAGCATCCGCAATTTCTTTTAAAGTCATTGGTTTTAATGGCCGATCTGCTTCTAAAAAGAAGGCTTCTTGACGACGCACAATTTCTTGCCCTACACGTAAAATTGTATCCCCCCGCTGATTCACTGCGCGCTCTAACCATTCAAATTCGTTTTTCTTATCCTTAATATATTCTTGGACTTCTTTGTCGTCAGTCTCTTGCATTCGTTTGAAATAATTTTCTTGAAAATTTAATGTCGGTCGACCAGCTTTGTTGGAAATCACCACTATTCGATCTTCCTTGATTCGGACAGTTAAATCTGGTCGAATATACAATTCCTCGGTCGCATCAAAAATATTCCCTGGCGCTGGCGATAACGTTTGTATATAATCAAAAATCAATTGAATTTCTGCTAATTCAATCCCGAATTTTTTAGCTAACGGGCCCCATTTACGACTCACTAAGGCATCAAACTCTTCCTCCAATAAAATATACGCTAAGTTAGGCGCGTTATCGTCTCGTTCTGTTTGTAGCATCAAACATTCTTGTAAATTGCGTGCCCCCACACCTGCTGGATCTAGCTGTTGTAACAAAGTTAATGCATCTAGCATTTGAATGGCGCTTGCTTCGGTTTTCTCTGCCGCTTCTTCTAACGAAATCGTTAAATAACCATTCACGTCTATATATTCTACTAAAAACAAAACCAATGTTCGCAAGTATGTATCGCGGTAATTCAAATGAATTTGATCAATTAAAGACTCAAATAATGATAAATGATAGTCTGGAATTTGATTCATATAATTATTTTCTTCGTCTTGGTTGGTGTAAGAACGACTAGGTATCGGAAAATCTGTGGTGTACTGCGTGTCTACTTGTAAATCAATTAATGGATTCTCTAGTGCTTTCGCTTCAACAAAGGCAGCGAGTTCTTCCGTATTAAATTGTAAAATTTGAATAGATTGTTGAAGCTGTTGAGTCATGGCCAACTTCTGGACTTGTTTTTGTTGTTGGGACATTCGTTGCTCAAATTTCATTATTTTCGTCCTCCCTCTTGTAATTTTTGTCAATATCAGCTAAACTAGTATTCGTGCCGCGCCCTTAGTGTAGTGGATATCACGTAAGATTCCGGTTCTTGAGACGGGGGTTCGATTCCCTCAGGGCGCGTTATTTAAATATGTTGATTTATCAACGTTTCTGGACACTCTTTATTCATCTAAAGAGTGTTTTTTCATGTTTAGGAATGATTTTTCTATCTGTAGTTTTTTCAAATGTTACTTATGGCAAGCTCAATCGCACTTAACGCAACAATATTTGTTCTACTTCAGCTACAAATCCAATAAGGTTAAAATTCCTCCGTTTCTATTGTAACGCATAACGTTTCCTTTTTCTATCTGCTAAACAAAGTATTACGACAAGCAAACACCTGCTTCTCTCTTAAAGATCCCTTTCTGATTATATAGTAAATTGCTTTTAATTTGTTAATTATTTTACCTAAAACTTGATACCCTAATTAAATAAAGAACCTGGGGCAAAAATCACTTTGGATTTTTGTCCCAGGCTTAAAACCTGATAATTGGCGGGAACAGAACCGTTCAGCTCCGACCTCTAAAATACTTAATTAGAAATATGCTACCCGCAATCACACCAATTATGATTACTAGCCAAAATAATCCACTTACAAGTAACAGCTCAGTTAAGGTCATCTTCAGATTCTCCTCCTTTAAATGGCATCTGCTTTGTTTTGCTATGTAATTAATGGCGAGATCAGACAACAGCTATCAAAAAAACGGACCAACACGTGGTCCGTTTTCATTCATTATTAAGCTTTTACGATGTTCGTTGCTTGTAAGCCGCGTGGACCTTCTTCAGTATCAAAAGTTACTGCTTGGCCTTCGTCTAAAGTTTTAAATCCATCTGATTGAATAGCTGAAAAATGTGCAAATACATCATTGCCATCTTCACCTGTAATAAATCCAAAACCTTTGTCTGCGTTAAACCATTTTACTGTACCGTTGTTCATATATATTTCCTCCTAGTGCATAAAAATATGCAAGTTATTGCAAAAAATGTTGAGTGGCAAAAGGAGAAGTATAGTTTTTAAATATATAACTCAAATTACTTATCAAAATTGATTACTTAATTACTATAACATATTTATTAGGAATAAACAATGCCCACGACTTTTCCTTGGACTTTCTAAAATAATCAAAGATGCGTTTGACAAAGTCCTAGCAAAAAACACTCCTATTCTCTCTATTTCCAGTTAGTTTTGTTTAATTTTAAATAATCGCTACGCGCCAAATAATCAAATAGCGGAGCTAATCCTGGTGAAAAATTTACTTCCTCAAACCGCTTAATAAATTGTACGCCTTTAATTTTATTTGGTTCGTTCAGCGTAACTTTTCCTTGGGCTTGTTTGGCAAAATAAAAATGTCCTTGCCAAACGATTGAATCAAAAACAAGTGGTCCAGTAAAAATTTCTTCAAGTTCAGTAATTTCCACTGCTAATTCTTCTTTCATTTCACGAATCGCACATTCCAGCGCTGATTCACCAAGTTCTTGTTTTCCGCCAGGGAAATTCCAAGTGTCTGGCCGATCTTTTAAGATAAGAATTTCATCAGATTGATTTTTAAGAAGTACTCGCGAAAATTCTTTTTTCATTTCGTTTAACCCTCTTCTTCATTTTTTATTGAGAAGCCACACTTGGCAGCATAAAAATATAATGCAAAATACGATCCGCATACGATGGATTTTTTTCAAAGTCATTGACTTCTTCATTGACTAACTCCAAATCATCGGTAATCACTCCAGCAACGTCCATAAAGAGCATTTTACTCAATACCTCTGAGTCATTAACTGTCCAAGCATAAACTGCTTTTTTCTGTTGGTCAGCTTTTAAAATAAAGGTATCATTCAACGTGGTAGCTTCCATTGTATACAAATCAGCTTGTGTTTCTGGAAAAGTGAAATTATAGGGCAAAATAAAGCTTACTTTTACTTTTGATTTGGCTTTTTTAAACGCTTTGATCACATTGTAGTCGAGAGATTGAACCTGATGGTTATTCTTTATCAAAGGACGTTCATATTTTTCAATAAAGTTAGAAAGCGCACCTTGACTATCTTGTTTAGACGTTTTAATTTCTACTAGTAATTTTTGTTTGGCTTGGTTTGCTTTCGCTAAATAATCATCAAAACTGGCAATTGGTGCTTCTTGGCCATTTTCTTTAACGGTCATTTTTGTTAATTCAGCTAACGTAAATTCTTGTGGCGTGCCATCAACGCCGGCGAGTTCTTTAAGGTTTGCATCATGCATCACAACAAATTGATGGTCTTTGGTTTCTTGAACATCAATTTCAATATAATCTGGTTTAAATTTAATGGTTCTTTCCATAGCAGGAATAGTATTTTGTACCCCATTACTATTGGTGACCCCTCGATGCGAAATAATCAAAGGTTTTGATTCTAATAGCCCTGTTAAGTAAACAGCGTTGAAAATTATATAGCCGCCAAAAATGGTGAATAGTCCTAGGCCCATCCCGATAGTCACTAATTTATTACGTTTCGTTTCTTTGTCAAAGGAAACTTTTGTCGTCATTTCTGCTTGAACATTTAATTGTGTATATAAGAAATTAATCAGTAATACTGAAAGCCAAGCATTAGACACAAACTGTAAAAATTGGACAACGGTTAAATTTAAAATCCCACCTAGCAAGCTAATGGTATCGCTCAAGGTGTCTAGCTTCAACTGTAGAAGATAAAGTAACACATAAATAACATACGTTGAAACAAATACCGCGATCGTCACAAATGCAATATTACGAATAATGAACCATAATCGTTTGTTTGTCATTGACCAACTAGCCTTAACTGCCTCGCCCGCTTTTTTTCTCTCCAGAATCATTAATGGAAGCGTGTAAATGAAACGAATAGCTAAATACCAGACTAATAACCCAAAAGCCAGTAGCCCCACCAAGTAAGGAATTCGTTGGGACAAAAATTCAACAATAAAATCTGGAATCACAAATTTCGTCAATAGATTACTTTGGAAAATCAGGTTACCAAAAGGGACAATGACAACAAAATAACCGAAAAAGAATAACCACGAACGGGCACCTTGCTTTTTAAGAACCTTAAAAGATGCCTTGGTAACTCCTTTAAAATGAAAGCGATGGTCTTGCCGTATTTGAAAAATCCCTAATAATAAAAAGGTAAACTGATAAAAAACTGCACCTAAAAAAAGGAACAACAAGAGAATTAATAACACCAGAGCAAGCGGCTTTTCTAACAATAAATTCAGGTTATTAAACGAAAGATAAGGAATACCTTGAGTTTTTAGTGCGTTGGAAGTCGCCCAACTAAAAGCCCCACCCACCAATAATAATAAGACATTTAAAGTAAAAAATAACCATAAGTACTGCAAGATGTCTTTAAAAAATTGCCTTGTTCCATTTTTAAATGTTTGCCAAGCAGACATACAAACTCCTCCATTCTAAAAGTATCTGATTAAAGTTCTTCCATACGAATCCTAAATTAAAACAACGGCAATCCAAATTGAAATAAATGATGGCAAAATAACAATAATGATTGCGACTGGCTCATCAATAGTTCCTTGTAACGTATTTTTTACTTCTGAAGAAATAATAAATTGATCAAAAATCACTTGATAAATAGTAACATAAATCAATACCCATTGAATATAATATTCAATTATTTTCATTAAAACGATGGGTAAAACAATTTTTTTCGTCGTTAAATTCAATAAAAAATATAACAAAAGACTCGTACCGATGATAACGACTATCCCTAAAAGAAATAACGACTCTAACCGCTGGCCTATTACGTTTGAAACGCCTATTGTTAATAATAAATACATAGCTACCGAAATTAAGATGCTCACACTTAGCATAACAGAAAACAAAAGTAATGCCTTAAGAAAAAGCCACTTATCAACTCTTTTATTTCCAATCAATAAACCTAAAAGAATCACCGACAAAAGTAAAATCAATTCAATCATTCGTTCCTTCTCTCAAAACAAATGAAAACAAATTCATATGTCCATATTTATTTTATCAAACCAAAATGAATTTGTAAAACATTTCACATGTTATTTAATAAACGACTATCACTATAAAAAAGACAAGCTTCCTAATAAAGGAAACTTGTCTTGTCTTTTTATTCTTTTTACTTCGTTATTTTTTGATAGTTTGCGAATAATTGATTCGCATCTCCTTCTCCATCAATTTTCTTGAGATGGCCGTTATCTATTTTAAACATAGATGGCACATGTAAAACTTTATTTTCTCGGATAAATGTTGACCATTCCTTCATGGTCTCTTTGTTGGTTAATTCTACATAGTAAACCTGTTTAGGTGCTTGTAATAGTTTCTCGAAATCCTGACAATCTGAACAGTTTTTCTTTTTTAAAACAACATAAAATGTTTCGCCAGAGTGTTTTTTTTCTTGATACTCATTGAAACTTAATTCCTTTTTATGCGGAATAAATGTAAAACCTACCAACAAACTAAGTAACAAAATTAACAGACTGAACGAAATTTTTTTATTCATGTTTTTTCTTCCTTTTTAGTTTGTCTAATTTTTTCTTTTTTTATTTTTTGTTATGCCAAAGCTAATAGCCACTATAAGGACAATTAACCCTGCGATCATGTAAAGTGGATTTACTGTTGTATTAGTCATTGGTAAATGAATTCCTTTACTTGCTGATTTTCCAAAATTGACTGGGTTCGTTGGCGCTTGATGATTTGTAGGCGTCAACGGTTTCTTCGGTTTTAGCGGTTGTTTAGGTTCAGGTTTTTTTGGATCTTCTGGTGTTGGCGCAGGTGGTGTTACGGTTGGTTTGTTGGAGTGTAACAAGTCTCCTTCATTGCCAAAGTTCAAGTCGGCTTGGTTGGGAATACCACCTTGTTCAATATAAGGGGCTAATTCTTCGTCCGTTGCGTCAGCTTTAATTTTGGTTGTAATGG